>Ga0206116_1000311_pt1 | contig 63642 bp, 59 predicted proteins | sample 3A1Ametagenome_FD_178000 | JGI IMG/M metagenome (GOLD analysis project Ga0206116, IMG submission 178000) | Enriched microbial communities from leaf-cutter ant dump, University of Wisconsin, Madison, United States - 3A1A | ecosystem: Environmental > Terrestrial > Nest > Insects nest > Nest dump...
GTGAATTTTCCCGTACAGATAATCAGCAGCCCGGTCGCTTTAGGATCGAGTGTGCCTGCATGGCCGATCTTGAGTTTGGGATATCTTTTTTTCAGGGCATGTTTCAACTTATTGACCACATCAAAAGAGGTCCAGTCCAGTTCTTTATCTATCAGTAAGAGCTTACCCTCAGCGTAATCTGTCATGCGGACTTTAAATGATTTGCAGTTGATAACCCAGGCCCAACATGATCAGGATCGCCGTGCCAACCACTATCCTATATATCCCGAATAATTTGAAGCCGTGTTTAGTAAGGAAACCGATGAAAGACCGGATTGCTATGATCGCTACAACGAATCCTACGACATTACCGATGATCAGAATATTGATTTCCTGCTCGGTCAGCTGGTTGCCTTCCTGTATGAAGTCCAGGAGTTTTTTGGCTGTAGCGCCGAACATGGTGGGAACAGCAAGAAAGAAAGAAAATTCTGCCGCCGCTTTCCTGCTCAGCTTCTGGGTCATTCCGCCTACAATGGAAGCACCCGATCTGGAAGTGCCAGGGATCATGGCCAGGCACTGGAAACACCCGATCTTGAAAGCTGTCAGGTAATCTACGTCATCCGAATTGTCGTATACAGGTTGGTTAAACCATTTGTCTACGAAGAGCAGGATAATACCACCTATAACCAGGGTGATCGCTACTGTAGCCGGGCTTTCCAGCATGGCGTCAATCTGGTCGCTGAAAAACACTCCGAAAATCGCTGCCGGGATGAAAGCCACCAGCAGTTTGAAGTAAAAATCCAGGGATTTAAAGAACCTTTTAAAATACAGCACAACAACCGATAAAATGGTCCCCAACTGGATCGCCACCATAAAGAGCTTGGTAAAAGCAGAGGCTTCGATGCCCAGCAGGGAAGAACCTATGATCAGGTGACCGGTGGATGAAATAGGTAGAAATTCCGTTAAACCCTCAATAATAGCGAGGATAATGGCTTGTAAATAAGACATTTCAGATGATTAAGCTTTTTCTGCAGGTTTTTTCAGGACTGCGAAAATTTCAATGATAAAGCCAATAATGATCACTATCGGTGCAATGGTGATCCTGGTAGCTGAATATACTTCTGTGGCGTCGAACACATTCGGATCCGGATTAGCGCCTCCGGACATCAGTATAAAGCCGATGATGATCAGTGCAGCACCTAAGGCCATCAGCACATAATTGATTTTATCATACAGGATCGGTCCGTCGCCTTTGGGAAACTTATTGACCAGGTTTTCCAGGCCGGACGCTGATGAAGAACTATATGTTTTACCGAGTGGTTTAGGATTGACTTTTGCCATAATTCACAAAGCTAATGAAAAACTGTAACTGAAAAGGTTAATAAAGTTCATCTAATTTCATCCTTAAATACTTGTTGACAGACAGGTAAGTGCTTAACAGGCAGATCACTACACCGATCAAAATTAGTATGATACCCATTATCCCCAGGTTGATATAATCCTGCTGATCCAGCTTGAGCAACTCGAACCTGTTTTGAATATAGTAAATGCTTCCCCCGATAATGCCTACCGCGATAATACCGCTGATCAGTCCCGCGGTAACACCTCTTATGATAAAAGGCTTGATCACAAAACCTTTGGTAGCTCCTATGAGCTGCATACTCCTGATGATGAAGCGCTGGGAAAACATCATCAGCCGGATCGTATTGTCAATCAGGGAGAACGCTATGATGAGCAGGAAAAAGACCGCAACGCTGCCGATCGTGGTGAGCTTCCTGATATTGGCATTGACCAGTTCCATCACGGCGCTGGAATAGTTGATGCTTTTGATACCGCTGATCTCTGACAGCGAGGCGCTGATAGATCTGACGGAATCCGGATCGGAAAATTCGTTTTTGAGCGTAATGATATAGGCGTCATATAAAGGATTAAAACCTGCAATACCTACAATATCCTGGTTCAGCTCCTTTTCGAAATTTTTGACAGCTTCTTCCTTACTGTTGAAGGTCATAGTGTTGATATAGGGTTTGGACTCCAGGAGCAGCTTCAGGGAGTCTATACCTGCCTGGGAGATGTCCGGTTGTAATTCCACCTCGATCTCAATACTTTCCCTGATCTCTATAAGGGCCTTGTTGAAGCCGAAAAAGATGGTATACAGGGAACCGACCAGGAGTAATATCAGGGTGACGCTGAATATTGCATATCCAAACGTGGGTTTAGCTTTCCTGGGCGTCTTTTTACCTAAATCGCTGGACATAACCTTTTGTTAGTTTCTTCAAATATACGCCTTCACCGGTGGCTTATTGCTTATTTTTTATCCATAAGTGTGGAATTCCATTATTACTGTATTTTTAAATTATCAGGTACCTGAGATGGACAGGCTGCATTAAGTATTATTTTTAGGTTCATGAATGAAGCGCCGCTGGGCCTGGATATATACCTGTTGCCTACATACTTTGTGGATAGTGATCACCCGGATGTTATAGCTTATGCAAAATCGATAGTAGGAGAGGAAGCTGATCCGCTCCGGCAGGCTATATTATTGTATAAAGCTGTGCGGGACGATTTTAAATACAACCCGTACAACATCAACCTGAATCATTTCCAGCTGAAAGCAAGTACCCTGTTGAACCGATCGTCGAAACAAGGCTATTGTACGGAAAAATCCTGCCTGTACAATGCAGTGCTGAGAGTGGTAGGTATACCGAGCCGTTTTCATTTCTTCAATGTGCGCAATCATATCGGCGTAGAAAAATATTATGAGCTGCTTCAGACGGATGTGCTGGCTTATCATGCCTGCAGCGAAGTGTTTCTGAATGGGAAATGGGTCAAAGCTACCCCTGCGTTTAACAAAGAGTTATGCATGAAGACCGGTGTGGAAGTGCTCGAGTTCGATGGTGTTAATGATTCTATTTTCCAGGAATATGCACCGGAAGGAGGTGTGTTTATGGAATACCTCGCAGACCACGGCACCTGCCACGATGTACCGCACGATATGTTTGTTAAGGCATTGCATGATCATTACCCGCATTTCTTCTTAGAGAGGCAAGATTTTTGTATGACGCTTGATAAGTGATCAGAGTCATATTTGTCTGCTTAGTACTTCTCTTTGTTTCCTGTAAAGACAGGAAGGTAAAGGTATATGAGGTTCCTGATGAAGTGCAGCCTTATGTCTCCTCTTTTCTGGTTGAAGCTGCCCGTCGCGGAAACCGGCTGGTGATAGACGATCTGATTGTGACCTATGAATATGATATGATCACATCCCGGGTACATGCAGCAGGTCTCTGTCGTAAGCGGTACGGACATACCCCTATTATTCATATTGATACCACTTCTCCCAACTGGAAAGCTTCGGATATGTCTAAGGAACAACTGGTATTTCATGAGCTTTGTCATTGTATACTGGGAAGAGGACATACAGAAGATACTTTACTCAACGGCAATCCTGCCAGCATCATGAAGCCGACAGGAGAGACTTTGTATGGCCCGATCCTGACCGCCTTTAAGCGGGAATACTATATTGATGAGTTATTTGATCCGCTGACTGAAAAGCCGGCCTGGGCACAATTGCCGGAATCGTACAACAGAGGTGTGAATGTAATAGACACTATCTTTTATGAGAACTTCCTGTCCTTGTCCTATGTGATCAATGATGCAGGCGATACGACCGAAATTGTAGATACGGTCTGGAAAGACAAGACAACTTATAAAGACTGGGCGCTGGGGGAGAATGTGTACACCCGCCGCTGGGTAATGGATGGAAGGCTGGAGCTGGAATCCTACGCCAGGGGAACATTTTTTATACCTTTTTACGTCACATTGCCGGAGAAAGATGATTTTGAGATCACCCTGGAAATGGTGCTGCCAGGCGGGAAAGGCGGTATAATGTCCTATTACTGGGGAGGCAGTTCGCCTAAAGATCCTTATGCCCTGGTGATGTCGGATGACGGATATGTGTCCGTAGGAGAGGTGTCGCTCGGTGTAATGACTGCCAAGGCAGGATTGCCGGTCAGGAACGATGATTATAATACTATAACCATTCGCCGGATAGGTACCTATTACTATATATATATTAATGGCCGTTTCCTGGACAATCTGCAGTTTGAGCCGCTACATGGCGACATGATGGGCGTAGGCGTAAGCGGCCATCCTACGGAAATATGGGTCAGGAAAATACTGGTGACCCGCATCAAAGCCTAGCCGGTGAATCGCTGGCCGCATATTTGCTTCTTTTAATTTTATTGAGCAGATATTAAATACTTGGTATATATTGCTTCTGTCTGAACATAATTTTATATAGATGAGGATGTTAGCAGTTATATTTTTTGCCGGTTTGAGTTTGGTAGGGTGTAGGGGGAAGCCAGACGGAGCCGCTGATGTGACAGATGACCATACCAGTGAAAATGCTTTGGACTGGACCGGACGGTATAAAGGAACTTTACCTTGCGAAAATTGTGACCGGATTGAAGCGGATATTGAATTAAGAGAAAATAAAACTTACCAGGCCCGGCTGGTCTTTGCAGGAGAACATCCGGATACGGTCATTCATGAAGATTCCTTTGAGTGGGATCAGGCCGGCAGTACGATCCGTCTGAAAAAATTACCAAAGATTAATAATACATTTTTTGTCGGAGAGAACCAGCTGGTTCAATTGAATAAGGCAGGTGACAGGCCTGCATTAGAATTTGTTAAAGAATATACACTAACCAAACAGTAATAATTATGAAAAAATGGATGATGTGGATGTTACCGGCAATAGTTTTGCTGACATTCGCCTGTAAAGGGACAAAAGGTACCGGTAAATCAGATAAGGAAACGACCAAGGCTAACCGGCTGGAAGATACCCGGTGGGAGCTCATAGAGATCATGGGTAAACCGGTTGCTGAATATGGAGAACAGATCAGGGAGCCTCATATTATCCTGAATTCTAAGGAAAGCAGGATGTCCGGCAGTGGAGGATGTAACCTGATCAACGGTGGCTACGAGCTGAAGGAAGGAAACAGGATCCATTTCGGGAAAGTCGTTTCGACTATGATGGCCTGTCCGGAGATGCAGCTGGAAGGTGACTTCTTGCAAAATATAGAATCAGTAGATAATTATGTTATCAACGATGCCGGAGAGCTTGTGCTGACCAAAGCCAAAATGGCTCCGATGTTCAGGTTTAAGGCCGTTCCTTAACAGATTAGTTTTATAATGGTGATGTAAAGCGGTCGTTCAAAATTGGGCGGCCGCTTTTGTTATATGGTTTGTTGATTTAAAGTGAATCACTATATAGAATAAAAATACATTATGACTATAATTTATTTGATTTAATTATGTGTCTGAGATTTATAAGGGTATTTGTTCTTGTTTCTCCGCCTGGATCGACCCTGATAAAGAACTTTTACCCGCAGATCGGATGATTTTTTTAAGCTTTTTATTTAATATTATTTGAATAAATAGTTTTTATTATACTAATATACAGTTGGTTGTTGAATAATATTCAGACATTTGATATCTATATATAGGTATGGCTTTTTCTCGTGTGCGCTGTTCTGGGGTTACTTTTGTATTCTGGAATAATTTATAGTACTCATAATTAACCATAATATTTTATTCGATTTAATTGGAATGTGGATAATTAGTAATTATTGTTATTGCAATTATTTACATAATGATTATATTTGCCGGGCTTTTAAAAGCCGTCTGCCGGTTTCTGATTTTTGGAAGTTAATCTGTCTTCGGGCAGATAAAGAAAATGGGAATGGATGGCTTTCATTAAGAAGAGCCGGCAGTATGTTTATTACAGATTTTTTCTGTAATAGTGCCGGGAGAACAGCGTGTTCTTCCGGATCTGCAATACGCCCCAGAAGGCTTCTTTGAAGATCTTGGTCGACATTTTGGATATGCCCAATATCCTGTCTTTAAAAGTGATCGGTACTTCCTGGATTTTATAGCCGCTCGACCATACGGCATATTTCATTTCTATCTGGAACGCATAACCGATAAAGGTAATCTTATTGAGATCAATGCTCTGGAGCGTCCGGCGTTTATAGCAAACGAAACCGCCTGTGGTATCCGCAACCGGCATCCAGGTGACGATCCGCACATATATAGACGCGTAATAGGACATGAGGATCCTGTTCCTCGGCCAGTTTTCTATTTTACCGCCTTTGATATACCTGGAGCCGACAGACATGTCCGCACCGTTTTCGCAGGCTTGCAGCAAATCCAAAAGAGATCTGGGATCATGGGAAAAGTCGGCGTCCATCTCAAAGATGTATTCGTAATGCCGGTCCAGCGCCCACCGGAAACCCAGAATATAAGCGGTGCCCAGACCCAGTTTGCCGCTGCGTTGCAGCAGGTGGATCCTGGGATTGTTTTGCTGGATACCTTTGACGATATCTGCTGTCCCGTCCGGAGAAGCATCGTCTATGATCAGGATATCAAATCTCGGTGAAACGGCGCAAACAGCTTCTATAATGGCTGAAATGTTTTCCAGCTCATTATAGGTAGGAATGATCACTAAGCCGTCCCGCATGCAACGCAAAGTAACGAAAATTAATAGTATGTAACTTGTTAAAACATATTAAATGGCCGTGCCATATAGCTTTTTGATATCCATGCCGGCCCAGTGACCAGAGCTCATCAGCAGGACTACACTGTTGTCCGTGATCTGATCTTTCAGCCAGGATTCCAGCGCAGCTTTATCCTGCGGTATTTCAGGAGCAGGATGACCGAAACAACTTTTCAGCCATCCGGGATCTATAGGTGCTCTGTTTTTCTGTTTCAGCGCTTCCGCATCTATGAAGACTGCTGCTGCATCACTGCCGTCCAGGCTGTCCTTATACTGTGCGATAAAGTCTGTCTGCAGGCTGCTGAAGGTGTGAAGTTCAAGAGCGGTGATCAGCTTCCTGCCGGGATATCGTTTCCGGACCGCATCTACCGTCGCTCTTACCTTGGAGGGCGCATGTGCAAAGTCCCTGTATAAGGTGACATGATGTTCAGTGTCGTCTTTGATCAGCTCCATTCGTTTGGCGGCGCCTTTGAAAGAAACAATATGTGAGAAAAACTCCTCTGCAGACAGGCCCAGGTCCATGCAGATGTGGAGTGCTGCTGCCATATTCGCCATATTATGTGCGCCGAAGATATGGACCGGATATTGCCGGCCCTGGTCAACTGCATACAGTTGACCCTGCTCTTCAATGGTTTGCAGAGAGTTGTAAGGCTGCATCACGGCCGCACGGCTTTCTTGTGCCAGCGCAGTCAGTTCAGTATCCGGTGCATAGTAATATATCTTTTTGCTGACGCTGTCCGCAAATTTCCGAAAGGTATCCACATATCCTTCAAAGGTGGGAAATACATTAATATGGTCCCAGGCGATCCCGGTAATGATAGCGTAATCCGGCCGGTAATGCAGGAACTTGGAACGAAGATCCAGCGGAGAGGTCAGGTATTCATCTCCTTCAATGATGATGACCGGTGCATTTTCTGAAGAACGTACTACATAATCAAAACCTTCGATCTGGGCGCCTACCAGGTAATCAAAATCTTTACCGGCTACACGGAGCACGTGCATGATCATAGAAGTTGTCGTGGTCTTGCCATGGCTCCCGGCAACAACGACGCGGGTTTTGTTCCTGGATTGTTCGAAGATGAATTCAGGAAAAGAATATACCCGGATACCGAGCGCAAGCGCTTTTTGCAGTTCTGGATTATCCTGTCGCGCATGCATGCCCAGGATGACGGCATCCAGCCCGGTGTGTACCCGGTCTTCGTGCCAGCCGAATGTCTCAGGGAGGATCCCATGCCGTTGGAGATTGGTATAAGCGGGATCGTATATTGCATCATCCGAGCCGGTAATATGATGTCCCATATTGTGTAAATGGAGGGCCAGCTGGTGCATAACGGCACCGCCAATCGCAATAAAATGATAACTTTTAGCTGACATGCAACACAAGATATTTATTAGTTTTACATTAATTATACTAAACTCGGTTAAGATGCAAAAAAGAAAGTTTTTGGCTGTTGTTGCAGCACTGGTTGTACTGACAGCTGTTGGGTGTAACCGCAAAGGCACCGGTTGCCCGACCTTTAGCAAAGCACCTGTGGAACAAAATGACCATCAACAAGTCTAGTCTGTGAACTGGATAAATCTGAATAATGAAGATCAGTTTAGAGATTTGCTGACAGATCAGCAGATCTTTGCTGTTTTTAAGCATAGTACACGGTGTTCTGTCAGTTCTATGGTTAAGAACAGACTGGAAAGAGATTGGAGCGATAAAGATATTCCTGTCTATTACCTTGACCTGATAGCGCACAGAAATGTATCCAACCTGATAGCGGATGTAAGCGGTGTCCGGCACGAATCGCCTCAGCTGATTGTTTTCAATAATGGGGCGGCGGTTTATGATGCTTCCCATACGGGGATCATTGCGGAAGAAGCCGGTGCATTTTTAGACGCAAGACTTTAGATACAAGACTCAGGACAGGATATGAGAAGATATGAGTGCAGGAAGTGGGTGAGGGATAGAGCGGATAGCCCGCAAGCTCTACGGATGTAGAGATGAGGACTATGAGCGATAGCCTGGCCTGGAAGGCACCCTCTGTTTATTAAATATGGTCTTGTTTTGGGTATATCGGTACGTTTGAATTAAATTAGTCAATAAGAAATGGTTTTCAGATCCTATATTATCACGATATGTTGCCTGCTATTTTCGCAAACGGTCTTTGCACAGGAATCTGATTTCAGGACGAGATTAAGCCGGGATATTACCAATGAGTTGATTTATACCTCTTCCTGGTCTGCCAATTTCAGGTTGCGGTCGGATGGCTGGCAGGTGGGTGGCGAGATCACGAAAAGCAAGAACTATTTCCGAAGCACCATTTACCAGTTTGATCTCGGCCTGTATAAACATCCCAAACAGGTTCGGCAGAATAAGGATCCGTATGCAGGATTCTTCAACAGCAATGGTATCCGGCCGTTTATTTACGGGAAGCAGCATTCCTTGTTTGCCCTGCATGCAGCCATTGGTCAGAAGTTTTTGCTGGCAGAGAAAGCCCGCCGTAATGGCGTGATGATCAACTACTATTATGTAGGTGGTGTGACGCTGGGGCTTTTGAAACCGTATTACCTGAGGGTATGTGCGGACGCACAGTGCTCCAGGCTGGAAGTGGTGACTTATGACCCCGATAGTGATAATAATTTCCTGAATTACGATTATATATATGGCGGTGCCGGTTTTGGAAAGGGCTGGGAGCTGAAATTCAGACCGGGTCTGCATGCCAGGACCGGGTTACAGTTTGACTGGTCCAGCCAGGATAATGTCATCAAGGCGGTGGAAGTAGGCATCAGTGCGGATGGTTATTTCGGCAGAGTGCCGATGATGGTCATCGAAAAGAATAAATTCCTGTTCTTCAATGCCTTTGTTGGCATCAGTATGGGTAAAAAGAAATAATTATGGAGGACGTTTCCATTTCAGACAGACAGCGTGTCCGCAAGCCGGAATGGCTGAAAGTGAGGATCCCGATAGGAGAAGAGTACAAGAAAGTCAAATCTCTGGTAGACGGCTATAAGCTTCATACGATCTGCCAGAGCGGCAATTGCCCGAACATGGGAGAATGCTGGGGCGCCGGAACTGCTACCTTCATGATCCTGGGCAATGTCTGTACCCGATCCTGTTCTTTCTGTGCAGTGGCTACCGGTCGTCCGAAAGGCCTGGATGCTGGTGAACCGGAAAGAGTGGCGGAAGCGGTCCGTTTAATGGGTGTAAAGCATGCGGTCATTACTTCCGTCAACCGCGATGAATTGCCGGACAAGGGAGCCAGGATCTGGCATGAAACAGTGAAAGCTGTGAAAGCAGCTTGTCCGGAAACCACGATCGAGACCCTGATTCCGGATGTAAAAGGTGACTGGGACGCGCTTGAGATGATGATCTCTGCCGGTCAGGAGGTGGTCAGTCATAATATGGAAACGGTCCGGAGGCTGTACCGGAAAGTGCGTCCTCAGGCCAAGTATGAGCGCAGCCTGGAGCAGCTGCGCAGGATCAAAGAATATGGTAAGCGTACCAAAACAGGCATCATGCTGGGTTGTGGTGAGACGGAAGATGAGGTCTACGAAGCAATGGATGATTTGCTGACGGTGGGACTGGATGTATTGACGCTCGGTCAATACCTGCAGCCGACTAAAATGCACCTGGCGGTGGATCGTTTTGTTCACCCGGATGAATTCAAACGCTACGAGGAGATCGGTTTGCGGAGAGGTTTTATGTTTGTAGAAAGTGGTCCGCTGGTCCGTTCGTCCTATCATGCTGAAAAGCATGTGCTGTAGCCGGGTAAAAATTTTCAGGGTATAGTGCTGATCTGTTTATCTTGTGCAGCTCATACCTGATCTATACACATGCGTCCGGTTTATTTTGCCTATCTGTCGGTTTTATTCCTGTTCATTATCGCCATAGGGTATTATTTCCCTTTCACGGTGGATGATGCTTATATCGCTTACCGGTATGCAGAAAAATTCTTTACGACCGGTTCGCTGGTATTTAATGACGGAGAAGCGATCAATGCTCTGACTTCTCCGTTGCATGTCTTTTTATTATCCGTATTCCGGCTTTTTACGATCCATATTGTATGGGTGAATAAAGTTGTTTCCCTGTTGTGCCTGCTCGGAGCCGTTTTTATGATCTGGAAACAGTTTGAATCTAAGAGCAGACTTCAGATCCTGGTGTTGGTATTCAACTTGTTATCAGCTCCGATATTGCTCTGGACTTTTGGGGGTATAGAAACCATCTATCTCTTGCTCGTGATCACTGCTATTGTGATAGGTGTGTGGAGACTGACAGACGGAGAACGACAACTGAAAAGGTTAACAGGTATTTTCTTCCTGATGGGCATAGCGTTCCTTTTCCGGTATGATTCGGCAATATTCCTGTTCCCCGTGGCTTTATATCTTTGGATCCGCAGCAACAAGCGAGATTTCCTGATCGCCGCAACAGTGGGCGCATTGCTTCCTGTATTTTGGTTGTCAGTAAGTTATATCTATTATGGTGATCTGTTGCCTACTTCATTCTACACAAAGACTCCGGGTATTACCTTTGAAGAGCTGTACTATAATTTTATTTACATTTTTTACTTTTCAATATACATCCTGACGATCCCGGCTGTGATAGTTTTCCTGGTATATCCGGCCTCTTTATCTGCTAAGCTAAAGGTATGGATAGCTCATTTCAGGAACAGATGGTGGTTGTATGCGGGCTTGTTGCTGACGGCGGGGTATGGTCTTACCATGGCTACCAAGCACATGATGTTTTCCTTTCGTTTTTTTGCGCCCTATATTCCGGTAACGTCCTTGCTGCTGCTTGATCTGTTGGATAAGATCAGTGAGATCGGGTCTGCAGACCAGAAAGCCCGGGTTTGGCGATCGCGGCTGTTATTTACTTGTATTGTTGCCGGCTGGCTGTTCCAGGCCTTTCACCTGTTTTATACCTATAATTATTCTGTCAACGGGCTGGCACGGGTAGGGGAGTATCGCCAGCTGAATATGATCAGGTATCAGGCCTTTATCGATATATTGGCGCAACAGGCAGCTGAGATCAGGGAACACTGGCAGACAAAGGCAACTGCTGAGCACCGGCCGCCCAGGATACACACTTATGCAGGTGGAGTAGCGGCATACAGGTATATGGATGCGTATATCTATGATATGCTGATTGCTTACCGGCACAAGGATAAACTGGCAGATTTTGAAAAGTGTAAGTTGTCTGCAGATTATATACTGCTGGTCACTCCTGTACACGGAAGCTTGAAAAAACAATTACCCGCCAGGGAAAAGGCTTTTCAGCAGATCTCATCGCACCGGTTAGATTTTAATGGTGTTGAGGCGGTTTTCTGGGTGTTTTATAACCCCGATCCTTCGGCTCACACATTGGGCAGAACGATCAATGATTAACTGCCATATATTAGCAGGTTAATCTGTGTTGTTTTAAAAAATATGCTCAGTTCTGCCAATGGTTTGGCTGACGGACGCTATGCCCGCCAGGTATTTAGTTAAGGATTAAAAGCCCATCATCTGGCCGCCGCCATCATCCATGATCGGAGCATTGTTTCTCCGTTTCTGATTGGCATCCGCTTTACCGAACTTATAGGTAAATGTCGCTGTAAACAGGCGGGTTTCCCATCTTCGGTCTGCCGTGCTTTCAAATCCTGGACCTGAATTTGTCACATAGAATCTGCGGGTTCTGAAGAGGTCCTGCACGTTGAGTGCGATGCTTGCCTTATTCTTCATGACATCTTTCCTCAAACCGATATCCAGGTTATGCATAGGTTTGATAAAACCTTGCAGGTATTCCATTCTGCTGTTGTACCGATAGGAGAGCTGCAGATCTGTATTGTGCCAGAATTTGAAGCCTGTCTGTACTCTGAAGTTCCACTGGAAGCTGTTGGTGCTCAGGTCATTGTCTCCCTCAGGAATGTTTCCTGCCAGTATATTCTGATACAGGTTGATATTGGTCATAACATTCCACCATTTGGTAATAGGTGCTCTGAAGATGATCTCTGTTCCGAGGTTCTGAGCTTTGTCAAGGTTGGCCCAGGTCAGCGTTGCGACGGAGGTTTCGCTATCTACATATCTGACCCTGGAGAAAGGATCTGATACATGCCTGTAGTATAGGGTAGTGGTCAGGAATATGGCATTCCAGTTCTTGAGATAAGTGAATTCCAGCGCATTGATATACTCCGGTTGCATGTTGGGATTCCCTTTCATGATATCCAGCGGGTTACTGTAATCTGCAAATGGGTTCAGCATCCAGGGATTAGGCCTGTTGATCCGCCGGCTGTAAGATAACTGCATTTCGTGGCTCTTTTTGAACTTCTGGCTCACGAACAGGGAAGGGAAGAAATCTGTATATCGGTTTTTGAAACGTTCTTCTACCTGTGAGTTTTTAATGGAGATGTTGGATTGTTCCATTCTTAGCCCCAGCTTGTAGCTGAAGTTTTTTATAGTTCCTCCGAAAGAAGAATAGGCGGCATTGACCACTTCAAAATACCTGTAATCATTGTTCAGCAAAAGATTATCGACGATATTACCGGTTGCTCTGTCCAGGGAGTCTGCTGTAAATTCTGTATAGAGGTCTCTGAGAGTAGATTTATATCCTGCTTCGAGCTTACCGTGTTTCCTGAAAGGGTGAGTATAATCCAGCTGGAGGATACCCATTTTACTGTTGTTGGCATTGTTGTTATGCTCCAGAACAGCTATAGCATCAATGATTTCCCGGTTCTGATCATAGTTCCATTGTGTATATGCTGTCGGGTTATTCCGGAGGCCGGTATTGATGCTTCCGGAAACTTCCAATAAACGGCCTTGCTGTGCAAAGTTCTGGCGATAGAGTACGGAGAAGTCATTGTTGTAATTTTTTCTCCTGGTATCAGCATACCGGTCAAATCCTGCATAGTAAAGCTCTTCCGCGTCGAGGAATTCGGTTTCAGTCTCTCCCTTGTTTTTACCGCCTCCGGCAGAAAAGACATTGCTGAAAGAGAGAACGGCTTTTTCTGTGATCTCTATATCCATGGAGAGATTGATGTTACCGCTGAAGTTTTTGACTCGGGTATAGTCGTATGCATTGATGAAGTTCGTATAGTTATTGTAAAAGTTCTTTCTCAGGCTGTTTCCTTTCTGAAAGGATTCCCAGAAGCGATAGTTGTAGTTGGAGGTGAAATTGATCCTGTTCTTTTTGAAGTTGAGGCTTAGTCCTGCATTGTTTTTATACTTGGTCGTATATCCCAGGTTGACATTACCGTTCAATCCCCGGTTATAGTTCTTCTTCAGGACGATATTGATAATACCTGCGGTTCCGTCTGCATCATATTTTGCAGAAGGATTGTTGATGATCTCAATGCTTTCAATGCTGTTGGCAGGTAAAGATTCCAGGATGGCCTGCCGGCTTTCCCCTGTTAAACCGGAAGGTTTGCCGTTGATCATGATCACGATGTTTTCCGAACCTCTCATGGCGATGTTGCCATCTATCGTAACGTCCAGCGTAGGGATCTGTTTCAGTGCATCGACAGCGTTACCGCCTGCTGTCATCGCGTTTTTATCTACGTTAAAGATCTTTTTCTCTCCGCCCAGCTGGAACATGCTTTTTTCACCGACCACTTCAACTGCTTCCAGTACAGAGGCTGATTCAGAGAGTTTGATTTCTCCGAGGTTGATCACCTGCGCCGGTGGAGCGACTTTAACCTGTTCCTGTTTATAAGTATCGTATCCCAGGTAATTGATCTCTACGGTGTAAGCTCCGAATTTTACAGGTTCTATGCTGAACCGGCCTTTTTCATCGGTCAGCCCTCCGGTGGTAGAGCTGTCGCTGAGATTGCGCAGGACGACGGTGGCAAATTCCAGAGGCGCTTTATTATTGGCATCCAGGACAATTCCGTACACCCGTCCGCGGGCAGGTGCCTGCGCCATCAGGGCAGAGGATATGCATAAGGAGAAAATGAAAAAGAAAGAGCGTTTTAGAGAAAATTTCATGAGTGACGGAGCAGCTTATGACAGCAAAAATGCTAGAATAAGCGGATAGTTATTTCTAAATATTGTTAATGATGCGCATTCTAAGGAAATTTAGAATGAATACAGATAGTATAGCATATGATTTGATATGTGGGAATTTTAACCTTTCGATTGTCAGTTGGAATCGTAGGCAGCTTATTTTCTAACGTCTATGATATTCACAGGGCAGGCATCTGCGGCGCGTTTGTTAGCTTCCACATCGGCTTCAGATATCTTCAATACCCAGTTACCCCGTTTATCTTCTGCACCTAACAATACGCTTTTTCCGTCTTTACGGGACATTCGCCAGAACTCCGGTGCCAGTTCGACGCAGTAGTTGCAACCGATACATTTCTGTCTGCGCTGGATAACGGTGGGCATGCTGTTGATTCCGGATTAATTGTCTGAAGGAGTGGGGATGATCTTGTAGAGCTTGTCACTCTGGCGGATCGGTACAGAAAGCTTAAAGCTGCAATTTTGTCCTTTGCCGGCTTCCTTTGCCGGTCCGTTATCGGTGTGTAATTCTTCTACGACAGCTTCTACGGCGCCTGTGGTCGGACCTGTTACCAGTATTCTGTCTCCTACGGTTAAGGTATAAGCCTCGATTTTAAATTCCGCCACCTGTATTTTATCATAGTAATGCTGGCCTTTCCCGAGATAGACCTTGCGGGTTGTCGCCTTGCTACCGGCGGAGTCGTTCCACTGACCCAGCTTTTGCCCCAGGTAATAGCCGGACCAGAAACCTCTGTTGTAAACTTCCCGGAGTCTGGTCATCCAGTTATCGACTTTTTCCCGAGTATAAGTACCTTCATAATAGCTGTCGATAGCTTCCCGGTAGCATTCTACGGTCGTTTTTACATAATCTGCACCTTTACCGCGACCTTCTATTTTCATGACAGTGACGCCGGCATCGATCACCTGGTCCAGGAAGTCGATCGTGCACAGATCCTGGGCAGACATGATATATTCATTCTCTATGGCCAGCTCATTGCCGCTTTCCTGATCAATAACTTTATAGGACCTGCGGCAGTTCTGTACGCAAGCGCCTCTGTTAGCGGAGGAATTGTCACTGTGCAGGCTCAGGTAACATTTGCCGGACACTGCCATACAAAGTGCTCCATGGACGAAGATCTCGATCTCTACCAACCTGCCGGAAGGTCCGCAGATCTGCTCCTTCCTGATCGCGTCGGTAATGTGCCTGACCTGGCTGAGGCTCAGCTCCCGGGACAGCACGATAGTGTCTGCAAACATCGCATAGAAACGCACTGTCTCAATATTAGTGATATTGACCTGGGTGGAAATATGTACTTCGATACCTAGGCTCCTGGCCATGGCAATGACGGCCTGATCGGATGCAATGACGGCTGTTATGCCTGCTTCTTTGATTTCTTTGAGCACATTACGCACCGCAGAGATGTCATGATCGTAAACAATGGTATTTAAAGTCAGGTAAGTCCGTACACCGTTTTCCTGGCAGATACGGGCGATCTTATCCAGGTCGTCAAACGTGAAGTTCATGGTGGCCCTTGCGCGCATGTTGAACTGCTCGACTCCGAAGTAAACGGAATCAGCTCCTGCGTGTATAGCTGCCATCAGGGCTTCGTAGCTGCCTGCCGGGGCCATTACCTCTATCTTACCTTCTTGCTTACGCATGACAAAAATTTATGCAAAGGTACTAAAGCTCTTACTAAATTAATCTTAAGCTTTGTGCCTGCAGCCTCAAAAATGTGCTCCAGGTCACAAGATGATATTATGGACGATGAAGTGTTTATTTTCTCTGTATGGTCAGCTGAGCACTTTGCTGGTCGTCCGACATGCTGATGACAGCTTCATCCGGTCCGGAGAAATGAATGACGCTGGTATCGGTGACATTGTGTAATTGGCTCTGGTAAATCAGGATCGTGTCCCGGATGATCTGCCAGGTTCCTTTGTCAAAGTCATGGCTGGAGAAAACCAGGTGGTAGCTGCTGTCCGGATAGTAGGAAAAGGAGGCAAATTCCTGGAGTCTGCGTCTTTGCAGTTGCACCGCTTTTTCCAGTTCATTCCTCGTTTTTTCGGAAATGTTACCATAGTACTGGTTCCGGAAATCAGTGACTTTCCATTCTCCTTTCAATAGTGTTTGAGTGTCCTGCTCTTTTGCAACAGGTGATTTACAGGCCTGGAGTGAAAACATTCCGAGGAAAAGATAGAGCAGCTTATGCATCCGGTGAAAGGTTTGGATCGAATATACACCAAAAAATAAATGGATGCAGACCATCCCTTTGAGCGAATGACGAGATTCGAACCCGCGACCCCAACCTTGGCAAGGTTGTGCTCTACCAGCTGAGCTACATTCGCATTAAAAAACTTATTGTACACTTTGTGCCCGCTAACGGAACCGAGGGTGTAAATATTAAAAAGACTTTAATGCCTTTTGAGCGAATGACGAGATTCGAACCCGCGACCCCAACCTTGGCAAGGTTGTGCTCTACCAGCTGAGCTACATTCGCAAACATTGTATACAAGAACTTTCTGAGAGAGTGCCCCAGACGGGAATCGAACCCGTACGAGCTTTTCGGCTCACAGGATTTTAAGTCCTGCGTGTCTACCAGTTCCACCACCAGGGCAACAACTCAGTTGTATTTTAAGAACCTTCCTCCGGAGCGGAAGTGGTTTTCTTAACTCTTTTTTGAGCGAATGACGAGATTCGAACCCGCGACCCCAACCTTGGCAAGGTTGTGCTCTACCAGCTGAGCTACATTCGCAAAATACCTTAAGAACTTGGATTGAGTACCTTTCTCAATTGCGTGTGCAAATATACGCCAGTTTTCTATTTAAGCAATAGAACACAGTGTTTTTTGCTTGAAAAGGAGGTTTTATTTTCTCAGTATTTTCCGCATCCTGATGGAGAGATCCAACAAGGTGATCTTGGCGTTTACGTTTCTTTCTATGTGATAAGCTGTGCTTTCAAACAGGGGGATCAGCTCATACAGGTTGTCGTGATCGATGTATTTTTTCAGCGCCTGTACGACGGGGCGTTCCTGCCGGGCTACATGGGGCTGCAGGACATCGTTGGAGTATTTGGATGCCAGGGTTTCCCTGAAAATATAAATGGTATACTCAAAGAACTTTTTGAGGTATTCCCTGCCTTTTGCGTGCCGGACCTCTGTCCATTTCATCAGTTCTGCGGAAGGTCCCCGCATACAGTAGACCATCCAGTTTTTCAGGTCTTCACCGAAGCCTTCCAGCTCACCTGTGGCCAGCTGCTGCGCTTTCCGGTAATTTCCGTTGGCGATGTAGGCATATTCTTCCGCGGTTTCCTGGTCGAGTGAATAGGTTGTTGTCAGAGATCTTGAGATATCCTCTTCCGCCAGGTCGTGGATATGTATGAGCTGAGTACGGGATATGATCGTCTGAAGGATAGCTTCCTGGTTCTCTGCGATCAGCAGCAGAATGGTATTGCCCGGTGGCTCTTCGATCAGCTTGAGCAATGTATTGCCGGTTTCACCTAAGTTTTCAGCCATCCAGATCAGCTGAATCTTATAACCTCCTTCAAAAGATTTCAGGTTGAGCTGCCGGATGATCTCGCTGGCCTCGTCTCTGGTGATATTACCTTGCTTGTTTTCATTGGTGAGACTTTGTATCCATTCGTATTCGGTTATATATGGATTCTTCAGGATGGCGTTTCTCCATTCAGCAGCAAAATCTTTGCTCAGAGGCGGCCGGGTATCTTTCTTGATGACCGGGTAAGTCATGTGTATATCCGGGTGGATCAGCTTCCTGGCTTTGGTACAGGATGGACACTGGCCGCAGCTGTCTGATCCGGAAGGTTGCCGGCATACCAGGTATTGAGCAAAGGCCAGTGCCAGGGGCAAACCGCCGGTGCCGGGTTTATTCAGGAAAAGCTGGGCGTGCGGTACCTTGTTTTCGCGGGCTAACTGTATGAGGTGTTTTTTGATCTCTCCGTGACCTACGACATCTTTAAACTGCATATTACAAAGATATACCTATCGCTGATAAAACTTCATCGGAGAATACTTCTGTGGTCGGTTCAAATACGGCCTGCAGGTTTCCTTTTTCATCAATAAGGTATTTCTGGAAGTTCCACTTGACCTCACTGTCGGCATGTCCGTTCTGAGCTTTGGAGGTTAGCCATTGGTAAACAGGGTGGGGATGTTCGCCCTTGATGGAAACTTTTTCCGTGAGCGGGAAAGTGACATGATAGTTCAGATCACAAAAGCTGACAATTTCTTCGGGAGTACCTGGTTCCTGTCCGGCAAAATCATTACAGGGCAGACCGATCACCTCTACCTGGTCAGCATGATTGGCGTATAGCTCCTGTAATTGCGCATATTGAGGTGTCAGTCCGCAGGCGGAAGCTGTATTGACGAGCAAGACCTTTTTACCGGCGAATTGACTGAAATCCAGCGGCTGTCCTTTGATGTCATTGATCCGGATATCGTACAGGTTCATAGTTGTTTTTAACAGGAAAGATATAGAAAATTCCGGGAAGCTGTTTGGTGCTTACGGGATCATGATATCATTATCCAGCTTGATGTCTGTAGCGTTTGAATCGGGTTCAGGTGCCGGCAGGCCAGCGGGAAGGGGAGGTTGCTTTTTCTTTCGCCTGTTGCTTTCCCGTCTGAATAGCTGGAAGAATTTATCGACCTCTTTCTGGTACGTAATACCTATGCCGGAGCGCAGGTAGCTTTCATTTTCCAGCCGGATGATCGTATTGTCATAGCGGGAATAGATTTTGGCGCTCACCCTGCCGTCTTCAGTGATGAGGTATTGAATTTCAACGTCTCCGACAAACCCGGTATTGCTTTCCTGCAATTGTACCCGCTCCCTGGTTCCGTACTGCACGTCGCCGCCGAGGTTGATGATCAATCGCTCATTGTTCAGCTTCCGGGTGACGCGTATACCGGTGTTATCGGTTCCCTGGCTGATCGCAACTTCTGTTCCGGGCAACAACATGCCCAGCGCTTCGTTGACGTATTCCGATATTTTGGCGTTGAAAAACTCTGTCAGGGTAGTGACTGCCAGGTCCACGCCGATATTGCTGCCGGTCTGTTGCCCGTTCGTATTGCCCTGCAGATTCAGGAAGCGGTTGAAGAGGATCAGGCCAAAGGCTTGTGTGTTCACCTGGTTTTTATCCTGGTTGATCCTGTCTATGACGGCCGTCAGCTCATCCGGTGTATTAGGGCCGGGTGTTGGTTCGAGTTCAAAGTTAATATCTGTAGAAGCCAGTGTGCCGCCTATCTTCAGGACTACGTCTACCGGGAATCTTCTGTTTCGCAGGTTGGATGTGGAGTCTACCACGTCATTCATACTGACCCGCGCGCTGTATACTGCGTCAACATCCATTTTCGCGTCCATGATATTACCGCTCCAGCTCACCGTACTGCCGTTCCGGATGGAGAACTTTTTATTGACCACTTCCTGCTGAGAGAACAGATAGTCACCGGAGGTAGCCACGTAATTTCCGTACATCTGCATGCCGTTGGTACCGATATTGAGTTTTAATTCACCATTTCCTCTGGCCCGGATCACATCATTTTTGGAATAATCCAGGTACATTTTTAACTGTGCATCCTGGGTGGCATTGATGTTCATGTTGAGATTGATACCTGAAGTTTTGATCGGTGTCTTTACAGTTCCGGATGAATCCGTTCTTTTGCTGCGGTCGACAAATTTTACAAAATCATACAGCTGATCACCGCTGGTACCGGCTACTACAATATTAAATTCTGTACCGGGTAATGTTCTGGCGTTGATGTCCATATTGATATTGTTCACCGGCCCGGAAATGTCTACAGATCCCGAGGCAAAGACTTTTCCAAAGAAATCTTTATTATCGTTATAGGTTGTTTTCAGGAAGTTGAACTTATCAGTGATGATAGTAGCCTGTACGGCAAAATCATTGAAAGAATTGTGTTCCAGCTTAGCCTGTAAGGTCGCTCTGTTACCGAATTCATCCAGCAACGTGATGCTCTTATCCAGCAGACCACCTTTGTAGAATTCTATGCTTCTGGGTTTCAGCACCACATCTTCATTGACAAATTTGAAGGTTGTGCCGAGAAAGTTCACTTTAACGGATGCCGTATCTATAATGGTCGCTTTTCCGTCCAGGGCGATCTGGTTAAAGCTGCCTCCCACCTTGATCTTACCTTTGGCGAAGGCATGCAGGTTGGAGATCTCGTTACCCAGGATGATCGGAAAGGCGAGGAAGCTCAGGTTCAGCTTATTGAAATCTACATTGATGTCCAGCGGAGATTTGTTGTTTTTATCCAGGGAATATCTTCCGTTGAGCTGTACGTCAAATTCGTCATCTTCTATAAAACCGCCGACCAACAGCGATTTATCACTGTCAGAGAGCTTCGCGTCCAGGTTAATGAGATCTATATCGAGGTCATAAACCTTGAATTTATTCAGGGAAATATCTCCGTCTATTTCAGGAGAGCGGAGGGCATTCTTTAGCCGGATATTGGCATCCAGGAATCCCCGTTTGATAATGGTTCCGGAAGAGTCCAGGATTTGCGCGAGGTCGGCAATGTCTAAGTTCTGGATCTTTATGAATGCATCGGACAGGTTCTGCCTATTGGCAATTGTGATCTTCTGCTCGTTCTGCTGCAGTGTGAAATTGTTCAGCTTAAAGATCGAATCCACGATGACGATGTTGTTGGAAGGATCAATGCTCCATTCCTTGTTGTTGATCTTAATCCGGGACCTCGGGAAACGGATATTGACCGTATCATTCCGGAAATTGACGGCTGTGATCAGCTCCAGGTTGTTTTTAGCCGTATCGCTTTCTACCCTGAATCTGCTGTAGAATCCGGACAGGTTGGTAGTAGCGCCCAGCCGGATGCTGTTGACCCGGGTATTACCGATGTCGACGCTACCAAGGCTGCTGGTGATGATCAAAGAATCATTCCGGTCAAAGATGTTGGTCTTGAACTTGTTGAATCTGATGTTGTCATAGATCAGGGAGTCAATCAGCAGGTCCAGGTTGATTTTGCCGTGCTCACTGTTGTAAACGCCGGTAATATTGATATCTGAGAAGCTTTTGATCTTGGGATCCAGCAGAGAGGCAAGGCCGATGTCTTTGGAGACGGTGATGTTCATTTCCAGATCCTGATCGAACATCAGGTCTTCGAGTTTTTCTATACCCGGTGCATTGAGCAGGGTGGTATGCTTGGAAAGATAATATTGAAGTGAAGCCGGCAACTTGATCGGATCGAAATATCCTTTCATGTAACCATAAATATCTGCTGATTCTATGGTGTATTCTTTATACTCCCCGATCTTTTCCAGGCAGATCTGGAGATCAGATAAGTCTACATTGTATTGATTGTCAATAAAGTTGATATTGGTCAGGTTCGCCTTTCCGGTCAGGTTATTGATGTCTTTCCCCTCAAACTCAAAGTTACCCTCCATGTTGACGACCAGCTTAGTGGTCAGGAAATTGAGCTCCTGCAGGTCTGCATTGTTGACTTTTGCATAGAAGTTGTATACCGGAAGCTCTGTGTCGTTAAGATCCACCATTCCGGAAAATTCCACTTCGGCGCATTCATCCATCATCTGGACATGTCCTTCAAATTTCTTCTGTTCAAATTTACCTTGCAGCGTGATCTTGTCGTACCGGTAATAGTTATAATCAAAACCTGTGATTTCGCCGCTGACAGAGCTGTTGATGTCGGCCAGGGAGAAACCTCTTCCGTTAATATTCAGATCGAAAGCGACGTTATTGAGCTTTTCTACTTTGGTCAGCGCGTTGAGGTTGATGCCTGTTGATCTGACAGATCCTTTGTAGACAGGCGGCTGGCGGTTAGGAAAGGCGAGGTGCACATTGGCGACCAGGTTGCCTACATCCGTTTTCAGGTTGAGATCTGTATCGAAATCCTTGATCTTACCTTTGAAGCTTCCTCTCGCAACGATGCTGCCGGCCAGGTCCAGTTCCTGGGGTAATTTAATATAAGGTACCAGTTTTTTGATCTCAGTGCTGTGGGTTTGCAGCCGGGAAATATCCGCATCTATGAACATTTTGTCCGGATCCGGTATGCCCCGGATAGCTGCGCTGCCTTCTACCAATGTCGTGGATCCGGCTTTGATATAGATATCATCGGCCTTGAAATCACTGATTGTCCCTTTGAATTTCCCGGATATCACGGCGTCCGGTACATATTGCTGAGCTACTTTGGCCCAGACACCCACATCGTGACCATTTGCTTTTATCTCTTCAATCTCGCCGTTGATGTATACCTTGTCAATGAATTCACCGAAATCGGCGAAGCTGTCAAATGACAGCCGGGCGCTACCTTTAACGGAAGAATTATTGTAGGCGACGTGCAATCTCTGTGCATCGATATAGGTATCGTGCATTGTGGCGATGCCTTTCAGTGTTTTGAGATTCACATCGTTTTCCGGAGACAGGGCTGTCAGTGACCGGACGTTGACAGTTAATAAGCTGTCCCACCTGAAATCCTGTGCATCCAGGTTGATATTTTCTACATCAAACCAGTTGAATTCGAACCCGGGTTTCACTTTCGGGCGTTCCTTAGAGGCATTGTGGATGCCGAAATGTCCGTCGGAAATCTTCAGCGTACCTGCATCCATCATCCATCCTATATTGACTTTGAAAGGTTCACCCGCAGTCGTGTCTTCAGAAGATTTGTATTGTGTTAACGTATAATCCGGAGCGACCAGGTTGATGGAGTTGACATGTAAGATCTTTGCGTTGAGGTCTATATCTTTTACGGAAATGTCCAGGGAGGCCAGGCGCGCGTTATGCCCTTGCCCGCCTTCGCGATCATCAAAGATCACTGCAATGTCTGACAGGTGAATATCTTTGATCCGGATATCGACCATGTTGGCGGTCTTTTTCTTACCGGGATCTGTGTTTTTAACAGGCTTCGGCTGTCCCTTGAACGCATCGGCCAGGAACTGGTAATTAAAAGTGCTGTCACCTTCTGCCCGGTAGACATTGGCTCTTACGCCGTCCAGGGTCAGGGAATTGAAGTAAAACTTGATCTTAAACGGATTAAAGTAGGACATCCGGGCATCCAGGTTCCGGATATATGCCAGTGTATCACCCTGAATATCTTCTACAAAAATATTTTCTAATGAAATGGTTTTAAAGAACTTGATATTCACACGTTCAACAGATACTTCAGTACCGGTTTTCTCAGATAAGATGGTGGTAGCTTTATGTACCATCCAGGTCTGTACGGAGGGTTGCTGTATAATAAAGAACAGGGCTAAAAACAAAACCAGTATGCTGACCAGGAAGATTCCCAGGGCATTGAAGATGGTTTTTATAATTTTGTTAGCCAAACCGGTTTTGTTTAACAGTCAAAAATAGTGTAATCAGTGCAAAGTAATGACGATATCTCGATTTTAGCGATCGAATCTTCCTGTGACGATACGTCCGCTGCTGTATGCATTAACGGCAAAGTACTTGCCAACTATACGGCAGATCAGAAAATTCACGCTGAATATGGAGGGGTTGTTCCGGAGCTGGCATCCAGGGCGCATATGGTCAATATTGTACCAGTGGTAGATCTGGCCTTGAAAAAGGCGGGCATCACTGTTCAGGACCTGACAGCAGTGGCTTTTACAAGGGGGCCGGGCTTATTGGGATCGCTGCTGGTCGGATCCGGATTTGCCCGCGGATTGGCACAGGCATTGCAAATACCTTTGATCGATGTGCATCATATGCAGGCGCATGTCCTGGCACACTTTATAGATGATCCCAAACCTTCTTTTCCATTCTTATGTTTGACAGTATCAGGTGGTCATACGCAGATTGTTAAAGTAAAAGATTATACAAATATGGAAATCATCGGTACCACGGTTGATGACGCTGCCGGCGAAGCTTTCGATAAAACAGCCAAGATGCTGGGGCTTCCTTATCCCGGCGGGCCTTTGATAGACCGGTATGCCGCAGAAGGTAACCCGGAAGCTTTTCCCTTTCCTGATCCACAGGTAAAAGGACTGGATTTCAGCTTCAGCGGATTAAAAACCTCCGTATTGTATTTCCTGAGGGATAAAGTGAAAGAGCAGCCTGATTTTGTAGAGGTACACCTTAATGATATCTGTGCTTCCGTTCAGCATACCATCATCCGTATCTTATTGAAAAAGCTGCAGAAGGCAGCAGAGCAAACCGGCATCAGGGAGATCGCCATAGCAGGTGGGGTGAGTGCCAATAAAGGTCTGCGCAAAGCGCTCTTTGATCTCGGAAAACAAAAAGGGTGGAAGGTTTATGTTCCTGATTTTCAATATTGTACGGACAATGCAGGTATGATCGCTATAACCGGGTATCATAAATACCTGAAGCAGGATTTTGCCGGCCTGGATCTTCCTCCTGTGGCCAGGTGGGAGATGGGTTAATGTGGTTTGAGAAGCTTAGATCTTGTATGAACTGGTAAAAAAGGTTTATTGTGAAATGACCTCTGTTCAGAGGTGTTTAGCATCGGAATGTTATTTCAGCACCGGAAAGAATTTTATTGAATAGTGATCCAGGCGTTCCGGGCGGTCATATTTTTCGGCCTGGAAGGCTTTTCTGCTACAGGGTAAGTACCGATCATGGATTTCTTATCGGTAATGAACACAAAACTCCAGTTATTCAAAGGGTCTTCGGCATATTCCCAGTTGTTCATGATATCCTGGTAAAACAACATACCAGGATAAATGGATAACAGTTCTTCCACGGTCATCTGGGGTCTGACCTCGTTGGTGGTTTTTAGGTGCTCGCTGATGGCCACCAGTGCGAATATTTTTTTTGTATTGAGCGCCTGTACCAATGCCAGTACCGGCTGATCCTCATAGGAATAGATGAAAGCCGGACTGCCGCCGCCGAACCCGAAATCTACAGCCAGCGCATCCTGTTTCTTAAAAGCTGTCAGCAAGGAATCTGCCTGTCTGATCGTCATTCCTATCCGGATAGGACCGATGCTGCCTTTGTTAATAATATAGTCTTCCAGGAAATCTTTGTATGCTGCCGCGGGACTCACCGTGCTGCTGTCTTGCGCAGAAGGCAAAATGACCGGTGTGTTTTCTACAGGGATCTGGGCGGCCGGAATAAATGTTCGCGAAGCTCTGTTGCAGGACAAAGAGATAAGGATCAGGGAAAATAAGATGTAGTTGCTCCGTTTGCTCATGTTAAAAGCTGCTATCGGTTGTATACACGCTGCAAATTTAAAAATATTAAAGATGATACATTGGGTAATAGTAAGGTATGTATTAAAATAGTAAAAGAATAGCGCTGAAATATAATGAGGTTAAATAAGGAACCGGATATCAGTGGAACGTTTTTTTAAAAGCTCAATAAGGGTGCCGCTTGTCCGGAGTTGGAAGAAGACTGGAACAAGTCACCTGCAGATTTTCCGAAGGGTTGAGGTTGCAAAACATGGTAGAGTTAAAAACTTACCGGTGGTTGCTTTTATGACCTGGTTTGTATCACGGAACAATAATTTTTAAGCTTTTTCAAGTTCGTTCACAAAATCTTTCCCCCAATAATTCAGATCATAGTGCCTGACTATTTCAAAAAGCCTGCTCATGCGCATTTCCTTTTCTTCTTCCTCCACCGTCAAGGCTTTCAGCAAGCTTTCTTTCATACTTTTTTCATCATAAGGGTTGGTCAACAGAGCATACTGTAATTCAACCGAGCAGCCTGCAAATTCGGATATTATTAAAGCGCCTTTCTTTTTTTGCCCCGAAAGACCCTGTGTAGCAACATATTCTTTGGCCACGAGATTTAACCCGTCCCGAAGCGGAGTGATCCACGCAATATCACTGATGCCGTAATAGTAAACAACTTCTTCAAATGGTAAAGCTCTGTAAAAGTAACGGATAGGTGTCCAGTTCATCGTAGAGTACTTACCATTGATTTCTCCTACGGCCTGATTGAGGTCTTGCCTGATCTGGTTGTACACCTCCATGCCTTGTGAAGGTGGAGTGCAGATGTTGATGAGTTCGACCTTTTCCCGGTATTCCGGATACTCAGCTAAAAATTCACCGAAAGCCTTTACCTTCTCAAGAGGTCCTTTGACGTAATCTAACCGTTCTACGGACAATATGAATTTACAGCCTTCTTTTTCTTTTTGTGCTATAGTGGTGTCGATACGTTTTTTGAGTTTCGGTTGTGACAATATTCGGCTGATATTTTCGACATTGACGCCTACTGGCTGAGCCCCCAGCCTGATCTGTCTCCCTTCTACCTCAATGACTTTGGTCATCTGCTCTATTCCCAGGGCGCAGCTGTAGGTTAAAAACTGTTTGGCAGTATTGACTTTTTTCAGCACCTTAAAAGGTGTGTGGCTGCGAAGTACATCGACAAAATTTTCCACATAGCGGGGAATATGGAAACTGATGAAATCACAAAGTAGCAAAGAACCTATGATCTCTCTGCGCCAGGGTATGATATTAAAGATATCTGCAGGAGGAAAGGAAGTGTGATGGAAGAAGCCTACTTTGAGATCCGGTCGCATCGTTTTCAGAAATGCCGGTACCATCCAGAGGTTATATTCATGAATCCATACCAATGCTCCTTCGTCTGACTCTCTGGCTACCCGTTCCGCAAAAATTTTATTGATCTCCAGGTAATGTAGCCAGTCTTCGTGGTTGAATCTGGCTTTATCTACGAAAGAGAATATGGTCGGCCAGAAAGCTTCCTTTGAAAATACCCTGTAAAAACGATCGATATCATTCCTGGACAGTGAAATCGTTGCCGCTACCAGGTTAGGATACTTCTCTTCATCAATCAGTTGATTGGGAACAATTGTTCCATTCTTCTCCTTTATCTCTTCACCTATCCATATACCTGCACGCTTGTTTTCGAATAATCCCAGTAAGGAAGGAATAATCCCATTCGGGCTTTTGGGAGCTACGCGGATGGATCCACCATTGACGACCTTTTTCTCAAATGGCAGCCGGTGGTAGACTATCACAAGTTGTTCTTTTTGTAATTGGGAAGATTTCCTGCGCTTTTGCGGAAACGCTTTCACAAATTTGCGGAACACTTTAAAACTTTTCATAGCTTCCAGAATGCCACCGGCACCTTCGCGTTTCGCCTGAAATATCATGGGATTACCCTGTACAGCATCTATTAGTTTCTGTTCGGACTTACCCACAACAACACCTTTGTATCCTGTTTGAAAAAGAGAAAGGTCATTTAGAGTATCGCCCGCCACCAGGACATGTTCGGGGTCTTCGTTAAGGAAAGAAATGAGTGCCGTCAGAGAGCTTCCCTTATTCACGCTCCGGGGCATCAGGTCCAGGTATTTATCTGCAGAAGTGATCAGGTCAAGATCGTTTTCCTGTACTATTGCCTGCACCTTTTCAAGATCTGTACCTCTGGTATAATAATATGAACTTCTTCTTTGTTGAGGAACGTCCTGCTTGCTGATACCATCTATTTGAAGAATGCGCGTTTCCAGATCATATATGTGCGGCCATTTGGCTTCAATTTGCGATTGCAGGGGTTCTACGTTTTCCAAAGTATGTCCATTGACAATTGTAGACCCTACATCAGAAATTACATAATCAGGTGTAGGTATATTGGGGTTATTCAAAAGAGGGATAACAGTCTCTATGCCCCTTCCTGTTACGAATACTAATTTAATTTCGGGATATTGCCTGATGATCCGATACAATTCCATCCGGTCTTGCATTTTTCCGCCTAAAAAAGTTCCGTCCAGATCAGTTGCTAATAACATTATTTTAAACTCCTTTCTATGATTTAGATTCTATGCTTGCGAGCATATGTTTATGTGAAAAAAATCTGTGCTGTATTTGACCATAGGTATGGCCATATTTGGTTTTTATACAGTTTTATAGCTTTCCTTGTCGGCACATATCCTGCTGCGCAGAGATGTTACCGGTGTACTATATTTCGCCCGGAAAATTCGCCGGTTGTATAATTCCTGCTATGCTTGTAAAAAGCCGCCGCTGCCCGGCATAAGGCGAATGAGCCGTTTGTATGCTTGGGTTGATTTTCTGCAGCAGCTGTCGCAAGCCTCCGATAGGGACATACACTGCGTTTTTTGTTGAAATTTTGACTAACACCGTAGCCTGGCTACTGCCTTCTATAACACTTGTTTTCTCAGACAAACCGTGTTGATTTTAAGTTTAAGTACCCTTATTTGAGTAGGGTGAAAAGATCAGGAACGGAGGCAAAGATAGGGAATAAGAGCGGGAATGTCAATTTTAACCTCGAAATAGCTTGTCAGGACAAATTTTGCTTTTTAAGCATATGTTTATTTTAACAGCTACTAATATAAGAAAAGAGGCATGCCAGGACTTAGACTGGATAATGCCTCTTTTGCAGATATCTGGTAGCGGAGAGGGGAATTGAACCCCTGACCTTCGGGTTATGAATCCGACGCTCTAACCACCTGAGCTACCCCGCCGTACGATCCGTAATCGGTGCGCAAATGTACGATCATTCTTCTGTAATTACCAAACTTCTTTCTTTGATTTTTGAGAGTTTTTTTAGCATTTTTGTTTACACACAAAAATGTGCGCATCATGATACTGAATAACCCTAAGACAGAAGAAGAAGTACTGACGATTGAAGAATTGTTGGAAGAAACCTTTTCTGGATATGCGTTAGTCGTGTACAATGATGATGTCAACACCTTTGACTGGGTGATAGAATCGCTGATAGTAGTCTGCAAGCATACACCCGAACAGGCGGAGCAAAGTGCGCTGTTCATTCATTTCAAGGGAAAATATGCTGTCCGGCACGGATCAGAGACGGAATTGATTCCTATGAAAGAAGCTTTACAGGAAAGAGGACTTTCCGCACAGATTGAAGAAGCATAATATCCGGTCTTGCCGATCTATAAACTCTCTGAAGAAATCTTATTTCCTGATCCGTCAGAAGCGGAAGACGGGATCATTGCGGTAGGCGGAGATCTCAGCCCGGAGCGGATCATTGTTGCTTACCTCCATGGTATCTTTCCCTGGTACTCTGATACGGATCCTATTATCTGGTGGTCTCCCGATCCGCGCTGTGTGCTCTTTCCCGTCGAGCTCAGGGTGTCCAGGTCCATGAAGCAATTACTGAAAAAAGGTATTTATACGGTGACCTTTGACCGGAATTTCAGGGAAGTGATCAGGCACTGTGCAGACGTACGCTATAAAGACAGGAACGATACCTGGATCACCGGTGATATGATGCAGGCCTACATACAATTGTATGAAATGGGGATTGCCCATTCCGTGGAGGTATGGGATGAGCGGGGAGATCTGGCCGGTGGCTTGTATGGATTGGCGATGGGTAAATGTTTTTTCGGAGAATCGATGTTTCACCTGAAGCCGAATGCTTCCAAATACGGTTTTATAACGCTGGTGAGCCTGCTCCGGGAGAAAGGTTACGAACTGGTTGACTGCCAGGTGCACAATGATCATCTTGAAAGTCTGGGGGCGACAGTAATCCCGAGGGAAATATACCTTTCCCTGTTATCAGGTTGTGTGAAAGGTGAGATAGTGGCTGAGCATTGGTATAGCTGGCCGGTATCGAAAGGGCAAAGTATATAGGCCCGGAAGCCTGCTTTTTTGTACATTCGTGTGCCTTTCCCATGCTAGGAGTTAAACGATTAGACGGTATTGTATTCAAGGCCTTCATAGGACCTTTGATATTCACGTTTATCATCTCTGAGTTTATCTTCCTGATGCAGTTTCTCTGGAAGTACATTGATGACCTTGTCGGTAAAGGACTCGAATTCGGGCTGGTTTCCCAATTGCTGGTATTATTTTCCTTCAAAGTCTTACCACTCGCTTTGCCTTTATCTATCCTGCTTTCTTCCGCCATGACTATGGGTAATTTCGGTGAGCATAATGAACTGGTGGCTTGTAAGTCATCCGGGATTTCCACATTAAGGTCTATGGGCAGCCTGATCGTTTTTGTTGCGATTCTGAGTACCGGCGCTTATTTTTTTTCGAATAATGTTTTACCGTATACCAATATGAAGTTTATGACCCTGCTGATGGATATCAGGCGGCATAAGCCGGCGCTGGATATCAAGCAGGGTGTCTTCTACAAGGGAATCAGCGGTTATACGATGAAGATCGACAACAAATCTCCCAACAATACCACCATTTACGGTATTGTAGTATACGATCATACTTCGGGATACGGTAACGATAATGTCATCATGGCGGAGAAAGGGGAGATGCAGCTCAGTCCGGATCAGCAATATATGATCTTTGAGCTCTTCAATGGACGGCAGTACCAGGAAACCCGCAGAAGAAGCCGCTTCGGTAATGACCTGAATGAGCAGACCGTCGTGGAATTTGATCACTACAGGAAAATATTCGATCTCAAAGAATTTAAGCTCAACAGGTCCGACGGAACACTGTTCAAAGGTCATCAGGAGATGTTGAACTCCAGGCAACTGCGATATGAGATAGATTCCATGCAGCGGGATGTCGCAAAAATGCCGGATGTCGTGGATCAGTATAACCGGAATTTTATCACCTATTCCAAGCCAAAAGAGCTGTTTGGCACGGATACGGTTGATCAGCACATAATAGATTCACTTCAGTTTCAGGCTGTTGTTATGGACCAGGGGCCCTCTTATTCTGTTGTCCAGTCCGCGTTGTCCAATGTGGAATCCATCAAAAGCTATATTGAGATGAATAAGGCAGACCTGGAAATGAAGGAATATCACATACAGCGTTTCGAGGTGGAATGGCATAAGAAATACCTTTTATCTTTTGCCTGTATCATCCTTCTGCTGATCGGCGGCTCTATGGGCGCTATTGTCCGTAAAGGCGGACTGGGAATGCCGATCCTGATCTCAGTTTTCTTCTATATGCTCTTCCATATCCTCAATATGATCGGGGATAAGCTGGCGTATAATAGCGTAGTATCTGCTTTCCTGGGAGCCTGGTTTCCTACCCTGGTGCTGCTGCCGATTGCCATATGGCTGACCTATGCTGCAACAAATGATGCGACGATTATGAAGAAGGAAACGTATATGAACATCTTCAGATGGATCAGGCTGCTGCCGCACTATTTGAAATTAAAGAAGCCGCGGTCATGATCTGGATCGGGCTATGGGTTTTCTTTTTTTTATGCAGTTATATACTGTATCCGCAACTGATCGCTTTACTGGCCGGTAAGAGAAAGGTTTTACCGTATAAATCGTACCTGGATACGGAGGAATTGCCGCAGGTCGCAGTATTTATGTCCTTGCACAATGAAGAAAAAGTGCTGGCCAGGAAGCTGGAAAGCATATTGCAGTCCAATTATCCCAAAGAAAAAGTGTCGGTCTATATAGGACTTGATGATTGTAATGACAGGAGTGAACAGATTGTCAGGGATGTGAAAAAGCTTTACCCGGATAATGTGCATTACATCAGTACAGAGAGAAGAGGGAAGCCGCAGATGCTCAATTACCTGCAGGAGCATTTTCGTCCTGTGGAGACCGTTTCCGTTTTTACGGATGCCAATGTCTTTTTTACGCCGGATACTATTTTTGAGCTTGTCCGGTATTTCAAAGATGACGATATCGGTTTAGTGGATTCCAGGTTCCAGCTCTCCAGGGAGATCGTTTCCCACGAGCTGGAAGGAGAGTACCTCAATTTTGAGCAGACGCTCAAGTTCAACGAAGGTAAAAAGTGGGGTGTCATGCAAGGACCTTTTGGCGGTTGTTTTGCGATCAGAACGGCACTCTATCAGCCCGTTCCGGATAATTTCCTGGTGGATGACTTTTTTATCTCCATGTGCATACTCAGGAAAGGTTATAAAGGCATACTGAATCCCGAAGCTATTGTGATAGAAGAGGTGCATACTTCCTGGAAAGATGAGTTTCGCCGGAAATCCAGGATTTCGGCAGGGAATTTCCAGAACCTGTCCTATTTTTCAGATATATTGATCAAGCCGTTTACTCCTTTGGCTTTCAGCTGGTTTTTCCACAAGGTGGTGCGATGGGTCTTGCCGATACTGTTGCTTCCGGTATTGTTATTGGGTTGGGTCGAGATGTATCTTCTGAACGAACCTGCCTGGCTCCCGATAATTACATTAATATTAATATTGGGGGGCGCATCGCTTCTTTACATTTTACATAAACTAAATTTGCAATCAAGAACAATTGAGCGGCTGAGTTATTTTATATACATCAACCTGGCCATGCTGCAGGGGTTCATCATTTATATTAAAGGAATAAAAAGTAATGTCTGGAAACCTACCCAACGGAAATGAGATCGTGTTAGATTCAATTGAGTCAGCTATCGCAGATATAAAAGCTGGTAAATTGGTCATTGTTGTAGACGATGAAGACCGTGAGAATGAAGGAGACTTTATCACCGCTGCCCGGAATGTAACACCGGAAATCATCAATTTCATGGCTACTCATGGAAGAGGTCTGATCTGCGCTCCGCTGGATGAGGACAGGTGCCGGGAACTGGAGCTGGATCTGATGGTCGGCCGTAATACTTCACATCATGATACACCTTTCACGATCTCTGTCGACCTGACGGGATTCGGTTGTTCTACGGGGATCTCCGCTTCAGACCGGGCCAAGACCATACAGGCATTGATTGATCCGAATATCAAGCCTTCGGATTTTGGTAAGCCGGGACATATTTTTCCTTTGCGTGCCAGGAAAGAAGGTGTTTTGAGAAGAACAGGTCATACAGAAGCTGCTACTGATCTGGCGAGACTGGCCGGTTTTGAACCAGCAGGCGTACTGGTGGAGATCATGAATGAAGATGGTACGATGGCCAGGCTTCCGGATCTGCTGAAGATCGCGAAGCGTTTTGATATGAAGATCATTTCTATCAAAGATCTGGTAGCGTACAGACTCAGAAATGAACGCCTGATCGAAAAAGAAGTTGAGATCAAGCTGCCGACCAAATACGGCGAATTTACTTTGGTATGCTATACGCAGGTGAATACCGGAGAGCAACACCTTGTACTGAAGAAGGGAGATTGGGAAGAAGGAGAGCCGGTCATGGTACGGGTACATTCTTCCTGTGTAACAGGAGATATCCTGGGTTCATTGCGCTGCGATTGTGGAGAACAGTTGCACAATGCGATGAAAATGGTCGAAAAAGAAGGTAAAGGAATGGTGCTGTACATGATGCAGGAAGGCAGAGGTATAGGACTGCTCAATAAGCTGAAAGCATACAAGCTGCAGGAAGAAGGCATGGATACCGTGGAGGCCAACCTGGCATTAGGTTTCAGGGCGGATGAAAGAGATTTTGGTATCGGTGCGCAGATCCTGAGAGATCAGAAAGTGACGAAGATCCGCCTGATCTCCAATAACCCGAGGAAAAGAGTCGCCCTTGATGGCTATGGCATTGAGATCGTAGACACTTTACCGATAGAGATCCTGCCGAACATACACAACGAGGCTTACCTGATCACTAAGCGGGATAAAATGGGCCATACGATCCTGAAAGGATAATAAACCGAAAAAATGATACAGATGCTCTCTTAAGGAGAGCATTTTTTGTTTTAGAAGGTGAAGGTTCGGGAAGAACCGTTTAAGATATCTTTTTCCAGGACATTAAGAACGCCCTGGGTATTCCGGGTGATAATGGTCGTTACCCGGCTGCCGTATACAGGAGAGACGATGCAGATCGGAGAAAGCATCCGTTCCATTTCCAGTCCCACTCCCGTGTCCGGTAATCTTTCTTCGTCATACGGATGGGTATCCGCCATGATCGCAACCAATAATTCCGGTGTAAGGTCATTATTTTGAATGGCTGCTTGCAGCCTCTGTTTACCTGCCAGCACCTTGGGCCAGGGTGTGTCCAGTTGGGCATTGCTGATGCCGTAGATTCCGGGCGTTAATTTTACAGCTTCATCAGAAATGTTGGAATACCAGTAAAATGTCTGCCCGTCATAGAAAAGCGCATTGAAGCCGTTCATCCCGGACCATATTTCCCGGTGCGCAGTGATGAAAGAAGGTGTATCTGTAGCGTTGTTAACAAAGTCGACCGGGATTTGTCCTCTGGAAGGAGCATTCGGATCATTTCTCTGCAGATCTCTGTAGTTCGTGACAGCGGCCATTTGTTTGTTTTTTCCTATGGCCAGCCAGGTACCGCCAGCCTGGATATCCTGCCCGGCCAGTATGTCTTGATCGGTCCACCAATGCATGGGTGCTGCCGGCCTGTAGTAAAATTCATCCCTGTTGGACAACATAATAACCGGGTAATCCGGGTGCTGATCGATAGCGAGGATAATAAGGCACATATCGCAAAGATAGCGGAAACTAGTCTGTAAATAAAAAACAACACAAAGGGTTAGCTATTTGTAGATTAAGGGTTATGAGAGTGAATAGCCTGCTTATTCTGATAATTTATATGCGATGAAGACTTATGTTTTCATGTTTAGAATATAGTTCTAGTTATTTAGTATTTTAAGTAATAGAATTGAATATATTGTTATTTAGCCAAAATCAGGATCAATGCAAGTTTCACTTTTCTTTCCCTGTCCGCAATTGTCTCCGTTTATAAGCAAGATTTTATATCTCAGGAATGATTCATCCGGGAATTTAGAATCAAAGATGATCCCCAGAGGACATCCGGCTTTTATATTTACTTTTCCTGATCAGCCTGATATAGAGAACAAATTACATGGAGTTTCAAGGCTGTACAAACCGGCAAATGTATACTTCAATGGTATGGTTACTGCTAGTGTATGTGCTTTGTTTCCTGCTAAGAGCTCTTTTATGTTGGCTTTACTGCATCCACACTGCACTGGTATATTTTTCAGAGAGGAAGCGAATAATTTTATTAATGGTTTATATAATGTTACGAATATAGATCAGTATAGTCGAGATGTTATTGACCGGATAATGGATCAACCTGACATATATGGGAAAATCCGGGTGGTTGAAACTTATTTATTAACAAAAATTATAGGGCAAATTCCATGCTCAGTTACTGAAAGGTCAATGGCCGCTATGTGTTCCGGTAATGGCGTTTATTCTGTAAATGAGCTTGCTCTCCGGGCATATGTCAGCGAGCGTAATCTGAGACGGAAATTTATGCAGCATGTAGGTTTATCTCCAAAACAATATGCCTCTATTGTGAGGTTCAGGTCTGTAATAAAAAAAATAATTGCCGAAAAACCAGTAGACTGGTGGCAGATTGTAGTAGATTTTGGGTATTATGATCTGTCCCATCTATCAAAAGATTTTAATAAATACACAGGTATGTCGCCGGAAAAATATATATCACAATACCACAGCATAGATGCAAAATTCTTACCTTCTTTGTGAGTCTTTGAATTTGGCCGGTTTTTACAACACGTTTTGCAAGTTCTGATAGAAATTAGGTAATGAAATTAGAAAATCATTTAAAACAACTCGACATGAAAATGTATTTTAATCCACGTTCGTTGGTGACCAACACAATACTCCTGACGGTGTTTTCTTATTGTCTATGGGCATGCAATAAAGAAAAAGATAATGATAGTAACCCGACCCAATCTCAGGCAGAGGAAGCTGTAAGAACATTAGAAAACAAGGAAATTCAGGCTATACTCAGCAAAGATCTCGAAACACTGCGGAAACTATGGGCTCCTGAATTCATAGTCAACTCTCCTCTTTTGCATAAATTAGTTAATAGAGATCAAGTACTGAATATGACACAAAATGATATAATATCCTATGAGAAGTTCGAAAGAAACATAGAGCACATCAATTTCATGGGTGATGTTTTGGTTACGATGGGAGAGGAAATACTCATTCCTCAAAAAAATAATCCTAATGCGGGGCAGGTTATAAAACGTCGTTTTACCAATGTCTGGCAATACAGGAATGGTAATTGGGTAGAAACTAACCGGCATGCACACATTGTACAATAAATAAATTTCTCTTCATCGTACCGTAAATACTATAACGAATAGCTGGGCTGCTTTCTGTTGACCGGGAAGCAGTCCGTTTTTTAATAATCCTTGAACTTATCGATCCAGCGTTGGCGATCATTGTTTCCCGGATTATGTTTTCCCGTGAAGAATTGCCGGAGCTCAGGATGCGTTATTCCCTGTGAGGTCAGGTGATACTGGTCGCAGATCTGGCAACGGTAAATATTGACAGGACCTTTTCCGGGTGCGAAAACGGTCTTTCTGTGCGTCTCCAATAAAGCATGAAGACCAGCACTGTGAGAAGAATATCCTATTTTACCGGAAGAGCACTGTCTCATATTCCTGTAATTCGACCCTGAAAGATATATTTTCCTTTCCGCATCAGCTCAGGTGTTGAATTATTGATGTGTAAAGAATTACCTTAGAACTTTAGTATGAGATATCTTTTATTGTTATGTCTGACCGTTCTCTGGATGAGCGCGCTTCATGCCGGGGAAAAAGAAGATGTTCTGAACCGGCTCCCGGAACTGGTCAATGGCGGCCGGTATGCGGATGCCTATCAATCCTTGGAACAGCTGGATCCTGCCAATAAAGATACCGATATATTTCTGACCAAGCTGAATTTTGCTCTGAACTATTACATAGTAGCCTTACAGCATCAGCTATTTGGTTTTGCCAATGTAACACCTGGCCAGGATATTAAAGCGTTGAGGGGTGCTGCCGGAGAATACCAGTTGTACCGGCTGGATGCGAATGCGATCCTGGATTCATTGATAAAGGTAGATCCGCTGGATACCCGCTTGTATAAAGCCCAGGTGGATTATCTGTATGAATGTTATCTGAATTACGGTGACAATATGCCGTTTACGCAGGAGGAATTATTATCCAGGCTCGAAAAGGCAGCGACACAATCGATCGTGTTGAAAAGCGCAGATTTTGAAACCTATTTTATACTCGGTTATCTTTTATTGATCCGGGAAAAACCGGACGAAGCGCAGAAGCTGCTGAAAACATCTATTGAGATGAATCCGGGTTATCCGCCCGCGTATTATAACCTTTCTTATGCCCAGTTCAGTCTTAAAGACTATAAGTCTTCTCTCAGTAATGCATTAAAAGCCTGGTCGTTATATACCAATAAAACACAGAAGGCAGATGTTGCGAGGATGCTCAGTTTCGGCTATGATCACCTGGGCAAGACAGACAGCGCGCTGTATTATCTGAAAGAAGGATTGAAGCTCGATTCCGGAAATTATGCACTGCTGGAAGATTACCTTTATATCGCTATCCGGGAGAAGTTGCCTGAAAAGGAAAAGATCCAGTTAGAGCTGATCCTGCTGGACCCGGAAAATCCTGCCGTTTATAATTCGGTGATCAATGCTTATTATGAACAGGGGGATAGCTATGGAGACGTTTTGAAGACCCTGGATCAGCTGGAAAGCGTTTATCGCGGAAATGACAAGGTAATGGGTAATTTATGCTTTTATAAAGGACAATTGCTTTTTGAAACAGATATAGCAGCGGCCAGGGAATCTTTTACGGCTGCTAAAAGTTATTTCGGGAAAATTTACCCGGCAGAGCATGAGGTCTTCAAAGTGATAAATCAATATCTGACTTATGAGGAGCCTTTAAAAGACTGAGCGATTCAGACTGATTAAAACTCCCGGACAACCAGGTAGTCAACCAGGTTGCGTAAGACAGCCTTCTGTTCTTCCGGAAGAGTGGTGGTTTCAAGATGGGATAAAGCCTCATCTATCAGCGCATTTCTTTTCATCTCGACTTCAGTCCTGATGTTCCATTCCTCGTAAAGGCTGATAACAGCGCTGACTTTTTCCTGCTTGTCTGTAACAGGTGTCTGAATAAGCTGTTGTAACCTGTTGTCATTGTTTTGGATACCTTTTTCTATGGCTTTGATGAGCAGCAGCGTTTTCTTGTTCTGGATGATATCACCTCCCGGTTGTTTGCCGACCAGTTCGGCATTGCCGTAACAATCCAGAATGTCATCTTGTATCTGGAAAGCAATACCGAGGTTCAGTGCATATTGGTACAGCGCCTCTGCATCTTCCTTGCCTGCGCCGGCTATCAGCGCACCTATCTTCAGTCCTGCCGCTAAAACCACCGATGTTTTTTGCCGGATCATCCAGAGGTATTCGGCCTCCGATACCCGGTCCCGCTTTTCAAAATTCATGTCGAGCTGTTGTCCCTCGCAGACCTCTATGGCTGTTTCATTGAAAATCTGTAACACCTCGCTGAGCAGGTGTGCCGGTACCATGGAAAGATATTTATAAGCATACACCAATAGCGCATCACCTGACAAGATCGCAGTGTTCATGCCGTATTTTTCATGCACTGTCACCTGGCCGCGACGCAGTGGCGCTGCATCCATCATATCGTCATGTATCAGCGAAAAATTGTGGAAATATTCTATGGCCAGAGCCGCCGGCAAAGCATCTTCCAGCTTTCCTTTGTAGAGGTGCGTGGCCAGCAGAACCAATACCGGCCGCATCCGTTTCCCACCCATGCTCAGAAAGTAATTGTTAGGTTCGTACAGCTCTTCAGGCGCTTTATTGAACTGGTTAGCTTCGAGATAATCAGAAAAAACCTTTCTCAGGTGGGAGAGTATATGCATGTTTAACTTTGTTGTAACGCAAAAATAGTCTTACCTAAACTTATATGCCTTTTTAGTGGTTTAAATTAGAGTGATAATTTTTAATAAACTCCAAAAACTAACCTGTGAACTTACAAGATCCTTTTATAAAGTATAAAAACTTTGTATTATCAAATAATAAATTGCCTAAAAGTATAAATGAAATATCTTCTGATATATCCGGCTATGTTACAGTGCCGCAGCTAGAATCCGATTTGTGGAAAACATATGCAGAAACTACGCTGGAAACCTGTACACAGGACCCTGCATTTGGAGAGTATACTGCCAGGGAAAAAATGCTGGCTTATTTTTATACCTTTTTGCAGATCGTAAAGGAAGATAAAGAGATCCTGGAATTGCAACTGAAAAACTGGAGAAGTATCATCCGGGGAAAAAAATATGAAGAATTCAAGGCTGAGTACACCTTATTTGTTAAAATTTTGATAGAAGAAGGGCAGGAGCGCGGCGAAATCCAAAAACGTCCGTTTATATCTAATGTGTACCCTAACCTCTTTTGGCTGGCTATTCTTTCGGTGTTATCGTTCTGGCTGAATGATAAAAGCGAAGATACCGAGCAAACGGATGTCGCAGTAGAGAAGATCGTACATCTGCTGTTTGATACCCTTGCTCCGAATGCGGTTGACAGTGCGTTGGATTTGGTACAGTTTCTGATTAAACAAAATTTTAATGGACAGCCAAAGTAAAATACCTACCAGCAAAGTCGCCAGAGCTACCCGATTCTTTAAGGCAGGGGTCAAAGTTGGCGGCAATTATGCAGCGCATTACGCCAAGAAAGCGTTCGGAGCTGCCGATGAAGCGGAATTAGACCGTAAAAATGCAGAAGAGATCTTTAATGTATTGTCTCAGCTGAAAGGCACAGCTTTAAAGATTGCCCAGATGCTCAGTATGGATACAGGTATCCTGCCCAAAGCATATGCAGAAAAATTCGCCGCTGCACAGAATAATGCCATGCGCTTATCCGGCCCGCTGGTCATGAACACTTTCAGAAAGTATACAGGAAAAGCGCCGCATGAACTTTTTGACGAATTTAACCCGGAAGCCAGGGCCGCCGCCTCTATCGGTCAGGTACATGAAGCCTATAAGGAAGGTAGGCGCCTGGCTGTGAAAATACAGTATCCGGGTGTGGCAGATAGCATTTATTCCGATATCAATATGGTCAAGCCGTTTGTGCTGAGGTACCTGAAAGTATCTCCGGATGCAGCCAGCCAGTATATCGAAGAGATTGTAGAACGCCTGGTAGAAGAGACGGATTATGAGCAGGAGCTCGGTAACGGATTGAAAGCCATTGAGCTGGCTAAAGATCATCCGGATATTGTGATTCCAAAATATTATCCTGAACTGTCCAATAAGCGGATCCTGACAATGGATTGGCTGGAAGGCATCACGCTTAACGAGTTCATACAGACGGAGCAGGATCAGGAAAAGAGAAATCATATTGCTCAGCTGCTGGTAGACTTTTTCCAGGATCAGGTGCACAGGAACAAGCAGTTCCATGCAGATTTACACCCGGGAAATTTCCTTATAACCAGGGATCTTAAATTGGGTGTATTGGATTTTGGCTGTACGAAGAAATTACCCGTAGATTTTTACAATGATTATTTCTCTCTGATCAAAGATGAAGTGCTGAATGACAGGGAAAAGATGCGGGAAATCCTGCACCGGTTGGATCTGCTCAGGGAACATGATACGGAAGAAGAGGAACGCCTTTTCTGGGAGATCACAGTGAAGAGTATTGAGATTATTTCCCGTCCGCTGCGTTCGGAAACTTTTGATTTTGGCGATGAGCAGTACAATAAAGACCTCCAGGAATATGGCGATGAAATGAGCAATAATCCCCAGCTGAAAAACTCCAATGCTTTGAGAGGATCTAAGCACGGTCTTTTCCTGCACAGGGCATTCATCGGCCTGTTCGGTATCCTGTATAATCTGAGAGCAAATGTGCGGATGAGTACGGAATTTGCACACAGCATAGAGGTATAACCGGATCTACGTTTAGAAAATATAAAAGCTGTTTGAAAGATCTCTTGTTGACTTTCAAACAGCTTTTTTCATTTATAAGTATTAGGGTTTGTCAGCCTGGGGCAGTCCGGATAAATCGTTTTTTGATCTCAGAACAGAATTGATAACACCTTTCAGTTAAAGCCGGATTATAATCCGCTGAGTTCATTTTCGACTACAGCTTTCTGGTCTGGTGTGGCAAATTCCAGAGCTTTATTGAAGTGTTTTTTGGCATTTTCAACATCTCCGCGTTCTTTGTAGTGCATAGCTACATTGTAGTTGACTATAAAGCTGTTGGGCCATAGCTGGTATGCCTGGAGAATATAATTGAAAGATTTGTCCATATCGCCCAGCGCTACATAGGCAAAGGATAAATTGGTCAGCGCCTGCGGGTTGTAAGGATCATATTTCAGGATCGTGTCGTTGATCGGAACGATCAGCTCTACGATTTCCCGTTCCTGGGTATTGTAAAAGATCTGCACAAATTCCTGTATACTTTGGATCAGCGCTTCTTTACCCTCGGCTATCAGTGCATTGGTACCATCCTTCCACTGATGCTGGTGAGCATAGCTGTATTGCAGGGCCAGTATGAGCTCGTCTTTAATAGCTACCGGTTGATTGGTGATGCGCAGCAGGTTGACTTTGCTCAATCTGTAGTCTAAACGATCGGGTGTTTGTTGAATAGCTTTATCAATATATTTTAGTCCCGGTTCCAGTTCTTCATATACATACTCATAGATTCCGTTGATATAAGAGATCGTATCTCCGGTTTTATTTTTCAGAGGAACGGCATATTCACTGTAAGGTTGAACGTCAATGACAGATACGACTTTGTAAGATTTCAGGACATAATAGTTGAGATAAGCCAGCAGCATATCGGGGTCATCCGGTCGCTGCTGTTCCCACTTTTGAAGCAGGGGAAGCATGGTTGCCGTATCGTTCTGTTCCAGTAGCTGCCGGTATTCCTGGTTGAAATCCTGGGTATAAGCTATTGATATGCTGGTTATCCATAAAACGATCCAGAGAATAAGGCGATTCATGTCTGTAATATACTGTCTAATTGATGTAAACCTGAAAAGCATAAGAACCTTTTAACGTTTTTTGAGCAGGCCAGCTCCTCATTTTCGGTGGAACCGGGAAAGTGAAAATGTAAAGAATATCCGGTATCAGAGCAACTGCAGCTCTGCCTGCAGGTTGTTGCGTGCCTGTTCTTCATACAACTGGCGGAAATGTGCTGTTTTATAAATTCCGGGCATTTCCAGGAAGTGCAGCAAAGCCTGTTTCCTTCCCTTTTTATATAGGAAATAGGGAAAGAGTGCATATTCTTTTCTTACGTGCTTAAAGTATCTTTCATAGGTGTTCCAGTCTGCACCCAGGATCGACAAATCTGCATCGGTGAAAAGATTGGTATCCGGATCTTCATCCTGCTGGTGAACTTTTGTAGCGTGGATATGGTGCATGCATAGTTGTATGACAGCCCCAGGTACACCCAGCGAGATTAACCTTTCCTGAGCCACTAACGCACTTTGTTCTTCATTATCTTTCCGGTGAGAAATATAGACGATATCGTGATAAAACAATGAAAATAACAGCGCGTTCCGGTTGAGGATCTGATCCCGGACAGGTTCCAGCTCCTGGTAGAGGTGATGAAGATGCTGCAGATTATGATAATACCGTTTTTTGCCGGAATATGCACGGACAATCTCATCCCAGTACTGGCTGATCAATGGGAGGTCGCCGGAATATTGTTCACAAAGCCGGAGGAAAATATCTTTCAGCATTCGGAAGGTGCTCTGGTTAGATTTAAAGCCGAGATCCAGGTGTCTCTTTTATATTCTTAATCTTCCAGGCAACGTCTGTAGAGCTGGATCGTATTTTCCAGGCCGAGATAGATCGCATCACAGATAAGCGCATGACCGATAGATACTTCTGCAAGGTTTGGAATGTTTTGCCTGAAGTATTTGAGGTTGTACAGGTTCAGGTCGTGGCCGGCATTGATCGCCAATCCCAACTGGTGTGCGTAAGGTGCGGTCTGCTTATATTTTCGGACGGCATGTTCAGGGTTGTCTTTGAAGATATGAGCGTAAGGACCGGTGTAGAATTCAATTCTGTCCGCGCTGATATCCGCTGCTCCTTCAATGAGCTGCTCGATCGGATCTATGAATAAGGAAACCCTTGCTCCGGATCTTTTCAGTTCGTAAACCACATCTCTCAGGAAGGAGGCATTGGTGATTGTGTCCCATCCTTTATCCGAAGTTAATGCGCCCGGTGGGTCCGGTACCAGGGTGACCTGATGAGGGCGGACGTTGAGGCACATTTCAATGAATTGCTCAGAAGGATAACCTTCTATATTGAATTCTGTAGTGACAACCTCTTTGAGCTCCGGGCAATCCGAAAACTTAACATGCCGTTCATCAGGACGAGGATGTACGGTAATGCCTTGAGCACCAAACCTTTCACAATCTTTAGCTACCTGTACGAGATTAGGGTAGTCGCTGCCTCTGGAATTCCGGATCAGTGCTATTTTATTGATATTTACACTCAGCTTTGTCATAGGTCTTAGTGGCTAGGTTTCCTGATGGATACAGGTATTTTCTCTAATTCCAGTTCTTTTTCTTTTTTCTCTTCTTTCATTTTGAGCGCAGGACCGTTCTTGTCATTTTTGTTTTCGGCGGAGATCAGTTTCTCAAATTTAATATCATATAAGAGAATGGTATTCGGAGACAATATCTTTTGGATACCTTTTGTTCCGTAATTCATGGCTGAAGGAGCAATGACCATAAACTCGGAACCTTCCTGTACATTTGGAAAAACTTCATCCCATGCCGGAACAACTTGCCCTACACCCAGGATGAACTGTAGCGGTTGTTTGAGCCTGGTCGTAGAAAATATAACTTTTCCATCCCAGGTTTTGGTTTCTACCTGAACCTGTATTTTATCACCTTTTTCCGGGTACTCGCCGCTGCCGTATTTCTTTATAATATATACGACTCCGCTGCGGGTGTGATAGGTTTCTTCCTGTGACGTTTGTTTCTTAAGATAATGACCTATAGAGTCTATATCTGACTGGTAGACAGCGGAATCATAGCCGGAACCGAAATCTTTAATAGAAGTTAGCGTCAGGCTGTCAATATTAGAAGCGGCATATTTATCTTGGTTATATACTTCTACTTTGGTTGGCAACTCTTCTATACTTTTCTTAGGCTTATTTTTACAACCGGTCGTACTGACCAGTATTAAAGAGACCAGCAGTATAAAGGTGTTTTTTCTCATAATCAATTCTTCTTTTTACCGGCTTTTTCGAGTAATTCGGTGATTTTCTTGATGATCCAGTCGGGTGGAAGTATGGACCTGCCACCGGCAGCGTTCTTGTGTCCGCCCCCTTCAAAATGCTGGCGTGCAAATTCGTTCACATCAATGTTACCCTTAGAACGGAAAGAGAGCTTGGTCAGTTCCCGCTCTTCTTTGATCAGCACGGAAACTTGTATTCCGCGGATAGACAACGGGTAGTTGACCAGACCTTCCGTATCCCCGGCTTGCAGGTTATAGGTGCGGGCGTCTTTTTTGTCTACAACGATAAAGGCTACGCCCAGATCCTGGCGGATGGTCATCTTGTTCAGTAGTGCATTGCCCAGGAAACGGAGCCTGGACTCTGTTCCGTTCTGGTTCAGGTTCTCCAGGACATACTGGATGTTCAGTCCTTTTCCTATGAGCTCTGCTACGATCATGAATGCGGCTTTATTGGTAGCACCGTTCTGGAAGTTGCCGGTATCTGTCAGCAGGCCTGTGTAGATACATTGAGCGAACTCTATGGTGACTGCAGGTACTTCTTCAAGGATATAGATCAATCTGTATACCAGTTCGCAGGTAGAGCAGGCGGTGATATCGTGCAGCATCCATTCAAAAATGTCTGGCTGAAGGTGATGATCGATTAACAGTACAGGCTTGTCGGATGCTTTAAGCGGCTCATCTACCGGTACGATCCGGCTGAGGGTATTGAAATCCAGGCAGCAAATCAGGTCCGACTGGCCGATCCAGCTGTCTGCTTCCCCTTTATGATCCGGGTAAACCAGGATGCTTTCAGCGCCGGGCATCCAGTTGAAATAAGCAGGAAATTCAGTCGGAACGATAACTTTCACCCGGTGACCGCGTTGTGTCAGGTAATTGAACAGGGCTAATGATGAACCCATAGCATCGCCGTCAGGTTTCTGATGCGTAGTAATGGTAATCTGAATAGGATTGGATAACAGTTCTTTTAAAGCGGATAAATTGCCGTTCATGGCAAGCTAAGGTCATTAAATTCCTATGAAAATTCAAGTCTTTTAGTAAGTATTTCATTAACTTTGCGCCACCAAAAATTAAAATAAAGATGGCAGGTTCCTTAACCTTTACAATGATTAAACCGGATGCTGTGAGAGCTAACAACATCGGTAACATTCTGCAAATGATCAACGAAGCAGGTTTTCGTATCGTAGCAATGAAGTACACTCAGCTTTCATCAGCACAGGCAGGAAAGTTTTATGAAGTACACAGCGCACGCCCTTTCTACGGAGAGCTGGTTGAGTTCATGAGCTCCGGACCGATCGTCGCTGCTGTTCTGGAAAAAGAAAATGCTGTGGAAGCTTTCCGTACTTTGATCGGCGCTACCAATCCTGCAGAAGCTGCTGAAGGTACTATCCGTAAAAAATATGCTACTTCTATCGGTGAAAATGCGGTTCACGGTTCTGATTCTGATGAGAATGCTGCCATTGAGGGCGCATTTTTCTTTTCAGGTCTCGAAAGATTCTAAGTAAGCGCTTACAGCTTTCCATATAAAGACTGTTTGAAGAGTCCCTGGCATTTCGTTCCTTATTAAGGTGGCAATGTTTCTGACTTTTCGGACAGTCTTTTTGTATTGTTATGACCGGTAAATGATATCTGCCGCCAGGATTTCTCTTTGTAGACACGAGAAGCCATTTACCCTTACATTGAAATATTCTTGCTGAACTATCCTATCTTTGCGCTCCGATGAATTATCTATCCGTCAACCAGGTCAGCAAATATTATGGTGCCAGGTTGCTTTTTGAAGACATCACCTTTTTTATTGAGAAAGGCCAGAAAGTAGCATTGATCGCCCGGAACGGGAGCGGTAAATCTACCTTGTTGAAGATTATGCAAGGTGTGGAGCCGCCTGAATCCGGTGAAGTCAGATGGCACAAGGATATCAGTGTCGGATTTCTGCTGCAGGAGCCGGAGCTGGATGATCAGATGACTGTTTACCAGGCGATTCTGAACGGCGATCATCCGTTATTGCGCACCTGTCTGGCATATGAGAAAGCATTGGAAGGAGAAGGAGATCTGTCAAAGGTTGTAGATGAAATGGACCGTTTACAGGCCTGGGATTACGAGGTCAAAGTAAAGCAGATCCTTTCCAGGTTCCGGATCAGTAACCTTACACAGAAAGTAGGCTCTTTGTCGGGCGGCCAGAAGAAAAGGCTGGCGCTGGCGATTCTTTTGCTGCTGGAACCGGAATTCCTGGTGCTGGATGAGCCGACCAACCACCTGGACATGGATATGATCGAGTGGCTGGAAGACTACCTGAGCACAGGATCTATGACCCTGCTGATGGTGACGCATGACCGCTACTTCCTGGAAAATATCTGTGATGAGATCATAGAGCTGGAGGAGGGAAAGATTTACAGGCATAAAGGCAGTTACAGCACTTACCTGGAGAATAAAATGCTCCGGGAGGAAAACCTGAGAGCCAATGTCTCCAAAGCGCAGAATACCATGCGAAAGGAGCTTGAATGGATGCGCAGGCAGCCGAAAGCCCGTACAACCAAGTCGAAAGCCAGGGTCGATGCATTTGACGATATCCGGGACAGGGCTTCGCAGCGTGTGAAGGAAGAGCAGGTGCAGCTGGAGATCAGGATGCAGCGGCTGGGTGGCAAGATCCTGGAGCTGCACAATATCAGCAAGTCTTACGGCACGAACAAGATCATCGATAAGTTCAGCTATAAATTTGCCCGCGGAGAACGGGTCGGCATTGTGGGGCGCAATGGATGCGGTAAGTCTACTTTCCTGAACATTGTGACCGGGAATGAATCCTATGACAGCGGTAACCTGATCCATGGAGAAACCGTGGTTTGGGGATACTATAACCAGCAGGGACTGCAGCTCAAGGCGGATAAGCGGGTAATAGAAGTGATCAAAGATATCGCAGAAGTGATCCCTGTCGGGAAAGGTACTTTATCTGCTTCCCAGATGCTGGAGCGGTTTCTTTTTGATCACGGACAACAGCACCAGTTCGTCTCTACACTCAGTGGAGGTGAGCGCCGCAGGTTGTACCTGCTTACGGTGCTGATGAAGAATCCGAACTTCCTGATCCTGGATGAACCTACTAACGATCTGGATATCATGACCCTACAGGTATTGGAAGACTTCCTGGCAGAATTCAGGGGATGTCTTTTGCTGGTCAGTCACGACCGTTATTTTCTGGATAAGCTGACAGATCACCTGTTCGTATTTGAAGGAGAAGGAAAGATCCGGGATTTTAATGGTAATTACAGGGAATACAGGTTGTATGCCAAAGAGCAGGAGCGGGCCAGGAATGAAGAAAAGACCCGGCCTGAACCTGTAATAGCGGTACCTGTTTCTGACAGCCGGGATAAGAAAAAGCTTTCGTTCAAAGAGAAGCAGGAACTGGAGAAACTGGAGCAGGAGATCGCAGCCCTGGAGCAGGAAAAAGTTCAGCTGAATGAGGAACTTTCATCCGCTCAGCTGGGGCACGAGCGCTTAATGGAGGTTTCCAAAAGAATTGAATGGATCATCAGCACATTGGATGAGAAGGAGTTCCGCTGGCTGGAGCTCAGTGAGCGGGCAGATTGAGCATGACCAGGCTCTGTCAAACACCCTTTGAGTATGTGTATTTTACGGCATCAGAAGAATATTTTTATTTAATTTCTGCTGAATGACCAAACATTGCTTTTTTATTATACCTTTATAATAATCTCTTATAACAAAGAGACTTGATTTAATTAAGTACAGATGAATATTTACATTGCCAACATTCCCTTTAAGGCAAACGAAAACGAGTTAAGGGAACTCTTCGAAGCATACGGACAGGTAGCATCAGCAAAAATCGTATTAGACAAAGAAACGCAAAGAAGCCGTGGCTTTGGTTTTGTGGAAATGAGTAATGACGCGGAAGGTACAGCAGCGATTGAAGGCCTCAACGGATCAGACTTCCAGGGTAAAACACTGACGGTCAATGAAGCCCGTCCGAGAGAACCTCGTCAGGAATACCGCCCGAGACCGAATAGCGGTAGCGGAGGTTATCAGCAGAGATCAGCAGGTTATAGCGGTGGAGGTTATCAGCAAAGATCAAATAACAGTGGGAACAACAGTGGCGGTTTCTACGGATCCCGTAATGAAAGAACGGACAGAAGCTCCAATAGCAATAACAGTAACAGCAGCGACAGGTATCCGGGTAAAAAATACGAACGTAAAGAGAAAACCAACAGGTTTGAAGAGGACGACGAGGAAAATGCATGGAGAAAAAAATGGTAAGATATACCAACGGGCTTTGATCCGGTTATAAATATAAAGGCTGCCTGTAAAGGCAGCCTTTATTTTTTGAAGATATTAATTGCTCGGATTTTATTCTGTTATCCTAGGATCAGGCTCCAGAGGTAGATCGTGACCGCAGAAATGGGAATGCCGAAATTGATCCACGCAGCGGATAACCCGGGTCTTAAGTCATGTTCGGTAGCAATGATAGAAGCGGTGATCATAGGCGGCATAGCCAGTTCCATTACAGTGACATCATACATCAGGTCATTCCAGTTCATGAGCTTGAAAAAAGCAAATACTAATCCCGGACCCAGTAAAAGCTTGTAGAATAATCCTGTAAAATACGGTCCCGGAGACACATCCTCCAGGCTGAACCTGAATTGCAATCCCATAGAGACGAATGCAAGGGGATTCATCCAGCTGCCGATATAATTCAGAATAGCGCCTGGATTAGTGCCCGTACCTTTTATCGGGAGATCTAACAGGAATGAGGGAAGGAACAGCGCAATAATAAAGCAGACAAAAGGAGGAAACCTGATCAGGCGCATGACAATGTGCTTCAGGGAAAACCCTTTACTGCCTGCAAAAGCTGCCAGTGCAACTCCCAGCGTGGCCAAACATACAAATGTCCCGGGCTGATCGACCAGTACGGCATATCGGATACCTTCCTCTCCGTAGAGCAGACGGGTCACCGGGAAACCTACAAAAGAAGTATTGCCTAATCCGCAGACCAGGGTCATTGCTGCCCAGGTCTTTTTATCCCATTTGAACAGGTAACCTGTCAGCGCGAAAAATATACCCGCAAAAATAAACAGCCACCAGGCTGATATAATAGGAGAAAAGTATTCCGGTCGCAGCGTCAGGTGGCCGATCTTTTCCAGGGTAATGGCCGGTAAGGTTATCCAGATGATCACCTGGTTGATCTTTCTGTAGGTATTTTCCGGGACAAGCTTCCATTTACTGAGTACCCAGCCCAGAACAATGCACAGAATGAGAAATGGAAGGGTCTGGTGTAACATGCGACAACGAAGATAGCAGCCGGATATAGCTAAATGGTTACACCCATTTTACTTTATCCGTAATAGGAGTATTTCTCTTGCCGACAGGCAGGTCGTCATTGGTGGTCTTTCCTACAAAAACAAAACCGACCATCGCGTCTTCTTCCTCCAGCCCGAAAGCTTCTTTCATAGCCGGATGATAGCACATGCCACCTGTTCCCCAATACGTTGCGACATTATGTGAAGCGGATACAAGCAGCATGTTCTGGACTGCACAGCCGACTGCGATCAGCTCTTCATGGAAAGGAATGTTTTTCCTGTCGCCTCTTTTAAGCATCACTACGATAATGTGCGAGGTTTTTTGCCCCCTGTTGAGAATAGTGTCGTACTTTTTCTGAAGAAATTGATCCTCAGGAGTATATTTCTTGTATAGTTCAGCGTGCAATTGACCGAATTCAGCCACCTTATTACCTCCGTAAACGACGAATCTCCAGGGTTCCGTCATGCCGTGGGTAGGCGCCCAGTTAGCTGCTTCCAGCATTTCCTGGATGATCTGCTTGTCTACAGGCTTGCCATTAAAATCTTCCGGTGGAGTAGTACGTCTTTTTTTAATGATTCCTCTGACAATCAGTGATAGGTCCATTGCTTTAACTATTTTCAGGGACAAAAATAGGAAATGATTGTCATTACAGGCGCGGCAGGCTTCATCGGTAGCGCATTGGTAGCCTTTCTGAATGAAAATAATGTGTATAATGCGGTGCTTATAGACGACTTCAGCACACCTTTCCGGCTGCGCAATCTGGCATGGAAACATTACGGAGCGACTGTTCAACGGGAAGATATGATCAATTATATCCTTGAACATCATTCAGAAATAGAGGCGATTGTACATCTTGGCGCAAAAGCGGGATACTTTCATGAAAACTGGGAAGCTGAAAAAAACAGCTTCATGGAACTGAACCGCAGCCTGTGGAAACTTTGTACGACGTACAGGATACCTTTTATATATGCCAGCACCGGATCGGTGTATGGATCGGGAGAACAGGGTTTCAGAGATGATAAAGAAACATCTTTCAGGTTAAAGCCGGTGCATCCTTATGTGAGTATGCGGTTGGAGTTTGATAACTGGGCTTTGACTCAGCAGGACCAGCCGCCGGTCTGGATGGGTATGAGGATTTCCAATGTGTATGGGCCCAACGAGTATCATAAGATGAAGAATGCATCTATGGCGTACAAAGGCTACAATGAGATACTTTCTTATGGAACCTTGAGGTTGTTTGCATCCCATAAGGAAGGAACAGCGGATGGCGGTATGGTCCGGGATTTTATCTATGTAAAAGATGTGGTGAAAGTAATCTGGTATTTGTTGCAACATTGTCCGGCATCGGGCATATACAATATCGGAAGTGGTACTGCCACCAGCTTCAATACGGTCGCGGAAATATTGTTCAGGGAATTGCAGATGCCACTTCGGATTGAATATGAACCTATTCCCGACCAGATCAGGGATACTTTTCCGTATTATTCATTGCCGGATACTTCTAAACTGATCAGCAGCGGTTATACGGCACCTTTTACAACCGTTGAATCAGGTATACGGGAATATATAGACAAGTACCTGTCCAGGGGAGAATTTTACTGATAAGGAGTATTTTCTATATCTGCTTCTGCAACTCTACCAGGAAAGCTCTCAGGGATTTCAGTTTTTCAGCGATGTCAACGTCCTGCTCCAGCTTATCGGGATGAGATTCCTTTAGTTTTTTGCGGGCACCGTCCAGCGTGTAACCTTTTTCCTTGACCAGGTGATAGATAAGCTTCAGGTTTTCAATATCCTTCTTGGTGAACAACCGGTTGCCTTTGGGGTTCTTTCTCGGTTTCAGGATCTCGAATTCCGTTTCCCAGAACCGGATCAGCGATTTAGATACACCAAACATTTCTGCCACTTCTCCGATGGAGTAGTACAGTTTCTCTACGTCTTTGTCTTTGTATGGCAAGGTGGTTGAATTTTGGATGTGAATTAATCGAAAGCCTGGTTACTTTGTTGTGCTAATTTAACAACTTGATCATATTCTTCAGGTGTCAGATCATTAAAGAAGAAGTTTACAGGATCTATTTTAACACCTTTTCTGATAACTTCATAATGCAGGTGGGGACCGGTCGATTTGCCGGTGCTGCCGACGAGCGCTATTTTCTGACCCCGTTTCACTTTCTGACCTCTTTTGACAAGTAGTTTGCTGCAGTGAGCGTATAAGGTTTGGTAGCCGTATCCGTGGTTGATAACGACCTTGATGCCATATCCGTCAGGTGAGCTGCCAGCTTCCTGGACGACGCCATTGCCTGTAGCATAGATCTCCGTACCGATCGGTGCGGTGAAATCCAGGCCGGCATGCATTTTAGGTGTCTTATAGATCGGGTCGATCCTCCTGCCGAAACCGGAAGCGATCCGTTTGAGCTTGTCATTGGCCACCGGTTGTATAGCCGGAATGGCCTCCAGGAGCTGACTTTTATTTTTGATAAGATCTTCCAGCTGGTCATAAGACTTGGATTGAACATACACCTGCCGTTCCAGTTGCTTGAGTTTATCGTTGGTGGTGCGGATCAGATCCGCTTTGGATGTTTTGGAAAGTTGTCTGAACCGGTCACTGCTGATACCAGAGCCTTTTCTCAATTGATCGGGAAGGGGATCCGCTTCAAAAATAACCCGGTATATATCGTCGTCCCGTCCTTCCAGCTCGCTGACCACTTTAGACAGCGATTCTATTCTTTTATCCAGTACTAAATAATTGTTTTCCAGCTCTTTGAGCGATTCTTCTGCGCTGGCCTGGGAAGGCGGTGTGATGAATGTATATCCGAGCGAAAGAATGATGAGCGCAAAAAAGAAGGTAGTAAAAAGGAAACCGGTTATTTGCCATATGCGTTGCCCCAAAGTCTTCCTGACCTTTTCATATCGCAGTGTGTTGGGATTATAATAATAGGTTTCCTTTTGCATAGGTATCCAAGGAAATTAACTACTTTTGCAGGGCTTTTAAGTGCATCAGTTACTTAAAGGCAAATTTAAGATAAAATAAAAAATTAACGTCATCTTCAATGGATTATAAAAGCGCGAAAGAGATTAGAAAAGCCTTTTTGGACTTTTTTCGCAGCAAAGGACATATGATAGTTCCATCCGCTCCGGTGGTGGTCAAAGACGATCCGACCCTGATGTTTACCAATGCAGGGATGAACCAGTTCAAAGATTATTTTCTGGGTAACAAGACTGCTCCGTCTCCACGTATAGCGGATACTCAGAAATGCCTGAGGGTCAGTGGAAAGCATAACGATCTTGAAGAGGTGGGCGTAGATACTTATCACCACACCTTGTTCGAGATGCTGGGTAACTGGAGCTTTGGTGATTACTTTAAAAAAGAAGCCATTGAATGGAGCTGGGAACTGCTCACGGAGATATACCAGCTGCCGAAGGACAGGTTGTATGTGACTGTTTTTGAAGGAGATCAAAAAGAAGGAATCCCGGCAGATACGGAAGCGCTGGAATTCTGGAAAAACTGGATCGCTGAAGACCGCATTCTGTTCGGTAACAAAAAAGATAATTTCTGGGAAATGGGTGATACGGGACCCTGCGGGCCTTGTACGGAAATACATGTAGACTGCAGGCCGGATGCTGAAAGAGCCCAGGTAGATGGAAAATCTCTTGTGAATGCAGATCATCCTCAGGTGATCGAGATCTGGAACAACGTATTTATCCAGTTCAACAGGATGAAAGACGGTTCCCTGGTGCAATTACCTGCCAGACACGTAGATACGGGAATGGGCTTTGAGCGCCTGGTCAGAGTGATCCAGGGCAAAGCCTCTAATTACGATACCGATGTATTCACCGGTACGATTGCAGCAACAGAGAAGCTGACAGGTAAAAAATATGATTATTCCGATTCCAGAGAAGCGATCGCTTTCCGCGTAATCGCAGATCATATCCGGGCAGTAGCTTTTGCGATTACCGACGGACAATTGCCATCCAATACGGGTGCCGGGTATGTGATCCGGAGAATACTAAGAAGGGCTGTAAGATATTATTTCTCTGCGCTGGAAACCAAAGCGCCGTTGTTGCACGAGCTTGTTCCGGTCATTGCAGAGCAGTTTTCCGATGTATTCCCGGAGCTGAAACAGCAGCAGGCATTTGTCTCCAGAGTGATCTTTGAGGAAGAGACCAACTTCCTGAAGACGCTGGATGCGGGTCTGAAGCGGATGGATGTGATCATAAAAGACAGTAAAGACAACACCATTGCCGGAGATGCGGCATTTGAATTATTCGATACCTATGGTTTCCCGATCGACCTGACCCGGTTGGTGGCTACGGAACAAGGCTACCAGGTGGATGAAGCAGGGTTTGAAGCAGAGATGCAGCAGCAAAAGGCGCGCAGCCGGGCAGCAACCGAGCTGGATATGTCCGACTGGGTGGTCCTGAGAGACGGAAAGGTGCAGTTCAGAGGATATGATGAGCTGGAAACCTATGGTCAGCTGCTGCGTTACCGGAAGGTAAAATCCAAAGGTAAGGAGCAATACCAGTTAGTGCTAGATAATACGCCTTTCTATGCCGAAAGCGGAGGTCAGGTGGGCGACAAAGGACTGCTGATTTTCGGAGAAGAAGAGGTGCCGGTTACCGATACAAGAAAGGAAATGGACCTGATCGTTCATTTTACGGATACGTTGCCCGCACGACCGGAGGCACCGGTTAAAGCTGTTGTGGATCCTGTGTGGCGAAGTCATTCAACCGTACACCATTCTGTTACACACCTTTTACATGCCGCTTTGAGGAAGGTATTGGGTACGCACGTAGAACAGAAAGGTTCGCTTTGCAATCCTGAATATCTCCGGTTCGACTTCTCACATTTCGCAAAGCTGACCCCGGAAGAGCTTCGCCAAGTAGAAGACCTGGTCAATGAGAAGATCCAGGAGAATATTCCGGTAGTCATTAAAGAGCTGCTGAAAGAAGAAGCGCTGCAGTTGGGAGCTATGGCTTTATTCGGTGAGAAATACGGCGATATCGTTCGCGTCGTCATCATGGATCCTGCTTATTCCGTAGAACTTTGTGGTGGCACACATGTGGGTAATACCGGTGAAATAGGTGTATTCAGGATATTGTCTGAATCTGCTGTGGCGGCGGGCGTCAGAAGGGTAGAGGCAGTAGCCGGTTCCAAAGCGCTGGCTTATTATCGTCAGAAAGAAGATCTCCTGAATGCCGTAGCTGAAATATTGAAACGGCCGCAGGATGTGCTGAAGGCAGTTCAACAACTGGCAGATGAAAATGCTGTATTGAAAAAGCAGGTAGAGCAATTCCAGCATGAAAAGACTGCTCAGCTCAAACAGGTGATCAGGCAGTCTGTTGCGGAACAGGGAGATATCCGTTTTGTGACAGGCCGGTATGATGGTTTGAGTACGGATGCTTCCAAGCAGATCGCTACAGAGCTGCGCCAGGAGATAGATAACCTGGTAGTTGTACTGGCAGGAGTGTCCAATGACAAGCCTTTTATTACAGTGGCAATATCAGATCAACTGGTTAAAGATAAAGGGCTGCATGCCGGTAAAAAGGTGAAAGAGCTGGCCGCGCTGATCAAAGGCGGCGGCGGCGGACAACTTTTCATCGCTACAGCAGGCGGAACAGATGCCGGTGGTTTAGACCAGGTATTGTCTGCTGTGAACAGTTGGATAAAAGAATTATAAGACAAGATTTAAAAGATAAATGGGAACATCGGTTTACGATAAATATGAAGTGGTGATAGGTTTGGAGGTGCATGCACAGTTGCTCACCAGGAGTAAGATCTTTGCAGCAGATGCAACGGAATTCGGCGCTGCACCTAATACACAGATCAGCCCTATTACACTCGCATTGCCTGGCGTGCTTCCGAAATTGAACAAAGAAGTAGTAGATATGGCGATCAAGACCGGCCTGGCATTGAATTGTAAAATTACGGAAGTCAATCACTTTGCTCGTAAAAACTATTTCTATGCCGACCTTCCTAAGGGATACCAGATCTCGCAGGATAAGACACCGATCTGTACCGACGGATATATAGATATAGAAGTAGACGGCCGGAAAAAAAGGATCGGTATCACGCGGATACATATGGAAGAAGATGCCGGAAAGAACAACCACGAGTTGGATCCGTTCTTTTCCCTGATCGATCTGAACCGTGCCGGCGTGCCGCTTGCTGAGATCGTTTCCGAACCGGATCTGCGTTCCTCTGACGAAGCATACGTATACCTGACAGAGCTGCGCAAACTGGTGCGTTATCTGGAAGTATGTGACGGCAATATGGAAGAGGGAAGTATGCGTTGCGATGCTAATATCTCTGTGCGGTTGAAGGGCGCTAAAGAATTCGGTACCAGGGTAGAGGTGAAGAATATGAACTCTATCCGGAATGTGAAGAGAGCCATTGACGGAGAAGTAATTCGCCAGATCGACCTGATTGAAAGCGGAGGACAGGTCGTACAGCAGACCCGTGGCTTCAACCCGGCTGACGGCTCTACAGCGCCGCTGCGTTCCAAGGAATTTGCCCACGATTACAGATATTTTCCGGAACCTGACCTTCCGCCGCTGGTGGTGAAGCAGGACAGAATAGACGCCGTGAGAGCAACTATGCCGCCGCTTCCGCATGAATTGGTAGCCCGTTTTACTTCAGAGTTCAGGCTCTCGGATTATGATGCCGGTGTATTAACGGATGAGAAGGAAATTGCACTTTATTATGTAGCATTAACGGAAAAGACAGATAACTATAAAGCAGCTGCCAACTGGATGATGGGAGAGATCAAATCTTATCTGAATCAGAATGCGCTGAACATGGAAGAATTTGTCCTGAAACCGGGACAGATTGCGGAGATCATTACGCTGGTGGATAATGGAACAGTCAGCTCTTCCGGTGCCAAGCGCCTTTTTGATGCGTTGATTGAAAACCCTTCTGAGTCAGCTTTGGCGCTTGCAGAGAACTTGCAGCTTGTACAAAATTCTGATGGTGATCAGCTGAAAACCTGGGCAGAAGCTGCGTTAGCAAAATATCCTGCAAAAGTCCAGGAGTACAAAAATGGTAAGAAAGGTATTCTCGGTCTGTTCATGGGTGAAGTGATGAAGATTTCCGGTGGCCAGGCAGATCCGAAAGCTACCAATAAGATATTACAGGAATTATTAGACGCATAAAGAAATGAGTTTCTGCAGCATCCGGTTTTTGTTGATCCTGCCAGTCTTGGCAGTGTTGGTTTCCTGTGGACATAAGTTTGAAGGAACTACGATCAACGGTGCTATCCTGAATGGCAATGACCGTCTGGTGCTGCTGGAAGATGTGGCTACGCAGGAAAAGGTAATTGTGGATAGCAGTTACGTCAGGGATGGAAGTGTAAGCTTCCGTGTATATATCAATGATGGTGTTTACCGGCTCAGGGAAACGACCGATAATAATATGGTTTTCATTTATATCGGCGGCAGCGGACGGGAGATCCAGTTGACCTGGGATATGAATAATCCTTCTGAATACAATATTACCGGTAGCAGGGAATCCCAGGATATCCGGAAGATCGTGCGTTACGCCCGGAGAAATGAACGGGAATATTACCTCATAGACAGTGTGGCCCGGGCAGATACTTTATCTGCGGACCGGGTGCTGACGATGAAAGACGTCAACCGTCAACGGATGTATGATTATGTCCGTAAGGTGGTAGATTCTTTACCTGATGCGGATATTGCGGCATTTGCGCTTAACTATGTCGGTGCTGCACCGGATAAAATTCCGTTCCTGATCAAGACTACTGACCGGCTTCACGAAAAGGATCCGGAGGCCCGTTATGCGGCTATGTGGTATGAGTCTATGGATGCTTATCGCAAACAGGCCCTGAGTGCGGTGGAGAACGGGTTGCCCGTTGGGACAAAAGCGCCGGAGATCAACCTGCCTGCTATTAAAGGAGATACCTTTTCGTTGGCAGCTCTGCAGGGGCAATATGTCCTGATCGATTTTTGGGCATCCTGGTGCCAGCCTTGCCGGAAAGAGAATCCTACATTGGTAGAAGCATATAAAGAATTCAAAAACAGGAAGTTCACCATCGTCAGCATTTCGCTGGACAGCAAAAGAGAACAATGGGAACAGGGAATCCGTGTAGACAAGCTTATCTGGCCTTATCATCTGAGTGATCTGAAGAAGTGGAGAAGCCCGGTTGTAAATGCATACCAGGTGAAAGGTATTCCAGCCAGTTTCCTGGTGGATCCTGCCGGAAAGATCATAGCGCGTGATCTGCGGTCTCAGGCTTTATTGGCGACATTGGATAACGTGCTTCCTCCTGAAATGATAGAAGTGAGGGATTCACTTGGTAATGTGACATTGGTTCCAAAAATTGTTAAAAAGAAGGCCGATTCACTGAGTGTGCCGGCTGCTCCTGTTGCCGGAAAAGCACCTGTTACACCTTCACCAGCAAAGTCGCAACCAGTCACGACTACCACAAGGACAGCAGCACCGGTTACTCCTCCTCAACCTGCCGCTACAACTGCACCTCAGGCAGCTCCAGGTAATTCTCAACAACCCGTAAGACCTCAAGCTCCCGCTATCAGTAACGGAGTTACTCCGAAACCTGCTACCACGACCAATGGGGCTCCTGCACCTAAGCCCGTTACACCTAAACCGGTTCCCAAGCCGTCCACGCAGCCTGCTCCTGCAGAAGAACCGCAAGGTAGCTCACCTTTTTAACGGTTGACAGTTCGTCATATTTGTTTCCTGTTATGAATTATCGGAACCATTACCTTAATCTGCTCATTGTCACATTCATCACATTGTCACATTCATTTGCTCATTTCCTGCATTTTCACATTAACCCATTGTACCGATTATATATTCTTGATTGAGTTCGATACAATAAAATAGGGCCGCCCGATCCGGACAGCCCTACCAACATCTTTTAAGGAATTAACGCTATATCAAAAAACAAATCAATTTTACATATCTATCTTTTCGGGTGAATTTGCTTACACTGCTAACGTTTTCAGAAGGGTTTTGGTATAAGCGATCAATTATCGGAATTGAATCTGGAATTTCCGGAGGTACTGACATCTATAACCGGCTGGCCTTTATAGGTCAGTGTAGAAACTCCGGACAGTTCTCCCGTTATATTCTGGCTGGCGCTGACCTGTGCGTTGGAAGCTCCGTCCATCTTGATTTTCAGGTTTTCAGTATGAATGTCGTATCCTTTCATATTACTGGCTCCGGATATCTGGATATTGAAATAAGGCACGGTGGCTGTTCCCCGGAGAGTAGATACACCGTCCAGCCTGGCATTAAATTCTGCGACCTGGATATTGTTGAGTACTACGGTGGAATTACCATCTACTTCGGTATCCAGCCGGTGTCCGTTAAAACCGGAAACTTTAGCTGTAGATAAGCCCGAAACTTCCAGATCGCTCAGTACCGGAGTATATATTTTAACCTTGCTAGGTGCTTTATTCGACAGCATATTGATCCTTTCTGAAGATTCTATTTTCAGGATGCTGCCCGCACTTCTGACCCTCAGAGCATTATCGTCTTCGATAAATACTTTGTAATCATTGGCATAATAGATCTCTGCGTCAATGTATCCGCTCAATTCTACGTTGGAGAACATATGATTAGGAGTGACATTCACCATACCTGAATCCTGGGCAATGCTGTAGCTCTGTGTAGTGTCCAGCCCGATCAGCTGATTTTCTTTCAGCAGCCAGGTGTTGTTGCCAAGCGCTTCCGTACTGGTATAGAAGCTGTTCTTAATAGCCGGTGTATTATTGATCAGCCTGGATACTTTATCGAAGATCAATGTCTTTCCTTCAGGAACCTGTACGGTTATTTTGACTTTCTGGCAACGGAACTTATTATTGTCGGATGTCGAAGTGAGGAAATCGTCAAAAATGAGCCGGTTACCTTCCATTTTATAGTTATAAGCTATGTTCCTGACATTAACGGTCGCATCATTCTGAGAAGCTCCCTTTGCATAAAGATCTTCTATGATGTAAAGGTTTCCATCCTTGCTTTGTTCAATATCTATTTCCACGGTGCCGTTGTATACGCCGTTGTTGGTTACTTTCCAGTTATCCCAGCTGATTCCTGCGCTGGTATAGTCATCTCCGACATATTCATTGGCAGCAATGATCAGGGTGTCTTTCAGGTCTGCGGCAGCGATCACTTCTTCTTTCTGCAGGTGTTTCTGGGTAGAGAAGTGTCTTACACCGTCGAATGCACCGATCAGTCCGAGTAGCAGTGCGCCGATCCACACGATCCCCAGCGTATATCCTACAGGCCTGTTGAGCGGTTTCCTGGATTTGGAAAAGATCTGGAAAGGTAGCAGGATAATGAACAAAGCGGTCGTCAACATAAATACGATGATAGAAGCGCCTGTCAGGTAAGCCATGGCATTATGCTCAAAGATAAAGTTGGCCAGACCCGGTATGATGATCAGGGTACCTATTCCTGTGACGAACAGGGATGCCACAATCGAGAAAATGATGATACCCAGGATAAACAGCACAAATCCTTTAATGATCAGGAAACAGAATTTAAGGATCCTTACAAAGAACCGGCCAATGCTTTGGGAGGCACTTTGTACGCTTTCTTTACCGCTCAGGTTCTGAATGCTGTCGCCTACGGTGTTGACGCCTTCGCGAAAGGTCTTTTCTATGTTTTCCAGGTTGATGGGTTCTCCTTTCATCTGGAGCTTATCAGAAGACGTTTTGGCTTCCGGCAATAAGATCCAGAGAATGATATAGATCAGGATACCGCTGCCCAAACCTGCAAATACAGATACTATAAACAAGAGGCGCAACCAGATCGGATCATTAATGCCAAAATACTGGCTGACACCGGAACAGACGCCTGCAATGATCTGATTGTCTACATCTCTGAACATGCGTTTTTCAACCTTATAATCTGAAAAAGTTGTCTGTGCGGATGCCGTACCATTTTCAGCGTATTCTCCATCTTCCAGCTCTTCAGGTTTACCCAACATCTGTATCACTTTATCTACTTCCGGTTTGGAAACGACATTTTTCGCTGCTTTCTTGAGATCGGCCAGGAATATCTCTGCAATTCTGGCTTCGATATCCGCCATGATCTCATCCCCTCCGTCTTCTCTGCTGTAGAGCTTTTTGAGGGCCTTGAGATAGGATGACAGGGACTCAAAAGCGTCTTCATCTATGTGAAAGACCTGACCTGCCAGATTTATAGTTACAGTTTTGATCATGATTTATTGGTTTGTATTGGTAGGTATGATTTGAGTTGTAGACTTTACGGCGTGCTCAAGTTCATTCCACGTTTGTGCGAGTTCTTCGAGCGCTGCACGGCCCTGGTCTGTTAGGGTGAAGTATTTGCGCGGAGGTCCTGAGGTGGATTCTTTCCATTCATAGGTCAGCAATCCGGAATTCTTCAGCCGGGTGAGCAGGGGATAGACCGTACCTTCCACTACCAGCAGGTTGGCAGCTTTCAGGCCTTCCAGGATATCAGAGGCGTATACTTCACCTTTAGATATCACCCCCAGGATGCAAAATTCCAGGATACCTTTGCGCATCTGCACTTTCGTATTTTCTACGTTGATGGCTGTCATGCGTTTGGTTTTTACAGTTCGTATTCGATTACAATATTGTTTTTCTTGTTTTCAGTACCTTTTTCTACAGGCATGTTCTTGACCATTCTGATGATTTTGTCATGAATCTCCGGACGGTTGCTCCTGATGTACACGACATAGTTCTGACCGGATTCGTTGACGATGTATTCCACCTGTATGCGGATGACCTGCCTGGCGGGAGTTGCAGGTTGTTCGTTTGTTGCGTGAACGAAATCAGCAGCTACATTAACAGGTGAATTGAAAACTGCTTCTTCGGCATTGTATGCCTGAGCAGAAGTTGCAATAGTAAGTCCCATCACCATTGCCAGCATAAGTCCAAGTTTATTCATAGCAGTAATTTTTATTGCCAATAATTTTGTATTGCAAATATACAGTTATAGAAAGGTATTATGCAATACATAGTAGTTGTTTTGGGATGGTACTTTTCTTTATAGTTATTGATAATCAATTTTTTAATTAAGTATTTATTTTCAGGAAGCTTTATTTTTAACATTTCTTGACTAAAAATGATACTGGAAATTACCGGAACAGGTGTTAATTTACTCATTGGGAGAGATATAAGAGGAGGGCTTTCATTACGGGGAAACCATAAAGATGTGGAGTGGAGATTGTCTTCTGTTTATTGGATGGAATGAGGTTGTATCCGGAAATTATGGTACCAGAGCAACTTTACTGGCTGGCATGCGTACATAATTTTAAAATCAATCATTATGAGCCGCAATCAAGGATCTTTCTTATCGTACCTGATCAAGTTGTTACTGGCAGTAGGCATTATTGCAGCGATGGTATATATCGTCAAGCGTTTTATGAATATGGACACCGGGACAGAGCAGCCGGCAGCACCGAAGGCAGAACCCGAGGAATAAGGCTGATGAGTTCTGTCCGATGTTCACTATATTAGTAGCCGGATGATGCTTCCTGGTAAAACAGATACCCGTACTTTCAGAAAAGCCGGTTTGGCTTTACTTTTAGTGTTGGTGACCCTGATTTCCTGCTCGTTAAGGAAATCACTGGCTGTGCATTGGGGTGTATCGTATCACGAGCAGCTAGCTGTATATAAGTCGACTGTCTCAGGAACAAGTAGTTGCCAGATCACAGCAGATCCGGTCCGCCTGGAAAAAGGAAAGACAGCAGTCAACCTGCCGTCCGGGATCTTATCACCCGGGTTACAATGGATAGTACAGGATCTGTCCCTGGTTCCGGTACAATTGTCTTTTTCTGAACGCCGGTCACTCCGGTGTTTGCCGCTTTACATTGTTTTTAATCAGCTTAAAATTGCGCATACAGGATCTTTTATCGGTTAATCCCTCACAGGAAATTTATTGATCAATAAAAAGATATGTATGCAAATGAATATAAACCGGCAGGGTTTTTCTGCCGGAACTTTGGTATTGGCCTTGCGCTTAGTCGCCGGGTGGACCTATTTTTCTGCTTTTTGGCGCAGGCTGGTGCTCGAAAATAAGCTGGACCCTGAAGCAGCAGGGTATATTGGAGAAAAGTTCAATCATTTTTTACCGAATGCCTTGGGCATCAAACCGCTGATCGAATACCTGTTGACTCATCCGGATATGCTTTTTCGGGCAATGGTTGCCTTCACTATTATAGAAGGTGTGGTCGGTTTGTTTTTTATGCTGGGATTGTTGACCCGGTGGATGAGTCTGGCGGTTGCGGGCCTGGCAACGGGCATATTGCTGGGTGCAGGATGGCTGGGAACGACCTGCCTGGACGAATGGCAGATAGGTGTGCTGGGAGTGGCAGCCGGATTCACTGTTTTCCTGTCCGGTGGCGGAAGATATTCGCTCGATCACTGGTTATTCCACGGTAAACGTAATCCCCGGAAATGGATGCTTACGGATCTGCCTTTGACGGCCGGCCAGCTGGGCAGGTTATCTTTATACGGCAGTATAGGAATACTGGTGCTGACCTTACTGACCAACCAGTATTTTCACGGCGGTGTTTACGGTACTTTGCATAACAAATCGGTCCGGCCTAAGTTAGAGGTATCGGACGTTACGCTGGAAAAGGAGGTGCTGCATTTCACAGTTTACAGGACAGAAGGTGCGGATGTGTACGGCTCGTTTCTGATAAGGTTGGAATTGTTGGATGATAAAGGTTCATCTGTTTTCCGGGCTGACCAATATGTGTTAGCGGGATTGGCTCCTGAGAAGATCAGAAATCATTATGTAGCCAGGATAAAACCCGGTCAGCACAGCCTGGTCATTCCTTTAGGTGCCAGGGCGGATATTGATCTGGATGTACCCGGCATTCGTACGGAAACCGTTTCCCGGTTACGCCTGACGGATATCAGCGGGTTGGAATGGACTGTTCCGGTGAAGCTATAGCTGGACAAAACCATGTAAGGAGTAAAGGAGCTTTGTGCTGCTTTATTTCTCCTATGTTTACATAGAATATATTAGAGTAGGCATAATGTGAAAGAAGAAAGAGAGCGGATTAATTTCTAAACAACTGATTAAGTATGTTCCCATGAAGCTGGAGCCTCTTTCTTATTTATCTC
>Ga0206116_1000312_pt1 | contig 63398 bp, 53 predicted proteins | sample 3A1Ametagenome_FD_178000 | JGI IMG/M metagenome (GOLD analysis project Ga0206116, IMG submission 178000) | Enriched microbial communities from leaf-cutter ant dump, University of Wisconsin, Madison, United States - 3A1A | ecosystem: Environmental > Terrestrial > Nest > Insects nest > Nest dump...
CTGCTGTTACCTGCCTGGTCACGAGCCGTGGCGGTAATGGTGGTGCCATCGGGAATCGGGGAGTTTGGTGTATAGGACCAGTTTCCATTCGCATCCACGGGAACGGTAACTGCAGAGTTGCCGACGACCACGATGACCACGGAAGCGCCGACCTCGGCAGTACCCGTGACGACATTGCCGTTGCTCGCATCGAGTACGGGAGGCGGTGGCGGGGTGGTATCCGGAGCTGTCAGGGAGACACTGGGGCTGGTGTTGCCTGCCGGATCCCTGGCCACCACGGTGATGGTCTCGCCATTGCTCAGCGGTGGATTGAGCGGAATCACGAACTGCCCACTGGGGCCCACGACTACCGAAGCATCGGGCTGACCGTCACCATTGATATCGATACTGACCGTGCTGCCGGGTTCGGCACGACCACTGACCTGGGAACCGTCGGTGGACACCTGCAGGTTGCTGGGGCGCAAAGGCGCGATATCGTCAGGAGCGGAGAGGGTAGTCGGGCTGCTCAGGGTTCCGTTCGCCAGGCGCACCCGCAACTGCAAGTGTTCTCCGTTGTTCAACGGCTGCAAAACGTTGATGGTGAACTGGCCGTTCACCCCCACGAGCGCGGTGTAATCGGGGACTCCGTCGCCGTCTATATCCAGCTCTACAGTACTGCCCGGTTCGGCACGGCCGGTGATGGTTCGGCCATCACTGCTCAGGCTCACATTGCTCGGTGGTGTAGCTGAGCCAGGTTGCGTTGGCGGGTTGCCACTGCCGTTATCTCCGCTGCCACCGCCACCTCCGCCGCCACCTCCACTACTGGCAGCTGCAGCGCCTCCGGCAACAGCCAGGCCACCCGCCACCAACATGCCAGTCGTGCCGAGACCACCTCCCGCAGCAGCACCGGCGGCCGTCAGAGACTCGAAGCCGGCTGCGACTTCTTCCGAGGCGTAGCTGGCGGCCATGAACCCTTCTGGTGAGACCGGGCCAAGTTCGACCAGCAGCAGTTCATCCTCGGCATTGACCAGATAGAGCCGGCTGGGTGGTTGGCCTTCGACATAGAAGTTGCTGATTCGAAGCGTCTCGCCATCCGTCATGCGAATCACCAGATCACTGCCATCACGGGAGTAACTGGCTATGGCGTCGGGGGATAGATCCAGAGCGACATTACTGCTTTCACTGAGGGAGAGGGTGCCACCCAAGGTGCGTTCAGTGCTGAGGGAGACTGGTTGAGTGAGCGAAGAAACCTTTGCTGAAATCGTCATGGGTAGTGACATCCCTGATACTCATGAAATACTGATACCGACGTCCTTTTTGAGGAATGCCGCTTCAACTGGGGATTCCTGACATTTCGCTCAGAAATCATAAATTCATTTTAGTGATATGAATTTATTTTTTATATTCCAAAAAATTATCAATGACCGACAAGGGGCAGTGCTGCTCGTGAGCGATAGCATTCTTGGCTCCTGGAATATTCACAGATAGCCCAAGAATACGAAGCAGGTGTGAGTCCAGATCAGCCTGCCTGTGGGTGGCGGCCTGCATGGATTTGGCATCATTTCTAGGTAAGAACACCGCGCGACCATGTTCGTAGGGACATGGCAGATTGCACCAGAGGAAGCCCGCTCTAATAAGCGCGCATGGCGTCTATGAACATCAGAAATATTCGGTCATCCCATTGATGAACCACCAAGTGATCACAGATGGCGACTTCGAATCTCATGCCAATCCAGTCAGGCCTTATAGCGAGCCCTGGATTCAGCCATTTCATTGAGACTCGCAAATCGTGCCGTACGTACAAGAACAGTTGCCCAGTCCTGCCAGAGAACGACCTCAGAAGCGCAAAATTTCGGATAGACCAAGGAAAGCCTGGGCCGAATCGTGAGCAGAGGCCATCACAGTAAGCACATAGTTATTCGCATAATGTATATTATGTTAAATTAAAAATATTTCAAACGCTGTGCAATACCCCTGACTCAAGTCGTGTTTTGCATTCTGTGCCTGATCAGGCTCATTTCCATATAGCTATGGCCTGCATAAACCTATGCCCCGATCTGGTTCCTCAACCGGCACTTGGTGTCGCTGGCACAACAGTAATCTCTTCGTGGCTGTATTGGCTGCCGCTGTCTTTATTAATTTGGGCGGATGCCCTGAGCGCCGGCCTGGCAGATAGCACGCGCACTCGCGGTGCTCTACACGATTAATCGCCTGAACATCGCTGCAAAGAGCCATTTCAACAAGCCAGACAAAAGTCTGAACGCCCCTGGCCACTAGACCAATTCAGCATGGCAAATTGCCTGCACCTCAGGCAATATCCATACGAACATTAGGGTTAGGATGGCAAACTACATGACGTGGGCAGGGACAATAGTCTTAGACGAAAGCGCCTACCCGCTCAGCGTCGCGCAGAAGGCGGCATACGCCTTATCAAGCATCCTGTCGATACTCATTTCTCGACAAGGCGACGCCCTTTACCTCGTCGTCACCCCAGCAGACCTTCAAAACGGCGCGTCTCATTTAAGCGAAGCCCAAGCGCGTGTCTTGATTACCCGCTCGCTGAACGACTTTGCACTCCGGCAGCAAATCCAACTGGAAACCTCCGGCCTACGGGAGCTTCTAGCCGGCGTCGCGCTCAGAGAGGCAGGTGTTTAAGGTGGCAGCAGCGATCCTGGCAAGAGAAGTCGGTTACAAGCTTCTACCCTTTCGGTTCCTCCGGCTGGATGACACCAGCCCGAAAAATCTACTGATTACCGCAGAGACCGGTGAATACTTGTTCGTCTCTGAGCTGCAGCTACGGCAGCTTGTAGGCAAGCAGCTCGAGCGGGGGACGCCGCTCTATAAAAATCTTTTGGCCCGGCACTTCATCTACGAGCCGCAACGACACAACCCCATTGCAGAGATCGCCGCCCAGTACCGTAGCAGAAAAGAATTTCTGTTTGGCGGGCCGGCGCTGCATCTGTTCGTGGTGACGCTACGCTGCAACCACACTTGCCAGTACTGCCAGGTGTCACGGGCACCACTGGGTGGATCTGGTCATGACATGTCGCCAGAGCATGCAAGCCACGCCGTGAACCGGCTGTTCGAGTCGCCCTCGCCCGTCCTTACCGTTGAGTTTCAGGGCGGTGAGCCGCTGCTAGCCTTTGATCGCATCCGGCAAATTGTGGAAGAGGTCGCTGAACGAAACGAACACGAGAAACGCAGCATTCAGTTCGTCATCAGCAGCACGCTTCACCACCTGACAGATGAAATACTGGATTTCTCAAAGACCCATGGAATCCAGTTTTCTACGTCCTTGGATGGCCCTGCTTTCCTGCACAACGCCAACCGTCCTACCCCTGGCAAAGACGCCTACGAACGTACTCTGAAGGGTATCGAGTGGGTCAGGAAGCGTCTGGGAAGTGATGCGGCATCGGCGCTGACAACTTTGACGGCCAAGAGCCTACAGTACCCTTACGCGATTATTGATGAATACGTGCAACAGGGTTTCAACAGCATTGCGTTGCGACCGCTGAGTCCCTACGGATTCGCGAAAAAATCCAGCCAACGTCTGGATTACTCGATGGCTGAATACATCGACTTCTACAAGACCTCGCTGGCCTACCTGATCAGAATCAATCAGCAGGGTACGTACCTGTCTGAAGGCTACACCTCACTCCTACTCAACAACGTCCTGACTCCATTTTCATCGGGTTATGTGGATCTTCGCTCGCCCGTTGGCGCAGGGGTAGGCACCCTCCTCTACAACTACGACGGCGACGTCTATCCCTCGGATGAAGCACGCATGCTGCTTGAGATGGGAGAAGACGGCTTGAGGCTGGGGTACGTGACACAACCGTTACAGGAGCTGCTGCGCTCGCCGGTGATCGAGCTACTTCTTTCTGCTGGTGTAGCCGAGGCGCTTCCAGGTTGCTCGGATTGTGCGCTGGTACCTTACTGCGGCGCTGACCCTATTGAGCATTTTGCGCGTCAGGGGGATCTCATTGGCCACCGCGCATTCAGCACGTTCTGCCAAAAGAACTCAGAGTTGCTCACCCACCTGTTTCGCCTACTCCGTGATGGTGACGACGACACGCAGAGAGTGCTGCTCTCCTGGTTAGCCCGGCGATCCCTTGAGGATCTGCCAGTAGCCGGCTACAAGGGGTAACGATGCTCCGTCTCGATACTCAATTCGACATCCACAATCTGCCTTGCACCCGGCTGTTTAAGGTCATTGCGCCTTCAGAGCTGATTGAGAAAGGCACAGCTGTATGCGCAGGTGATGCCAGCTTGAGCGATTTTGCGCTCTGGTTAGACGAGCCTGAGTCTGACTATTCGAAGCAGCTGCTGGCCCTGCCGGTGGACTGCCTGCTACTCCCCACAAGCGACACCGCCATTGAGGGTTTTGATGGCACACAGCTGGTTAACCCGAATGATTCGACCATCGTTCAGCCTGGAGACGTAATCGTCGTTTCTCCCGGGTCGCGGGTTGTTCGAGTGCTCTATCGGCGAGGCTCGAACAGCAATCTGCTGTTCATGACCGATCGCTGTAACAGCCTCTGCTTGATGTGCTCTCAGCCGCCCAAAGACATCGATGACCTGTGGCACGTCGAGGAGAATCTGCGGCTCATCGACTTGATGGATCCTGGCGAAGAGCAGATTGGGATCAGCGGCGGCGAGCCCACCCTCTACAGAGAGGGTCTGCTCGAGATTATTGCCAAGGCCAAGCAGATCATCCCGGAGAAACCCCTGCACCTCTTGAGCAATGGCCGCTTACAGAGCGACCCGACTTGGATCGCTGATCTGAAGGCAGTAGCTCACCCACAGTTGACCTGGGGCATCCCGCTGTATGCCGACAACGCTGATGATCACGACCACGTCGTCCAGGCGCCTGGTGCTTTCAGCGAGACGTTACATGGCCTCTACAACCTCGCCCGTGCGAATCAGCGCATTGAGATTCGGGTCGTGCTGAGCAAGCTCACGGCCCCAAGGCTGCCTGAGCTGGCGCATTTCATTTTCAGGAATATGCCCTTTGTTCAGCACATTGCCTTGATGGGCATCGAGAACATGGGGCTGGCGAAGAAGCACTACGACGAGTTGTGGATTGATCCGCTGGACTACCAGAACGAGCTGAATCAAGCGGCCTATTTCCTGGATGTTCGTGGCTTGCCCGTTTCGGTCTACAACCTTCCGCTCTGCGTGCTTGAGCCCTCGCTCTACCCGTTTTACCGGCAGAGCATTTCGGACTGGAAGAACCTCTTCATCGAAGCATGCCAGGACTGTGCGGTCGTCACGCAATGCGCTGGTTTCTTCAAATCGCATTCCTCTCGGTGGCAAAGCCGAGGCATTCATCCAATAACAGCAACAGAGCTGGGCACATACGCAAGGAGAGCACTATGAAACTCATTAGTCGATGGAAGCTACTGATTGGCCAAGCCGTGGCCATGCTTCCTGCGGTCGCTACCTCCATGGCCCATGCCAACCAGGCAGCCTTGGCCGGTGTCGACTGGACGCCTCAAACGACTGATGAGCCGCTGGTATTCAAGAACACGCTGAACTCGGTCGACGCGGTGAATATTTACGCGGCGCATCGTTCGCACAGCTCCCACCGTTCACACAGTTCTCATCGCTCGCACTACAGCGGCTCTGGTGGCGGTTATAGCGCCCCGCGAGCATATACGCCACCTCCCGCCCCTACTCCGCGAACCACCTACAACGCTCCCAGTTCATCGACTCCGTCTGATAGCTCAAGCTCCAACTTGAGCGGCTCAACAAGAAATTCAGCACCGAGCACGCAAACAAGTCCTCAACGCGTGCGCCCGGCTAATGAAGAACTATCGCTCCTGATCATGCGCGTACAGATGGCATTGATGGTGAAGAAGTATTACACCGGAAGTATCGACGGACTTATGGGTAACGGCACGCGTGGCGCGTTGATGGCGTTTCAGATGGACTCCGGACTTCCGGTTAACGGGAAAATGGATACGCAGACACTGAATGCATTGGGTGTGGCGATTCCATAACGAATACGAATAGCCACTATCGGCCAATAACGGACAGTGCTCCAGTAAATAAATCGGTTCCCTTTTTGATCGTCGTTGGGAACGAGTCTGACCTTGACGTTCAGGATCAGAGTACAGAGCTGGCCGCTGAAGCCGACTTTTTTGCAGTGAAGGTGCCGATGTTAGCCATGATGTTTTTTTACTTTCGGGTTAGCGCCAGTGAGTCGTTGTTGCGATCCGTCCGACGGGGCCTGGTTGGCTGCACCGCGCAGCGGTCGGAATAGCGTGGAGAGCTCGGAAACAGAAATAACCTGTCCGCGAGGAAGCCGCGTAGCGGCAGGGAAGATATTTCTGCTGGAATGTTGCAGCCATGAAGTCCGAGGCGCAGCCGTGCCACCGCTGGGATTTACGACAAACCAAGGACGTACAGGCCGACCGCTCCCGAATGGAGACATGGCCGCCCCAGCATCCCGCGTAATAACTTCACTGGCTTGCAGCCTGACGCGGGCAAAAGCAACTTCCAACTACAAGGCGGAAGGGCCCTTGGTGTAGCGGGCTACTTCATTACGCGATGTGAGGCTCCAAGCGATACTAGGCGGTGTGTCTGTCCCAGCCGTCGTGAGATAGTGGAAAAACTGCCAACAGCGAGGATGGCACTCGGTCACTCAACCGCCAACCAGCCATCGCGAACTAGAGCATCCGTATCATCTGGGGGCAGACATGCTTGGCGCTCAGCAGGCGAAATTCTGTGCGAAATGCGCTGCACCGTACCAACCGAAGGAATAAGGAAATAACAAGATTGGCTATCGCAAGGAAAGAGTTTTGACTGAGCAAGAGAACATTGTCCGCTATTGGCACGCTGTTGAGTTGTTGCAGCCGCAATCCGCCCCCAAGTTGAAGAAGCGCAACGGCCACTACGGTGCGTTCATTCACGATACTCCCATCGGTCAGACTATCCCGCCATGGTCGGCAGCAAGTATCGTTGCAAAGCAGCATTTGCCCAAGCGGCGTGTCTGGAGCCACACGCTCTTTGCCCATCTCTATGACAGTCGGCGTGTTGCAGAACAGCTCAAGGAGGCTTACGGCGCTGACCAGGGCTATCGAGAAGCGCAGTATCGAGAATCGGCGCTGTTCGCTGCGAAATTCACGATGGAGGGCCAGTTCGTCGATGACAGTTTCGTCCTCTCCAGCGAGGCATGGTTTCTGGGACGTGTATTGGCGGGGCAGGATTGGACAAGTGGTTTCGAGGATGATCAAAGGGTGATCGGCGATAAGGCGAAGGTGCTGTTCGAGGGTCAGGTATCCGGCGAGGCGCTACGTGAGCTGACCTGCTGGATTCTCCAATATCTCGGCGTAGCGAGCTTCTTTGGCGACATGGATGGCCAGGTATTTCGTTTCCGCTCCCAGCCCGTCAATCCCAATAAGCCAGAATCGGAAGACGATCCGCTCAATAGCTTCCTGCTCGACGATCTTGGCGCCGTCGCCAGCAGCATCGGTAACGACGGGAAAAGCGAACCGCTGGATCACTATCTGCGCCAACACGATACTCGGCAGCGTCTGCATGTAGACGATGACCGCGCATCGCTGTCGCTGATCGACCGCCTCATGCCCGACGCCTATGCCATAAGCTGCTGGCCTTCGGAGCGGCATCTGGGACTGGTGCATTCCCAGCAACTAGCCGTCAATACGATCCTGGCCACGCTTGGTAATGCCCAAGGGCTGTTAGGCATCAACGGTCCCCCTGGTACAGGCAAGACGACACTGCTGCGCGACTTGATTGCCGCCATTGTGACCGGTCGGGCCGATGCGCTCTCCAAGCTGCTCCGTGCCTCCGATGGGTTCGTCAGTAACGGACGCGAAGCGGCCAACGATGGCGGAAAGCCACAGGCTTGCTTCAAGCTCAATCCAGCGCTGTATGGCTTCGAGATCGTCGTGGCGTCGTCCAATAATGGCGCGGTGGAAAACGTCACGCTCGAATTACCCCAGCGCGACAAGATCGACGAGAGCTGGCTGCCCGAGGCGGAGTATTTTGCCGAGCTGGCCGAACTGGTAAGTGGGAAACCTGCGTGGGGATTGATTTCCGGTGCGCTGGGCAGCAAGGCACGGCGAACCAAGTTCGTGGAGCGCTACTTCTATGGTCAGCGCCCGTTCGGCAGCGACGACAAGGCGGACTCTGAAGCCGAAGATGAGGCCGAGCTAGACGATGAATTTGGCGACGTTTTGAACGCCTTGTTTTCTACGCCTTCCACGGCGGAAAAAAATCCTAGTACAAACGAGAATCACGCCGAGGTACCGGCAGACAAGGAAGAAGGGCCTATAGGCTTTCTCGGATGGCTCAATGCATGCGCTGAGGTCAACAAGACCCGCTCTCCGGAACAACGTCAAGCAGTGTGGCAGCAAGCCATCGCCGATTACGAGGCCGCCAAAACAGAGGTGCGTAAGGCGCGTGCCGCTGCCAATCGCATCCGCGAGCTGATCCAAGCCCTCTGCAAGACAAGAAAGCAGGTCGCGGATCAATCTGAAGCGCTACGCGCTCTCGAAAAGAGGATAGCCGATGCGGTCAATCAACTCTCTCGCCTGGATGCCGAAGAGAGCCGTCCTGCCAGCATGGCGCTCAAGCACTGCTTGGATGCACTTGAGGAACATCAAGCGCACAAGCCGGGTTTTTGGGCAAAAGTTTTCAGTTTGTGGGGCGTGCAGCGAGACTGGGATGCCAAGCAGAAACGGCTTGAGGCCCGGCATGACTTGGCCAAATCCGAGTTCAGCCGGATAGCGCGCCTCACCAAGCAATTGGATGCCTCGCGGGAGAGTCTGGACAAGCAGACTAGCGATACGCGACATGCGCTTAAACACTTGCGTGATCAATGCCAAGCGCTTACGCAAGCTGCCATCGACGTGGCAAGGGACGGCCAAGCCGCTCACCTGCTTGCCTGGCTGAAAGACGGCGCTATCGGGCGCGGCGATGCCATCGAGCTGGCCGAGCCTTGGCGTATTGACGGCTGGCGCCAAGCACGCGCCCGCGTCTTCATTCAGGCGCTCAAACTTCATCGGGTGTTCTTTGAGTTGGAAGCATCCCGCATGCGCTCCAACCTGTTCCTTATCAACGGCATGTTGACGGGCACCCGCTACCAAGGCTTTTCGCGTGACGCTATTCGCTCGGCCTGGGCGTCGCTGTTCATGGTCGTGCCGGTATTGAGCAGTACCTTCGCGTCGTTTGCGCGCTCATTCGGTTCGTTGGGAGCTGGCGAGATTGGCTGGCTGCTAGTGGACGAGGCAGGCCAGGCCGCACCCCAAGCAGCGGTCGGCGCGTTATGGCGATCCCGGCGTGCATTATTGGTGGGCGATCCCCTGCAACTCAAGCCGATCATCACCGTCTCCGACGCCGTACTCGAACACATGCGCACGCGCTACCAGGTCGATACCCATTGGCTCCCCAATCGACAATCCGCGCAGACGCTGGCCGATGAAGCCACCCGTTGGGGGCGCATGGCGGGGCCGGCCGATGGCAAGACCTGGGTAGGGTTGCCGCTGGCCGTACACCGCCGTTGCGACAAGCCTATGCACACGCTCGCCAACCGCATCGCTTATGACGGAGCGATGGTGTACGGCACGCTCGCACCTCGCCCCGACAAGGAAACGCCTACTAACCTCCCGACAGGATGGATTCAAGCCAGTGGAGCGTCGCAAGGTAACTGGGTGCCCGCCGAAGGCAAAGCCCTTCAGGAACTGCTTGCACTGTTGCATGAGGATGGTGTGGAGGCTAACGACATTTCGGTCATTACACCCTTCAAAGCTGTCCATGAGAATCTCAAGCGCATGCTCCGCGGCAAGATGGTTTCTGGCACGATCCATACAATGCAGGGTAAGGAAGCATCCGTCGTCATTATGGTGTTAGGCGGCAATACTGAGGGCTCAGGCGCCCGTAACTGGGCGGTCTCGGAGCCGAATCTTTTGAACGTGGCGGCAACACGTGCCAAGCGGCGCTTCTACGTGATTGGTGATAGAAACGACTGGAAGAACCGGGCATTGTTCTGTGAGGTCATGGACTTGCTGCCATTGCAGACAATCCCGGTACGAGAGCAGGGAAAAATCCCATTTCCGCAATAGCCCGCCACTGGATTCGATAACGCGGGGCTAAGGCGCTTTCGCGGCATTGCCGCAGGAAACCCAGCCCCGGTTCAGCGCTGTTGGATCGGCTCTTGAAAGCGGGCGCGGCCGTTAGGCCGCATCCAGTGTTTATTCGGCCCCGTCGCCACTGTGTCGGGGGGATTAATGGCGGTGAATTGTACCGGCGTCATCGCCAAGCGCATGAGGTTGTGCCCCGTAGGCATTGGTGGTGTCTACTCTGGCGAACATGGGGCCGATTTATTTACCACTCCGCCGTCCTCTTCCGGCCGTCTTGAGCCAGTCGCATCAGGCTGGAATCGGCCCAGAGTGTGTAAAAACGCTTTCGTATCGAGTGCGCCTCAGCCGATTGCTTCACGAGCCTGCTTCGCCATTGAACTGAGTTGGTCACGGTCGGAACCACTGTTGGTGACCTCGTGAGCAACGATCAAATGGTGCTGCGTATCGACGGCCGTCTGCACGTTGTAGCCGACGATACCGCTGCCGCGCGTCATCATCGAACGGGCATCCGGATCGGTCAGCGAAACCTGTTTGTCAGGGGAATCGTTAAGCTGAGTTTCGGTCCCTTGCAGCTCTTTCATCTGCGCTTTGAGCTTGGCGATTTTATCTTCCAGACCGGCAGTGTCTGGCGCAGAGGCGCTAGGAGTCTTTCGATCAGCCGCATCGAGCGCGGCCAAATAACGGCTGATGCTTGCTTCGATCTCTTCCATGCGCCGTTTCAGTTTGGCACTGGTGAAGTTGCGGTCGCGGTTGTTCACCGCCTTGAATTTGCTTCCATCGATGGCGACCAGGTTCTCGCTAAACAACCCCAACTGCTGGCAGAGCAAAACGAACTGACGACAGACGCCGCGAATAGCTTTGCTGTTGTCTTTTCGGAAGTTGGCGATGGTCTTGAAGTCGGGCATTAAGCGCCCGGTTAACCACATCAGCTCGACGTTGCGCTGGGCTTCACGCTCAAGACGTCGGCTCGACTGGATGCGGCTTAGGTAGCCGTAGATGTAGATCTTCAGCAGGATCGCGGGGCGGTAGCATAGGGCTTGGCCGAGCATTACCGAGCTGGAAACGCCTCACTCCATCCAAAATATCTAAAGCATCAGCGCCAGCAATCTCGATTTCCAGCCTTAGTGCGCTTAGATCAAAGGTAAAGCAGGCGTCATCGCGAGAGTATGTGACACGCTTGGTACGATCATCATCCTCAATATCTCCTCCATGAGCATCCCGAACATCCTCAAGGGTCTCTACAAGGTCATCAAAGGAGACCTTCAGGCGCGAAAATGAAATTACCAGACGATCAAATTCGCAGTCGAAAACCTCTTCGATGGCATCCCGGTGCGCGTCCCACCCATCCCTCAGCTCCAGAGTCCTATGGATCACATACTCGGTGTGATCGTCTGGATTCTGCCCGCTATGAATGGAGTAGCGAAAGAATTCATACGCTAAGTCGCCAGCACCATAGTCCTCCCCCTTTTGCACCTCTTTGCGGCGAGCGCCAAATGTTGTCAATGTCGCTTGATATAACTGCTGTATTTCTTCATGTATTTGCTTGTCCAACAGTCCCCTGCAAAATTTATCAGCCGAATCGCTATGACCGTCCGGCTCACGATGATTTGAGCGAAATTCCGTGAGTGAGCGAATCCTGCCTGTTTCGACGCCCTCTAGATATTCGCTGTTGTTAGTGAAAGCGATATTCGCCAACGCCTCATTTGCTGGAGCAATCACGGCAGAGGGTTCATCCACATGGCGGATACGGAAGCTTCCGCTGCCAGAGAGGATTGCCTGCGGCGTCTGGTTGGCTTTTATCGTCGTTTCGCGAGAGATGTACTGCGGTACCTTTGCTCGCAGGTAATCGCGAAGACTGGTGTCAGTCAACCAACGTTCGCGCAGAGCATCTTCAGCCCGGCCCTCCAAAGCCTCAAGCAAAAAATGCGTCCAAATTCCGTGGCCTAGGGGCTTGGCCGGGTAAGATTTTTCTCGGGGTGAGCAGGAGAGAAAAACACCGCAGTACCAATTACTGTCCAAGAACCTTTCGACCTCTGCCGGCACAAGGCTTGAGATCACATCTCGGGACTCGACCACAGCCGCGAATTCTTCAGCGCAGGCATCTACGAAGATCAAAGCCTGCCGACACTGGCTGCGTTCGATATGCTTAAGCAAGTCGCCTTGTAGGCTAAGTGTAGTATCAGCGACGTTCACACGGCTGGTATCGAAAACGCTCAGTCGATTTTGCCCAACTCCGTGGAACCCATGCCCAGCGTAATAGAAGATTAACAACTCATTTTCTTCAAGATTCGTCAGGATGTAGCTCAAGTCTTGCAAGGCCGTAAGTGTGGCATCTCCATCTTTAATGACATCGAGATGAAGGATATCCGCTGGGTAAATTTGGCGAAGCGCTGCGGCAAAAGCGTCTGCGTCAGCATGAGCGTAAGCTACAGCAGGTAACTCGCCCCTACGGTAGTTTTCCAGGGCAACCACCACTGCGGTCACCCGCGTCGGGGCTACGTAGGGAAGATGCATGCCTTCGTTGACTGGCCCTGCAGATCTTCCCTTTGCCTTCCTGCTCATTCTTGCTCCTCATTCAAGCGACAACCGCCTGACACTAATGAATTCCAGACCTGCCTCTAGCCGGCATACGGCGTGCTCCAGAATGCTATCGAGTAGCCACTCTGAACTCAATCAGCTTGGCAACGGAGGACTTCGCCGTTAGGAGGTGCCTTGAGCAACCAGCTCCGGGACAGACCACACTGCTCAATTCTGAGCCTGCCAGGCACTACCCGATTTCCAACCAGATCCGAGAGCATGTTTTTTTGAAAACCAGCATCCATCACTCTTAGGACGGGGACCGTCGGAGCTCGGGGCGACGAGGCTAAGGACGGCGGGGAAAACTAGGCCTATGAACATCCATTGATGAACAATCTTGCTAATTTCGAGAGCGCTGAGTCATAAATCTCTGGTCTGTAAGCTGCTCATGAACATCTGACATCGCCCACTTGTTAAATTACGTATACGATGCATGAACCGCATCGCTCATGGCAGACAGTTCGTCCATCAGGCACGAAAAGCACTGCCCCGTCCTTTGGGGAGTCTTCGCGCCTGATGGACGAACACTAAGTTAAAGGCGCAACTACAGATGAAAGTCGCCTGCAGCCTCCGGCTGGTAAAGCACTTTCCTGATCTCGATCCGGCGGGTTCGATCAGAGATTCGCCAGTCGATGGCGTCTCCCTCCTGATAGCCCAGGATGGCGGCGCCGAGGTCAGAGCACACGGAATGCTTTCCGGCGCTGCTGTCTGCGTCTTCCGGGTAGACCAACGCCACTTCGATCTCTTCGTCGTCCAGCTGCAGCAAGGCTCTGGAGTTCATCGTGACGACATTGCGCGCCACCTGCTGCGGATTGACGACTATGGCGCGCTCAAGCTCATGTTCGAGTTCAACAACGGCCGGGCCTTGCTCGAGCACGATCAGGCTCTCGAGCCTGGCCTTGTCGATTTCAGTGATGTAGATCCCGGTGGCGTCGTCAGCGGCGCCTTCGCGCAAAAACTGAAGATAGCGCCCCGCTGTCATGGAGAATGACTTCAATGTCGGCGTTTCGCTCTCAAGCAGAAAACCGCTGCGCAGAAAGGCTTTCAGCGAGCGCGCGTTGTCCGGGTGGATCTTGGCGATGAGCTTTTCGGCCCGCATGTCGAGAAAGGCCAGTTTCATGCCTTCTCGGATCGTACGGGTGCCGAGGTTCCGACCCCATTTGTCGCTGTCTCCGATGGCCAGGACTATCTCGCAATTCGAGCCGGTCTTGATGAGACGGACAAAACCCACCGGTTCGTCATACCGGTCATAGGCCATGAAGAATCGGCCGCCCTGGTTGAACAGATGGGTCAGGATCGGCAATTGGGTCCGATCGATGGCTTGCTCGATGGAGCGGGAAACATGACGCGAATCGCTCAGATAACAGGTGACTCGCTCATCTTCCAACCACGCCATCAACGTCAGCGCGTGTGCCCGAGTAATTTCAGGGCACAGCGAAATGAAAGGCTTGTTCATCTTCACCACACTTAATATGCAAAGGATGAAAGCCCTTCATGGCTACGGCCATGACGGTTCTTTCGGCAACCGGTTATCTTAAGGCATAACGCGAGTAATGCCGAACAGCCTGCGCACCTGGGCGCGGCGTAACATCTGATACGAGCTTTCCTCAGAGGGTGCGTTTACAAAACTCGTCGCAACGTCAGTAACTGTCCCCTTCCCTACTTCAAGGATCAAAGGCCATGAACCAAAAGCAAACCCTCAGGCATGAAGAAACTCAGTGATCCGGTACCAATGAATCACGACACGCTCACTGCTCGCGAGGCTTATCAGGTGTTGCGGGATATCGCCTTGGGTATCCGCGTCATGCGCCGTGTCGATCGCTCGCCACAACCCAACTACGGTCTGATGACCATAGAAGTAGATGGCTGGGTGGTCAGGCTATATAGCGAGGATGAAGAGTTGGATTACTGCGACAGTTGCCATTGCCCGGATGGGCGTGCCTACGCCTTCAGCGCATCGCAATATTTCGGCACTGATCCGCTCGAGCTGCTGAGTACATGGGAGCGCGCTCAACTGGAGCGGCTCTTGATGGAGGCATGCGCCGCCTCCCCGCTGCTAGGCTTCAGTCCTGACCCGACTCGGTTTTGAGCATGCCAAGATGTGGCCATTGCTCGAGTGCTGTTTGCAGCTGTCTCGTGCGCTCTAGCGCTCGTTGATGATGTTCAGCCAGTTGCTGACGGAACTCCGGTGAAAGCTCCTGCGCAAGCAGGGTTTCGAAGGCTCGCCTGACCTGGCTTTCTAGTTCTAACGCGGTATTTAGCCTGTTTCGATCATCGACAGGCACGATTAGCGACTTCACCTCATTCCACCAGCAGTGTCGCCATAGTCCGACCAGACTGATGTGCTGCGCGGGGCGGCCGCCGTAGGTGGTGATCTGGCTGTGCAGGCAGGTGATCAATGCGTCATATTCCAGCTCGCGCTCGCCAAGGAAATCGCGCACTTCTGCAGCTTGAGCGCTTCCGGCGAGCTGCCGGCAGGTTTGTTGCCCATCCATGCAGGCGATCTGCAGATGGTTGAGATGGGTGATGGTCTTGTTCAGCGTGGGCATGCGGTACGCCTCCCGTCACGTTCATGCAGTGAGCCTGGGGCGGGCATCAAGGACCAGGTGGCGCGTGGTGCGCGCCCCTGGCCGACGGTGAGTCAGCTCCGCGCGCGTTCTACGTCGCGCAGTGCCCGTACTTCATCGTGATTGCGCAGCACCCCTTCGTATTGGCGCTGCACGATGGCGCGGATATCGGTCGGCAGATCCTGGCTGAGAGCCTCGCTGTAGCGCTCCTTGGCTACGTCCTCGCCACGCTCGGCTTCGTTGAGGATCGCCGCTTCATCCTTGCCGGTAACCAGCGATTTCAAGTCGACCCAGCGACGGTGCAGATCCGCCCCGATGCTGGTGCTGTCCTCCGGTTGGCCGCCGAATTCCAATACGGCTCGCTGCAGTTCCTCAGCTGCCTCGGCACATTGGCGCGAGCGCTGGGTGAACAGTTGCTTGATGTCCGGACGTTTGATGTCCTCGGCGCAGACCTTGAAACCGGCCTCGCCGTCCTTGCAGGTTTCGATCAGTTTGTTGAGGGTTCGGATCAGTGCTTTGCGATCGTCTGCGATATCCATGATTCGCCTCCAGGCCGCGATTACGGCCAATGCTGGTTGGAAAGTCGCCCCTGAGGGGTACATGGAATCCGACGTGGCGCTTGTAAGGTTCGTTCAGGGAATTTTCCAAGCGGTCGCCAGACTGCGCTTCAGGCATGTACGCACCAGTTGACCGACTCCGCTGGCATGCCCAGGCAGTCGGCCTTGTGAATGAGCTCCGCTTTTAGCGCGTCCTCGCTCCGCAACATCTGCAAAAAAAGCTGAACGCTAAGCAGCAAGCAGGACTCAGTGCTTACAAGGGAACCTGAGGCGTAACTGGCGCCACGAATACCTGCTCCGCACCTGCGATTGAAGTTCCCCCGAGCCGCCGCGCCGTCTCCTCCTTCTCCTTGCGGCGGTTCCTTCTTTTCTCTTTCGGGGAGGCAGGCATGCCCAGGAAATGGACCGAACTCGAACTGCGTCAGGCAGTCACAAAACCGTGAGCTGCCCGGCCAGGCACTTGCTCGCACTGAACGGACGCAAGGAGCGCAATCCATGCCGCTGCTCAAACTACTGCACTTCATGGCGCTGATCTGCTGGTGCGGCGCCCTGCTCTATCTGCCGGCGCTGATCGCGGCAGGCACGCGCAGCAGTGACGCACTGTTCTATCGCGACCACATCCCTCTCACCCGCATGGTCTTCAACCTGATCGCCACACCAGCCGCGCTGCTGGCCATCGGCTCGGGCACGGCGCTGTTTCTGCGTGATGGACTGTTCGATGCCTGGTTGATCGTCAAGCTCACCACCGTCGCCGGCATGGTCATCTGCCATGCCCTGTGTGGCGTGCTGATCCTGCGTATCGAGCAGATTGCGGAGCCCACACTGCGCCGCGAATGCCTGGCGATCGGCGTGCTGATCGTGATGCTGATCAGCACCACGCTCTGGTTGGTCTTGGCCAAGCCGTTCTGAATGAGGAGTACCTAAAGACATGCATGAAGCAGCGCTCAGCCAATCTGCAAGTCGGTACTCACGAACTGGTGTCGACCCCCACGCCGTGCTCATACACCAGACGCCCACCCAGGTAGGCCGCCAGGGCGATCAACACCGCAGTCAGCAACGACAGGTACAGCCCCCAGTTCTCCATGCCCTGCTCCGGGCCGGCGTAGCGCAGCAGCCAGTTGAGCGAAGCCAGCGACAGCATCATCACGGCGATGATCGCGTGGCACCAGGCGGTGATCTTCTGGCGGATGCTGGTCACGGTAAGCAGATCGACCAGCCCGGCCACGCTGGCGATCCAACCGCCGAATGCACCGACGCCTACCAGCCACAAACTGGCGCGCGCCCAGAACGGATCGCCGAGCCACAGGTAGGCCAGGTCACTGGCCACCAGGCCGAGCAAGGCGGCAACCGGGAAGTGGATCATCATCGGGTGCAACGGATGCCCGGCAATGGCGGCGCGGCTGACGATAGGTTCGTTGATTTCGGCCATCCCGGCCTCCCTGAGCAGGTGAATGAAGAAACCCGGCACCGCCAAAGACGTCGCCCTTGCCTGCAATTGACCACGCTGATGCTGGCAGTTCCGCTTATATCCGCGTGCAGCGGGCCGCAATCGGCGCTCGACCCAGCGGGGCCAATGGCACGCGAGGTGGCGATCCTGTGGTGGGTGATGTGCGGTTTCGCCACGGTGGTGCTGGTGGTGGTCACCGCCCTGTGGGTGCATGCGATGCGGCGCACGCCGCGCCAGGTCGATGAGCAACGCGCGCGAGTGATCACCTTACGCTGGCTGGTTGGCGGCGGACTGGTCTTGCCCAGCGTGAGCATCGTCCTGCTGCTGATCTTCGGCATTCCCATCGGCCACCGTATGTTGCCGCTGCCCCTGATCGGCGAGCAGCCCTTGCGCATCGAGGTCATCGGTCATCAATGGTGGTGGGAGGTGCGCTACCCGGACAGCGGCATGGTCACTGCCAACCAGTTGCACCTGCCGGTTGGTCGGCCAGTGGATCTGGACGTCACCAGCGCCGACGTGATCCACTCGTTCTGGGTGCCACGCCTGGGCGGCAAGATCGACATGATCCCCGGGCGGCACAACAAAATTCGCCTGCAGGCCGACCTGCCCGGCACCTTCCGTGGCCAGTGCTCGGAGTTCTGCGGCACCCAGCACACCCACATGATCCTCAACGTCCAGGCCCACGAAGAAGACGATTTCGAAGCCTGGCTGCAGGCCCGTCGCGAGCCACACGTAGGCGCCCTACCCGGCGCAGCCGGAGACGCCTTTGCCGAACGCTGTGGCGAATGCCATCGAGTAGCCGGCGTTACCGAGGGCCAGCGCGCGCCAGACCTAACCGACGTGGGTGCCCGTACCCATCTCGGCGCCGGTGTGCTGGCCAACGAGTCCGGCGCGATCCTGCATTGGCTGCAGGAGCACCAGCGGCTCAAACCCGGCAATGCCATGCCGCTCAATGACGACATCGACCCCGACCACCTCAGCGCCATCGCAGACTGGCTGGAGAACCTGGCACCGTGAGCAACGACAAGACCGACAAGGCCCTCGATCCGGATCAGCTGCACGACCAGTTCAACGACGTCTGGGGCAACCCGCGCGGCTGGAAAGCCCTGACCATCGTCAACCACAGCACCATCGGCATCCGCTTCATGCTCACCGGGCTGGGCTTTTTCCTGTTCGGCGGGCTGCTGGCGATGCTGGTGCGCACGCAGTTGGCGATACCCGGCTACGAATTCCTCGAACCGGACATGTACAACCAGATCTTCACCATGCACGGCACGGTGATGATGTTCCTGTTCGCCGTGCCGATGATGGAAGGCCTGGCGGTCTACCTGATTCCGAAGATGCTTGGCGCACGCGATCTGGTATTCCCGCGGCTGTCGGCGCTGGGCTACTGGTGCTACCTGTTCGGCGGGCTGATCCTGTGCGCGAGTCTGCTGCTGGGCATCGCGCCGAAGGCCGGCTGGTTCATGTACACGCCGCTATCGAGCGCAGTGCATACGCCGGGGCCGAACTCGGACTTCTGGCTGATCGGCATCACCTTCGTGGAAATCTCCGCGGTATCGGCGGGCGTCGAGCTGGTGGTGTCGATCCTGCGCACACGCGGCGAAGGCATGTCGCTGAACAAGATGCCGATCTACGCCTGGTACATCCTGGTGATGGCGATGATGATCGTGGTCGGCTTCCCGCCATTGATCCTTGGCAGCATCCTGCTGGAGCTGGAGCGCGCCATGGGCCTGCCCTTCTTCGAAGTCGCGCGTGGCGGCGACCCAATCCTCTGGCAACACCTGTTCTGGTTGTTTGGCCACCCTGAGGTCTACATCATCTTCCTCCCGGCCGCCGGCATCGTCTCCACCCTGCTGCCGGTCTTCTGCCAGCGCCCACTGGTGGGCTATCGCTGGGTAGTGCTGGCGATCCTCACTACCGGTTTCATCAGCTTCGGTCTGTGGGTGCACCACATGTTCACCGTGGGCATTCCGCAACTGGCGCAGGCGTTCTTCTCGGCGGCGAGCATGCTGGTGGCGGTGCCCACAGGCATCCAGGTGTTCGCCTGGATCGCCACCCTGTGGCTGGGCCGGCCGCAGTACCACGTGCCGATGCTGTGGCTGGTGGGCTTTCTGATCATCTTCGTCTGCGGCGGGCTGACCGGGGTGATGCTGGCCCTGGTGCCGTTCGACTGGCAGGTGCACGACACTCATTTCGTGGTCGCGCACATGCACTACGTGCTGGTGGGCGGCATGTTCTTCCCGCTGCTGGCCGGCATCTATTACTGGCTGCCGCATTTCTCCGGGCGCATGCCATCGGCGCGCCTGGGCAAGTGGGGATTCTGGCTGGTGTTCATCGGTTTCAACGTCACCTTCCTGATCATGCACTGGACAGGGCTGATGGGCATGCCGCGGCGTATCTATACCTACGAGGCCGGTCTGGGCTGGGACTTGCCCAACCTGGTGTCGTCCATCGGCAGCTTCATCATGGCGATGGGGATCGCCACCATCCTGCTCGACATCGTCCTGCACTTTCGTTTCGGCCAGCCCGCACCGAAGAATCCGTGGAAGGCCGACACCATGGAGTGGGCCACCAGCCTGCCGCCCTGCCCCTACAACTTCGTCAGCCTGGCCAAGGTCACCGAGCGCCACCCGTTGTGGGAGAACCCGGATCTGCCGGAAAGCATCGCCCGTGGCGAGCACGCGCTGACGGTGATCGATCACGGTCGCCGGGAAACCTGGGGTGTCGAACCGCTGACCGGCAAGGTGCGCGAGATCATCCACCTGCCCGGCAACAGCTGGCTGCCCTTCATCGCTTCGCTGCTCATCGCAGTGGTCTGCCTGGGCCTGCTAAGCAAGTTCTACTGGGTATCGTTGGTGGCCACTATCGCCGCGCTGGTGGTGCTTTTCCGCTGGAGCTGGGAGAACGGCGCACACCCAAATGCCGCACCGGACGCCAAGGTTCAGCCCGGCGAGCCGCCGTTGCATTCACGAACCTGCGACGGCCCCGGCCTGTGGGGCATGGGTGTGACGCTATTGGCCAACGGTGCGCTGTATCTGGCGCTGTTGTTCGGCTGGTTCTACCTGTGGACGGTGTCGCCCAACTGGCTGGTGCCCGATGCGCCGGTGATCGATCAGCGCCTGCTGCTGGCCTGTGGCGTGCTGCTCGCCATCGCGGTGCTCTGGCAGCGACCAGTGCTCAAGCGGCTGAGCAAAGGCCAGGGTGAACCGCGCACGCTGCTCACCTGCTTCGTAGGCATCGCCTCTATCGGCCTGTTGCAATCGGCGCTGCTGTTGTGGGCGCTGCTGGGCGGCGATCTGGCGCCGCGCGCCACCGCCCATGATGCAGTGATCGTGGTGCTGCTGGTCTACAGCCTGGTGCATTGCCTGCTGGCAGCCATCCTCAGTGTCCTGCAGGCGCTGCGCGTGCACCACGGCTACGTCTGCGTGCAGACGCCCTACGAGCCACTGGTGGTCGAGCAACTCTGGCAATACAACCTGGTGGTGCTGTGGATCACCTACTGCTCGGTGGTGCTGTTCCCGCCGACCTTCGGAGGAGCCTGATGCAGCCGCTGCGATCGCCCTACAACCCCATCCATATCCCGCTCGGATTGGTGATCTGGAGCCTGTGGTTCGTCGCACTTTACGGGGGGCTATCGGTGGGCTGCTCGCTCGCCCCGCCTGCGCCAGAGCAAGGCCAGTGGAACTGGCTGAATGCCGTGCTCGGTCTGTTCAGCCTGCTCACCATGGCGCTGCTGCTGTGGCTGGCGCGCCTGTTTCAACTGGCCGCCCGTCGTGGGGCCCAGCGCCCTGCCCGCAGCTTCTCTGCACGACTGGCTGCGGGCGTTCACCTGATCAGCGCTATCGCCACCCTGTTCATCGCCATCCCGACCCTGAGCCTGCCGCCATGCGTTTGATCAGCATTGTTCTGCTTGCTTCGCTCCCCGGTTTTGCCGCTGCCCATGGGTTGCTCGACGGCCACCTCGAAGAACGCTTGCCGGTCTGGCTGAGCGCGCTGCTGCTGGGTGCGGCCTGGCTGCTGTACATCATCGGTTGCCGCACGGTAAGGCCGCATGGCCGCGAGGCGCTGTGGATGCATCTGGCCATGGTCATCACCGTCCTGGCGGTATTCGGCCCGATCGACGACTGGGCGGAAACCAGCACCAGCCTGCACATGGTTCAGCACATGCTGTTCATGATCGTCATCGCCCCGCTGTGGGCACTCGCCCGACCGCTGCCGCAATGGCGTGCGGCGCTCGGCCCGAAGATCCAGCCGCTGTACAGGAGCATCCTGCGCAGTGGCCGCTACCCAGTAGCGCTGGCCATGCTGCACGGCGCGATGATCTGGGTCTGGCACACCCCCAGCCTGTACATGCTGGCGCTGGAAAACACCTGGTGGCACGTGGTCGAGCACGCCTGTTTCCTGTTCAGCGCCTGGCTGTTCTGGTGGTCATGCCTGCGCGCCAGCCCGAACCAGGTACCGCACGCACTGATGGCGATACTTTTGACCCTGATGCACACCGGCCTGCTCGGCGCCTTGCTGACCTTCGGCAACACGCCCTTCTATGGCGAATCGCGCGACCTGGCCGACCAGCAACTGGCCGGCCTGCTGATGTGGGTGCCGGGCAGCCTGGTCTATCTGGCAGCCTCTGGCTGGATCACCTGGCGCTGGCTGAGCCGCATCTGGCGACGCCAGGACACTACGACCAGAGCGTGAAATACGCTCGAATATTCAAGATAGTTGTACATACCTCTTACTTGTTATTGCTCATGCAAAAGTGCAGTAAAAGAAACCCTGAAACATCACCACCAATACTTCACTAACAGCCCTGCCGGGACTATCGGTATTGGCGCGACGTCATTCACAGGTATGGGTTCAATCTATTTTTTCTGTCACGAGACGAAACGCTCATTTTTTACGCCGATAACATTTTGTAAAAAAACGAGAATATTCTCGATTGAAAGTCACCTGAAAAAATCTCCACCCCGTTTGTCACACTCATCGCAACACATGCAACTCCCTCTCGAGTAATGGCACTTTAATATTTATTGATACTGATCGTCCTAATAGTTAGGACAGGGCAGATATTTCGCTATTTTCCATTGGTGTTATTAAAAGGAGGTTCTCATGAGATACGATCTGAATGGCATTAGATCTGAGTTGTCCGCATATGATGTCAATATGACGCTACGCCCAGATGGAAGTGTATTGCTGACGGTAGATAACAATGGCAAGAGACTAACTCGTGTCATTGACTCGAATTGCTCCACTCAGGAGGTGATTCGCTTGATCAAGTTCGAGATGACGCTAGATACGGATGCAGAGTCGATCAACGAGGCTGTGAAACACTGCAATATCAGCGATCTGCCAACCTACTCCCGCGAGCCGATTTACCGCACGCGCAGTTCTCGTCTATGGGCGATCAGAAAGCTCGAGAAGCTCTGAGGAGAACGCGCATGAACAGACGTGATGAGCCTGCATCTGCTCAAGACAAGCGCACATTGATCGGGCAGATCCGAAAGCACATGCCTTCTCGCCATCAGGTGAGCCATGAATGGCCGTACGTGGCCGGCTCCACCTGCCTGGTAGTGCTCTTGGTGTGGCATCCCTTCCACCCCACATCGATAGTCGTGTTTCCTCCGCCACAATTGGAGACCATGGCTTCTGCAGGCCAGCGCTCGCTGCAGGAAATCGACGCAAGCTGCTATCAGGTGCATACCGAAGCCATAGGCGACGGGCACTGTGGTGAGGCATGCAGGGCCGACAAAGCCTCCTCGCCGCGGTCTGACGAGGCGTTCGAGTTCAGTCGCTCGATTCTCACGTGCCAGGACGGTCATGGCCGTTCGGTACCGAGCAAGAACACGGACAAACCGCAGAACCTGATAATCGAAGTGAACAAATCGAATCACTCGTTCTAACTAGCCGGTTTCGATCCTTCTCAAGCTTTCTTACTGCCGCCGCATCTCGATTCATTGATCCAATGAACGGGGTGGCTGTCGACTGTTGTAGGCCTGCTTGAGGAGGAACGAATATGCCGGATTTCATCATCTACTTCGGGATGGCACTCGCCGTCATCATCATTCTGGTCGAACTGTGGGCAATCATCAGCGTCTTTCGCAGTGATGAACCAGTCGGTACCAAGACACTCTGGGCACTGTTCATATGGATAATCCCGGTTATCGGCTTGATCTTCTGGGGCATTGCCGGGCCACGAGGTCATGACGATGGCCCAAGTTCGCCTGAACACAGCAAATGAACTTGCTGCAATGGCGTGTTGCGCTTTCTCTGAAAGTGCGCAATGGCGATAGAGCAATACGTTATTCATCAGCAATGCACTTGCTTTTACAGCACTTGTACAGGTGCCGCGCTGGATGAGAGGTCAGTATAATTATCCTGGCCGTATTACTGTTTACAACAGTTGCACGAATGCCTGTGAATAATGCCTGCGAATATTGCTCAGCAGTTTTTCTTGCTGATAAACATGCCGAGCTTAATCGCTGTATTGAGTTATGCCGCGACAATGAAGACCCGGGGTCGCAGTTGGATGGGCGGGTGCCGCTGCGTCCAGCGGATCATGCAGACGAGCGTTCAACGCCTACCGACGTCGAACCGCAGTAATAGCTTCTGCGGTGACGTCGTGGCGTTGTAGCGGATCAGGCTGGAATGGCCTTGGCGCGCGCCTCTCGTACCCAGATGCGGTGCTGTTTCAGGGCGTTTTCGAAACGGGTGAACAGCGGGTCGAAGCTGTCGCCTGTCACTAGGCCGTCATCCTCTTCCAGGCCCAGGGCCGATGCGAGGTGAGCGGCCTCTCCACTAAGGGCGATGGGTTTGAGGTGCTTGTAGGCTTCCATCAGGAAGTGCTTGGCCACGCCATCGCCTTGCAGCGTCTTGAGCACGTACTCCCCGCCCGGTACGAATACCGCATCCACGGTAATTGAGGGCTCCGTCGCAAACGAGCCGTCCGGCTGCATGGGTTGACCATCGGAGCTCTTCAGTGCAGCAACCGATGGAGCCAACAGCTTGGCCACAGCGCCGGCACTCTCCAGCGCCTTGATCAGGCTGCCGACTTCATCTGCCTTGCAGCCAGGCGTGAGCATGATTGCCACACGACGGCCGCGAATATCTCCAGGCAGCAGGTTGACCTGGCTCAGCGCGGGTGACACCTCAGCGCTGTCGTCGGAGGTCGCCGAAGCCGTGCTGTCCAGGTCGATGCCCAGGTTCTCGGCCACACGAATGGCCAGCAGCGGATCGATATTGGCCAGTATCTCCTTGACCTGACGCTCACGAATGAAGCTGCGCTCGACCTTCGACAGCTCGAAGCTGTAGGCGTCGACGATATGTTGCTGCTCGGCCTCGCTCATGCTGCGCCAGAACAGCGTGGCCTGCGAGAAATGGTCGGGAAAGCTGGCGGAGCGAACCCGTACCTTGTTTCCGCTCAAGGGTTCCGGATACGAGCTGAAACCGCCTTTGCTGGCAGCCGGTGGCGTTTCCCGTGGCCAGTTACCGTCGATGGAGTTGGGTTCGTAAGCCGCCCTGCCCTTGTTTATCTGCTGGCGGTGCGGCGCATCGCGCTGGTTGTTGTGGAACGGACACAGCGGCCGATTGATGGGGATTTCATTGAAGTTGGGCCCGCCCAGGCGTAACAGCTGGGTATCGGTATAGGAAAACAGCCGTCCTTGCAGCAAGGGGTCGTTGCTGAAATCGATGCCCGGCACGATATGGCCGATATGGAATGCCGACTGTTCGGTCTCCGCGAAGAAGTTGTCCGGGTTGCGGTTGAGCACCATGCGCCCGACCACGCGCACCGGCACCAGTTCTTCGGGCACCAGCTTGGTCGGGTCGAGCAGGTCGAAGCCGTAGCGTTGTGCGTCCTCCTCGTCCATCACCTGCAGGCCCAATTCCCACTCCGGATAGAGACCTCTTTCGATGTCCTCCCACAGGCCGCGGCGATGGAAGTCCGGATCCTTGCCGGCCAGTTTCTGCGCCTCATCCCACACCAGCGAGCAGACCCCAGCCTTGGGCCGCCAATGAAACTTCACCAGCTTGCTCTGGCCCTCGGCATTGACCAGGCGAAAGCTGTGCACGCCAAAGCCCTGCATGGCGCGGTAGGCAATCGGAATCGCCCGATCCGACATGGTCCAGAGCACCATATGTGCCGACTCGGGGGTAAGCGAGACGAAGTCCCAGAAGGTGTCGTGCGCCGACGCCCCGGTGGGAATCTCGTTATGCGGCTCGGGCTTCACCGCATGGACGAAGTCGGGAAACTTGATCGCATCCTGGATGAAGAACACCGGCATGTTGTTGCCGACCAGGTCGAAGTTGCCTTCGTCGGTGTAGAACTTCACGGCGAAGCCACGCACGTCGCGTACCGTGTCCGCCGAGCCACGGGGCCCCTGCACGGTGGAGAAACGCACGAACACCGGGGTGCGCTTGCCCGCTTCACTGAGAAAGGACGCGCAGGTCAGGTCGGTGGCGGGATCGGTGACTTCGAAGTAGCCGTGCGCCGCCGCGCCGCGTGCATGCACCACACGTTCGGGGATGCGCTCGTGGTCGAAGTGGGTGATCTTCTCGCGCATGATGAAATCTTCCATCAGCGTCGGGCCGCGCTCACCCGCGCGCAGGCTGTTCTGGTTGTCGGCGATGCGAGTGCCGGTATTGGTTGTCAGTGCTTCGCCAGTCGCATCTTCGCGAAAGTCATCGAGCTGATCGAGCTTGGGGTTGCTGTTGGCTCTGTCGAGAGCGTCGTTGCCCGCCATCTGACTGCTGTCAGTGGCTTTCGATTGGTCGTTCATCAGGCTACTCCTGGTTGTTATCTGCAGATGCGCGAAGCCGCGCTCTGCATTTTTTGAGGTAGCCCCATGTCGTTATGTTCGACTTGAATTTTGCTTGGCCTGTTTCGTCTGGCTTGGCTCACTGACGCCATGCCGAACGGATCAATGGCGAGCGCCCCGAGAGTTGGTCGCTAGCCTGCGCCCGGCTCATGCCGAGCGCAGCCGCTCGTAGTAGTAAGGCAGTTGCAGCAGGGCGTAACGGGCCGCGTCGTGACGAACCTGGTTACGTGCACCATTGAACTGCACCGTCTCGCTGACGATGCCCTGGTGTTGGTCGAGGCGGATCGCGCAGGCGATGCATTGCACGCCGTCCATCCCGTCTTCGGCCTCCGCCAGGCCGGTATTGGCCAACGCGATATCGGCGTTGCTGTGCTTGAGTGCGCCCAAGGCCATTTCCTGTGCCACCTCCTCGCTGGTCAGGCCGAAGCGTTCGATGGTCTGCGGATCAACGCCCAGACAGCGTTGCTTGGCCTGCGGTGAGTAGGTGACGAAACCACAGTCGAGCACCGCCCCACTGCCGGGAACATCCGCTATCAGCGAGGCGATCAGGCCAGCGGTGCAGGATTCTGCGGTGCACAGCCGCAGCCTGTATTTGCTCAGAAAATTCACTACCTGCTCGATGCTCTGCATTGACGCGGCCTCCGGACATCTTTCTGGGTGTCCGGTGGAAGCTCGCGGCGTGCTCAAAGTTCAACCTTTTCACCCGGCTCGCTTTTGCAAAAAAAGGTCGAACCTTTGCCGCAAATGCCCCGTCAGCACAAGAGTATGGGGAGTGCAAAGCGGCTGGCCGATAGGGCCATGCCTGACTCGCTTGCTCTCCTCCACGACCCCACGCTGGGTCTACCTCAGGTTCAACCTCGATCATGGAGAGAGACATGGCAAGCGCAGCAGCCTCCGCACTGATTCATTCCTATCCTCCGCTCGCGTCAGCCGCTCAGCCGCCATTGCAGATGCCAACCCAGTACCCGAAACGCAAACGCGTGCTGTTCGTCACCTCCGAGTTCGCCGACCTGGTCAAATGCGGCGGGCTTGGCGATGTATCCGCTGCGCTGCCCCGTGCCCTGGCGGACAACCACGATATTCGCGTGCTGATCCCCGGCTATCGCCAGGTGGTGGAAAGTGGCCGACCGATCCGTATCGTCGGCCAGATTCCTGGGCTGGCTGCCTTGCCGCCTTGCCAGATCGGCCGCATGGATCTGGCCGATGGCCTGATCGTCTACGTGCTGCTCAACCCAGTACTCTACGAGCGCGACGGCTCGCCTTACGTCGATCCGCAGGGCAACGACTGGGCGGACAACCACATTCGCTTCGCCCGCCTTGGGCTTGCTGCTGCCGAAATGGCGATGGGCGAAGCCGGCATCCAATGGCGCCCGGATCTGGTGCACGCCAATGACTGGACGGCCGCAATGGCGCCGGCTTACATGGCCTGGCGCGGGGCCAGCGCCCCTGCCCTGCTGACCATTCACAATCTGGCCTATCAGGGCCTTTGCGACATGCCGTGCAGCAGTGAGCTGGCGATCCCCGAACAGGCCTGCTCGATCGACGGTATGGAATTCCACGGCCGGCTGTCGTTTCTCAAGGCCGGTATCGCCTACGCCCAGCACGTCACCACCGTCAGCCGCAGCTATGCCCGGGAAATCACCACGGCAGAGTTCGGCTGCGGGCTGGACGGCATGTTGCGAGCCAAGGTTCAGGCGGGCCAACTCAGCGGTATCGCCAACGGTATCGACGAGAGCTGGCATCCGCAGAGCGACCCCCATCTGTTGCAGGGTTTTACTGCCGGTGAGTGGGACGGTAAAGGCGCCAATGCCGCCTATGTGCAGCAGTGGCTGGATCTGGATACGGATGGTCCGCTGTTCGCGGTGGTGTCGCGCCTGGTGCAGCAGAAAGGCATCGACCTGACCCTGGGCGTCGCCGAACACATCGTCGAGCGAGGTGGCCGTATCGCAGTTATAGGCCAGGGCGAACCGGCGCTGGAGGCGGCGATGGCCGAGCTCGGCCAGCGCTATCGTGGCCGCATCGGGGTGCATATCGGCTTCAACGAGAGCGATGCACGACGCCTCTATGCCGGCAGTGACTTTCTGCTCATGCCCTCGCGCTTCGAGCCCTGCGGCCTGAGCCAGATATACGCTCAGCGCTACGCCTCACTGCCCATCGCCCGGCGCACCGGCGGCCTGGCCGACACTATCGAGGACGGCGTCAGCGGCTTTCTCTTCGATGAGGCGCAGACAGATAGCTATCGAGCGGCCATCGATCGTGCCCTGCAGGTGTACCAGCACCCAGCGTTGTTCGAGGCCATGCGCTGCCATGCCATGCAGGCACCGCTGTACTGGCGACAATCCGTGCGCCCGTATGACCGGTTGTATCAGCGCCTGCTGGCTCATGCCGAAGCCCGCAGGGAAATCCGCTGATGTACAGCCATGGTGCCCGGCCCATGGCCGATGGTCGTGTGCGCTTCGCCTTGTGGGCGCCCAGTTGCCGGCGCGTGGAGCTGGAGTTGCAGGACGACAGCCGTTATCCGATGGATCAGCAGGCCGATGGCTGGTTCGTGACCTTGCTCGAGTGTCCGAGCGATAGCAGCTATCGCTATGTGATCGACGGCCAGAGAGCGGTGCCGGATCCGGCCTCGCGCCGCCAACTGGACGATGTGCACGGCTTCAGCCAGGTCATCGATCATGCGGCTTATGCCTGGCAGCACCATGACTGGAACGGCCGTCCCTGGCACGAGACGGTGCTGTACGAGCTGCATGTGGGCCTGTTCGGCGGTTATCAGCAGGTCATCGAACACCTGCCGCATCTGGCCGACCTGGGTATCACCGCCCTGCAACTGATGCCGCTGAACGCCTTCGCTGGTACGCGTAACTGGGGCTACGACGGCGTATTACCCTTCGCGCCGGCCAACACCTATGGCACGCTCGAGGAGCTCAAGCAGTTGATCGACAGCGCCCATGGCTATGGGCTGATGGTATTCGTCGACGTGGTCTACAACCACTTCGGCCCGGACGGCAATTACCTGGGACTGTACGCGCGGCAGTTCTTCTGCGAGGAACACGTCACGCCCTGGGGCGCGGCCATCGATTTCGGCCAGCCGCAGGTGCGTGACTTCTTCTGCGAGAACGCGCTGATGTGGCTGCTGGACTACCGTGTCGACGGCCTGCGCCTGGACGCCGTGCACGCCATCGACGATGACGAATTCCTCAGGGAGCTGGCCGCACGCGTGCGCTCAGCCGTGCCACAAAGGCGCCAGGTGCATCTGGTGCTGGAAAACGAGCACAACGCCGCACATTTGCTGCGTGATGGCTTTGACGCGCAGTGGAACGATGACGGCCACAACACCCTGCATGCTCTGCTCACCTTTGAGAACGAAAGCTACTACGCCGATTATGCCCAGGCACCAACACGCAAGCTGGCCACCTGCCTGGAGCAGGGTTTCGTTTACCAGGGCCAGGACAATCGCCATGGCCAGCCACGCGGCGAACCCAGTGCCGATCTGCCACCACACGCTTTCGTGCTGTTCCTGCAGAACCATGACCAGGTGGGCAACCGCGCCTTTGGCGAGCGCCTGACGCTGCTGGCCGACACCGATGCACTGAAGGCGGCCACCGTACTCTTGCTGCTGTGCCCGATGGTGCCGCTGTTGTTCATGGGCGAAGAATGGGGCAGCAAGCGACCCTTTCTGTTCTTCACCGATTACCACGACGAGCTGGCCAATGCCGTGCGCGAGGGACGGCGCAACGAGTTCGCCGACTTTTCGCAGTTCGCCGCGGCGCACAGCCGCGAGGCCATTGCCGACCCCAACGCCCTGGCCACCTTTCAGCGCTCACAGCCGGATCTGGCCCCGGCGCTGGAGCCGGAGCAGCGGGAATGGCTGGCCTTCTACCGCGGCCTGTTGCAGGTGCGTCACAGTCGCCTGCTGCCAGGCTTGCAGCAGGCGCGAAGCCTCGGTGCGCAAGTGCTCGGCGATGGCGCCGTTCTAGCGCGCTGGCGGCTGGGGCACGGCCCGGTGCTGAGCATTGCCATCAACCTGGGCGCCAGCGACGTATCCCTGCCCTTGCCTGCCGTTCACGGCGAGCGGCTGTACACCCTGCGCATCGACGATGCCGATCTGCGCCAGGAGCGATTGCCGGCACGCAGCGCTCTGGTCACCCTGGAGCCTGCACAATGAGTGATCGATTACTGGCCGAGCTGGCTGAGGCCGCTGACCTGTGCATCGACTGGATCGATGCGCACGGCCGCCCGCAACAAGTCAGCCCGGAAGCGCAGCGCAGCCTGCTGGAGGCGCTTGGCTACCCGGCGCAAAGCCCCGAGCAATTGCGCGCCAGCCTGGCCGCAGCGGGGCATTCACGCCATGTACCGGGAGACGCGAACCTGCTGTTTCAGGATCAGGGCCAGCCGCTGGCGCTGACGCTCTATCCGGCTGACAGCCTCTACCGGTTGATCGATGAGCAAGGCAATGTCAGCGAGGGGCGACTCGACGGCGATGGACGCCTGCCGGCGCAGCACCGGACGGGCTATTACCAGCTGGAAATCCGCGATACCCAACATACTCTCGCTGTCGCACCTGCGGCCTGCCTGTCGGTTCAGCAGCTGTGCGGCAAACCACGCATCTGGGGCCTGACGGCTCAGCTCTATGGCCTGCGCCGCAAAGGTGATGGTGGCCTGGGCGACACGCTGGCGGTGGCGGATCTGGCGCGACACGCTGCCAACCATGGCGCCGACGCGTTTGCCCTGAGCCCGGTGCACGCGCAGTTCAGCGCGGATGTGCAGCGTTTCGGGCCCTACTCGCCTTCCAGCCGGTTGTTCTTCAATACGCTGTATGCCGCACCCGTCACCTTTCTCGGTAGCGAGCGCCTGCAACGCGCGGTTCATGCTGCCGGGCTGCAGGATGAGATGGCGCGTCTCGAATCGCTGGAGCTGATCGACTGGCCGGCCGTGGCCCAGGCCCGTCAGCGTCTGTTCCGCCAGTTGTACGAGGATTTCTGTCAGGCCCCTGGCCAGTCGCTGGAACGCTTCGAGGCATTTCGCACGGCCGGTGGCGAAGCCTTGCAGCAGCATTGCTGCTTCGAGGCGATCCATGGCCAGCGCCTGCGCGAGGGCGCCAGTGGCGACTGGCGTACCTGGCCGGAGGCACTGCGCAACCCGATTCAGGGGGCTGTGACCCGCTTTGCCGTCGAGCATGGCGAGGAGTTGCGCTATCACGCCTTTTGCCAGTGGTTGATCGCCCACGGTCTGGAGTCTGCCCAGTCCACTGCCAGCGGCGCCGGCATGGGCATCGGTTTGATCGCAGACCTGGCGGTGGGCGCCGATTGTGCCGGCAGCCAGGCCTGGTCACGCCAGGATGAACTGTTGCCCTCGGTCACCGTTGGTGCACCACCGGACATCCTCAATCGCCAGGGGCAGAACTGGGGCGTGTCGGCATTCTCGCCACAGGGGCTGCGTCAGCACGGGTTTCGCGCCTATATCGAAATGCTCCAGGCCAACCTCGCCCACGCCGGCGGCATTCGCATCGACCATGTGATGGGCCTGCAACGCCTGTGGGTCATCCCCCAGGGCGCGGAGCCACAGCACGGCGCCTACCTGCGTTATCCGCTGGACGATCTGCTGCGTCTGCTGGCCCTGGAGTCGCACCGGCATCGGGCGCTGGTCATCGGTGAAGACCTCGGCACCGTGCCTGATGGCCTGCGCGAGAAACTTGCCGCGCGCAACATCCTCGGCACCCGGGTACTGCTGTTCGAACAGGACGACATCGGTTTCGTGCCGGCCGCTCGCTGGCCCGGCAATGCTCTGGCGACCACCACCACCCATGATCTGCCGACGATCAAGGGCTGGCTCGCCGGGCGTGATCTGGAATGGCGGGTCAGAGCCGGGCAACGGGACGCGGAGCTGCTGGAAGGCGATCATGCCGAGCGCGCAGGCGAGCGTGTCGCACTGCGCCAACTTCTGGAGCGACAAGGCTCGGTGAGCGGCACGAAAGACGATGCCTGTCTGCTGGCCTGCATCGAACATATTGGCCGTACGCCATCTGCGCTGGCCCTGCTGCCGCTGGAGGATGCCTGTGGCCTGGAGCAGCAGCCCAACCTGCCCGGCCCTGGCGATGTGCATCCCAACTGGCGGCGACGCTATCCATTGCCGGTGAACGAGTTGCTGGAACAGCCGGCCACCAGCCAGCGCCTGGCCAGGCTCGATCGTGCGCGTCAGGAGGCCGGCAATGACTGAGTTGCGCGCGACATTGCGCCTGCAGTTGCACAAGGACTTCACCCTCGGCGATGCCGCTGCCCAGGTGCCCTACATGGCGAAGCTGGGCATCAGCCATCTGTACGCCTCGCCGATCCTTACCGCACGGCCAGGCTCGCAACACGGCTACGACGTGATCGACCCCAGCCAGGTCAACCCCGAGCTGGGCGGCGAAGAAGCCCTGGTGCACTTGGTGGACACCCTGCGCGCGCATGATATGGGCTTGATTCTGGATATCGTGCCCAACCACATGGCTGTCGGTGGCGACGGCAACCCCTGGTGGCTGGACGTGCTGGAATGGGGCCAGGGCAGCCCTTACGCGGCGTTCTTCGATATCCAGTGGCAATCGCATGACCCGCTGCTCAGCGGCCAGTTGCTGGTGCCCTTTTTGCGCACCGACTACGGCGAGGCGCTGCGCGAAGGCACGCTGGAGCTGCATTTCGATGCCGAGCGCGGGCGCTTTCATGCGCAACATTTCGAGCATCGTTTGCCGCTGACCCCGCCCAGTTACGACAGCATCCTGCGGGCCAGCGAGGACTCGGCACTGCGCGCGCTGGGCCAGCGCTTCGCACGTCTGGGACGGGAGAGCGACAGTCGCGCCGAGGCGCAACGGCTGTGCGTTGAACTGGCAGCCCAGGCGCAAGAGGTCGTACCGCTGCTGGCCCATTTCCAGGGGTGCGACGAGGCAACGCAGAAGCGCCTGCATGCCCTGCTCGAGCGTCAGCACTACCGCGTGGCCAGCTGGCGCACTGCGGCCGACGACATCAACTGGCGGCGCTTTTTCGACATCAACGAGCTGGGCGCCCTGCGTGCCGAGCACCTGGCGGTGTTCGAGAAGACCCACGCCAAGGTGTTCGAGCTGATCGAACGCGGCCTGATCGATGGCTTGCGTATCGACCATATCGATGGCCTGGCCAACCCACGGGCCTATTGCAGCCGCCTGCGCCGACGCATCAGCCGCCTGCGCGGCGATGCGCCCCTCCCCATCTTCGTGGAGAAAATCCTCGGCCATGGCGAACTGCTGCCGCAGGCGTGGCCCGTGGACGGCAGTACCGGCTACGAGTTCATGAACCAGGTATCGCTGCTGCAGCACGACCCACATGGCGAGCTGCCGCTCGGCAAACTGTGGCAGGAAATCAGTGGCCGGCCCACGGCCTTCGACGACGAGGTACAGCGGGCGCGCCGGCTGGTGCTGGAGGGATCGCTCGCCGGCGATCTGGAGGAAGTCGCCCAACGCCTGCTGCATGTTGCCCGGCATGACATCGCCACCCGCGACCTCACCCTCGGTGCGATCCGTCGGGCGCTGCGCGAGCTGATCGTGCATTTCCCGGTCTATCGCACCTATGCCCAGGCCTGTGGCCGCTCGCAGCAGGATCGCCGTTTTTTCCAACAGGCGCTCGATGGCGCGCGGCAGACGCTGGCGGAGGCCGACTGGCCGCTGCTGCCGCATCTCGACGACTGGTTGGGTGGTGCCTCCCTTCGAACGCTGCCGCCGGGCCGGGCACGGCGCCTGCGTGACCAGGCGCTGACGCGTTTCCAGCAGTTGACCTCGCCGGTGGCAGCCAAGGCTGTCGAAGACACCGCCCTGTACCGCGCGGGCGTGTTGCTGTCGCGCTATGACGTCGGTTTCGATGCCGAGCATTTCAGCGCGACGGTCGAGCGCTTTCATCAGGCCTGCCGCGAACGTGCAGCGCAGCATCCACGCAACCTGCTCGCCACAGCCACTCACGACCACAAGCGTGGCGAAGATTGCCGCGCCCGACTGGCAGTACTCAGCGAACGCGCGGCCTGGTACACCGAGCGTGTCAGGCACTGGCGGCAGTTGGCACAGGCGCTGCGCACCAGCGGTACGGCGCAGGTTCCGGATGGTGGCGAAGAAGGCATCCTCTATCAGGCAATCATTGGCAGTTGGCCGCTCGGGCTACGACCAGACGATACGGAAGGCCTGCAGCAGTATCTGCAGCGCCTGCTTGTCTGGCAACGCAAGGCGCTGCGCGAGGCCAAGCTCAACAGCACGTGGAGCGCGCCGAACGAGTCCTACGAGGCCGCCTGCGCCGATTTCCTGCGCTGCCTGCTGTGCGAACCAGCCGGGCAACCTCTGCGTAATGAGCTGGCTGCAACTGTGGCCGCGATTGCCCCGGCCGGCGCATTGAACGCGCTGGTGCAGTGCGTGCTGCGCCTGACCACACCCGGTGTACCCGACCTGTACCAGGGCTGCGAGTTCTGGGACTTCAGCCTGGTCGATCCGGACAATCGCCGCCCGGTGGATTTCTCGGCACGCCTGTCCGCCCTGCAAAGCGACGATACGCCGGCCTGCCAACTGACCAGTTGGCAGGACGGGCGCATCAAACAGTGGCTGATCCAGCAGACATTGGCGCTGCGCGCCGCCCAGCCGCAGTTGTTCAGCCAGGGCAGCTATCACCCGCTTGGGGTGGTCGGCGAGCACGCCGCCCAGGTACTGGCCTTTCTGCGCAGCCATGGCGATGAGCACCTGCTGGTGATCGTGCCGCGCCTGGCGGCCGGCCTGTTGGGCGAGCACGGCACACCGCACGTCCCCGCACAACGCTGGGGCGACACCACGGTGGTGCTGCCTGATGAACTGCGCAGTTGGCAGGCCACCGGCCTGCTCGGGCCCTGCCGCTCCGAAAGCGGCCAGGTTGGCCTGGGAGTGGCCGAGGCGCTGGCTGAATTTCCCGTCAACCTGATTCGCCTTGAACCCCGTGCCGGAGCAGACGAGGCGCAGACCTCAGACAAGCATTCCCCATCATCACAGGAGCCACGTCATGAGCACCGATGAACAGCGTATCCGCGAATTTGCCTTTCAGATCTGGGAGTCCGAGGGGCGTCCCCATGGCCAGCATGAGCGGCACTGGATGATGGCCAGAAAACTGGCCGAGGCCGAGTCGCAAGCCCAACTCTCGGCCGTACCCAAGCCACGGCGCATCAGCAAACCCAAGACCGTGCCGCTGAGCGAAGCCGAACAGCCAGCCCTGTTGAAAAAGCCACGTGCACCGCGCACGCCCAAAACGCCGAAAGCCTGAGGTAATTCCCATGCGCAACCCACAGCGCTCCCGCGTTACCGAAGGCACCCCCTTTCCGCTCGGCGCTAGCTGGGATGGCCTGGGCGTCAATTTCGCGCTGTTCTCCGCGCATGCCACACGCGTGGAACTGTGCCTGTTCGACGAACACGGCGAGACGGAAATCGAACGCATCGAATTGCCCGAATACACCGATGAAATCTGGCACGGCTACCTGCCCGATGCGCGCCCCGGCCAGGTCTACGGCTATCGCGTGTATGGGCCATACGAGCCCGAAGCTGGGCACCGCTTCAACCCCAACAAACTGCTGATCGACCCCTACGCCAAGCAGCTGGTTGGCCAGTTGCAATGGTCAGAAGCGCTGTTCGGCTACACCATCGGCGATGCGGACGGCGACCTCAGCTTCGACGAACGCGACAGTGCGCCCTTCGTACCCAAGAGCAAGGTCATCGACCCGGCATTCACCTGGGGTGAACAACCACGCTTGCGCATTCCCTGGGATCGCACGGTGATCTATGAAACGCACCTGCGCGGCATCAGCATGCGCCACCCCGCCGTGCCCGAGCGCTACCGTGGCACCTGCGCCGGCCTGACCAACCCCGAATTGCTGCGGCACATCCGCGAACTGGGCGTTTCCAGCGTCGAGCTGCTGCCCATACACGCTTTCGTCAATGACCAGCACCTGCTGGAAAAAGGCATGAACAACTATTGGGGCTACAACAGCATCGGTTTCTTCGCCCCGCACCCGGCCTACCTGGCCAGCGGCAAGATCAGCGAGTTCAAGGAGATGGTCGCCCACCTGCACAGTGCCGGTCTGGAAGTGATCCTCGACGTGGTCTACAACCACACCGCCGAGGGCAACGAGCGCGGGCCGACCCTGTCCATGCGCGGTATCGACAACGCCAGCTACTACCGTCTGATGCCGGACGAGCGCCGCTACTACATCAACGATTCCGGTACCGGCAATACGCTGGATCTGAGCCACCCATGCGTGTTGCAGATGGTCACCGATTCGCTGCGCTACTGGGCGACCGAGATGCGCGTGGACGGTTTCCGCTTCGACCTGGCGAGCATCCTCGGGCGCTACGCCGATGGCTTCAACGAGCGCCACAGCTTTCTGGTCGCCTGTCGCCAGGATCCGATCCTGAGCAAGGTCAAGCTGATCGCCGAGCCTTGGGATTGCGGCCCGGGCGGCTATCAGGTCGGCGGCTTCCCGCCGGGTTGGGCGGAATGGAACGACAAGTTTCGCGATAACGTACGTGCCTTCTGGAAAGGTGATCGCGGCGAACTGGCCGAGCTGGCCAGCCGCCTGACCGCGTCAGGCGACCTGTATAACCAGCGTGGGCGAAGGCCGTTCGCCTCGGTCAACTTCATCACTGCGCATGACGGTTTCACCCTGCGTGACGTGGTTTCCTATGACCACAAGCACAACGAAGCCAACGACGAGAACAATCAGGACGGCACCGACCGCAACCTGTCCTGGAACCACGGCTGCGAGGGCGAAACCGACGACGCGCAGATTCGCAGCCTGCGCCTGCAGCAGATCCGCAACCTGCTCGCCACCCTGCTGTTCGCCCAGGGTACGCCGATGCTGCTGGCCGGCGACGAGTTCGGCCGCACCCAGCACGGCAACAACAATGCCTACTGCCAGGACAACGAACTGAGCTGGGTGGACTGGTCGCTCGACGCTGAAGGCCGTGAACTGGCTGCGTTCTGTCAGTGCCTGATCGCCTTGCGCCAGAGCTACCCGATCCTGCGTCGTCAGCGTTTTCTGGTTGGCCACTACAACGAGGAACTGGACGTCAAGGATGTGACCTGGCTGGCTCCGGACGGCAGCGAAATGAGCGAGGGCAACTGGCACGACGAAGAAGCCCGTTGCATGGGCATGCTCATGGACGGCCGCGCGCAGCCATCCGGAGTCAAGCGCAGCGGCGCCGATGCCACCCTGCTGCTGTTGCTCAATGCCGGGCACGAGGGATGCGAGTTTCGCTTGCCCGAGGTGCACGGCGGGCGCCATTGGCGGTGCCTGATCGATACGCACACAGCGCAATGCGAGTCGGCATCGGTGCTGCACGAAGTGGTGGAATTGGCTGGGCGGTCGCTGCAACTGCTCGAACTGCAACGCTGAGCATGCTACATGGCGGGGCCGAGCAACCGATTCAGGTTGGTGCGGGTAACGGAGCACGCAGGCGCTGCTGTCCCCATACCGCCACCAGCAGTACCGTGACGCCGGCGCATAGCGCGACCGCAAATCCGGCCTGCGCACCGCTCTGGTCAACCAACCGACCGGATACCGCCGCACCCAAGGCTATACCGACGTTCAGCCCGGCCAGCAGCCAGGTCATGCCCTCGGTCAGGCGATGCTCGGGAACCAGGCGCTCGACCAGCGACATTGCCACGATCATGGTCGGCGCGAAGAACAATCCAGCCAACAGTACGGCACCCGTCAATGCCGGGATGCTGCTGGCCAGTTGCAGCGGCAAGGTCGTCAGTGCCGTCGCCAGTCCGCCCAGCAACAGCAAGCGGTGCAAGGGCGTCGCCAGTTTGAGCGCGCCAAACAGCAAGCCGGCCACGCAGGAGCTAGCGGCATAGGCCGACAGCACCAGGCTGGCCGCTGCCGGGCGGCCCAATTGCTCAGCGAAGGCCACGCTGACGATATCCACGGTGCCGACGATGAGGCCCATGCCCATCATCAGCAGCACCAGCAGACGCACGTTCCTCTCGCGAATCACCGAGCCTGATACGGTCAGGCTGGCATTCCGTGCCTGCACGGGCGGTTCGCTGCCGCGTTGCAGCACCAGGATGAACACACCAAGTCCCAGCAATAGCGAAGCCACCAACGGCCCGGCCTGTGGGAACAGCGCAATGCTCAACCCCACCGACAGCGGTGGCCCGGCAATGAAGGTCACTTCATCGAAGACCGTTTCCAGCGAATAGGCGGTCTGCAAGCGCGGTTGGCCACGATAGATCACCGTCCAGCGCGCCCGCACCATCGCCGAAAGGCTGGGCATGAAGCCTGCCAGCAAAGCGCCGATGAACAGGCTCCAGTCCGGCGCCTGCCACCACGAGCAGGCCAGCAGAAGCAGCATGCCGCCTGCGCTGATTGCAGTGGCCAGCGGCAACACACGGCCCTGCCCATGCCGATCCACCAGGCGAGAAACCTGCGGCGACAGCAGCGCATAGGTCAGCACGAAGGTGGCCGATACCGCACCGGCCAGCGCGTAGCTGCCGCGCAACTGGGCAAGCATGGTGATGATGCCGATGCCCGTCATGGGCAGCGCGAGCCGCGCCACCAGGCCAGCCAGGACAAAGCCTGTGGCGCCAGGCGCAGTGAAGAGTTCTCGGTAAGGGTTGGCCATCTCGTTCTCCCGTGATTCGGCTCGTCTGGCAACTCGCCAAAAGCAGATACATACATCGCGTATGAATAAGAGACTATATTTATACGTACCGTATGTAAATAATCATGCGATCCGTATGTAAGGAGAGAATCATGGCTCGCCGTACCCGTGCCGAGATGGAAGAAACCCGCGCCCTGCTGCTGGCCACGGCGCGTAAGGTGTTTACCGAACGCGGCTACGCCGATACCTCGATGGATGACCTGACCGCTCAGGCCGGCCTGACGCGCGGCGCGCTCTATCACCACTTTGGCGACAAGAAAGGCTTGCTGGCTGCCGTTGTGCAGCAGATCGACGCTGAGATGGACGTCCGCCTGCAGGCCATTTCCGACAACGCTGACGATCCCTGGCAAGGCTTTCGCGGACGCTGCCAGGCGTACCTGGAAATGGCTCTGGAGCCGGACATCCAGCGTATCGTGCTACGCGATGCGCGCGCCGTGCTGGGCGGCGCCTCACCGCAAGCGCAGCGCCAGTGCGTCGAGTCGATGCAGCAACTGATCGACGAGCTGATGCGCCGTGGCCTCGTCGCCAAGGCCGAGCCACAAGCACTGGCGGCACTGATCTACGGCAGCCTGGAGGAAGCGACGCTCTGGATCGCCACCAGCGACGACGGCAAGACGCGCCTGGCGCAGAGCATCGCGGCGCTGGAACTGCTGCTGCGCGGACTGCTGCTGAACAGCTAGCGCGGTGTGATCGCCCCACGCGGTAAGCGGCCGGCCAAACAAAAAACCTGAACCCCTGTTTCCTGCAGTCACTCGAAAACACATGTGCCGCACTCGTGCGGCGACATTCCTTTGCAAGACCGGCAACGCCGGTTTCGGGAGACAGTCATGAAAGCAGTGGTATTCCACGACGTCGGTGACATTCGCCTGGACGAAGTAGCGGAGCCCGAGGTTCAAGCCAGCACCGATGCCGTCATCCGCATCACCGCTTCGGCCATCTGTGGCACCGATCTGCACTTCGTTCGCGGCACCGTGGGCGGTATGCGCAAGGGCACCATTCTCGGGCATGAGGCAGTCGGTATCGTCGAAGCACTGGGCAGCGACGTGCGTAACCTGAGCATTGGTGACCGCGTGGTGGTGCCCTCCACCATCGCTTGCGGCAACTGTGCCTATTGCCGTGCGGGTTACTACGCGCAGTGTGATGAAGCCAACCCCAATGGCAAGGAAGCCGGTACCTCGTTCTACGGCGGCCCGGAAATCACCGGTGCCTTCCATGGCCTGCAGGCCGAGATGGCGCGCATTCCCTACGCCAACATCGGTCTGGTGAAACTGCCCAGCGAGATCAGTGACGACCAGGCCATCCTGCTCTCCGACATCTTCCCCACCGGTTACTTCGGCGCAAAGCTGGCTGAGGTTTGCAGTGGCGACACCGTGGCGGTGTTCGGTTGCGGCCCGGTTGGCCAATTCGCCATTGCCAGCGCCAAATTGCTCGGCGCCTCGCGGGTGTTCGCCATCGACCATCTCGACGACCGCCTGGACATGGCTCGCCGCCAGGGCGCCGAAGTCATCAATTTCGACCGTGAAGACCCGGTGGATACCCTGCGCCGGTTGACCAATGGTATCGGCGTGGATCGCGCCATCGACGCCGTTGGTGTCGATGCCCAGTGCCCGGCGCATGGCCATGCACCGCACCGGGCCGAGAGCAAGCAGTGGCAACCGGGGGACGCGCCCGAGCTGGCCTTGCAATGGGCCGTCGATGCGTTGGCCAAGGCCGGTACGCTGGCGATCATTGGCGTCTATCCGCAGCAGGCGCGCGAATTTCCCATCGGTCAGGCGATGAACAAGAACCTCACCGTCAACATGGGCAATTGCAACCACCGGCGCTATATCCCCCGGCTGATCGAGATGGTGCAGGCCGGGCGTATCGACCCGGCGAAGATACTTACCCAGGTCAAACCCATGACCGACGCCATCGAAGCCTTCAAGGCCTTCGACCACCGTGACAGTGGCTGGATCAAGGTCGAACTGCAGCCCGCCAAGCAAGCATCCGGCAATGGCACGGAGGAACGTGTGCTGGGCAGTGCCGCGCTGGACAAAGCCATCGCCGCAGCGGATCCGCTAGGCGAGTCGCGCTCCAAAGCCCCAGGCAGCTTATGAGCGACGCCGGGCAATGGACATGTCAGCCATGACTAGCACCCTCCCCAACCCGGAGGTGATCATCGACCGCATCACGCCGATCAAGCGTCTGCGCGTGCTGACGATCAACACGCACAAGGGATTCACCGCACTCAACCGACGTTTCATCCTGCCGGAGCTGCGCAGCGCGGTGCAGGCCACGGGCGCCGATCTGGTGTTCCTGCAGGAGGTGTTGGGCAGCCAAGCGCTTTCACGACTGGCCGAGCGTGCCGCAGTACGAGTTTCTCGCCGACAGCATGTGGCCGCAGTTCGCCTACGGGCGTAATGCCGTCTACCCGGATGGCCACCATGGCAACGCGTTGCTGTCACGCTTTCCCATCCTCGAACACCACAACCTCGACGTCACGGTCAGCGGCACCGAGCAGCGCGGCCTGCTGCATTGCCGTCTGGATGTGCCGGGGCATGACGAAGTGCATGCGGTCTGCGTGCACCTGGGCCTGCGCGAAATGCATCGGCGCCAGCAGATCGGCCTGCTGCTGGATCTGCTGGCGAGCTTCGATCCGGCTGCGCCGGTGATCGTCGCGGGTGACTTCAATGACTGGCGTCTGCGTGCGGATGACCAGCTCGCGCCCCATGCGCTGGTCGAAGCCTTTCAGCACCGCCATGGCAAACCGGCCCGGAGCTTCCCGGCACGTTTGCCACTGCTGCGCCTGGATCGCATCTACACCCGAAATGCCACGGCTCATGGGCCGCAGGTGCTGTCGACGCGGCCCTGGTCGCACCTGTCCGATCACGCCCCACTGGCCGCGGAGATTCACCTATGAGCGGTATCTGGCGGGACGGCAACCAGCTGCAGTTGCTGATCAATGGCGAAGCCTATTACCCGCGGGTGTTCGAGTGCATTCGCCAGGCACGCGTCGAGGTGTTGCTGGAGACCTTCATCATCCGTGAAGACAAGGTCGGCCTGGAACTGCAGGAGGTGCTGATCGAGGCCGCACGCCGCGGTGTGCGTGTGGTGATCGCCGTGGACGGCTACGGCACTGCCGACCTGCAGCATGAATACGTGGCGGCGCTGACGCGCGAAGGCGTCAAGATTCATGTCTTCGATCCCAGCCCACGGCGACTGGGGATGCGCACCAATCTGTTCCGCCGCCTGCACCGCAAGATCGTGGTGATCGATGGTGAGCGCGCTTTCGTCGGTGGCATCAACTATTCGGCCGATCACCTCGGCGATTTCGGCGAGATGGCCAAACAGGACTACGCCGTCGAGGTGATGGGGCCGGTGGTCGCCGACCTGCATACCTGCACGCTGCGCCTGTTGCGCCCTGCCCTGGCCGAGTCGAGCCCGGTGCAGCCGTCGAGAACGCCGGTGGGCGATATGCGGGTGATGCTGCTCGAGCGCGACAACGAGCGCCATACCACCGACATCGAAGACGAGCACCTGGCAGCCTTCGAGTCGGCACGTCGGCGCCTGGTGGTGGCCAATGCCTATTTCTTCCCCGGTTACCGGGTGCTGCGCGCCCTGCGCAATGCAGCACGACGTGGCGTGGAGGTGACGCTGATCCTTCAGGGACAACCGGACATGCGCTGGGTGCAGGCCTTTTCGCGCCTGCTCTACAACTACCTGCTGCGCGATGGCGTGGTGATCCACGAATACTGCCAGCGGCCGTTGCACGGCAAGGTGGCGCTGGTGGACGACGAGTGGAGCACGGTGGGATCGAGCAACCTCGATCCGCTGAGTCTGGCGCTGAATCTGGAGGCCAATCTGGTGATCCGTGATCGCGCCTTCAATCAGCATCTGTATGACCACCTGATGGGCTTGTCAGCCGAACACTGCCAGCGCATCGAACTGGAGCGCGTGGTGCGCGGCTACTGGTGGCGTGCGCCGCTGGTGTTCCTGTGCTTCCACTTTTTGCGGCGCTTTCCGGCCATCGCCGGCTGGCTGCCGGCGCATCGCAAGCGACTGAAGCCGCTGGAGCCGGTCGACAAGCCCAATTGTTACGAAGAGGAAAAAACTGGATGAATGGCGCCAACAACAAGCCCTGGATGCGCTGGGGCAAACGCGTACTCACGCTGTTCTTCCTGCTGCTGGTGCCGACGCTGCTGTACATGCTGGCACGCAACCTGGATTGGGGCGAGGTGCGCCAGGCGCTCAGCGACTACAGCCTGCAGACACTGCTGGTGGGCGCGCTGATCGCCTGCGCCAGTTATCTGGTGTTCAGCTGCTACGACCTGCTGGGGCGGCGTTACAGCCGCCACCGCCTGCCCACGCGCCAGGTCATGCCGGTGGCGATGGTCTGCTACGCCTTCAACCTGAACTTCACCACCTGGATCGGCGGCGTGGCGATGCGTTATCGCCTGTACATGCGCCTGGGCCTGAGCGCGTCGACGGTGACGCGCATTCTCAGCCTCAGTCTGCTGACCAACTGGACGGGCTACATGGCGCTGGCCGGGGTGATCTTCTCCCTGCGCCTGGTGAAGTTGCCGGAGAGCTGGGCACTGGGCGTGACGGGGCTGCAGCTGTTGGGCTTCACCCTGCTGGGAATCGTCAGCGCTTATGTCGGTATCTGCGCCTTCTCGCGGCAACGCGTCTGGCACTTCGGCGAGCGCTCGATCACCCTGCCCTCACTGGGTATGGCGCTGCTGCAGCTGTGTCTGGGTGCGAGCAACTGGGCATTGATGGCAGCATTGATCTTTTGGCTGCTGCCGGAAGGCGCGGCCTACAGCTCGGTGCTCGGCGTGCTGCTGATCAGTTGCATGGCCGCTGCGGTTGCGCACATCCCGGCGGGCCTCGGCGTACTGGAAACCGTGTTCCTGGCATTGCTGCAGCATCAGTACAGTCAGGCCAGCCTGATCGCCGCCCTGCTCGCCTACCGCGTGTTGTATTACCTACTGCCGCTGGTTCTGGCCAGCGCCGCCTACCTGGTGCTGGAAAAACGCGCGCGCACGCTGCGCAAGAGTGGCGAACAAAGGATCGAAACCCAGCCCGGTTAGCCGGACTGGGCGGTGATCCGCGTCTATGCGTATCAGTTTGAGCAAAGACCAGCGCGGCCAGGCCGGACTCGGTGCGCATGGCGCACCCTACCGATGTGCATGCCGCCCGGCAGATCGCGGGAACTCGCCAACCTATTGCACTGGTCTACTTCTCATCACCCTGCAAACCTGGAGGCACGATATGGCCAAGCCACTGCATCTGATCAGCTACATCCTGCATAACCAGCCACACAGCGTTGAGGTCGAGTCCGACCGTGAGCAGCTCACGCCCGAGCAGGCCCGCGTTTACCTCAGTGTCCTGCACACCTTCGAATGGCCCAACGAGTTCACCGACGTACAGGTCACACGCATTCTGCATCCGAAGAAAGGCCAGGCGACGCCGGCGCACCGCGTCCAGCAGTAACGGCTCTCAGCCTTTATCGCGTGCGGGCACCGGTACCTGCCAGATGTCCCGCGCGTACTCGCTGATGGTGCGATCCGAAGAAAACCATCCCATTCGCGCGGTATTGAGCACGGCAGAGCGCCACCAGTCATTGGGCGTCTGCCAGCGCTTGTCGACTTGCCGTTGCGCAGCCCAATAGGCCTCGAAATCCGCGCAGACCATGAAGCGGTCGTCATACAGCAGAGCATCCACCAGGCCGAAGTAGCGCGCCGGATCGTCCGGCGAGAATACCCCGGCGCGAATCGCACCCAGGGCGGCCTCCAGCCGCTCCGAGTCGGCAACCACGTCGCCCATTTCCAGCCCGAGACGCTGGCGTGCCGCGACCTGTTGCGCTGTCATGCCGAAGATGAACAGGTTCTCCTCGCCGACCCGCTCGCACATCTCCACATTGGCGCCATCCAGCGTGCCGATGGTCAATGCGCCGTTGAGGGCGAACTTCATGTTGCTGGTGCCGGAGGCTTCCAGCCCCGCGGTGGAAATCTGCTCGGAGAGATCCGCCGCCGGGATGATGGTCTCGGCCAGGCTGACGTTGTAGTTGGGGATGAACACCACCTTGAGCAGCCCGCGCACGGTAGGGTCGCCATTGATGGTGCGACTGATGTCGTTGGCCAGCTTGATGATCAGCTTGGCCTGGCGGTAACTGGCCGCCGCCTTGCCGGCGAAAATCTTCACCCGCGGAACCCAGTCGGTGGTCGGGTCGTTGCGGATGGCCTGGTACAGCGCCACGGTATGCAGCAGGTTGAGCAATTGCCGCTTGTACTCGTGGATGCGCTTGATCTGCACGTCGAAGATCGCCTCGGTATCGAGCAACAGGCCAGACTGGCGCTGCACCAGTTGCGCCAGCGCCTCCTTGTTGCGCCGCCGGCACAGGGCGTACTCGTCGCGGAAGGCTGCCTGCTCGGCCTGCGGCTGCAGTTTCTCCAGCGTGGTTTCCGGCGACTCCAGCACCTCGGGGCCAAGCGCATCGACCAGCAGGTGAGTCAGCAGCGGATTGATCTGAAACAGCCAGCGGCGGAAGGTCACGCCGTTGGTCTTGTTGTTCACCCGCTGCGGATAGAGCCGGTGCAGGTCGCGAAATACCGTATCGCGCATCAGCCGCGTGTGCAGAGCCGAAACGCCGTTGATGCTGTGTGCGCCGAGAAAGGCCAGGTTGCCCATGCGCACCCGCCGCCCATTGTCCTCGTCGATCAGCGAAACCGCGCGCAGCAGGCGAAAATCATGGATGTCCTTGGCCCGCAGGGCGTCGATATGCTCGGCGTTGATCAGGTAGATGATCTGCAAATGCCGCGGCAACAGACGCTCCATCAGAGCCACCGGCCAGGACTCCAGTGCTTCCGGCAGCAAGGTGTGGTTGGTGTAGGCCGTCGAGGCCACCGTCAACTCCCAGGCCCGCGCCCACTGTATCTGGTGCTGATCGACCAGCAGGCGCATCAGCTCGACCACGGCGATGGCCGGATGCGTGTCGTTGAGCTGGATTGCCACCTGCTGCGGCAGGTTTTGCAGGTCACCGTGCAGGCGCAGGTGGCGTTCGAGCAGATCCTGCAGCGAGGCGGATACCAGGAAGTACTCCTGACGCAGGCGCAGTTCCTGGCCAGCCTCGGTGTCGTCGGCCGGATACAGCACCCGCGAGATGCTTTCCGCGCGCACTTCACCGGCGACGGCGCCGAAGTGATCGCCGGCATTGAAGCGATCCAGCTGCAGGTTTTCCTCGGCCCTCGCCCGCCACAGGCGCAAGGTGTTCACCGAAGCGCCGCGCCAACCGACCACTGGCGTGTCATAGGCGATAGCCCGTACGGTTTCCTGCGGCTGCCAGCTCTGGCTGATGCCACCGTCTTCCTGCACATGGCTGGTGACGCCCCCACCAAAGCCCACGCGATAGGCTACTTCCGGGCGTTCGAACTCCCAGGGGTTGCCGAAATCGAGCCAGGTCTCGGTCTGCTCGGCCTGCCAGCCATCGATGATCGCCTGGCGGAACAAGCCATGCTCGTAGCGAATGCCATAGCCGTGAGCGGCCAGGCGCAGCGTCGCCATGCTCTCCATGAAGCACGCGGCCAGCCGGCCGAGACCACCGTTGCCCAGCGCCGCATCGGGCTCGATCTGGCGGATGCGTTCGAGTTCGACACCCAACTCCGCCATCGCCTGGCGGGCCACGTCGAGCAAGCCCAGGTTACTCAGGTTGTCGACCAGCAGACGGCCGATCAGGAACTCCAGTGACAGGTAATAGATGCGTTTGGCACCCTGGCGATCGATCTGGGCGGAGGACTCCTCCCACTGATCGATCATCTGGTCGCGCGTGGCCAGGGCCAATGCCTCGAACCAGTCGTGGTCATAGGCGTTGGCCGGATCCTTGCCGACTGCGTAGCGCAGCTTGTTCAGGATCAGCGATTTGAATTGCGCCACGGCGCTATCGGTATCCACTTGAGATTCGCTCATGAGCTGCCCTTTGGCACCATTGCGGTGCCCTGTGAGACCGGAGCGGCGCGCCCGGCTTTCAGCTTGTGGCCGCAAGAATGCCGCTGAGTTCAGGGTTTTTCTGCAGCCGCCCCCCGATCAAAAATCCTGAACTTCGTGCCGATGGCCTGGCTCACAAACGATGAAGGCCACCGTTATGGAGAGATCACCATGCAAGCCGCCGTTCCTATCTTTCTGCTCGGCTGGATGACCGCCGCCGACGCCATGGCCGATGCCTGCTATGTCAGCAGCCGTTCGTCCAGCGACGCCATTCGCGAAGTGGAAAAAGAGCTGTGCTACGAATTCGTCGGTATGTCGCAGGGCGATATCGACTGGTCCTGCAACAACGAAAGCGATGAGATGATCAACACCCGGCAGCAAAAGGTCGCCAGTTGTTCCAGCGATAGCATCGGCACCTGTGAGGCCGCGCTGACCCAGGAAAGCCTGAGCAACTATCGCTCCACCGCTGAAGATGAAGACCAGGCGCGCCCAGCGGTGCCGAACGACGCCAAGGTCGTCACCCACTATTACAACGTGGGTGACCTACGTCAGGTACGACTCGATTGCGAGAGCGCAGGCGGCACCTGGCGAGGTAAGCAATGACCCCACACAGCAGCGTGGTATGGCTACCCGTTCAAGGCACCCGCAGTGAACATGAGCGCGCCGTGCAGCAGATATTGGCCGAGAAGTTGGCCAAGCTGCTCGGCTGTCCTTTCATAGGCGACTACTCGGCCAGCCTTCCCTCCGGGGGGCGTTATTACTTCCTGCCGGATGACACCTTGGTAGGCGATGTCTCGGCGCTGGGCATCGACGGCGATCAGGACCTCTTCGGCGGTGTGGTCGAGCACGCTTTCGTGGCGACCAAGGCCATCAGCCATCCGCTGATCAGCGAGCAGAGCCGGCACCCTGACGGTTGGTCGGAGAGCTTCGCCCTGCAGGTCGATCAGGTCACGCTGCCGGGCTTCACCGTGTTCGATCTGGATGATGCTCACAGCGCCGGTCAACGTCTGCTGCGGGATGGGCCGCTGCGCCTCAAGCCGGTGTTGGCCCGTGCGGGACGCGGGCAACAATCGATCAACGACCTGCGGGAGCTGGAGGCTGCCCTGGCAGCGCTGGACGCACAAACCGTGCGCGAGCATGGCCTGGTGCTGGAGGAAGAGCTGCGTCAGCCCTACACCTACAGCGTCGGCCAGATTACCGTGGCGGGCGTCACATTGAGCTACTACGGCAGCCAGCATCTGACCCGTGACAACCACGGCCATTCGGTTTACGGCGGCTCGGAGCTGATCGTGGTCAGAGGCGATTATCTGGCCCTGATGGCCCTGACCATGCCGCGTGCGGCGCGCCTGGCTCTTCAGCAGGCGCGTATCTACGAACTAGCGGCGTTCGAGGCCTACCCCGGCCTCTTCGCTTCCCGGCGCAACTACGACGTGGCCTGTGGCGAGAGCCGCACCGGCAAGCAGCGCTGCGGTGTACTGGAGCAATCCTGGCGGGTTGGCGGGGCCAGCCCAGCGGAGATATTCGCCCTGGAAGCCTTCGTCGACGACCCGACGCTGCGGCAGCTGCATGCCTCGACCTTCGAGCATTATGGCGACATCCCACCTCCACGCGGCGCCATTTGCCTCTATCAGGGGCACGACGATGAACTAGGCTTGCTAAGCAAGTACGTCAAGGTGGAACGGGCATGAGCGCACAGAGCGAGACGCTGGAAATCCTGGTCGATGACGAAGCTATCGCCGCTACCCTCCTCTCGCCGCCGGCCAAGGTGCCTGGCGTACTCTTCGTCCATGGCTGGGGCGGCAGCCAGCAGCGTGATCTGGCACGTGCCCGAGGCATTGCGGGGCTTGGCTGCGTATGCCTGACCTTCGACCTGCGTGGCCACGAGAAGACCATCGCCGCAAAGGAGAGCGTGACCCGCGCGCACAACCTGGCCGATATCATTGCAGCCTACGACCGTCTGACCGAACACCCAGCCGTCGACACCGACTGCATCGCGGTGATCGGCAGCAGCTACGGCGGGTATCTGTCCACCCTGCTCAGTACCCAGCGCGCGGTGAAATGGCTGGCCCTGCGGGTACCCGCGCTGTACTGGGACGAACAATGGCACACACCCAAAGGCCAGTTGGACACCACGCGCCTGCAGGAATACCGGCGGCGCCTATTGCGCGCCGAGGACAACCAGGCGCTGCGCGCCTGCTCGGCGTTTCGTGGCGACGTGCTGCTGGTGGAGTCCGAGCACGATGACTTCGTGCCGCACGCCACGCTGATGAGCTACCGCGCCGCCTTCGACAAGGCCCACTCCCTGACCCACCGTATCCTCGACGGCGCCGACCACGCCCTCAGCGAAGACCGCGACCAGCAGGCCTATACCCAGATTCTCGGCAACTGGATCAGCGAAATGGTCATCGGCGCGCGGGTCGGCAACTACCCACATTAATTGGGGCGGTACTCCTGACACCACGAGCATGGGTGGAACGGTGCGCATGGCGCACCCTACAAATTCCCGCACGCACGTCTCCAACGTAGGGTGCGCCGCGCGCACCGGCTTTGGGCTTCTGCACTGTGACCGCGGAGCCCAAGGCCTAGGCGGCAGCCCCGCGACACCCTACGGGCGGAGCACCAGTGTGGCCAGCGGTGGCAGTTGCAGATTCAGCGAATCGGCCTGGCCATGGGCAGCCACCGCGTCGCTATGCAGCTCGCCCTGAGTACCCGCCCCCGAACCACTCCAGCGGCTCTCGTCGGTATTGAGCAGCACCCGCCAGGCTCCGGCTTTTGGCACGCCAACGCGGTAGCCATCGATCACCTGTGGCGTGAAGTTGTGCACCACCAGCAGCGACTCGCCGTCCCGGCCGTGCCGCAGCCAGGCGAATACGCTGTTGCGGGCGTCATCGCCGATCAGCCATTGGAAACCTTCGACACGATCATCCAGTTGATGCAGCGCCGGCTCACTGCGATACAACTGGTTCAGCTCACGTACCAGTGCCTGGTTCGCCGCATGTTCGGGGTACTGCAGCAGATACCAGTCCAGTTGCTGGTCGTGATTCCATTCGCACCACTGGCCGAATTCACAGCCCATGAACAGCAGTTTCTTGCCCGGATGCGTCCACATCAGCGCCAGGAACAGGCGCAGGTTGGCGAATTGCTGCCAGCGATCGCCCGGCATGCGCCCGAGCAGCGAGCGCTTGCCGTGCACCACTTCGTCGTGGGAGATCGGCAGGATGAAGCGCTCGGAAAACGCGTAGTGCAGGCCGAAGGTGATCTGGTGATGGTGGTGTCGGCGAAACATCGGGTCTTGCTGGATGTAGCTCAGGCTGTCGTTCATCCAGCCCATGTTCCACTTGTGGGTGAAGCCCAGGCCGCCCTCCTGCACCGGCCGGCTGACGCCGGGCCAGGCGGTGGACTCCTCGGCGATCATCAGTGCGCCCGGAACCTCGGTGCGGACAACCTCATTGAGGTGCTGGAGAAACTCGATGGCCTCCAGGTTCTCGCGCCCGCCGTGACGGTTGGGAATCCACTGTCCGGCTTCGCGCGAATAGTCGCGATACAGCATCGAGGCCACCGCATCCACGCGCAGGCCATCGACGTGGTACTCACGCAGCCAGTACAACGCACTGGCGAGCATGAAACCGTGCACCTCGGTGCGCCCCAGGTTGTAGATGCAGGTATTCCAGTCCGGATGGAAGCCCTCGAACGGGTGCGCGTACTCATACAGCGCGGTGCCGTCGAACTCGGCCAGGCCATGAGCATCGTTGGGGAAATGCCCCGGCACCCAGTCGAGGATCACGCCGATACCGGCGCGGTGGCAGCGGTCGACGAACGCCGCGAAGCGTTCGGGGCTGCCGAAACGTGCGGTGGGCGCGAACATCGACAGCGGTTGATAGCCCCACGAACCGCCAAACGGGTGCTCCATGATCGGCATCAGCTCGATATGGGTGAAGCCCAGATCCTGCACGTAGGGAATCAGCCGGTCGGCCAATTCATCCCAGCTTGGTGGGCGGCCTTGCGTCCACTGCCAGGAGCCGGCATGCAGCTCGTAGATTGCAAGCGGCGCCTGCGGGCCATGGCGCTTGTCGCGCGCGCTCATCCACTGCTCGTCCTGCCAGGCGAAAGGCTCGGCCTGCGGCACGCGCGATGCGGTGGCTGGCGGCATTTCGGTGGCCTGGGCCAACGGATCGGCACGTAAAGGCAGCACGCCGCCCTGCCCCAGAATTTCGTACTTGTAGCGTTCGCCGGCCTCCAGGCGCGGAATGAACAACTCCCATATGCCTGCCGGGTAGCGCAGGCGCATGGGGTGACGGCGGCCATCCCAGCTGTTGAAGTCGCCGACCACGGAAACCCGCCTGGCGTTGGGCGCCCAGACGGCAAAACGCACGCCCGGCACGCCTTCGTGCTCGACAGGCCGCGAGCCGAGGCAGCGCCACAGCTCACGGTGATTGCCCTCGGCGAACAGGTAAAGATCGGTTTCGCCCAACAGTGGGCCGAATGAGTACGGGTCTTCGCATTCCTGCACACCGCCGGGCCAGTGAATACGCAGCCGATAACGCTGCGGTTGCGCCAAGCGCAGTTCGAACAGGCCGTCCGGGTCGCTGAGCTGCATGGCACCGAGTGATTCGCCGTCGGCCTTCAGCAGGTCAACCGCGTCGGCGCCGGGCAACCAGACGCGGATCAGAACCCCATCGCCGTGCGCATGAGGGCCGAGAAAACCGAACGGATCGCCTTCCTCAGCCTGGCGCAGGCGTTCCACCGTGTTGTGATTCAAGTTCGCACTCCCAGCAGTTGGCGAGCCAGATCCGCCAGGCCCTGGAGCGGAACATCGATCCAGTCGGGGCGGTGGCCGCTTTCGTAAACGATTTCATAGGCCGCCTTTTCCAGGCAGAACAGAGTGAGCGCAGCGCTCTCGCCGTCCCGCTCATGCCATTCGTGCGGCAAGCCATTGGCAGCCAGGCGGTAGGCTTCCAGGAAGGCATTGCGAGCCGTGCTTCGGTAGCGCGCCACTACAGTGCGCACCACCTGCTGGGCATCCACGGCGCCGTCTACCCCGCCTGCATTGCGCTGCGCCACGGCAGCGGCGTAGTCGAAGGAGCGCAGCATGCCGGCGACGTCCTTGAACGGGCTGTGGCGCTGGCGGCGCTCCTCCAGCGAGCGATTGGGCTCGCCCTCGAAGTCGATGATGTAGGCGTCGCCCTGCACCACCAGCACCTGGCCCAGATGCAGGTCGCCATGCACACGAGTGCGCAAGCCGCCAGCGACTTGGCTTGCCAATCTGGTGGTCGCCTCAAGCAGCGCCTGCTGCTTGCCGAGCAGCCAGTCCGCCTTCTGCATATCGGCCGCAGCCAGGCCATCGCGATTGCGGCCCAGCGCCTGCAAGGCCTGCTGCAACTGGCCGGTGATCGATTCGGCCCAGTGCGTGCTGTCCTGTTCGTCGCTGAGCCGATAGCCGAAATCCGGGTTCTCTACCGGGCGTGCCAGCACCGCGTGCATCTCACCTACCCGCTTGCCGAGCGTGGCGGAAAACGCCGCCAGCTCATCCAGTGCGTCCAGCTCTGGGTCGGCGGTACCGCCAGCGAGCCCGTCGCGGATGGCACGGTCGAGGGTGTTCAGCGTCCACTGCCAGGCATCGCCCTGGTTGTCGAGGTAGCGCTGCACCACCATCAGCGTGTGCGGCTGGCCGTCATCGTCGACCCGTACCACTTCGCCAAGGAACGGCGCGACGTTGGCATAGCCGTGGTCGGAGAGAAAACGGCCCATCTCCACTTCCGGGTGAATGCCGGGGAACCCACGGCGCAGCAGCTTGACCAGCAGCTGTTCACCGAGCAGCGCCGAGCTGTTGGATTGCTCTGCCGACAGCAGCTTGAAGGAGTCTTCATCCAACGCTTCGAGTGCCAGCAGAGCAGGCTCGGCACGGAACTGGATCTCGCCAGCGGCGCTGCGCAACATGCTTTGCTCACGTAGCAGACTGAGGATGTGCTGGTTGAATTGCGGCAGACTGAAGGCGTCGGTCAGCAACTCGACGCGGCGACCACGGCGCAGCCTCGCCAGCGCCAGTTGTTGTGGCAGATCGTTGCCAACAGTGCGTTCCGGCACCGCCGCCAGCGGCAGGCGGTAGTGCTCGACGCCCGCCTCGCCCTGCACTTCCACCTCTGCCAGCAAGGGCGCATCCGCTCCTTCGGCCAGCGGGATGACGTAGAGCAGGCGCACGCCCTCGCTCGGTCGTTCCTGGCCGGCGAACCAGCGACGCTTGGCCAGGTACAACGGCAGCGACTCACGCTCCAGGGTTTGTCGGGGCCGGTCGTTCATCACCTCGCTCAATGCACGACCGAGCACCAGGGTCTGCAGTTCCGGCATGCGTTCGACAGGCTTCAGGTGCCAGCTGGGCATCTGCGAGGCATCCGCCAGGTAGAACCAGTAGAAGCCATATGGCGGCAGTGTCAGCAGATAGGTGAGCTGGCCAATGGGCGGGAATGAGGCGCCACCGATCATCTCCACCGGCACCCGGTCGCGGTAGTCGGCCAGTTCCAGCTCGACAGCCTGCGCGGCGCTGGACAGGTTGGCCACGCAGAGTATCTGCTGCTCGGTGCCATCCTCGGCCCGATGCAGGCGCAGGTAAGCCAGAATGCGCCGGTTGCTCGGCGCCAGCATCACCAGCGAACCACGGCCAAAGGCCTTGTGCTGGTTGCGGATGGCAAGCATGCGTCGCGTCCAGTTGAGCAGCGAATGCGGGTCGCGGGCCTGGGCCTCGACGTTGATGGTCTGGTAGCCGTACAGCGAATCCATGATCGGTGGCAGCATCGGCACGGGAGAAGCCGCCGTTACGATCCACCGACCACTGCATCGGCGTGCGCACGCCGTCGCGGTCGCCCAGGTAGATGTTGTCGCCCATGCCAATCTCGTCGCCGTAGTACAGCGTCGGCGTACCGGGCATCGACAGCAGCAGGCTGTTGAGCAGTTCGATACGCCGCCGATCACGTGATACCAGCGGCGCCAGGCGACGACGGATACCCAGGTTGATGCGCGCACGGCTGTCGGCGGCGTAGTAATTCCACAGGTAGTCGCGCTCGTCGTCGGTGACCATCTCCAACGTCAACTCATCGTGGTTACGCAGGAAGATCGCCCATTGGCAGTTGGGCGGGATTTCCGGCGTCTGGCGCAGGATGTCGGTGATCGGGAAGCGGTCTTCCTGGGCGATGGCCATGTACATGCGCGGCATCAACGGGAAATGAAAGGCCATATGGCATTCATCGTCCTCGCCGAAGTAAGGGCGGGTGTCCTCGGGCCACTGGTTTGCCTCGGCCAGCAGCAGGCGATCCGGGTAGCGGGCGTCCACTTCGGCGCGGATACGCTTGAGCACCGCGTGAGTCTCCGGCAGGTTCTCGCTGCTGGTGCCGTCGCGTTCGATCAGGTACGGAATGGCGTCCAGGCGCAGGCCGTCGACGCCCATGTCCAGCCAGAAGCGCATCACCCCGAGTACCGCGTCGAGCACCTTGGGGTTGTCGAAATTGAGATCCGGCTGATGCGAGTAGAAGCGATGCCAGAAGTACTGGCCGGCCACCGCATCCCAGCTCCAGTTGGACTTCTCGCTGTCGATGAAGATGATCCGCGTGCCGTCGTACTTCTCGTCGGTATCCGACCACACGTAGTAGTTGCGCGCCTTGGAGTTCTTCTTCGCCTTGCGCGCGCGCTGGAACCAGGGGTGCTGATCCGAGGTGTGGTTGATCACCAGCTCGGTGATCACGCGCAGGCCGCGCTTGTGCGCCTCGGCGATGAAACGCCGGGCATCGGCCAGGCTGCCATAGTCCGGGTGGACGCCGCGGTACATGGCAATGTCGTAACCGTCGTCACGGCGTGGCGAGGGGTAGAACGGCAGCAACCACAGGGTGTTCACGCCGAGGTCGGCGATGTAGTCGAGCTTGTCGATCAGTCCCTGGAAGTCGCCGATGCCATCGTTGTTGGCATCGAAGAACGACTTCACGTGAACCTGATAGATCACCGCATCCTTGTACCACTGCGGGTCGTTGAGAAAGCTCTTGGCAGCGCTGCGCTTGGCCATGGTGATACTCCGTTGTTCAGCGAACGGTCTGGATACGCCAGATGCCGAACGGCAGGTGCCAGGGCTCGATGCGCATCCACTGCACCTTGCCGTGCCACGTCCAGCGATGGCCGTTCATCAGGTCTTCGCCTTGCAGGTCGGCGTCGTCAGGCAGGCCCAGCTCCCAGAGCGGCAGCTCGAAATAGGCCTCCTGGGGGTGCTCGGGATCGAGGCTGATGGCGATCAGGATGAAGTTGCTCAGGTCATCGGTGCGCTTGCCGAAGTAAAAGATGTTCTCGTTCCAGGCGCTGTAGGCCTGGAAGCCCAGATGCGTCTGCAGCGCCGGGTTTTCACGGCGAATCTGGTTGAGCCGGGCGATCTCCCCATTGATGTTGCCGGGCGCCTGATAGTCGCGTGGGCGCAGTTGGTACTTCTCCGAGTCGAAGTACTCTTCCTTGCCCGGCACCGGCTCTGCTTCGCACAGTTCGAAACCCGAATACATACCCCACAGGCCGGAGCCCATGGTCGCCAGCGCGGCGCGGATGAGAAACCCAGGGCGCCCACTGCGCTGCAGGTAGTAGGGGTTGATGTCCGGCGTATTGACGAAGAAATTCGGCCGATAGCAATGGCGCCACGGCGGCTGGTTCAGCTCGGTGAAATACGCCTGCAGCTCGGCCTTGGTGTTGCGCCAGGTGAAGTAGGTGTAACTCTGGCTGAAACCGAGCTTGCCCAGGCGCGCCATCATCGCCGGGCGGGTAAAGGCCTCGGAGAGGAAGATCACCTCGGGGTGGCGCTCGCGCACATCGGCGATCAGCCATTCCCAGAACGGCATTGGTTTGGTGTGCGGGTTGTCCACGCGAAACAGCGTCACGCCCTGCTCCACCCAGCCCAGCACCACATCACGCAACGCCAGCCACAGGTCGGGCAGCGCTGCTTCGGCATAGAACTCGACGTTGACGATGTCCTCGTACTTCTTCGGCGGATTCTCGGCATGGCGGATGCTGCCGTCCGGTCGCCAGCTGAACCAGCCGGGGTGTTGCGTGAGCCAGGGGTGATCCGGCGAGCACTGCACGGCGAAATCCAGCGCCACTTCCAGACCGTGTTCACGGGCGACGCGCACCAGCTCGCGAAAATCATCGAGGCTGCCCAATTGCGGGTGCACCGTATCGTGGCCGCCCTCCTCGCTGCCGATGGCGTATGGGCTGCCGGGATCATCCGGGCCGGCGCTGAGGCTGTTGTTCGGCCCCTTGCGATGGGTGCTGCCAATCGGGTGAATCGGCGGGAAATACAGCACGTCGAAACCGAGCTGGGCGATTTCCGGGATACGCGCCTGCACATCGGCGAAAGTGCCATGACGCCCATCCGCGCCCAGCGAACGTGGGAACAGCTCGTACCAGCTGGCGAACTGCGCCAGCTGCCGCTCCACATCCAGCGGATAGTGCATGCTGCGCAGCAGGTGTGGACGGTACTCGGCGCGGCGCATCAGCTCACCCAGCGATGGTTCGACGAGCACCGCGACACGCTCTTCGATCGACTGCGCCTCCTCTATCCTCGCCACCAACGCATCCAGCTCTGGGTGCGTTTCCTGAGGTGCCTGGCTGCGGATACGCCGTACCAGTTCGGCGCCCTCCTGCACCTCCAGGCTGACCGGCACACCGGCGCCGTATTTCTTCACCAACTCGTAGCGAAAACTCGCGTAGATGTCCTGCCAGGCCTCGATGGCGAACTCACCGCGGCCTTCGCTCTCGATCAACAGCGAGGCCGCCCAGCGATCATTGCCAAGCATCTGCATGGGCACGCGCTGCCAGGTGGCCTGGCCGTTACCGCGCCACAGCAGGTCGGCAGCCAACTGGTCATGGCCGTCGGCGAAAATCACCGCGTTGACGGTCAATGGTTTCCTGCTCAGGCACTTGGCTGCGAAGCGCCCACCCTCGACGACCGGCTGCACCGACTCGATGGCCAGACGCGGCTGCTGGATGGCATGAATGACTGGGTCGTCGGCATAGCGTGGGGACGGCATCGTTCCGGGCTCCTTTTCGCCTGGCGGACATGGGGTCGCGGGAAGTACGGGTGTCACTGGCCTACAGAAATTCCGAGGCCAGCGCGGAAGGAAAAGTTCAGGCTGTTTTTGCCGCTCAGCGGCTAGTGCTTGTCGCGCGGCTCGGGATCCGGCTCGTCGTCCGACTGGATGTTGGCGCTGGGGTCGACCACCAGCGGCATCAGGTGCAGCACCACCAGCACGATCACCGTGGCCAGCACCGCCGTGGCCTCGCGACCGAGGCCAACCGCCACACCGATAGCCGCCGAAGCCCAAAGGCCGGCGGCAGTGGTCAGTCCCTTCACGTCGGAAATGCTCCGCCCCTTGAGAATGGTGCCGGCGCAAAGAAAACCGATACCGGCAGCGACGCCCTGGATCACCCGGCTCATGGCGTCTGATTCAGCGCCATTCTGCTCAAGCGCCATGACGAAGATCGCCGCCCCCAGACACACCAGCATGTGCGTGCGCATGCCGGCGGCCTTACCCATCACCGCGCGCTCGTAGCCGAGCAAGCCGCCGAGAAACATGGCCAGCACCAGGCGCAGCGTGGCGCGAGTCAGGTGTTCGACCTGGTGCAGATCGGAAAACTCCTGCGCCAGGGTCGTGAGGATTCGTTCGTACACTTCCATCTGTGTTCACCATCGAGGAACGCTTTGTTTCTGAACAGCGAAACCGCGAAGAGGTTCGCTCGATTTACCCCGCCGAACATCCGAAACAGGGAACCAATCACCTGCTGCGGCTTCTTTCCCGATAAGCGCCATGAGGCAATCCCGCTGCATGGCGAACCGGGAGAAACCTCATGCCCCGTGGTAGCAAAGACAAATACACCGCCAAGCAGAAGCGCAAGGCCGAGCACATCGAGGACAGCTACAAGGAACGCGGCGTACCAGAAGACGAAGCCGAAGCTCGGGCCTGGGCGACGGTGAACAAACAGTCCGGTGGTGGTGAGAAAGCCGGTGGTTCGGGGCGCACCACACCGCCCGCCGTCAAACAGGCCGCCCGCGAATCTTCCGCCCGCCGCGCCTCGAAGACGCGCCAGGGCATTCCCCGGCCGGGCCAGAAACTGGAGGCCATGAGCCGCGACGAATTGATGGAGCTGGCGCGCAAGCGCGATCTGTCAGGGCGCTCACGGATGCGTAAGCAGGAGTTGCTGGAGGCTCTGCGCGGCAAGTCCTGATAACGCGATAACCGCTGACCGGCGATCCTCGTTCAGCGCCCTTCGATCTGGTGCGATTGAACGGGGTTTCGTAGGGTGGGTTAGCCCCTCGTCAATTCACCCACCTCATCAGCTGCGGCGGATGGACGCCCCGCGATAACCCACCATCGGCGCAAAACGGCCTGTCGCTGATGGGGAACACGGAGAAAGAACTGCCGCCACTACCCCTCACTGCTGGGTAGAAATGCAGTTCTATGACTCCTGAGTACGCTCCAACGCCAGGCGCTCGCCGCAATCGCAGCCAGCATGCTGGCATTCGATCATGCCGTTGGGGTGGCCCTGCTGGCAGGCCTCGCAGCAATAGGCCAGGCCGTCGCCCACGGCATCCTGCACCCAGGTCTGGGATTCGACCAGGCAATCGCAGTATGGGCAGGCGCAGTTACGTTCCTCGTTCATCGATCAGTCTCCTTGCCGGTAGGTGCAACGTCATCGGCCCAGGGCTTGCCGTCGAGCGGTGCGGAGCGGCCCAGCTCGGCTTCGTCCAGGCCGCTGCCGCCACCGATTTCCGTTTCCTCGACGCTACGCAACTCCTCATCCGCAGGGCCGTTGCCGCCCTGTTCGAGAGGGGAACGTGCACCACTTTCGTCGAACAGGGTATCGGGGCTCAGGTCATCGAGGCTGACGTTGTCTTCGTGGGCGCTTTCGCTCTGCGTAGCTGCGCCGGTCAGCCCAGGCTGATCCTGTGGGTCAAGTGGGGGACGCTCGGCTTGCTGTACCGAGGGATCACCTGCCGTGAGGCTTTCCTCGTCAGCGGTGAAATCCAGGGCATCTTCTGGTACTTCCTCTGGCCGGGGCCCGGGCGTGGTGTGCTTCATCACGTACCTCCATGGATAGGGTTCTTTTCGTGGCGCTGACGCAGGTGCGCCAGCGCCTGAGCGCTACGTTCACGGCGAAATCGGATCGCTGGCCGGAAAGGTTTCTTCCACGGCGTGATCCAGGCGGTTTTCCTGCCGCCCTTTCATCGCCGCCACTTCCTTTTGCAGGCGCGGCAGGGCCGCACGCAGTTCGGCCACGCGTTCACGCAGGCATTCGATCTCGGCCTTGGGGTCACTGATCAAACCCTTCACCACGCAGTGCCCAGTCAGGCCGCGTTGCAGTAGCGCGGCGCCGCCGAGGGCCTTGAGCACACCTGAAGTTCCGCCCTGGCAGACGCCAGCGACGACGGCGCTGGCGCCTGTAGCGAGCGAGATAGCGCGTTCCAGGCGATGGACGTTATGGGTCAGTGACATGGCGTTTCCTCCTGACAGTTGAATGACGAAGCCGCTTCTGACTTCCGTGAGTTTTAGAAGGCCAAGGCTCGGGTAAAGGTTCAGAGAATCTGGCCAGCGGCGTGTGCTGCATCGGCCAGGCGCATGCAGTTGCCGATTGATGAGGCCGGCATGTCCCTATTTCGAAATCGCCCATGGCCAGATGTTCAGGCTAATTGCCGAACCTGCTGCAAGGCCGTTTGCGCCAGCAGCGTATCGACCACTTCATGCAGAGCATTGCGATGCTCCGCACCGGCGCTACGGGCACGCCGGTAGATGCGCAGCTGCATCTCGGCGCTGCCGCCCAGGCGTGCGAGTTTGCGGGCATGCGCCAGGATTGCCCGATCCTTGTGGGGTACATGCCCGGCAATGCACTGCAGTACCTCCTCCAACCAGGCCGTGAACGGTAGCGGGCGCTGGCTGCGGGGCTCGACGAACAGGCCCCGCATGCCGCGGCGCTTCGCTCGCCACCGGTTTTCCACGGTGAGGATGCGCGTCAATGGATCGTCGAACCAGGCATGGTGCGGCGCGTTCAGCGCATGATCGAGCATGGCGCGAAACAGCCCGGCAATGCACAGCGCGTCCTCCAGGCTCGGGCAGGCATCGGCGATGCGCAGCTCCAGCGTCGGGTAGCGCAGCGAGGGGCGAATGTTCCACCACAGGTTGACGGCCGAGGCGATGCAATCGGTGTCGGTCATCACCTTCAGGTAGCGCTGGTACTCGGTGTCATCAGAAAAATGATCGGGAATGCCCATCCTCGGCCACTCATCGCAGACGGCCTGGCGGTAGCTCATCAGCCCCGAGGGACGGCCATCCCAGAACGGTGATGACGCGCTCAGCCCCAGCAACAGTGGCAGCCATGGCGTCAGCCGGTTCATCAGGCGGATGCGGTCGACCTCTTCGGGCACCCCGACATGCACATGCAAACCGGCCAATACGCTGCGGCTGGCGACGATGCGGTAGTCGTCGAAGATCGCCCGATAACGTGCCATGTCCGTGGCTTGTACGCGGCGCCATTGCTCCAGTGGATGAGTGCCGGCCGCGAGAATGCCGCAGTCGTGTTCAGCAGCCAACCGGGCCAGGGTACGACGCGCATCGCCCAGGCATTCGCGCGCCTCGTCGAGCTCATGCAGTACAGGAGTCACCACTTCGAACTGGGCCGCGAACATCTCTCGTGTGACCCGCTCGCCCAGCTCGTTGCGGCTGGTTTCGGCAAACGCCTCAACCCCGTGTTGCGCCACTCGCCGGCTGTGCAGATCGGTGAGGAAATACTCTTCCTCGATGCCAAAAGTACTTTCCGTCATGACTCTCTCGCTTCATCCATTCCTGTGTGTGGAGAAGCGGCTGGTCACTCGGGTTCAACCTATCGCTAACGCCGATGACGGATCGGAGCATGGACTCCGTAAGGTGCGCCGCGCGCACCAAGGGCTCAAAAGCCTGCGCCGTAATTTAGGTGGAATCTTTGTTCTCGGGCCCCTCTCCTAAACAGGACATGGCCCTGAACGAGGAGACCTGCCCCATGTCGATCGCAAGCTTCGTCGACACCCCCGCTACCCAGCCCATTTCCCTTGCCGTCAGTGGCGGCCCCTGGCAGCGCATCTATCGTCAGTTGCTGGAGGAGCCCGTGCCCGGCCACGCCCTGGCACGCAGCTTCATCGAGGAGTGTCTGCACGAAGCGCAGCACTTACCCTGCGACCTGCCACCCACGGTGCAGGCGTTGCCGGCCTGGTCTGTTCAGCACAGTCAGGCGGTGAGCGCCGAATATGCGACCTACCTGGCCGAGCGTAAGTCAGGCGAAGGGCGTCGCTACTTCACGGGCCATGCCCATGCCCTGCATTTCCTGCGTAGCGTCGCACCGACCAAGCTGGTCGATGGCGCCTGGCTCTACGGCACGCTGCCGCACTGGCGTGACAACCGCTTGTACCCGTTGGTGCGCACCTATCTGGAAGAGCTGGGCGATGGCGTCGCCGCACAGAATCACGTGTGCCTGTACCGCCGGCTGCTGGCGACGCAAGGCTGCGACGACCTGGGCGAGCTGGATGACGCACTCTACCGCCAGGGTGCGATCCAGCTGGCCCTGGGATTGCTGACCGAGGATTACCTGCCCGAGGTCATCGGTTACAACCTTGGCTACGAGCAGTTGCCACTGCACCTGTTGATCACGGCCTTCGAACTCAACGAGCTGGGCATCGACCCCTATTACTTCCAACTGCACGTCACCATCGACAACAGCGCCAGCGGTCATGCCGCCAAGGCAGTGCAGAGCGTGCTGGAAAACCTGCCTCGGGTAGGCGATACCGAGGCGTTCTATCGACGGGTGATGCGTGGCTATTGCCTCAACGATCTTGGCGTCGGCTCCACCACGGTGATCGAGAACTTCGATCTCGAACGTGAGCTGTTGCAGGCGCTGGAACGCAGACGCAGCGTGGCCAGCCAGATGCACTCCGACTACTGCCGGATAGAGGGCCGTACGGTGAACCAGTGGCTGGCCGATGACAACGGCATGGCCGGTTTCCTCGATGCGCTGCAACGCCATGGCTGGATCCGCCGTGACCGCGATCCGGCCAACAGCCGTTTCTGGCGGCTGATCCAAGGCGAAGGAGCGTCGATGTTCGGCGTTTTCAGCCCTTATGAGCGTCATTTGCTGCATGACTGGATCGCCGGTGACTGGCGCCAGGACAGCCCACAGAACCCCTTCCGTCGTCGGCATCCAACGGCTATCGCGCAGCTGCCGAGTACAGCGCATCAGCGCGGAGAGCTGGATCGCGAGCGGCGTGATCTGCTGGTGCAGCTCAATCGTCTGGACACCAGCCAGCGCGAAGCACGCCTGATCGAGCTACAGGCACCCGCTCACCATGCCAGCACGGCTGGGCTGGCTGCGACCCGAACCTTCGCTGCGCTGGCACAGCAGGCGCGCTGAAACCTGGAGAAGCACCATGCATGAACCCGACTTCGAATCGGCCGAGAGCCTCGCACTGCTGCGTCTGGGCACGCTGTTGCGTGCCCGCGGCTACCAATTCATCACCCCTACTCCGCTCACCCATCAGCGCGTCCTCCAGCGCACGGACAATCGCTGGGCACGCGATCTACGAGATGTGTTCGGCTGGAGTCGGCCGTTTCAGAATGGTTTGCTCGACGACGAAATCATGACGGTGATGCGCGAGGCCCAGGTACTGCAGGCCCACGATGATGGCTGGCTCAGTACTGTGCGATGGTCGACCCTCGGCGATGGTCTCTACGTGCATTCACGCTATCCCACCGAGGAAAGCGATGCGGTGTTCTTCGGCCCCGACACCTACCGTTTCACCCGCCTGCTACGCGACTACCTGCAGCACAGCCACCAGCCGCTAAGGCGCATTGCCGATATTGGCTGTGGCGCCGGGCCCGGCGCGATCACCGCCGCGCGGCTGCAACCTGGTGCCCAGGTGATGGCGCTGGACATCAATCCGCGCGCCTTGGCCCTGACAGCGGTGAATGCACGACTCGCCGGCATCTACAACCTACGCGTGCAAAGCAGTGATCTGCTGCACGACGTAGAGGGTCAGTTCGATCTGATCATCGCCAACCCGCCCTATATGCTCGATGCGCAGCAACGCACCTATCGCCACGGCGGTGGCAAGCATGGCGCCGGGCTATCGCTGGCGATCTTCGATACGGCGATGGAACGACTAGCGCCGGGTGGCACCTTGCTGCTGTATACCGGCGTGGCCATTTTCGACGGCGAAGACCCGTTCCTCAACGCCATTCGCCTGTCACTGCGCGATACCGGCTGGGACTGGAGCTACGAGGAAATCGATCCGGACGTATTCGGCGAGGAACTGGAAAAAGCCGATTATGCGCAGGCCGAGCGCATCGCCTGCGTGGCCCTGCGCCTGACCTATCAGCCCCACCTGCGGCAGCGCTGAGCATGCAGGCACTTGCTTGGCGCAGGTGCCTGCAGACAGCCTGCGCTCAGGCCGCCTTGGTCTGCGAACTGTCCTTAAGCGACTTGCGCAGCACTTCCATCGCTTCGCCCAGATCATCCAGCTGACGCTTGCTCAGCAGCTTTCTGGCCTGGGGAAACATGTCTCGCTCTTCTTCCTCGATATGGTGTTCGAGCAATTCCTTGAGCACCTTGACCCGACCGGCGAACTCCAGCGTCGAGGGCGAGGTTTCCTTGATGTCCGGTAGCACCAGGGCCTCCACTGCACGGT
>Ga0206116_1000313_pt1 | contig 63144 bp, 52 predicted proteins | sample 3A1Ametagenome_FD_178000 | JGI IMG/M metagenome (GOLD analysis project Ga0206116, IMG submission 178000) | Enriched microbial communities from leaf-cutter ant dump, University of Wisconsin, Madison, United States - 3A1A | ecosystem: Environmental > Terrestrial > Nest > Insects nest > Nest dump...
ATAAAACGAATCTGCGAGAACTCTTTAACAAAACTAAATTTCAATATGACAAAGAACGAATAGACCCTAATGGGCCAAATTTATTTAATTTTTAAAACGTCCTGATTTTAATAGGACACTAGTGATATTCAAACAAATCGGATATGACGAATATAAATTTTAAAGTGTTTTTGTTAACTATTGGGTTAACAACAGCAAAAGCACAGAACATTAAGGATTTTTATATGCCCGACCTCATTAAATATAATAAAGCGAGCTTTTATTACGAAATGAAGAATATGTGGGGGCCAGTTAGAATTACAGATGAATATTATTACGAAGACAACAAAGATGGGACATTTAATAAGATAGTGGTTTATGGAAGACAGGAAGATAATATTGTTGGAATTATAAGGCAAACTATTGAATTCGGAACAAATGAAGTTTGGCTAATAGAAGCCGGAGTACAAAGTATTGTACCAGAAGACAATCAAATCACAACACGCTATAAACCTCCAAGGGTACTGTTAAAAATGCCTCCTGTTGGACATACAGCAACGTGGACAATTTATGGCGAACAAGGAGAAGCCCCAACAAAACACACATCTTCATGGACAACTATAAAAGTAGAAGGACAAAATAGAAAATGTATAAAGGTTATATCTGTGAAAGCAAATATAAAATTAGTTCATTACTATGCGGAAGGAGTAGGTTTTATAAAAGAGGAATCTATAGATGAATTTGGAGTAACAAAAACAAAGAAAGATTACAACTTATCTTATGAACCAACCAAGGCTGAAAAAGAAGAACAAAGAAGAAAAAAAGAGGAAAGAAAACGAGAAATAACTTCTAAAACATATGACCTTGCCCAATATGATATACGTATGTATGAACAAGCACTTTTTCAACAGAGAATGGCAATTATTGATTTTTTTATAAAGTCTCCCGATGAAGCTATATTTATCCCATTTCAAGAATTAGAAAAGCGTAAATTAAAATATGAAAGATTTAAAAATACTTATTCTGTTTTCTACGAATCAATACCAAATCAAGGGGAAACCCGAATAGTAACAACAATGGATGGTACTCGATATGTCAGCAGGAATATTAAAGCTGAACTAATTGAAGGGACTGACGAGAAATGCTCATTATTTACATATGCTTCAATTAAGCCGCCAAAATTAGAAATTGAAGGGTTTGAGGTTAATACAATTACAAAATTTGATAATGTAAAAATCGACTTTACTCGGGGGATAACAGAAGTAAAAATAACAAATGGAAATGTTTCATTCAAAAAATACAAACCAGAAATAGATTTACAACCAATACTAATTGAAAAGCTAAAAGAGAAGTCTAATGGCAAGTATAAAGTAAAATATGAAATTGGAAATATTATAGACTATGAGGTGAGAAATATAGAGGCCATAAAGTAAAATCAATTGCAAATTTAACCATGTTTAAACTCAATAAAGAACCCAATTATGTTTGACGAAAAAATTTGCCAGAAATTAAAGTACTATGTCTATTTACTAATTGACCCTGAAACGGATGAACCATTTTATGTTGGAAAAGGTCAAAACAACAGGGTATTTAATCACGTAAAATGTGAGTTGGAAACAGAAGATGAAACCAATAAGTACTATGAAATTCGAAGAATCAAAAACAAAGGGCAAGTCGTAAAACACCTCATAGTTAGACATGGCTTGACAGAGAAAAGTGCCTTTGAAATAGAATCTACATTGATTGATACATTTAAATTCATCCCAAAGTTTAATCATTTTGTTCAGGGTAATATTCAAGGAGGGATTAAGTCAATTGAAAAGGGGTTAATGTCAACCGATGAAATAATCCGACTGTATAATGCAGAGGTCTTAAATTCAATTGGAGAAGATTGTGTGATTATTAATATAAATAAGACATATAAAAGAGGGGCTGGAGAAAATGCGATATATGAGGCAACAAAAGGGATATGGGATATCAAAGAAAAAAGAACAGCGAAAATAAAGTATGTTTTAAGTGAATATCGTGGATTGATTGTTGAAGTTTTTACGGTTAAAGAATGGTACACTAAGGAAAGAGAATACAATGCTAATGCCAAGAAGTATGGGCAAACTTATACTGGCTATGAATTTAAAGGAGAGGTTGCAGAAACTTCAATAAGAAATCTATATGTAAATAAAAGTATTGCAAAAAATAAAAAGAAAGGGTTTTCAGGAGTGATTATATTTCCGGATACTCTGGAAAAATTGAAAAAAATTCAATAGAAAATAGGCTGGTTTCGCAAGACTAAAAATCGCTTTCTTTCACCAATGGTGACGATAGACATATAATATTTTAAAATTCCGAAGAGAATGAATTTAATATTCTGGATCTGATTGACCCCTCGTTCCGGTTTTCATTGACCCCTTACTTTAGGGGTTATTTTTTTTCAAAATATTATGTTTAGCTCGTCACCATCGTCACCGGAGCTAAAAGCTATCCATACAATTCTCCATTATATCCATATACCCCCGGGCCTAGGTTGTAGTTCAACCCCTAAGATTCCGAGATATGGCCTTATCCCCCTATGGTTTAAATGAGAGTAAGAAAGTATCAGCTTAAATTCAGATACTTTTTAGGATTAGTTGCTTAACTAATTTCTAAATATCTCAATTTTAAACTATAGCATTAAGTCTGTCTCTCGGTAATTATTTTTTTAACTAAAATCTTTAAAAACATGGTAAGTGTAATTGCATTCCAAAAGAGAAAATCCTTGGAAGGGAGAGAGTATTTTGCTATTCAGCTTCAATCAGATGAAATTGATTTTAACATTTCTGAAACAACTGGCAGGCATTATGCCACGTTAAAGAGATGTTGGATGTCTACCACCTTTGATGAAGCTACCTGTAAGATGATGGTAGGTAAACAGATGCCTGGTACGATCATTAAACAAGAGTGTGAACCTTATTCTTATGTTAATGAGGATACTGGTGAAGAAGTAATGATTAGTTTCAGGAATACATTTGTTCCTATCGAATCCGGAGAAAGGAAAATAGTTGGGGAGGCTCTTGAAGCCTGATCCAACCCAGCCAACCAAAATCGCTCCTATATATGTATTTGTTTGGGTAGGTTTACTTATAAATCTATATCTATAGAGATAACCAAAACAATATGTATATAAGGGGTAGTTGTTTTGGTTGGCTTACTTCTTTTCTTTCTCTGAAAGCCATTAATAGCTTTAAATTAGTGTTTTATTTTTTGTGTTTATTAGTTTCAGCTAATTAATTGATGTGAGGTATGGTTATGAATAGTCACATAACTGATTATTTTCTGTAAATACCTGCTAAAAAAGAGTATAAAAATTATACATTAGCTGTGATAAGGTTATTTTTGATTTGGAAAGAATCAAAACATATTACAAATTGCTGACAAACTATTTTAGAAAAGAGCAATATGATAATAAATCTACCCACATATGAGGATTTTGAAAATGCAGGGCATGAATGTCTTATACAAGCATATAAAAATATTTGTCAAATAGATGATGAGGAGCTTCGAAGAAGGTCAGATAGAGAAGAAATATGGACATATCATAAAATTGTTCTTAAGACATCAATTATTTTAACATATCAAGGTCTCGAACTGTTATTGAAAGCTCATATTGCGAAAGAAAGTCCACTTTTACTAATTGAGCAAAAAAGAGCAGAATGGAAAACATTACCAGACAGTAAGAATGTGGACTTTTCCGGTTTATTCACGATTTCAGGAGATGACTTGATCAGAACCTTCTACGCTACAATTAACCCAAATGGCTACGATAAAGACTTAATTATACATTTTGAAGAGCTAAGAGTTCTAAGAAATCGATTAGTACATAGTGTTGGGAACACCAAATTGACTCCAGATAATACATTGAAATTAATATTAAGAACTTTTACCCTACTCAGTGGGAAGGATAGTTTTTGGTATGCATTGAATGATAAATATTTCGATCATCCTGCAAGTATGGATGATGAAGAAGAGCCTAAGTATGTTTTTGATGAGTTAAACAAATTTAGCCATTTAGAGTATTTAGAGTACTTTCTTGGTAAAGGAGAATTAAATAAACACTTTCACCACAATTTCAAGTCGAGAAGATATTTTTGTCCTGATTGTACGGGTGAAGGTGGAGCTTCGGTAAGTCACGATGGAAAGGTTAGTTTATATCCCAGCTTTCGATATTCTTTTTTAAACCCTAATACCCCGGACTCTACAGAAATCGAATGTATTGTCTGTGGGGGAACATTTGATGTAGAGAGAATTAATTGTAATAAATACGGTTGTAAGGGTAATGTAATTTATACTTTTGAAGATGATGAAGATGAGGAGGATTTCGAAGAAGACACAGAAAAAAGAAGTACACAACAACAGCTTCAAAAATTAAAAATTTGTCTTACATGTAATGAAGAACAATAGAAATATCCTCATTTAACCTCAATTTTATATACGATAAGGCTAGTTTGGAGATTGTATACAATCGAAAGGATGAACATAATAGGTACCAAAATTTAATTAACCTATTTTATTTGGACTTAGGTAATGGAATTTCGGAAACAATGGATCACATTCAAAGTTTAACCAAGCCAAATACAATAGAAGAAGACCAATTGATTGAATCTGAATATATTGATGATTTAGATGAAAGCCCTGAAGATAGAAATTTGCCTATTTCCTGTCAATACGAATTAGGTAAAATAGCCACAAATCGCGATATTCTAAATTTTAACTTTTTCGCTAATAGTCTTAGAACAAAATGTGCTAATAATCAAATAGTAATTAGTGAGTTGAAACATATGGAAAACAACCTAAATAATGATATCGAATATTATACAGCATATAAACTGATATATACGGAATTGGGTAGATACTAAATAGGGAAGTAATATGAAGTTATAAATTTATTACATATTCCAAAAAGTAAGACTCTTCCAGTTTTTTCAAAACCTTCCAGAGCAAACTCAACCGGGTTTGCTCTTTTTTTATTCACTTAAATCAAACCGTTTATGAAAATCGAAATCGCAAAACGAGAGCAGGCCAAGATTAAGATTGGCTTGCAAGGCTCTAGCGGCAGTGGCAAAAGCTACAGTGCCTTACTTTTGGCTTATGGTCTGACCAATGACTGGTCAAAGATCGTAGTTATTGACACGGAGAACAAATCTTCCAGCCTGTATTCGCACCTGGGAGACTTTAATATCCTTGATCTTAAGCCGCCTTATAGCCCAGAAAGGTACATCGAGGCTATTAATCTGTGTGTAAGGCATGGTATGCAGGCTATTATCATTGATAGCATTTCTATGGAGTGGGAGTATATCCTTGATGCTCATTCCCAGCTTACCGGTAACTCTTATACTAATTGGGCAAGGTTTACACCCCGGCATCAGAAATTCATTCAGGCTATCCTGCATGCTGATACCCATATCATCTGTACGCTCCGATCTAAGCAGGATTATGTCTTGACCGAGAATGAGAAAGGTAAACTGGCTCCGGAAAAGGTAGGTATGAAAGCTATTCAGAGGGACGGAACGGATTATGAGCTTACCCTGATGTTTGAGCTGGATATCAAGCATAATGCTATCACCACCAAAGACAGAACAGGGCTGTTTTCTGGTAGATTACCTTTTCAGATTACAGAAGATACCGGTAAAGAGATTCTGAACTGGTGTCAGACAGGAGAAATAGCCGTAAGAGACTATGAGACCCTGATTAAAAGCTGCAATAACCTACAGGAGCTTCTTTTATTCGGAACGCTATCCCATCATTAAGATGCAATGCTCTTTGAGCACGTTGTGAAAATAACGTTGTGCCCCCTCTGTGCATTATTTAATTTTTCACCAAGACCACAAAGGGAAGGCACCAAGATTCCAAACTATACTTAAATGCTCCGGGCTTGATTTCCTGCACAATTAAGATTCTTCTCCGGATTCCAAACTCCAGACTTGATTCATTTTACGATTGACCTCTTTCTTCATAACTTTTTGACTTGATCCGGAAAAGCATGAAATGAAAATTGGGGACACATCCGGTGCACCTAAAAACAAAAAAGGAGCTAAGATTTCCTTAACTCCTTGATTTTCAAGTGGAGAAGATGGGATTCGAACCCACGACCTCTTGACTGCCAGTCAAGCGCTCTAGCCAGCTGAGCTACATCCCCTGCCTTTGCGAGTGCAAATATACGTAAGAAAAATAATTTACCAACCTGCAATCATAAAATTTACGCCGGTGACCTGGCCCTGCCACTGTTTGTCGCGATAAGGGTAGGAGAGGTAAGGCTCAATGATCAGGTAGCCCAGCAGGTTCATACGCAGGCTTACGCCCAGTGACATCACGGCGTTGTTACGGGTGAGCTGCGAAACCACCGGTGCCGGGCCCTCCGTGGGCGTAGACCGGGTGCTCCACGTCATGCCCGTATCAAAGAAAAAGTTAAGATCAGAGGCCACGTAGTTGAAAGGGATCAGCGCCAGCTTTTTATGGCCGGTAAAGGGCAGTCTCACTTCTACGTTGGCTACCGTCATCTGTTCGCCGCTCAGGCTGCTTTCGCCTACCTGGTTCCAGGAGCCGATAAACATGTTTTTGTCCAGTCCGTGAACGTACCAGGGGTAGCCCAGGTAAAGCGGGTAAATCCGGTTCATGCTTTCGAGGTTTCGCGGATTCAGCCGCCCTTCGTAATAAAACCGCCCGGCCAGCGTGAAAGGCTTCAGGTACTGGTATTTTCGGAGGTCGGTGAGCACCAGGTTGTAGTCGGTGGTACCAAAGTATTTGCCCACTTCCAAGCGGTAACGGTAGCCTTTCAGCGGGGCTACAGAGCCGAAAGTGGTATTGTCGCCCACCAGGGCCCCGTACACCTGCGTGGTGTTGAAGCCCGGCAGACCCAGCTCTTCCTTACTTACCCGCTCTGCCCGGCTGTAACCCGTGGTAATGAAGTCTACCAGGTGACCTGAGCCGGAAACCCCCATCAGGCCGTGCCGCGGGTAGTCTTTGGCCGTATAGGTATACCAGTTGGTGTTTACACCGAGCTCCAGGCGCGTCTGGCGGCTGAGCGGACGGATGATGTAGCCCGATACCTGGTCAATGAAGAGGCGCACAATCCGCTCTTTCATCACACCGTCGAGGTACGTAATTCCTCCCACGGTCTGAACGGTATCGCCCGCGCTGATGTCATAGCCTCCGTAGAGACGGTAGGGAATATGGCCACCCGAGAAGCCGAATTGCCATTTGTGCTTCTGGTTCAGGTAGTATACCTGTCCGCCGAAGTCTTCAATTTCCCCGTTTAGCGCCACCGTTCCGGCCAGCTGGTTATTATTGAGCATGTCGCTGAAGAGGGCCATCACGCCCCCGGCCATACCGGCACCAAACCGCGATACCCCGGCAGAGATACCGGAGTTGGCCAGGTAATCGAGCTTGAATTTTCCTTTGTAAGGAAGATCTTTATAGGCCTCACCCGTTACCACGGCCGGTCTCTGGGTGCGGTCAAGGTTTTGCTGCACCACGTCTTCTCCCCGGGTGATCCTTCCCGGCGACAGGATACCGGCGCCTGTATTGCGGGTGATCACTTCATAACTGCGCGATTCAAGTACCGGGCCGCCGGCAAAAACAATACTGTATTCTCCTTTGTTCAGGAGATTGTACACCGCATCACCCGACTTTGAGGCTACGGAAAGGGCAGGAGAGTAAGCGGTTATTCCCGATATGCCCGTATAGTAGTTCGTTACACGGGTGATTTTACCGGTAGCCGGTTCGGCCCTGTACAGGTCGCGGAAACCGTCGGGTGAGCTCAGGAAATACAGGTACCTGCCGTCAGGAGAAACCTGCGGGTTAACGTTATCTACCCCTTCAAAGAGCGGCAGAACGTCTGTTTGTCCCGAGCTGACCGTGTACCGGGCTATCCTGAGGTGCTCTTTTTCCAGGTATCCGGTGGTTCCGCCCCGGTCGGTCACAAAATAAATATACCGGCCGTCAGGCGACCAGGCCGGCTGAACATCGGAGTATATGTCGTTGGTGAGGTTTTGGAGATTTCCCGTTCTGAGGTTGTACAGGAAGAGGTCTACTTTTCCTTCCCGGATGCCGGTGATGACCAGGTGCTCGCCGTCAGGCGACCACGCCGGGTTGGTGAAGGCGTCAAGCTCAGAGATGGCATATTCTTTCTTACCGCCTTTGAAGGCATCAAGCACCAGCAGCTTGTTGCGGGCCTTAGACTGGATGACCAGGGCCACTTTCTGCCCGTCGGGCGACCAGGTGATGGTTGATTCGATGAAGGAGTATGAATCCACGTGCTGGCCGAAGCCGTCGGTATTGATCTTTTTTACGGTTTTGCCTGTGGCCGTTTCCGCAATATAGAGATTCATGCTCAGGATGTCTTTCGAGGAAATATAAGCCACGTAATGACCGTCAGGACTGATGGAAGGCGCAATGTTCATGCCGCCGCCTGCTGCGCCCGAGGCCACCACCCCTTCTGTGGCGGTCTTGTCGCGGCCGCCTTCAAAATGGGTGTAATATTGTTTCAGGTCATTTTTGAATTTGTTGGAGAAGGCGTCGATATCCATCCGGAAAATACGGATAAAGGCTTCCTGGATGCCGTAAATGGCCACCTGCTTGTAGAGCGGACGGATGATCTCGTCGCCATACAAACCGGTTACGTAGGCCCAGAAGGCCTGTCCCCAGCGGTACGGGAAATACTTTTGCTGCTTCACCACCAGGTCTTCAATGGAAGGAAGATCGTTGTTCAGCACGGCATCGCGCATCCAGAGGGCGGTATGCGGATCGTTCCGGCCCAGTGAAAGGTATTCGGCCAGCCCTTCGGTCATAAACAGCGGGATATTGCCCATGTTCTGAAGGCTGGTGGAGTCGCTGCCGTAGGTCATGGTCTGGTACTGGAACACGTGCACCATTTCGTGGCCCAGCACGTGGTCTGTCTGGCGCTTGGTGAAGAACAGGGGCATCACCACCCGGGTTTTGAAGCCTTCTGTCACCCCGCCGGTACCCTCGCTGATCTGGCCCCCGATCACGGTGGTTTCCTGGAAATCGGGGTGGGCGTTGTAGACAATCAGCGGATTGGGCGTAATAAAAGACATCTTGAAGATCTCCTGGTGATTTTTATACCAGTGTTCGCTGTTCCTGAGCAGCTCGTCGGCTAAGGTCTTATCGGTCAGGTAGTAGTACAGGTCAAAATGGTTGCTCCGGAGAACTTTAAATTCGTTGGTGCGGTTCCGGGTCTTATTTTGTCCGAAATACTCCCCCTGAGCGGATGCCTGAAACGCATATAGAATCAGGCAGATCAGTAAAACTTTTCTGGCCATAGCGTTAAATCTTGGGTCTGGTGGCTTTTACAAATTTAGGTTTCCAGTAGTTAGAATACAAATTATCTTCCCGCACACCGGCCGAGCTGGAAGAGTGCACGAAAAGAACCACCTCTTTACTAACGATCCGGGTGACGATTCCCGTATGATTGATTCGGGAGGTTTTACCGATTTTGAAATAGACCAGGTCGCCGGGCTGAATGTCAGCCTTCTTCACCGGCGGGAATATTTCAGCCTGCTCATACGAAGAGCGGGGAAACGGGCGGCCAAGCTCGGCAAAAGTTCTGAAAACCAGCCCGGAGCAGTCCATGCCCTGAGTGGTATTGCCACCGTATTGATAAGGCGTACCTTTGTAACGCAGGGAGACGTCGGTCAGCAGGGCATTCCGGTTCACCGCCGGGGTTTTCCGGCAGGAGCTGAACAGCAACGGCAGCAGCAGTATCAGGAGTATTTTCCTCATTTTTCAAAAATAAGCCGGTCAAGTTCCTGGATGAGCGAGCGCCCGTCATCGAGGCGGGGTTCATCAACGGTATTCGACAGGATTTTCCCCGATTTGTCAATGATGAGGTAGTTGGGAAGAATTTCGGTGTTGTAGTTTTTTTTCAGGAAGGGATTGTTGTAGCCGTTAAGATGGGTACCCATGGGTTTCGTGGTTTTGACGAAATTCCTGTAGGCCTCTTTCGGGCTCAGGTTGATAAAAACAAATTCCAGGTCTTTTTTCCGGGAATAAAATCCTTCCACAAACTCCATGGCCCGGATATCTTCTTTGCACAGCACGCATTCATCGTCATAAAACCCGAGAACCAGGTTTTTACCCCGGAAGTCTTTGAGCTCTACCAGCCGGCCTTTCCGGTTCTCCACAATAAAATTGGGGGCATCTTTGCCCGTTTCCAGCACTTCCTGCTTACGGAAATGGTAGGCAATCACTTTCTTGTAAACGTCATTGTCGGAAAAACGCATGTAATCGTTACCCAGCAGCTTGATTTCCTCGGTCAGCCCGTCAAGGTTCAGGTAATCGAGAATTTTGGTGGCCAGGATTCTTTCGGTAATGCCCTGGCCTACCGTATTTTTCAGGTTTTTGAGGTATTCAAATTCGAGTGTCCGTGAATTTTTATAACGGAAACCCGAAAGTGAATTTTCCATAAGGCCTTCTGCCAGCTGTCCGAGGTAAATCGAACGGGCCTTGATTTCTTCGCTGAAGCCGTTCCAGTTGAGCTTCAGGGTGCTGTCAGGCAGTTTATTGAAATTCAGGTAACCCAGCTCTTTCAGCTTGAATTTCCCGGTGATGTCGGCTTTCTGCAGGGCGTAAAAGGCGGGTGAGAATTCAGCAGCGCGTTCTTCCAGCATTGCGGTCTGTTCCTGCATTAGGCTTTCTGTTCTGGCAAAGAAGGAAGCCCGCGTATAGGCCCTGAAGTTGCCCAGCTCCATTTCGTAGTCGCGGTCTGTTTCGTATTTCCGGCGCATCATAAACTGGAAGGTCCATTTGGATGCCCCGGCGCCTTCTGCCTGCAGGGTACCGTTAAAATCGTTGTTGTCAAAGGTCAGGTGAATCTGGTCGCCGGGCTCAATTTTCAGCAGGTGCAGGCCATGCTCGCCAAACGAAATATCGCAATAGGCGATGTCCCGGAGCGGAAATTCGACCAGGAAAATGCTGTCGCGGTTCATTTTCAGGGTGTATTCGCGCGGGTCGGAGATCCAGTCGGAATAATAGGTAAAGGTGAGATAATCTTGTTGCGGATTGCTGATTTTCCCGGTAAGCCGGAAGAAGTCCTGCGCCAGCACCACCCGCGAGCTGATCAGCAAGCCGATCAAGAGAATTCTACTCATTCATTCAAAAAATTTTGATATACTTCCAGCATGATGCCGTCTTTGAGGCCCAGGTCAGGAACCGCCATATGCTTTGATTTGGCCCAGCGCATGGCCGACAGGTAGATATCGGAAGCGAAGGTGACCACATCGGCACGGTCAGGATTCATCTTCAGCTTGTTGATCCTTTCTTCTACCGTATACTGGCTGAAATATTCCACTACTTTTTCGATGTCTTCAATGGTTCCCAGCCCGCTTTCATCTTTGGGCACATATTCAAAGATTTTGCTGATGTTGCCGCCCGTTCCGATAGAGATCACCTCTTTGTCGCGCGGTATATTGTCCAGGATCCAGCGCTGCATCTTTTTCCAGACGTCGCGGATCACCTTGCCTTCCATCAGCCTCACTGACCCGATTTTAAACGACTGGGAGGTCTCTTTTATTTTCCCGTTGTAGATGTTCAGCTCGGTACTGCCGCCGCCCACGTCAATGTGGAGGTAGGTTTTATCGTTGTCGAGCTCGTTCACAATCACGTTATTGATCATTTCCGCCTCTTTTTCGCCTGAAATGAGGTTAATGGTCATGCCCAGCTCCAGCTTGACCCTTTCACAGATGTTGAGGCCGTTTTCGGCTTCACGCAGGGCCGATGTGGCACAGATCAGGTAGGCATCTACCTCGTGCAGCTCCATCAGCAGCCGGTATACGGTAAGCAGCTTTTTTAATTTGGCTTCGCTGTCGTAGCCGATCTTGCCGTCGCGGAACACATCGTGGCCCAGCCGCAGGGCGAACCGTACATATTCCACTTTTTTGAAGGCCGCTTTGCCGTCGTCGTCCAAAACAGAGGATATCTGCATCCTGGCGGCGTTCGAACCTATATCAATTGCTGCTATTTTCATATGTTTAAAATTTAGCTTTGAGCTATAAGCCGCGAGCTGTGAGTTATATGCCCCCTAACCTGCTAATGCGTAAAAACTCATGGCTACTTTTGGTTAAAAGAGCTTGCCCGCGACAAAAATATACAATAATTTTGAAAATATTTTAATCCGATTTTGAAACTAAGCAGGAGATCAGGCTGCAGGACCCGCCCGGGAAGGGTCTTATTTTATACATTATGATAAACTTTAATATAGAGCTTGGCGGTTTCCGGCTTACGGAGAGAAACCGGAAAAAAGAGCTGCTGAAGCGCATTATCAGGGAGCACGGATTCAGGCCGGGCGAGCTGAATTATATTTTTATGAGCGATGAAGACCTCCTGCAAATCAATATCGAATACCTGAACCATTCGACCTATACCGATATCATCACGTTCGATAATTCGGAAACCGATGATACGATAGAAGGCGATATTTTTATCAGTGTGGACCGCGTGCGGGAAAATGCCGAAAAGTTTGGAACCGGCTTTGAGAGCGAGCTGGTGCGGGTTATGGCCCACGGCGTGCTGCACCTGGCCGGCTACAAAGATAAAAAGCCCGAAGAGGCGCAGGCTATGCGTGCCGCTGAAGAAAAGGCATTAAAGGCTTATTTTACAGACGAATCATGATCTGGTGCGGAATACCGTCTTCGAGGTATTCAGGCCCTGCCGTACGGAAACCCAGATCATTGTAAAATCTTTTAAGATACGATTGTGCCCCTATTTTGATGGGGTGTTTTCCGAACCTCCGGTGACATTCCGCAATAGAATATTCCATCACCGATTTGCCGAAGCCGTGCTGCCGGAACCGCGGCGAAACCAGCACCCGCCCGATAGACAGGAAACCTTCATACGACTGGTCAAGGTCGAAAATGCGGGTATACGCCGCCAGCTGTCCTTCATGGATACCCTGGCAATGCCGGGCGCGCAGGTCTTTGTGATCGGGATCCTGGTAAACGCAGTTCTGTTCTACCACGAAAACTTCGGAGCGAAGTGCCATGATTTCATACAGCTCGGTAACGGTAAGCTCACCAAAGGATTTACAGGTAAAGATCATTTTTTATAATTTTGGGCAAAATTTATAAAATGTTCCTCGATTTTCATACCCATACGGTCCCGAAAGAAGCGGATGTTCGCGGTATTTATAATGTAATACTGCATGCAGCAGACCGGGAAAACGAACCGTGGAGAAGCTACGGGATGGTTTCGGTGGGTATTCACCCGTGGTATATCCCGGAGAAAGGGTGGGAGGAGCTCCTGCCTTTGCTGGAAGAGGCGGCGGCCCTGCCGGTGGTGAAATGTATCGGGGAAGCCGGCCTCGACAGGCTCCGCGGCCCGGGCATGCAGGTACAGGAAGAGGTTTTCCGGGCGCAGATCCGGGTTGCCAGTAAGGTGAACAAGCCGGTGGTGGTGCATTGTGTGCGGGCGTTTGACGAGCTGACAGCCATTAAAAAGACCGTACGGGTACCCCTCGTGATTCACGGTTTTAACCGGAAGGCCGGGCTGCTCCGCCAGCTGGTCTCGGCCGGTTTTTATGTTTCTTTCGGGAAGGATATCCTGGATAAGCCTCATGTACAGGAGGCTTTGCGCGAAACGCCGGCCGACCGCCTGTTCCTGGAAACCGACGATTGCACCACGGTAAGCATCCGGGAGATTTATGAGCAGGCCGCAGCTTTGCGGGGAATTACATTAGAAGAATTACAGGAAAAAACCAATCAGAATTATAGTACATTATGAGCGATTTATCGTGGCTTTCACGTTCAGAACTGCTGGTAGGCCGGGAGGGTATTAAACGATTACAGGCTTCTCACGTGCTGGTGGTGGGCCTGGGCGGGGTAGGGTCATTTGCGGCCGAGTTTATCTGCCGGGCCGGCGTGGGCGAAATGACCATCGTAGACGGTGACGTGGTGGACCCGTCGAACCGCAACCGGCAGTTGCCTGCCCTTTTTACTACTCACGGGGTTTCTAAGGCCGAATGGATGAAAGAGCGCCTGCTGAGCATTAACCCCGACCTGAAGCTGCACGTTTTGAACGAATTCCTGAGCCCGGAACGCTGCAAAGAGCTGATGCAGAACCGGTACGATTACGTGATGGATTGCATTGACAGCATCACGCCGAAGCTGGTGCTGATCCATGAGGCGTTCAGGTCCGGGAAAGCGGTAGTGAGCTCTATGGGCGCAGGCGGCAAAACCGATCCCACGAAGATCCGGGTAGCCGATCTTTACGAAACCCATACCTGTAAGCTGGCTTTTTATATCCGGAAGCGGGTTAAACGGCTGGGCGTAACGAAAGGCGTTCGGGCCGTATTTTCTACCGAAGAAATGGACAAAGATTCGCTCATTATGACCGATGGCTCCAATTACAAGCAGTCGGCTTACGGCACCATTTCGTATCTTCCTGCGGCATTTGGCGGAGTAGCCGCCTCGGTGGTGATCCGTGACCTGCTGGCCATACCGGTAGAAACGGTGAAGCGGCCGAAGCGCATGAGCAGGAGTGTTATACGGAACGGGTGAGTGAGTTAAAGTGAAAAACTAAAAGTTAAAAGTTGCGGAACATTAAGTACATCTATTAAATGTACCATAACTTTTCACCGCAGCGGCGGACCGTTTTTAACTTTTAGTTTTTAACTTACTTCAGGTGCGCCCGCAGCATCCATGCCGTCTTCTCATGCTGCTCCAGTACGCCGGTGATGAAGTCATCGGTACCTTTGTCGAGCTGGTCTTCGAGGGCGTCAAGCTGCTCACGAATGTAAATAATGATAGACTCGTAGTCGCTGAGCAGGGCTTTGATGAAGCTCATGCTGTCGTTTTTGCCCAGGGCTTTCTCCGATAAATGGGTTAATTTCAGGTACTCGGTCATGGAAGCTACCGCATAATGTTCCAGCTTACGCAACCTCTCGGCCACATCGTCTATGATGATGGCCAGCTCGTTGTATTGTCCTTCAAAGAAAGTATGCATGGTGTGAAAGTCAGGTCCTTCCACGTTCCAGTGCGCATTCCGGGTTTTCATGTAGAGAACGAATTCGTCCGCCAGTAGTACAGTCAGAAAATTTGTTACTTTCGTGTTGTCCTTAATTCCGATAGTGTTCATTGTCTTGCTCATTGTCTTGTGTTTTTAATTATAACATAATTTGTCTTGAAATAGTGCATGATCCCGGTAATAAATTGGGGGATCAGGAGGCCGTGAAAGGTACAACCGGAGGTGGTGTCTCAGCATTGCCCGGAGCAAAATGAAATGTCCTGGAAACGCCGTTTAGAAGGGCTGAATGGGTATACAGGGTGAAAACACCCTCCTAAAAACGGGTAAAAAACCCGTGTTGATTTTAGCAGACTTGTTTTAACTTGCAAGTGATTTTACAGCCATGAAAACTCCTTAACCACACGTGCCCTCACTAAGGCCAGACATAAGGTTAAACAACCGGCTTATGGAAGCACTTTCCCGTATAAAAAATTAAAAATAAAGCAGGCCAACCGGTACCGGTTGGCCTGCTTTATGGCTTGTTATCCTGCTTTTTACCGGAGAGCCTGGATATCGAACCGCAGCTTGACCGGGGTGGTACGCGGAATCACCTGCTGGTTCCGGATATAGGTCAGGTGATACACATTGGAGATCAGCCGGCCGAATTTTTCAAATACATCTTTTACCTGGGTGGCGCTGGTAGGAATGCTGACGATCCAGCCGCTGCTGGCCAGCTTAGACGGTAAGCCGGTTTCCAGGCCGCCCTTGCCTTCCAGCCCGATAAAGAAGCCCCTGATCTTATTGGTATTTTTGTCGTTTTTGATCTTGGCCAGAATGTTCTCCACGTTGTAGTAATTCTGGTCTGACATATTGTCGGTACCGTCAGTGAAGGTAACCAGGATCCTGGACTGGGCCGGGTACCTCAGCAGCATTTCCACGCCTTCGTCCATGGCCTGGTACAGGGCTGTAAAACGGTCGGATTTCAGGTTGGATATATAGCTTTTGAGGGCTTCGCGGTCATTGGAGATGGGGTAGGTATGCACATCGGTAGAGAAGTCTACAATACCCATTTTTACCTCGGGATGCGTGGTAAAGGTCTGGTCAATGAAGTTCATGGCATACTCCTTGATTTTGGAGAAGTCGTTTCCGAGCGACTCGCTCCGGTCCAGCACAAGCACCACCACACCCACATCCTGTGTCTGGGTAAAGTCCATGGTAAACTCCACATCTTCCTTCCAGTTGTTATTCCGGTATTCATAGGCTTTTATGGCGCCGATATTGTAGTTGTTGTTCTGATTATCTACAATTTTGAAGTTGTCAATGACCACTTTGGTCAGCTGGTTTCCTTCGGTCTGGCCCTCAAAGGTCTGCGAGAAATCGATTTTGATTTCTTTGGAGGTTTTGATTTCATCGAAACGGATCTCGGGATTTCGTCCGGTAGTATTCCAGAAATCAAGATAGATCTTGAAAGTATTGCCTGCATCAGGCTCCGAAGAATCGCAACCGAAAATAACAACGGAAAGCAGTAGGGCTTTGAGGAAGAGTTTCATAGTATTATCAGGAAAACTTTTTATGAGATTGTAACGAAAACAATCCCATAAACTTTTATAAGCACGTTATTTCTTTGCAATTTTACGCATTATTTTTAATAAAAAGGGCAAGGGACTCGTAATTTTGCCGCATTCATGAAAGAAGAATAATGCAAGCCATCAGTTTTTATTTGTTATATCCCTTTATCTGGTTGTTTTCCCTGTTGCCTTTGCGGGCGCTTTATTTTATTTCGGATTTTGTAGTCTATCCTGTACTTTACAGTATACTGGGCTACCGGAAAAAGGTGGTGCGCGACAACATGCGGCAGGTTTTCCCGGAAAAGACAGAGGCGGAGAGGCAAGCCATTGAAAGGAAGTTTTACCATTACCTGGCCGACCTGTTTATGGAAACCATAAAGGGTTTCAGTATTTCGTACGAAGAGCTGATTCAACGGGTGACATTCACCAACCAGGATTTTTTTGAGAAAGTATACCGCGAAAATGACGGGATAGTGATTACCCTGGGCCATGTGGGAAATTACGAATGGCTTGCCCAGTGTTTTCCCCGGATTGCCAATGTGCGTATGGGCGTTCCGTACCGGAAGCTGACCAACCCTTATTTTGACAAGGCCTTCCGGGCTTCGCGTGAGAGGGGCGGGGCCATCTTGTTTCATACCAAAGAAACCCTGGATTTTATTAAGAACGAGAAAAGCCGGTATATTCTGGTGCTGGCCAATGACCAGTCGGCACCGGCTGAAAAATCGTATTGGGTAAAATTTCTTAACCGGGATACTTCGTTTTTTGAAGGTACGGAAAAGATGGCCCGCCAGCTGAACTTTCCCGTTTTGTTTGCCCATATCGGGGTATGCGGCCGCGGACGGTATGCGATCTCCTTTCAACCCGTTACCGATGACCCGTCTAAGGAGCCGCTGGGTGCTATCCTGGCCGAGCACGCCCGCCTGCTGGAGCAAAATATTTACCAGGCGCCCGAGTACTGGCTGTGGTCGCACAAGCGCTGGAAACACCAGAAGCCGGCCGGCTTTACCTACGGTTTCACCCGCAATATCCTGTCGTAAGCGTATCAGTTGACTGAAACGTTCTCGGCACCTACCAGCCCGCAAAGCCGGCTGTGGATCTCTTTGCTGATCTCAATGCGTACGGTACGTGAAAACAGTGCGATGTCGTATTGGTTCTGGGTATCGTACACGTCAATTTTCAGCCCGAATTTCCCGGGGTTTTTCAGCACCACTTCCTGTATTTCGTGCACCAGCGACTTGTCGAGAGAATGGATGTCGAGCTTGATCTTCATTTCCTTCAGCCGTTTTTCCTTCATTTCACTGAGCAGGTCAATAGACTGGGGCTTGAACTCCAGCTCGTCTTCTTTTCCCCATCGGCCCATCACTTTTCCCTTGATATAAATGAACGATTCCGGGATAAAATAGCGGGAATATTCGATGAAGTCGCGGCCAAACAGGGCAATTTCCAGTGAGCCGGTATAGTCTTCAATGCGGTAGATACCGAACTGGTTACCGTTTTTAGACTGGCGTATGTTAGCGGAAGTGACCACCCCGCCGATGGTAAATTCTTTGTCTTTGTTCTCTTTTTCAAGCAGGGACGTGTCAAGCGGCCGGCAGAGGCTCATTTCCATGGCAAACTGGTCAAGCGGGTGGCCTGAAATGTAAAAACCTACCACTTCTTTTTCATACCGGAGCTTCTCAATGTTTCCCCACTCTTCCACCCGGTCTGTTTTGGGTGTCTGGATGTTAAAGCCGTTGTCGTTTCCGAAAGACCCGAACAGCGTGTTCTGCGAGCTCATTTTATCTTCCATCACCTTGTTGGCATACCGGATCAGCCGCTCAATGAAGGTGCCGCCCTCGTCTGACACGTGAAAATATACCGCCCGGTGAATGTCTTCAAAGCAGTCAAACGCGCCGGCATAAGCGAGTGATTCAAGCGTTTTCTTGTTGACCGTACGAAGGTTAACCCGGGTGATGAAATCAAAAATGTCTTTAAACTGCCCGTTTTTATCCCGTTCTTCGATGATGGCGTCTACGGCGGCATCGCCGGTGCCCTTGATACCGCCCAGGCCGAAACGGATCTCGTGTTTTTTATTCACACTGAAGCGCTTCTGCGATTCGTTGATATCGGGCCCCAGCACCTGCAGCCCCAGGGCCTTGCATTCTTCCATAAAGAAGGTGATCTTATCAATGTTACCCAGCTGGGAGGTGAGTACGCCGGCCATATATTCGGCCGTATAGTGTGTTTTCAGCCAGGCGGTCTGGTAGGCCACAAAAGCGTAGCAGGTGGAGTGCGACTTGTTGAAGGCATATTGCGCAAAAGCTTCCCAGTCGGTCCAGATCTTATCGAGCGTTTTCTCGGGATGGCCGTTGCTGAGCCCGCCTTCAATGAATTTGGTCTTCATTTTATCCAGCACTTCCTTCTGCTTTTTACCCATGGCTTTTCGCAGGGTATCGGCATCGCCTTTGGTAAAGCCGGCCAGCTTTTGCGACAGCAGCATCACCTGCTCCTGGTACACGGTGATCCCGTAGGTTTCGGCCAGGTGCTCTTCCATTTCAGGCAGGTCATAGGTGATGGGCTCACGACCGTGCTTACGGTTTACGTAGTTTGGAATATAGGCAATCGGGCCCGGCCGGTACAGCGCGTTCATGGCGATCAGGTCACCGAAACGGTCGGGCTGAAGATCTTTCATGTATTTCTTCATCCCGTCAGATTCAAACTGGAAAATGGCGTTGGTTTCGCCCCGCTGGAAGAGCTTGTAGGTCTCTTCGTCGTCTAACGGAATGTTGTCGATGTCAATATCTACCCCGTAGTTTTCCCGGATCATGCGCAGGGCCTCCTTGATGATGGTCAGGTTGCGCAGTCCCAGGAAGTCCATTTTGATTACCCCGGCATCTTCAATCACTTTGCCTTCAAACTGGGTGACCAGCAGGTCAGAGTCTTTAGACGTGGAAACGGGCACAATTTCCGACAGGTCGTAAGGCGCAATGATGATACCGGCCGCGTGGATACCCGTGTTTCTCACGGTTCCTTCCAGCTTTTCGGCCTGTTTCAGCACTTTTGAAGTAAGATCGCGGCCCTGGTACATTTCGCGCACCTGCTTCACGTTTTCAATTTCATCCGGGTTGAGGCCCAGCTCGGTCAGCGACTTGGGCCCGGTAATGGGGGCATGGATCAGCTTCTGGAAGTTCATGCCGTATCCCGGTTTATCGGGGATAAGCTTGGCGATCTGGTTGGCTTCTGACAGGGGGAGGTCCATTACCCGGGCCACATCTTTCACCGATGATTTGGTGGCCATGGTACCGTAAGTGATGATCTGGGCCACCTGGTTTTTCCCGTACTTATCTACCACATAGTCGATCACCTTCTGGCGGCCTTCATCGTCAAAGTCGGTATCGATATCGGGCATCGACTTCCGGTCGGGGTTCAGGAAACGCTCAAACAGGAGGTTGTACTTGATGGGGTCAATGTTGGTGATGCCGATACAATAGGCCACCGCAGAGCCTGCTGCAGAACCCCGGCCCGGGCCGATCATCACGTCCAGCTCACGGCCGGCCCTGATGAAGTCCATTACAATGAGGAAGTACCCGGCAAAGCCCATGGTTTTGATGGTATGCAGCTCAAAATTCAGCCTTTCTTCGGCTTCGGCGCTGATGGTGCCGTAGCGCTGGCGGGCTCCTTCAAACGTAATGTGCCGCAGGTATTCCCACTGGTTGAGGGTGTCATCGGCATGAACCTTAAACTCCTGCGGAATGGGGAAGTTGGGAAGCAGGATATCTTTTTTGAGGTTGAGGGCTTCAATTTTGCCTACTACCTCGTTGGTGTTGTCAATGGCGGCCGGGATATCGGAGAACAGCTGCGTCATTTCAGCCGTGGTCTTGAAATAAAACTGGTCGTTATAGAAGGCAAAGCGGGTACCTTTCTTGCTGCCTTCGTCGTCGTCTGAAAACTCCTTGTTGCTGGGGGTAGCCAGCTTTTCGCCGGTGTTGATGCAAAGCAGGATATCGTGGGCCACCCAGTCCGACTGATCCACATAGTGGCTGTCGTTAGAAGCGATGACCTTGACATTGTATTTTTTGGCAAATTTAAGCAGGACCTCGTTGACACGGATCTGCTCGGCCATATCGTGCCGCTGAATTTCTACGTAATAATCTTCACCGAAGCGGTCAAGCCACCACCTGAACTCTTCTTCGGCGGCTTCTTCGCCCTGCTTCAGAATGGCCTTGGGCACCATGGCACCTATGCAGCAGGTAGTGGCAATGAGGCCTTCTTTGTATTTTTCAATCAGTGCTTTGGTCACCCGCGGGTATTTGCTGTACAAACCTTCCATATAGCCCAGTGAGCAGAGCTTGGTCAGGTTTTTGTAGCCTTCCGGGTTCTTGGCCAGCAGAAGCTGGTGGTAACGCAGGTCTTTCTGCTCTTTGGTGAAAGTTTTGCGGGTATGGTCTTCCACTACGTAAAACTCGCAGCCAACAATGGGCTTTACCCCGTATTTCCCGGCGGTAGCCACAAAATCAAATACGCCGAACATGTTTCCGTGGTCAGTGATGGCTACGGCGGGCATTTCGTCTTTCTGGGCCTTGGCGAAGAGTCGTTTTATACCCGAGGCTCCGTCAAGCAGGGAGTACTGGGTATGGTTATGGAGGTGCGAAAATTTCATGGAGTTCCTGTAAATTCTGAATGAACAAAGTTACAGGATTTTCCGCTGTGTGCCGAAGACCGCCCCCGATTATTTTGCGATGGCGTAGGCCAGTCCGACCCGGATGCCGGTTTCGATGATCCGGTAACGGGAGCGTTGCATAGTGAAAGACGAGAGCGCGTGAAGCCGGGCATTCGGGTTAACGAAAACAGAAATACCTGATTTGAAGGCATACCGGCCGCCTGCGCCCAGTGCTACGCCCAAGCCGGTCTGGTTACTGATCTCTCTGGATTGCGAAATGTCGATATCGATCATTGGGCCGCCGTTCAGGTAAATGTAATTTCCCAGGTTTGCCCGGAGCAGTGCGGGTACGGTGACCAGCCTGGCCGAGACTTTCGTGGGCGGTGGCGTGGCGTCTCCCAGGAAAGCTGGATGGCGGATGACGTGATGTTCCGAGTAATCAATGCCGGTTTCAAAGTCGAGCACCCTATTCAGGCCGTGGATATAGCTGATACCGAAATTTTGCATGCCGTTGCTTTCATAGCTGCCCCCGCCCACGAGCTGTTCGAAGGTAACGACGGAGCTGTGTGCCGGAAAAGAATAATACAGGCCTATGCTTTTTCCTGACTGGGCGCAGGCAGAGCCGGCCAGGCCCAGCAGGGTAATGAGGGAGAGAAGGCAGAACCGTATGTTCATGTTGTCTTGCTTTAATTTATCGGTACAAAAATAGGAGAGAAGCAAAGAGAAAAAAGCCGGGCAATTGAGTTAAAGGCAGAATATTGAGTTAAAGGCAAATTTTGTTTTGTTACGGGGCGGTGCGGGGTAATAAACAGTGAATTTTTTGCATATTCATGAAACAGGGCCGTATTTTGAATAGCATAATTTTGATTGTGAATTTCATGATGTACAGGCTGCTGGCATGTGCACATTTCAAAGATATATTTTGTGGAAGATGTGCATATTATGGATAAATTTCCTAACTTTGCACCCCAATTTACTTTTTAATACTTAATCTGTTTTGTAAAATGCCAAAGCAAAAAACAAATTCAGGAGCGAAAAAAAGGTTTAAATTGACTGGTACCGGGAAAATCAAGCGTAAGCATGCTTTCCACAGCCACATTTTAACCAAAAAGTCGAACAAGAGAAAGAGAAACCTTGTTCAGACCACGCTCGTTAGTCCTGCTGATGAAGCAAGAATTAAAAGCCTGCTGTAATTATACAGCATCTGGTTCTATTGTTTAACCCGGCTACAGGCCCATTAAGTTTCCCGCTGCGGAACGCCTCTGGTCAAAAAACGTAAAAATTTATGCCACGTAGTGTCAATCATGTAGCGTCAAGAGCACGCCGCAAAAAAGTTCTGAAGCTGGCCAAGGGCTACTTCGGAAGAAGAAAAAATGTTTGGACAGTTGCTAAAAATGCTGTCGAAAAAGGTTTGGTTTACGCCTATATCGGTCGTAAACAAAAGAAAAGAAACTTCCGCAGCTTGTGGATCGTACGGATCAATGCCGGGGTAAGACCTTACGGCTTATCGTATTCGGTATTTATAAACAAGCTGCAGAAAGCAGGTATTGAGCTTAACAGAAAAGTATTGGCCGACCTGGCTTTGAATCATCCTGATGCTTTTAAAGCCATCGTTGAGAAAGTAAAGTAAGCTGTCATTGAAGACAGGTAAAAAGGCACCCGGAAGGGTGCCTTTTTTATTTTTAAAATCACTGTCTTATCGAAATACATTGTAATTCTTTTGTTTTAAAAGCATTTATCCTTAGATTAGTATTTGTTTTATTCACCTTAAACTTTTAATCTTATGAGAAAAATCCTTTTCACTTTGATTTTTTCATGCATTACTATAGTCAATGTATTTGCATCTGAACTAACGGAAAAATCTTATGATGCCAATTGTTTGAATACAGTATCGGTAGTTAATCCAGTTCTATGTTTTCCTGTTAAATTGTCATGTTGGGAAAATCCACATCAGACCTGCTTTGATGAGTCATATACGTTTGAAGAAATCGTAGAGTTAGTAGGGCTAATGGAAGATGTTTGGTGTGCATCTTGAAGCAATAGGCTGATCATCTTTTACTCTTTAGCCTGAAAGGCAATAGGCTCAGGCTAAAGAGTTTTAATACTTTCTATTATGAGGCCCCATTTATTAGTAATAGTAATAATGAATTTTCTTTGGATTGTGCCTGCTTATGGACAGTCCGAAAGAATAGATTTCATATATGAACTGGTTTGGAAAGAAGATAGCCTGAACCTGGACAAAACCAAAAAGGAGGAGATGATTCTTCAATTGGGAGGTGCTGAGTCTTGCTTCCAAAGTATGGTAAATTATAATTTTGAGCGGAATGTAGCAGATTTTGAGAAAACGGCAAGAGCCGGAGGTGTGGTAAGTGGCAGTGCTGTCAAAAAAATAAAACCAGTTTTTACTTACCGTATTTATAAGACGCCTGCTTCACTCCACGTGGAAGAAAAAATTATGAGGAGATGGTATACCTATAAGATGGATTTTGATACAGATGACTGGGAAATTCATTCTGAGCAAGACAGTATAGCAGGTTATTGGAGCCAGAAAGCAACAATAGATTATAATGGAAGAAGCTATGTGGCCTGGTTTACCAACGCAATACCTATTTCAGACGGCCCCTATATATTCCATGGGTTACCCGGGCTGATTGTACGGCTTTATGACTCCCAGAATCACTATACATTTACGCTTAAAGAAGCAAGGAAAGGAGAGAGTGCATGGCCTGAAACCGTTAAAAATATCATACCGTCTACGTTTAAGAATGTAAGTGAGCTTAAGCGTAGTCTTCGTCGCGATCCATTGGTTGATCCGTTAGTGTCAGGTTTTTTTAGTGACCCTCAGGCCATCGAGAACCTAAGGAAAAAGGCCAAAATGAATAATAATCCCCTGGAGAAGAACCAGTGAGAATCATTCTGTTTGCATCTGTATTATTATTATGTCGGCTTGGTTTTGGTCAGGTTGTTTTTGAGGGTATAGTTACTAATGAACAAAAAGAGCCGCTGGCAGGAGTCATGGTGACCCTGAAAAAAGATGTTTCCGGGCCCGTGCTTGTTTTTTCGAGAACGAATGCCAGCGGATACTATAAAATTACTTATAAAGGCAATGTAGATTCCCTGAGGATCTTTGCCCGGGCTATGGCCTATGAGGAGCAGGGTACAATGATACTTACTGGAAAAAATACCTATGACTTTATCCTTAGGCCATCTTCCTGGAATCTGGAAGAAATACTGGTAAGACCTCCCGTCAGCCGAAAAAAGGATACGCTCAGTTACCAGGTGGATTATTTTACCAGGGCCGGAGATCGTACCCTCGCTGACGTAATAAAAAGAATACCTGGTCTGGAAGTGAGTCAAACCGGAAGCATCACCTACCAGGGGAACCCTATTGAAAAATACTATATAGAAGGACTGGATTTATTGGGAGATGGTTATGGCCTTGCTAATAATAACCTGCCTGCAGATAAAGTGGATAGGGTAGAGATACTCGAAAACCACCAGTCTTTACGTATGTTAGAAGGTATACAACACAGTAACAGGACCTCTCTAAACATAAAACTGAAGAATAAATATACCACCACCATCCCTGTAGCAATGGGAGCGGGTGGTTCCCCTGCTATGGGGCTTGCGGAATTTTTACCCATGGTATTCTCTCCTGACAGGCAATTTATCGGCGGCTTTAAAGCCAATAATACAGGTAAGGATATATCTATGGATGGATTGCAGCATAATTCATTGCAGGATTTAATAACTGAACAGGCTGGTAATGCAAGAACGGATATCATCCATGTAAACTCACCAGCCATTACGGCAGACCGTTACCGATTCAATGAATCGGCTTATGGTACTTTAAATAGCCTCAGCAGGATCAAAAAAGACCTGCAGCTAAGATTTAATGCATGGTATCTGTCTGATCATTTCAGTATGAGAGGAGAGAGCAAAACCCGCTATAATCTGGATGAGGATACTGTTGTATTTTCAGAAGAAAATGCCACGGATCAACAGAACAATAAACTTCATATGGAAGCTGATTTATTTGAGAACTCTACTGGAAAGTTCTTTAAAAATGCACTTAAAATGACCTTTGACCATAAAAAAGGGTGGGGTGATCTCCTGACCAATAATGCCCGCCTGGATCAGAAGGCAGAAAGTCAGGTACGTGATTTTAACAACGATTTCGGATATTTGGTAAAGGTGGGCTCTCAGCTGATACAGGTTTCCTCAGCGGTTTCTTACAAAAATATCCCTCAATCATTAAGAATAATTAACGATGGTTATACATTTCCCTTTTCAGAGAATGCAAAGGAGATTCTCCAGGAAGTGAATGATAAAAAACTTCATGCTGACCTGATGCTCCGGGCCCATCGTAAAACAGGGGGTTTTAATTATAGCCTGAGAACAGGTGGGGAGGTAAAACATGAGCAAATGGCAAGTCTCCTCTCGGTAGGAAGAACCGGTTATTACGGTAATGATCTGCGCTGGAAGGAAAGTAGTCTGCTGGTGGATCCGCAAATAGAGAGAAACCGGGATAATTGGCAATTAAGGATGAACTTTCCACTGGCCTACCGTTCGTTTCAGATCAAAGACGATTTGTACGATATGAATCATAAGATAATTCGTTTACCCTTTGAACCCTCTTTTTTCTTAAAGTATGCTTTCCGGAAAGATTGGGAGCTACAAACGGATTTCAGAAGGAATTACCGGTTTGGGTCCATAGAAAATATGTATATGGGCTTTGTCTTGCAGGATTACCGGAGCCTTAACAGGAAGAATGGCCCACTCGCAGAAGACCTTCGGAATGTGGCCTCGGTGGTGGTGAGGTATCACAATCCTTTTAAATACATCAATGGTTGGCTTACTGCACGATATTCCCATATAGAAAGAAATAGTATAACTTCCGGCCAAATATACGAAAACGGGGGAACTACCACTATAGTTTATAATCAGAAGAACCCGTTGCAGATTGCCGGTGTAAACGGTGTACTCCGGTATATTTCCCCCTATAGAGGCGCCACCGTGGGCCTTCAGGGAGAATGGAACAGGCAAGCCAGTCAGATAATTATTAATGACAGGCTTACCAAACTCCAAAATAATTCTTTAAACGCTCGTCTCGGTTGGGGTATATTATTAGCTAAAAAAGTAAACCTGAAAGTAGATCATGAGATTACCCGTACGATCAGCCGGCCCGAAGGTGCACGGGTGTCAGAAATTTTTTATCAAAAACACGTAGCCGATATCCGGTATACCATTAATCAGAAACATTTTTTATGGACAAAGGGAGAATACTATACCTTTAAAATGACAGATAATACTACTGAGACAGGCTTTTGGGACCTGGGATACCGGTATATTCATAAGAAATCAGAGATCGAGGCCTTATGGCAGAATATTCTGAATAAGAACCGGTTCCAGAACGGGATGGTTTCAGCATTTTCAGAGTTTTACCAATCGGTTACATTGAGGCCAACACAGTTCTTATTGACCTTCAGATGGACTTTCTCCCCGTAAATATAAACGGTTTAATTTAAAGGAATGTTTAGTGACAGGCCGTTAAATATAGTATTTTGCCTAATAGTCTAAGAGATTGATAGGCAAAAGAGAAATTTTATTTGTGTAAAACTTACACAAAGACTATTTTGTGAAATCTTTAACCTCTACCTATGAAATAGCCATGAGCAGTCAGCTATCAGAAGTCGGGCACACCAACCGGCCTATGAATAAGCGGTCCGCTGCTGCGGCTGATAGCTGAAGGCTGAAAGCTAAAATTTTATACAAATGAAAAGAACCTTCCTGTTAATTACCTGCGGGGCCATGTGCCTCTATGCCTGCCGTTCGTCGGATTCGGGGGGCAAGCCGGAGATCCTGGTCAAATCTGCGGCTGAAGATGACCGGGCGTATGCTGCCCAGATCGAATCGGAAACCCCGGTTAAGCTGGCCGACGGACTGAAGATCAGCCTGTGGGCTACCGATTCGCTGGCACCGGACCCCGTATCTATGAGCATCGATGACTACAATACTATTTACCTGACCCGCACCAACCGGCAGAAGAATTCGGAGTTTGATATCCGGGGCCACCGCGACTGGATGACCGAGTCTATTAGCTGGCAGAGTGTGGAGGACCGCAGGGCCTTTCTGAAACGGTTCTTTGATGCTAAAGATTCGCAGAAAAACGACTGGCTTCCGGACCTGAACGGCGACGGCTCCCACGACTGGCGTGACCTGACCGTGGAGCAGGAGGAGATCTGGAAGCTGGAAGATACCAACGGCGACGGCCGGGCGGACCGTTCTACGCGGGTATTGAATGATTTCAGGGAAGAGATCACCGATGTGGCCGGTGCCATACTGGTGCGCAGAAAGGACGCTTTTGTAGGTCTCGGACCCGATCTGTGGCGGCTGGAGGATACCGACGGTGACGGGTATTACGACAAGAAGACGTCGATATCCCACGGCTGGCACGTGCACGTAGGATTCGGCGGGCACGGGATGTCGGGCCTGGTGGAAGGACCCGACGGCAAAATCTACTGGGGCATCGGGGATCCGGGGATGAATGTGGTGGACAAAGCCGGGAACCGGCATTTCTTTCCGAACGAGGGGGTAATTGTACGGTGTAATGCCGATGGCTCGGATTTCGAAGTGTTTTCACACGGCCACCGCAATACCCATGAATTTGTTTTTGATCAATATGGCAATGTCATCAGCTCGGATAACGACGGCGACCACCCGGGTGAGTCGGAGCGCCTGGTGCACCTGGTAGAAGGTTCTGACTCGGGCTGGCGCATCAACTGGCAGTTCGGCAAGTATACCGATCCGAAGAATAACCGGTACAAGGTGTGGATGGACGAAGGCATGTACCTGCCCCGACACGAGCAGCAGGCCGCCTATTTCCTGCCGCCTATCCGCAATTACCACAACGGCCCCACCGGTATGCAGTTTAACCCGGGTACGGCCCTGGGAAAGAGCTGGCTGAACAAATTTTTCCTGGTAGAATTTACCGGTACGCCCTCCGGAGCACACATCTGGTCGTTTGACCTGAAGCCCAAAGGAGCCAGCTTTGATTTTAATTCGGAAACCGATATGGTCAACGGAATCCTCGCTACGGGTATCCGGTTCGGAACAGACGGCGCGCTGTACGCCGCCGACTGGATCAACGGCTGGGGAACCAAGAATTACGGAAGAGTATGGAAGATTGACGTGACCACCTCCGAGCTTAACGGAATCAGGAAGAAGACCCAGGCCCTGATGGCGGCCGATTACGGCAAGAAAAACGGGAGCGAACTGTACGACCTGTTGTTTTTTGAAGACCAGCGGATCCGTCAGAAGGCCCAGTTTGAGCTGGCAGGACGGCCGGAAGGTGCCGGCCTCTTTACGAAGGCTGCTCAGCAAACGGGAAATCAGCTGGCACGGGTACATGCCATCTGGGGAACGGGCCAGCTTCTGGCCGCGAAGAAAGGCGATGCCGCCCTGCTGATCCGTTTATTGAAAGACAATGACCCCGAGATTGCGGCGCAGGCAGCTAAGGTGCTGGGCGACGTACGGCATAAGCCGGCCGGCAGTGCCCTGATGCCGCTGCTGGCACATGCCAGTCCGCGTGTACAGTTTTATGCGGCACAGGCCCTGGGCCGCATAGCCTATAAGCCGGCTGTTCCGCAGCTGATCGACCTGTTGAAAAGAAATAACGACAGCGACCTTTACATCCGGCACGCTGCTACGCTGGCGCTGTCACGCATAGATGACCGCGCGGCCGTGCACGGGCTGATCAGCAGCCCGGAGAGGTCGCTGCGGCTGGCGGCTGTGCTGGTGATGCGGAAAGTACAGGACCCGGAGCTGGCCCGCTCACTGAACGATCCTGATCCGTACATTGTGGCAGAAGCCGCACGGGCCATTAACGACGACCTTTCGGTAAAAGAGGCCCTGCCGGCCCTGGCCGCCCTGGTTACACGCCATGAAATCCGGTCAGAGGTGATTATGCGCAGGGCTATCAATGCGGCTTTGCGGACAGGCGGAGATCAGCAGCTGAATGACCTGGTGGCGTACGCACGCGATAACCAGGCACCTGCTGTGCTGCGGGCCGAAGCGCTGGCCACCCTGGCCGTATGGGCAGAGCCTTCTGTGCTCGACCGTGTAGACGGCCGTTACCGGGGCAGGGTAACGCGTGATGCAGCCCGGGTGAAAGCCCTGCTGGTGCCTGAAATGGAGGGTTTCCTGGCCAGTAAGGACCCGGCCATCGTGAATGCCTCCCTGAATGTTCTGAAAGAGCTGAAGGTAACCGATTTTAACGGGAAGCTGGATGCAATTTACCGGAAAACCGGGAATCCGGAGATCCGGTCGGGCATTCTTACCGCGCTGGCTGAGCTGAATTACGGAAAAGTGGGAGACCTGATCCATGATGCGCTGAAAAGCCCCGACAAAGACCTGCGCGGCACGGCCCTGGGTATGCTGAACAAGCTGGACATTTCGCCTGCCTTATTAAGCAATATGGTCAGCCAGGTGCTGCAAACCGGCGAGCAGGGCGAACAGCAGCGCCTGTTGAAAAGCCTGGGCGAAATGCCTTTGACCAGGACAGAAGGGCTCTTCCGTGAGCTGATCGGCCGGCTCAGAGACAAGCGTTTTCCTGACGGGCTGCGGCTGGACCTGGCTGATGCCGTCGAAGCTTCGGGCTCAGCATCCCTGGCCGAAGAGCTGAAAGCCGTTTTGCCGAAAGGAGATATTTACGAAGAATATGCCGATGTGCTGTACGGCGGAAACCGCTGGAGAGGCGAGCAATATTTTAAGCAGAATGAAACGGGACAGTGCGTGAGGTGCCACTCCCTGGGCGACGCAGGCGCAACCGTAGGCCCGGATCTGAGCAATATCGGCCGGGTGCTGGAACGGAAGCAGCTGTTGCAGGCCCTGCTGGAGCCGGGAGCGCGCCTTGCCCCCGGGTTCGGAACCGTTAAGCTGACCCTGAAAGGCGGCCAGGAGGTAACGGGCATACTGGAAAAGGAAAACGCCTCAGAGCTGGTACTGCGTACTTCGGAAGCTGAGCCGCTGCGGGTGCCGGTGTCACGTATCACCCGGCGCGAAAATTACCCGTCGGCCATGCCCGCCATGGGAAGCATCATGAGCCGGCATGAAATGCGTGATGTAATTGAATTTCTTTCGGGCCTGAAAAAATAGGCAGAATTAAAAAGTGCGCGTATCCCGGATACGCGCACTTTTTTGATTATTTCCCTACTATTACTTCTGCTCTGACCACTACCATGATCGTTTTGTCTTTAATTTCCGGATGCACAAACACCAGGTAAAGATCCTGGTTTTTCTGCAGGTCGGCTGCCGGTACTTTCAGCGGTATGGTTAAGATATCCGGCTTCTGGGTGATCGCTGCCGCCGGCTTCAGAAGGCCCGACTCGCCCACCAGCGTACCCGCAGGGCTGCCCAGCCGGAGCTCTATTTTGCCGCCTACGGCATTGACCTGTGCCTCCGGTGCCATTGCAGCCACCACGAGCGCGGTAATTCCTTTCAGGTCAATGTTTTCCAGGGCCACATAGGCACCTGATTTTTGCGGCATAAGCAGCTTCATGTCGTTGAAAGACATTTTCATGACGTCTGCCTCTTTGTCAAATGCATGTACGTCAAGAACGGAATTCCGCAATACCACGGTATGCTCTGAACGTACCGGTGGCAAGCCGTTTGCTCCCTGGTCGGTGTAGGCCGCCCTGAAAATGAAAGATCCTTTACCGGCATCGGCCTTCGGCACGGCAGTGACGTAGGTACCGGTCAGCGGTAACCTGGCAGAGGCTTTTTCTTTGGCCAGGCTCAGGATATACTTCGCCATTTCTTCGGCATCTTTCTGGGGCAGGTCAGGGTGTGCCGCCATGGCTACTTCTCCCCATACGCCGCTTCCGCCGCTGATAATCTTTTTGCTCAGGTAGCCTACGGCATCCGCTGTTTTTTCGTATTTCTGCGATACGGTACGGTAGGTTGGCCCGATTGATTTTTTATCGGCATCGTGACAGGATTTACAGTCGGCCGCATCAATGAGCTTTCTGCCGCGGCTCATCATAATGGCGTTTTCGTCTGCCGTTTTGTGTCCCTGCGAAATCTCCACCTTGTCAAAGCCTTCGGCCAGGTAGTCGGCTGTAAATACCACGTGGCTGGCCTCAATGCCGTTGCCCAGCGTGCCGTCTTCCTTATCCTGCACACTCACACTGTAAGGAATAGCGCCACCGGCCCGGAAGAAACTGGTGTTATGCCCGCCAAACGAGAGGTCAACTACAGGCAGGTCGTTTCCGGCGGCAATTTCCACTGTAGCCGCTGACTCCCCGCCTTTGCCGTCGTTTACGGTCAGTACGGCCTTGTACAGCCCGGGCTTATCGAGCGTGAGCGCTGCTTTTTCTGTTTTAAATTCTTTTTTGAAGCCGTTATCAGAGGTAACCAGCCAATGATAGCTCAGGGCGTCATCATCCAGGTCGCTGCTGCCTTCACCCGACAGCTCTACCTGCAGCGGCACGGCACCTCCCGGCTGGCTTGAACGGGCCTGCACCTGGGGTTTCCGGTTTCCGCCGTTGTATTCAATACGGATCAGCCGGGCGTTGTCGTTCTGAACAAACCAGCCGGTACCGTATTCCAGCATGTAGAGATCGCCGTTCGGGGCAAACTCCATATCCATGGGGTTGTTGAAGGTCTGGTTAGGTAAGAACCGCTCCATCCGTACGTAATCTCCGTTTTCGTCGAGGGTAACGGCCATGATAAAGCCGCGCATCCATTCGTAGGTGATCAGCTTTTTGTCGTAATACGACGGGAATTTCCTTTCGGCACCTTTGAAATCATCCTGGTAATACACCGGCCCGGCCATGGCGTTCCGGCCGCCGTTACCCATCAGCGGGAATTCAGGCGATGAGCCGTAAGGATACCAGATAAATGCATTCTGGGCAGGTGGAAGCTTTTGAAGACCGGTATTGTTTTTAGAGGTATTGAGCGGTGCGGCGGCATCCCATTTGGGACCCGACACCCCTTTCGCAAAATCGTATTTGTTATAGGCCTTGTTGTCGCCCACAAAATGCGGCCAGCCGAAGTTACCCGCTTTTTTGGCCTGGCCTACTTCATCGTGCCCGGCCGGGCCGCGGTCTTCTTTGGGATCACGGGCATCCGGGCCCACATCCCCCCAGTAGAGGTAACCGTTATGCTGGTCTACTGAGATTCGGAAAGGATTGCGGTGGCCCATGGTATAAATCTCAGGACGGGTATTGGGCGTGCCTTTGGGGAACAGGTTACCTTCCGGAATGGTGTAGGTGCCGTCAGGCTGGGGTTTGATCCGGATCACCTTCCCTCTCAGGTCGTTGGTGTTGGCCGATGACCGCTGTGCATCCCACGACTCGCGCCCGGGGCGTTCGTCGCTGGGACTGTATCCGTCTGATCCGTGCGGGTTGGTGTTATCGCCGGTAGAAAGGTAGAGGTTCCCGTCTTTGTCCCAGGCAATAGAACCGCCCGTATGGCAGCATTCTTCGCGTTGGGTTGGCACTTCAAGAAGCTCTTTCCGGGAATCCATCAGGAGATTGTCGCCCTTCAGCTCAAAACGGGCCAGCACGTTCGATGATTTTACGGGGTCAGAATAGTACATGTAGATCCAGTTATTTTTGGCAAAATCAGGGTCTTTGCTCAAGCCCAGCAGCCCGTCTTCGGCCTCGCGTACCTCTCCGGCCTTGTTGGTATACTTGGTGCTGACAGGTAGTTTGGCAATGTCTTTCAGCTCGCCGGTTTTATTGTTGAACAGCCGGATCTCGCCCTTGCGCTGAATGAAGAGGATCCGGTCGTTATCCAGTACAGAAAGCTCCATGGGCTCGTCAAGCTTCTCGGCCAGCACTACTTTTGTGAAGCGGTTCTCTTCGGGTCTTGACCGGGAAAAATCTACAGGTTTGGGTTTTTCGCCGCCGGAAGCGTACACAATACCGCCCCAGAGATGATTCAGGAAAAGCGGGTCAGAAAAAGACTCTTTGGTATGGCCCAGGGCCGTGTAGAAAGAACGTCCGCCGTCAAACTCCTGGTACCAGCTCATGGGGTGGAAATCCGGGTTTTTACCGCCGCTATAAGAGGTTTCATCAATGGTCAGCAGCGGATGGATATTTTTGGAAATATTCCTGAAGTTATAAAACTCGTCGGTGTATTCAAAATGCTCGGGCATGCCTTTGGTGGCCAGGTTATCTTTTTCCACTACGGTGAACCTGCCTTTCTGCACATTGCTGGGTACGCCGGGGTGGTCAACAAAGACGGCTCCGGCCAGCTCGCCGTACCAGGGCCAGTCGTATTCGGTATCGGTGGCCGAGTGGATCCCCACATAGCCGCCGCCGGCCTGGATGTAGCGTTCAAAAGCTTCCTGCTGGCGGGCATTGAGGATCTCACCGGTGGTATTCAGGAATACCACGGCGCTGTAGCCGGCCAGGTTTTTTTCGGTAAAGGCCGTTGCATCTTCGGTGAAATCGGCTTCAAATCCTTTTTCCGCCGCCATTTTTTTAATGGCTTCTATGCCCGGTTCAATAGAATCGTGCCGGAAACTGGCCGTTTTACTGAAGACCAGGAGCCTGATCTTCCGGTTCTCCGAACACGAGGAAAAGGTCATGATCGCAAGGATCAGGAGTACAAGTGTATTTCTCATGAGTATTGAAAGGTTGAAAATTTAATCGTTAATGGCCTGGAAAACAATCTGCCGGAATTTCCAGGAGGTATTGTCGCCCGAAATCCCCTGGGTTTGTTTCATCAGCACGCCGATGACCTGCTCTTCCGGGTCGGCAAAATATTGCGTATTGAAATAACCGCCCCAGCTGAAGGTGCCCTCGCTGCCCAGCCCGCCGGTAGCCACTCCTTTGGGGTTAACCACAGAAAATGCCAGTCCCAGGTCCTCGTTGCCGCCGGCCCAGAGATCACCGATCTGGTTGGCCATCATCATGTCTATGGTCAGCCTGCTGAGCAGGCGTTTGCCGTTATAAATGCCTTTGTTGAGGTACATCTGTAGAAACCGGGCATAATCGGTAGCGGTAGATGAAAGCCCCGCGCCGCCCGAGAAGAAGGTTTTTGCCCCGCGTACCGGGTAAAGGGCATCGTAATAGGGGTTATCGTTAAAAACCGCCCAGGCACCGTTCTTTTTGGTTTGCACATCGGTCAGCCGGGCCGCCTTGCTGTCAGGCAGGTAAAAGTAGGTATCGCGCATTTCGAGGGGAGCAAAAATCCGCTCCCGGAAGAAAACATCAAGGGGCTGCCCCGAGAAAAGCTCGATCAGGTAACCGGCCACATCCAGTCCTTCGCTGTATTTGTATTTTTCGCCCGGATGAAAATGAAGGGGCATTTTTGCCAGCCGCAGGATATTTTCCTTTGTGCTTACCGGATCACCGGAAAAGATGTCTTTGATGCCTGCCTTCTGGAAAATTTTCCGGAAGGTGCTGTCGTCAATAATGCCGTAACCAATGCCCGAAGTATGCGTCAGCAGGTGCCGGATAGTGATAGGGCGGGCCGCCGGCACAGTGGTAAAGCTGGAGTCTTTTTCATGGAAGGTATCCAGCACGCCTGCGTCTTTAAATTCAGGAATATATTGGGATACGGGATCGTCGAGGCGAAATTTCCCTTCTTCCCACAGCATCATCAGGCCGGTGGCCGTAATGGCCTTGGTCTGGGAGGCGATCCGGAAGATGTCGTCTGTTTTCTGGCTTCTGCCGGGTGAGGCATTGCCGAATGCCTTCAGGTAAACAATCCTGCCTTTCCGGGCCACGAGCGCTACAGCACCCGGGATCTCTTCTTTGGCTATGGCTTCAGTGAACAGGGCATCGATCCGTTTGAGCCGGTCTTCGGAAATTCCCGCACTCTGCGGAGTACCGGGACCCAGCATAGGGGCCTGCTGACCCTGTAGGGTGTACGTGGCGCAAACCAGTACAAACAGGATTTTTTTAATCATCAATTTAACGGTAGGTTGAATAACGGCTTCAAATTACAAAAAAAAGATTTCCAAACCCTAACCGGCCCGTTTTTTTAGGAGGAAACCGGCCGTTTGTCCGGAAAATGCACCACTGCAAACAATCTCGGTGAAAATATCTGCCATATTGTCAGAAATGCGTACCTTTGTGCGTTTAATTCAAAAGAAGATGAGCCATTTGACAGAAGAAGTGGAAGAAGCAAAAATTACGGTCAACGAGTTTGTAAACGGGACCAAGAAATTATACATAGAAAGTTACGGCTGCCAGATGAACTTTGCCGACAGCGAAGTGGTGGCCTCCATTCTGCGCAACAACGGGTACTCTACCACCTCGGATGTGGTGGAGGCAGACCTCATTTTGCTGAATACCTGCGCCATCCGCGACAACGCCGAACAGCGGGTACGCAACCGGCTCAGCATCCTGAATTCGAATAAGCGGCGCAACCCTTCCCTGAAAATAGGGGTGCTGGGCTGTATGGCCGAAAGGCTGAAAACCCAGTTCCTGGAAGAAGAGAAAATGGTAGACCTGGTGGTAGGGCCCGATGCTTATCGTGATCTCCCCAATCTCCTCCAGGAAGTAGACGAAGGCCATAAGGCGGTCAATGTTTTTCTCTCACGGGAAGAAACTTATGCCGACATCACCCCGATACGGCTGGATTCCAACGGCGTATCGGCTTTCATATCCATTATGCGGGGGTGTAACAACATGTGCAGCTTCTGTGTGGTACCCTTTACCCGGGGCCGTGAACGCAGCCGCGACGCGCACTCGGTGGTGAAAGAAGCGCGCGAGCTTTTTGAGCAGGGCTACCGCGAAGTGACCCTGCTGGGACAGAATGTGGACTCGTACAACTGGAAGAACGGGGAGGAGTCGTTTAACTTTGCCCAACTGCTGGAAGCCGTGGCACTCATCAGCCCCGACCTGCGCATACGGTTTTCTACCTCCCACCCGAAAGATATCACGGATGAGGTGTTGTACACCATGAAGAAATACGACAATATCTGTAATTATATTCACTTACCGGCCCAAAGCGGAAGCTCGCGTATCCTGGAGCTCATGAACCGTACGTACGACCGCGAATGGTACCTGGGTAAAATAGACCGGATCAGGGAGATCATTGGCGAAGACTGCGGGATTTCGCACGACCTGATCGCCGGTTTCTGTACCGAAACCGAAGAGGACCACCGGGATACCCTGACCTTAATGGATTATGTGAAGTTTGACTACGGTTATATGTTCTTTTACTCGGAAAGACCGGGCACACCGGCCGCCAAGAAGCTGGAAGACGATGTGCCGGAAGAAGATAAGAAACGCCGCCTGAACGAGATCATTGCCAAACAGCAGGAGCACTCGCTTCTGCGCAACCAGCAGGCGGTAGGAAAAGTATACCGGATCCTGATAGAAGGAGAATCGAAGCGTTCACCGGAAGACCTCTGCGGGCGCAACGACCAGAACAAAATGGTGGTTTTTCCCCGTAAGCACTACCGCAAAGGAGAATACGTTAACGTATTGGTCACTTCCTGCAGCACAGCCACACTTAAAGGGGAAATTGTAGACTGAGCATGGAGAACACCCGTGAAATACAGGATGTAAAAAACCGTTTCGGGATCATCGGGAATGCCCCGGCCCTGAATTATGCGCTCAGTGTGGCCATACAGGTGGCGCCCACCGACCTCACCGTGCTCATCAACGGCGAAAGCGGCAGCGGGAAAGAATCTTTTTCAAAGATCATCCATGGCCTGAGCAACCGGCGCCGGGGACCTTTTATTGCCATTAACTGCGGGGCCATCCCGGAAGGTACCATTGATTCAGAGCTTTTCGGACACGTGAAGGGCTCGTTTACCGGCGCTGTGGACGACCGTAAAGGATATTTTGAGACCACTAACCAGGGAACCATCTTCCTGGACGAAATAGGCGAGATGCCCCTGGGCACCCAGGCGCGCCTGCTGCGGGTGCTGGAAAACGGCGAGTATATCCCGGTGGGCTCATCTGCCGTCAGGAAAACCGATGTGCGGGTAGTAGCAGCCACCAATGTGGATCTGATGTCGGCGGTAGAGAACGGGAAGTTCAGAGAAGACCTTTATTACCGGCTGAATACGGTGCCCATCAAAGTGCCGCCGCTGCGGGACAGGGGGTTTGATATAGAGCTGCTTTTCCTCAAATTTACTACTGATTTTGCCGAGAAAAACCGCATACAGCCTGTAGAGCTGGCCGAAGACGCCCGGATCATGCTCCGTTCTTTCCGTTTTCCGGGAAATATACGCCAGCTGAAGAATATAGCCGAGCAGATCACCCTGCTGGAGCCTGACCGCCTGGTAAGCGGAGCGGTGCTGTCCAAATACCTGCCCAAAGAGCAGGCTTCGGGCCTGCCCGCCCTGCTGAACATGAAAGAGGGACAGGACTTTTCAGAGCGGGAGCTCCTCTATAAGGTGCTTTTTGATATGAAGAAAGACGTGACCGATCTGAAAAGGCTGGTGTATTCGATGATGTCGGGCAATGCGGTTGACAAAGACTCGGTCAGCCCTGAATTTTTTCACGAAGTGGCCACAGAAACGCCGATGCTGTATGCGCATCCCGACAGCAGCCTGTATTCGCCGTTCAGCACCAGTACCCTGAAAATTGACGATGTTCAGCGAAACAACGAAGACATTGAAGACATTACCCATGAAACGGATGAAGATTCTCTTTCGCTTGAAAAAAACGAAAAGGAAATGATCATCAAGGCCCTCCGGAAAAGCAATTTTAAACGTAAATATGCGGCCCAGAGCCTCGGAATTTCAGAACGCACGTTATACAGAAAGATCAAACAATACGATATTACCGATGAGAAGCCTTAGTGTTTTATTGTCTTTCCTGCTGACGTCTTGCGGAGTATATTCATTTACCGGCCGGAGTACGCTCTCGTCAGATGTGAAAACGTTTTCCATTCAGAACATCACCATGTCGGCGCCGTCGGGCTACGCTACGCTGTCGCAGGACCTGACCGAAAAGCTGAAAGAATATTACCAGCGGAACACCAAATTGAAGCAGGTGGCCCAGGGGGGCGATATCCAGATCGAAGGCTCGGTGGTGGATTACCGTACTGACGGGGTGGCGTCTTCTGCCAGCGGCGATAAGGCCGCCATGAACCGGCTGACCATTGTGGTAGAGGTAGTGTTTTCCAACAAGTACAACGAGGCGGATAATTTTGAAAAAGATTTCTCTTTTTATATGGATTACCCGCAGAACCAGACCTTAACCGAAGCAGAACCCACGCTGGTACCGAAAATCCTGGATCAGCTGGTGCTTAATATTTTCGGAGATACCGTAGCAAAATGGTGAAAGAGCTGAACCGGATCATCGGGAGTAAAGATTTCACCAGCGGGGAAGACACCCGCAAGCTGGTCTTTATCTGTGCCAACCACCGCGATTTTGAACTGCCCTTTGCCCTCCTGACTCATTACCCTGTTTTTGAAACGTATGCCGAATACTGGGAGAAAGGGCGGGAGATCATCCGGAGAAATACGGACTTGCTGGACGAGCTGCTGCGGCCGGTGAGGGAAGAGCCGGTGCCCGAGTTTCCCGGAGAAAAGCTTTCACGGGCCACGCGGCTGGCGCTTCAGAAGAAGGCAATCCGGAAATACCTGAAGCATTACCCGGTAAAAGGTGAGCCGGGACAGGATCTGCATTAAAAAAAAGTACAACATTATATACAGGATAGTTATAAATCACTATCTTTGCGGCTCGAAATTTTGAAATTGTATGGTAACTACTATTATTGTATTGTTAATTATAGCGGCTATTCTTCTGACCATTGTGGTTTTGATACAGAATCCGAAAGGCGGCGGACTTTCGTCTGAATTCGGCGGAAGCGGCGGTGCGCAGATGTTCGGTGTTCAGAAGACAGGCGATATTGTAGAGCGGCTGACCTGGGGGTTTTTCACCTTTATCCTGGTAGGTTCACTGGGAACGCTGATCTTTATCAAATCAAGCGGCACTCAGCAGGCCACGCAAAGTGATGTAAACGTGGAAAAAGCGACTACCACCACTGCGGTTCCTGCTTTACCGGCTCCGACCTCTACAGCCACAGCTGACAGCACCAAATAAGCTGTAACCCAAGACATTTTTTAAAAAAGATATCCGTTAGGATATCTTTTTTTGTTTTTTAACTTTGCAGGCTATGGAAAACCAACTGACCAACTCGGATATTGCTGACATTCTCCAGCTTGACGGCAAGCTCCTGGACCTGCACGATACAGACCCGGTAAGGGCCAAAGCCTACGTAGATTCGGTATTTACCCTTGAAAGACTGGATAAGCAGATTGCCGGGATGACGCCCGCGCAGATCGGGCAGATCCGGGTGTACGGAAAGATACTGCAGCCGGCTATCCTGGAAATCCTGGAAACCGGCACGCTGGCCGAGCTGGCTGAGCTGGCCGAAAAAACACCGGCGGGTATTTTCGAGGTGATGCAGGTCAAGGGCCTGGGCATCAAAAAGGTAAAAGCCCTGTGGAAAGACCTGCAGATCACCGGTCTCGAAAGCCTCAGGGAGGCCTGTGAAAAGGGGGTAATAGCACAGCTGAAAGGCTTTGGCGTAAAAACCCAGGAGTCAATCCTCGAGTCAATCGCCTTCCTGGAAAGCCTGAAAGGGAAGCTTCGTCTGGATGAAGCGCTGCTGCTGGGCGGGGAAATCCTGGAAGAGGTCAGGAAAATTTACCCGGATACTTACCTGAGCGGGGAGGCCCTGCGGTACGAAAATACGGTGGCCGAGCTGGCGTTTATAGTGGTGAAAGACGGGTTTGGCGGGATCAGGCTGCCTGAAGATATTTTCCACCAGGATATTAAGCAATCATCACCGGGAACCTGGCGCGGGCATTACCGCAACTTTGAGATCCCTGTGGTGATGGAAAAAGTATCTGCCCGCGATCGCGTGGCCAAAAGTATCATTAAAAGTGCGGCAGAAGACCACCTGATGTACCGGAACGGCAACGATGAAACGTTTCTCAGCTTCCTGGGCAAAGGCGGGTTTGAGGCGGAAGAAGAGGCCTACAGGCAATTCGGCTTTGCATACATTATCCCGGAAATGCGGAACGGTCGCGGGGAATTTGAACGGGCGGTGGATCCCGAAACCCTTATTTCCTGGGAAAAAATAAAAGGAACCGTACACAACCATTCTACTTATTCCGACGGCAAGCATACCCTGACGGAAATGGCGGAAGCCTGCCGCAGCCTGGGCTGGGAGTACTTCGGCATAGCCGATCACAGCCAGACCGCCGCCTATGCAAGAGGGCTGTGGCCGGAAACGGTTTACCGGCAGCAACGGGAGATTGACGAGCTGAATGCCGGGTATGCCGGGCAGTTCCGGATACTGAAGGGGATAGAGTCGGATATTCTTCCTGACGGAAGCCTGGATTACGATACGGAAGTGCTGAAAACCTTTGATTATATTGTGGCCTCTGTGCATTCGGTGCTCAGCATGGACATCGAAAAAGCAACGGCCCGGCTGATCCGTGCCATTGAAAACCCGTATACCAGCATACTGGGGCACCCCACCGGGCGTCTGCTGCTTCGCAGAACCGGCTACCCCGTTGATCACCGGAAAGTGATCGATGCCTGTGCCGCCAATGGGGTGATCATGGAGCTGAATGCCAGCCCGTACCGCCTGGACCTGGACTGGACCTGGATAGATTACTGCCTCGAAAAGGGGGTGATGATCAGCATTAACCCCGACGCCCACAGCACAGACGGCCTGCTCGACATACGCTACGGGGTGATGATTGCCAGGAAGGCGGGACTCCCCGCCGATATGACGCTGAATGCGCTGCCTCTGCAGGAAGTGATGAAAAAACTGAAGAAGCAGGGGGCGGCTGTTAATATCGTGTAACCATTCGCTAAAATAGATTTATATACCCAGCGGTATTCTTCCTAGTTTTGCAAGGTGTAAATGATTAAACTATGAAGATGTACAAAGTATTTCTGCGGATTATCCTGCTTTCAGCCGTTTTACCCGCCGGTGCTTACACCGCCCGGGCCCAGGACCAGATATTGGACGGGATCGGTGAAACAGGGATGATTGCACGCTATGTGTTTAACGGGGATACCCGCGACTGGTCGCGCAATAACCTGCACGGTAAGCCGGGCACCGGCGTTCAGTTTGTGAACGACAGCCGGTTCGGAAAAGTTTTATCGCTTTCGGGAGAAGGCAACGCGTTTGTAACCCTGCCGGGAGAAACCCTCACCGACCTCGAGTCGATCAGCATATCGGGATGGATCTACCTGCGTTCTAACCGCGCCGGACAGCGTTTCTTTGACTTCGGTACAAGCGCCGGCCGGCATTTTTCTGCCGCTCCGTCGGGTACTAAAAGCGGTGAAGGCTACCAGGCGCTGCTGACCAGCGGGGAAGAGAACCTTACCGGGGCCGTTTCACCGGCTATAGAATTGAATAAATGGGTGTACCTGGCCATTGTGGTAGATATACCGTCGCAATCCATGATCACCTATGTAGATAATAAGCCGGCCGGTGAAACTACCGCTATTCCGCGCGAGCTGGCCGCTGTATTCGGCCATTCGGCCAACCGGCTGTATATCGGGAAGTCGTTGCTGGCCGGTGACCCTGATCTCAACGCCCTGATCCATGATTTTCGTATTTACCGGGTTCCACTGACCCGGCGCGAGGTAGCCGGCATCTACTACAATGCTACCCGCGGCAGCCAGGGGAGCACCGTGAACGTAGGCAAGCCGGAGGAGAACCTCCCGCAGTTTTCCCCGGCTGAATCGCAGCTGTACAACGCGTATTTAACCGCGGTGTCGGATATAGAAGTGGAAACGGAAGCAGGAAACCTGCCCCGCCTGCCCAGTCATGTGCCCGGCACCTACCGCAACGGGGTGGAAGGCCCGCCGGTACGGGTGATCTGGCCGGCACCCACCGATAACAGCGATGTGCTGGAAGCCGGGCGTTATACGCTGACCGGGCGTGTGGCCGGCACCAATTTTCATCCCAAAGCCCTGGTTACGGTTAAAAATACAGGCCCTGTGACTACGCCCGATGCGCAGCTGGAAACCTTTGACCTGAGCCGGGTTTCACTGGAAACCGACGCCCACCATCACGATACCAAGTTTATTGAAAACCGGGATAAATTTATCAATACCCTCGCCAAAACCAATCCCGACTCGTTTCTCTATATGTTTCGGCACGCTTTCGGACAGCCCCAGCCTGAAGGAGCGCGCCCGCTGGGCGTATGGGACAGCCAGGATACGAAGCTGCGAGGACATGCCACCGGGCATTACCTGACCGCCATAGCCCAGGCCTACGCCGGCACCGGTTACGACAAGGCCCTGCAGGCCGGTTTTGCTCAAAAAATGGAGTATATGGTCAACACATTGTATGACCTTGCTCAATTATCCGGGAAACCGAAAACAGCCGGCGGAGAATACGTGGCTGACCCTGTTGCGGTACCGGTAGGGCCCGGAAAAGCCGCGTACGACTCCGACCTGAGCCAGGAGGGCATCCGTAACGATTACTGGAACTGGGGCAAAGGATTTATCAGCGCTTACCCGCCCGATCAGTTCATTATGCTGGAGCACGGTGCCCGGTACGGCGGACAGAAAACCCAGGTGTGGGCACCCTATTATACCCTGCACAAAATACTGGCCGGGCTGATGGATGTGTACGACGTAAGCGGCAATAAGAAAGCCCTGGATGTGGCTTCAGGCATGAGCGACTGGGTATATGCGCGCCTGAGCCAGGTGCCCCGCGATACCCTCATCAAAATGTGGAATACCTATATTGCCGGCGAGTTTGGCGGTATGAACGAGGCCATGGCCCGCCTGTATCACATTACCGGCCAGGAAAAATACCTGAAAACGGCTCAACTGTTTGACAATATTAAAATGTTTTTTGGCGATGCACAGCATTCGCACGGACTGGCCAAAAACGTGGATACGTTCCGCGGCCTGCACGCCAACCAGCATATCCCCCAGGTGGTGGGCAGCATAGAAATGTACCGGGTGGCGCATGATCCGGAATATTACAAAGTAGCCGATAATTTCTGGTACAAGGCCGTGAACGACTATATGTACAGCATTGGCGGAGTAGCCGGAGCACGTAACCCCGCTAACGCAGAGTGCTTCCCGATCCAGCCTGCCAGCCTGTACGAAAACGGGTTCTCGGCCGGCGGACAAAACGAGACCTGTGCCACCTACAATATGCTGAAGCTCACCCAGAACCTGTTCCTGTTTGACCAGCGGGCCGAGCTGATGGATTATTACGAACGCGGGCTGTACAACCATATCCTGGCCTCTGTGGCAGAACATACACCGGCCAATACCTACCACGTGCCGCTCAGGCCGGGGTCGGTAAAGCAATTCGGCAACCCCAATATGACGGGCTTTACCTGCTGCAACGGCACGGCCATAGAAAGCAACACCAAGCTGCAGAGCGCTATTTACTTTAAAAGCAGGGACAACCGGTCGCTGTATGTTAACCTGTACATTCCTTCTACCCTGCACTGGACCGAGCGCGGCATAACCGTGGAGCAGACTACCAGCTTCCCGAAAGAAGATCAGACCCGCCTGACCATCCGCGGGAACGGGGAATTTGACGTTCATGTGCGGGTACCTTCCTGGGCCACAAAGGGATTCTTCGTGAAAATAAACGGCAAGGCGCAGAAGCTCAAAGCTGTGCCGGGGTCTTACCTGAAAATCAGCCGCAAATGGAAAAACGGGGATGTCCTGGAATTGAGAATGCCGTTTGGTTTTCACCTGGATCCCGTGATGGACCAGCCGAATATTGCCAGCCTGTTCTACGGGCCGGTTCTGCTGGCCGCCCAGGAGCCCGAGGCAAGAAAAGACTGGCGTAAAGTAACACTGGATGCGAAAGACCCGGGGAAATCGATCCAGGGAGACCCGCAGAAGCTGGAGTTTACCGTTGACGGCGTGGTCCTTAAACCTTTTTATGAAACCTACGGGCGGCATTCGGTTTACCTCGATGTTACCCTGAAATAACTACCGGATGTGTGAAAAATGCCGGCTTTACGGCTGGATTATCCAGCGGTTGACGGCATTTTTCTCTCCCTCCATCACAATTTTCAGGAATTTGCTTTCCTTCCATTCCGGGGTGAGCGGGATGACCGCCTTACCGCTTTTGAGCTCAAAACTACCGGCAGGACGATATATATCGCCTTTCCCTTCGGTATCAAAACGGTTGGTAGTAGAGATCAGTACGTTTACTTTTCCTTCGGTTTCCAGCGGGGTCCATTCCAGGCGCAGCTCCCCGTTCACTGTGCGTGCCGCCGGCTCGGCCAGCGATACATCGCCGGTAAACGGTATGCCGTCCAGCTCATACCGTTTTTCAGTGGGGATGGAGAGGCCCAGATGCCGGGCTACCGAGGGCAAAACATCTACAATGGCCGGCGTATAGATCCTGAAATACCGGTTCAGGTCTTTGCTGTTGGTACATATCCATGACATGCGTTCCCGGGCGCTCTGTTTGCCGTGCGAGAGGCCGGTAGCAGCGTCTCTTCCGTGGTCGGTCACGATCACGATCAGCCAGTCTTCCGCATAGTATTGCTCCCTGTATTTTATAGCCTGGTAAAGCTCGCCCAGCTGGCGGTCGGTTTTGCGGATGGCTCCGGCCATTCTTTCGCTGTCGCCTGTGGCATGCCCCACGTCGTCGGTATATTGGAGATATACCCAGCTCAGGTCGGGGGCATCTGTACGGATGCTCCGGCAGGCCTGGCTGATCACTTCCTCGTCAATACGGTTGATATACGCCGATTCGGAGTCGTGCGGAAACCGATCTTTGTCGAGCTCGTACCCGTCAAAGGCATAATCCAGCTTCAGGTAGCCGGTCTGGGCCAGGTTCTCGCCCAGCAGCTTTGTGCGGTTGTCTGTCCAGGTAGAATACACCGCCAGCTTCTTTTCGGGCCGGCTTTCGCAGAGGAGGCTGAAGAGAGTAGGGTAGTGGTAATTGGGATTTTCGATCCGGTTATCCCATACATTGTGCTTGTTGACCCAGGTGCCGGTCAGCATGCTGTTGTACGATACCGCCGAGATGGTCGGGGTCTGGGAATACGCCCCTTTTTCGCCGCCAACATAGGCCCGGGTATACCCGCCCTCCCGGCTGATCATGTCGAGGTTAGGGGTGGGCGTGCTTTCCAGCAGGTCGGCCGGGATTCCGTCGGCAATCACCATAACGGCTTTGGGCGTACGGGTCTGGGCACAAGCCAGGCCCGAAAGCAGGAAAAAGAGGAAGAAAAAGCGGTTTCGCATGATTCCAGGGTTAAAATACAGGTAAAGATAAAGCAAATATACACCTGCAGGCCCATCTGAACCCGGTAAAATGCATGAACTATTTACGGCCTCCGTACGTTTTTAAGATGAATGACAAAAGGAGGATCTCCTTTTGAAATCCTCCTTTTGCCTGAGAGCAATCCCTCTCCGTTTACTTACCGCTAAGGCTCAGAACTTCCGCCAGCTTATCGTGCAGCTCCTGGCCCCGCAGATTTTTAGCCACAATAACACCTTCCGGGCTGATCAGGAAATTAGCCGGTATAGCCCTTACGCCGTATAGTGCGGCAGGACCGCTTTGCCAGTATTTCAGATCGGAAACCTGTGTCCAGGTCAGCCCGTCTTTTTCAATGGCTTTTATCCAGGCGTCTTTGGTTTTATCGAGCGATACACCGAAAACTTCAAACCCCTGTTCTTTGTATTGGTTATAGGCGCTTACCACGTTGGGGTTTTCTTTGCGGCAGGGGCCGCACCAGGCCGCCCAGAAATCAAGCAGGATGTACTTCCCGAAATGGCTGGAGAACCTGACCGGCTGGTCACCGGTATCGTTTAATACGAAATCAGGGGCGGGCTGGCCGATTTTTATTTTCTCAAGCGTCTCCAGGTATACATACAGGTTTTTTACATAGGCTGAATGCTGAATCTCCGGGCTCAGCAGGCCAATTGCGTTCCGGATCTCTTCGGGCTCCATGCGGTAAGCGTAGTTCCTGTAGAGAATATAGGCCGACGCAACAGAATTCGGATGATTACGCAGGAAATCTTCGATCTTCAGGTTTCTTTCGGCGCCCCGGGAGCTTTCAAAAACTTTCTGCGCTTCTGAACCCGTGATGCGGGTATTGCGGTAGTAAGACGAGCTGTCGAGCTCTATCTGTATGTTCTTATCTCCCTTGTCCAGGAAAAGAAAAGCCGGGGCCGTCTGTTCATCGGCTGTGATGCCGTATACTTCGGGCACGGAGAGGGCCGTACGAAAGCTGAATTTCCCGGAAGTAACCACGGCCGAGTCCAGCGTATAGAATATCTTATTCCGGAAAGCCTGGAGATATACTTTACCGGCCGGGGAGTTTTTCAGCTCGCCGTTTATGGATACGGTTTCCTGGGCAGCCAGGTTAAAGGTGAAGGCCCCGGTGAGGGCCAGGATAAGGCTATATTTTTTCATGATTTTTTGATTTTAATACACACCTGTAGTAAGCGGTTGATACGGGTTATTTAAATGACCGGACAGCGCTCTTCCAGTAAGGATAGAGAAAGCAGGCTGCACAAAAGCCGAAAACCGATTCGAGGAAAGCAAAGAGCAGCAGCACAGCTCCCAGGAAACGGGGTACATCTGTGAGCCCGTAAACCGATGTAACGAGTACGGCCACGCTGAAAGCGAGCCCTATGCGGGCGGCAAAAACTTTCGGACCGCGGTCAGTAGGTTTGGGGGTGAGCCGGAACAAAGAAACGACCGATCTGCCGGTCACCGCCAGGGGACTGGCCTTACCGTATTGAAAGGCACGTAAGGCAAAATCAACCGCCAGGAAACCCGGTATCCACCAGGAGCCGGTGGCCAGGAATAAGCCGGTAAGTAAAACCACAAAAAATGCTGTAATTCGTGCCTGGTTCTCATCTGCTTTCAGAAGATCTACGGGGCATTCGGGATAATTGGCCATAATCGTTTTCAAAAATATGGGGCAAAGATAAGCAGGGCATATTAATATCCTATTAAATCTATAGATTTTATATCCTGTATTTTAATAAGCTCAGCAGAATTTCGGCAGATAGCCGGCTTTTTTTCAGGATAAAGCTTTCCGGCGTGTTGTCACCGATCTCGAAAACAAGCGATTCTGCCCCGTATGTTTCAAACAGGTAGCTGAATGCGGTAGAGGTGGGTGGCCCGAAATACAGCGGTTTTATATTCGGGTCATACCCCGGAATTTCATTCTTAAGCCGGGTGAGCCATGCATCGGTGAGTCCGGGTGTATTTGTCTTGAATTTCGGATCAACGATGTAATAAATATCATCAAATGTAGAATGGAAGTCGATGGCAAAATGCAGCACGTCTGTGCTTTTCAACTTTGCTCTGAGGTAATCACGGATGGCCCGGGTTTCGGGCTGATTAAATGCGGCCCAGTCCCTGTTGAGATCAACTCCCCCTTGGTTATGACGCCAGTAACCGTTATCTACGCCATCCGGGTTGACCAGGGGGAAGACCAGTATATGGAACAGGTTTTTTGATGCTGATTTGTTGAGGGTTTCCACGAAATGGGTGAGGGCCTGGTGACCGGTGACCTCCGGCGGATGCTGCCTTCCGAGGATAACTATTTTATGCCGGCTTCCGGGGTTACCGATCTCCACCACGGGGATGGTCCTGCCCAGCATGGATTTCCCGGCCGAACCTGCCTTTACGCCCTCCAGGCCGGCTATCCAGCGGTTTACATCGCTGCTGGTGAGCAAAGGCTGTGCTGCTACCAGGGCCGGTTTTTCGGATACCTTTAGCTGAAAAGTAAATTCATTATCCTGTGCATGGCCTTCCAGGGTAACCCAGGTACCGGGAGCGGTCTGAAGCTTCGGGTTATAGCGATGCCTGGTTTTCCCGGGATACACCAGCCTGACCGAAATAGTCTTCGGGGTATCTGACCATACTTTAAAGGCGTACCACGGACTGGGATTTACCGGCTCATTTTCGGGGTTGACCGTTAACCTCAGCAGGGTGTCGTTTTCCAGTTCCGCAGCATTTATCCGTGCCCCTTCAAAATCATTGGATACATACAGGCCGTTCAGCGGGTAAACACCTTTCCATTGGCCGGTAACCGGCCGTGACCGGGTATCAACCGGCTGTATGGGATCCTGTCCTTTGAAACGTTCGGCCGGCTTTTGCGCCGTCAACAGAAAGGGGAAAAAGATAAACCCAAGAAAAGTTCTCATAAGTGAAATACTACAGGGTACGAAAACGGTTTGCCCGAATAAAGACAACGGGGCAAAATTACGCATATCGCATGACTGTATTTTTAATATTTTTCCGGTTAAAATACCGGATGGCTTTGTCGGTATTCTCTTTGTCGGTTCTGAGCTCGAGAACCAATTTCCCGAAATTTCCCTTTCCTAAAAACTCAATATCGGCTTTTACCAGCCGGTAGGGTATATTGAGCCCGGAATAAAGGGTATCGATCAGGCGGTCGAACGAAATGGTTCCGTTTAATTCTACTTCCACTATCGGGAACAAATCTTCCGTGGAAATATTCTCTGAAGAGGTATAAATATCCTGTGCTATGGCCATACGTGTAGTTTTTATAAAATGTTTATGCCGGAGAGAGGGTTACCGGTACTGCGTTTGCCCGGTAGATAACCGGGTTGTCCGTACTAATTATGGGCAAATATAAGTGTATTTTGTATAAATATACTAAATCTATAGATTTTATATTTTTATAATAAGTAAACGAAAACAAATGAACTGCTTTTACGGCGGAAGAGGGGTACTTCCCGGCCTTAAACGGCGTGTTTCCGGGTTACTTTTTCACCGGGTTATAACAGCAGAAAAGGTTTTATGCTAAATTTACAATAAGATATCCCCGGAATGAGGAGCTCAATAACCAGCGAAAAGTTATGGCTATCGCAAAAAGAATATTTCTTCTGAATAAAGCGAATATAATCTACGGTGCAGGCCTGTTGCTGCTGCTGAAATGGCTGGAGATCCGCTGGGATTGACCGTAACCCTTACCAGTGCATTAATTTTGAAACAGAAAGTCGTTCAAAACAAAGAATTATAAACCGGAGCATACTCTGAAACCCAACAAAGGAATGAAAAAAGTAACAGGCATTGGCGGCATTCTAAATTTTATGGGGTATAGATTGACAATTTTGCTGGTATTTCTTTTTGTGCTTAAGGGTTGCAGATCGTTGCCTTCAGAATACATGTCCCATAAGGAGATTGAAAATCTCAGCAGGGAGAGTGTCTCAAAGCAATATCCTGTTCTGGCCTGGGAGTATTCGTATATAGGAGAATATAAAAAATCACTGGAGGCCTTTGACGACTACTATAAAGCTACAAATCAGGTTGTTCCTCACCCTGAAATCGACCTTCCCCGGCATTTTGTGGCTGAAGATGCCCGCGAATATATCATCAGAAAGAGCTCGGGCGAAAAGGTGATCATGATCAATGAGGCGCATCATCAGCCCATGCACAGGGTATTTACCGAATCTCTTTTGGAAGCGCTGTACGAAAAAGGGTTCAGGTTTCTGGCCCTTGAAGCGTTAGTGAGCGACTCAAAAATCAATGAGACCAAAGTGCTTACCCTTCATGACGGGTACTATACGAAAGAACCCCAGTTCGGGAGCCTGATTCTCAAAGCGCTGGCGTTAGGCTATCATGTGTTTGGGTATGAATACACAGACCATGACATCAGCCGGGAGCTGGGACAGGCAAAAAACATTTATAAGGTACTGGAGCAGAACCCCGATGCGAAAATACTGGTTCATTGCGGGTTCAATCACCTGGTGGAAGACAGGCACCCGGACGGCATCCGGTCGATGGCACAGGAGTTGAAATCATTGGCAGATATTGACCCGTTAACGATAGACCAGGTAGAATTTTCAGAATACAGCGATCCCGCTTTCGAGCATCCCTTATATCGCTTTTTCCATGTGGAGAACCCCTCTGTTTTGCTGGATGATCATGACCGGCTGCTTCCTCTGAATGGAGAAAATTCTATTGTTGACATGCGTATAATTCATCCTGGAACCGGGCTTATTCACGGAAGACCCGGCTGGTTGTACAGGAACGGCTCCCGGAAGAGCCATTATCTCTCCGGCAAAAACATAAATGTTCAATTTCCCTGCACCGTGTTTGCCTATAAGCAGGATGATTTTGATTTCAGAAATGTGCCTGTTGACGTTATAGAGATAAATAACTTCCGGGAAAAAGCATTAGTGCTTCCCACGGGTAAATTCAGGGTATATATCCGTGACAGAGCAGGGCGGGTTAGTCATACTTCTGTTGTGGTTGAGTAATTTCTACAAGACAAAAATGCCATTCGTTCGGGCTGTTTTATCCACTTCCCTGATTGATGAAAAATATACAATCGCCTGTTAATATTAATTATCAATGAAAAGATATAACTTTACTTCTGCATAAATCTAACCCTATATGAAGCTACTACCCGTAACTGCCCTTCTTATCCTGCTTTGCGCCTTACTCCTCTATAGCCAGAATTTACACATCTCTGCAGAAACTGTAGTCGCTGGTGATACTATTGAAATGGCCTATTCGGGTCCGCTGGCTACATTGGAGGGCACTAAAATGCGGGTGGGGTGGCATTTTAGTAAAGGCAAGATCCTGTTTAAACACACCCCGCTTACCGCAGGGGAGAACGAATTAAAGGGAGCTGTTTACGTTCCGGACTCCACCCTGTTTTTATCCATTGAGATATTCAACAACCAGGATCCGGAAAATGGAGTGGAAGCTTATGGCTATCCCGTATATCATCAAGGAAAGCTGGTGAAAGGTACCCGGTTTGCCGAAGGGTATTTTTGGGCACTGATCAGCCCGGTTAAAGAGCTAGAGAAAGGTATAAACCGGATGGAGGAGGATTTTGCTTTGTATCCCGATATAGAAGATGCCAATCGCCATTATTATGTTAATGCGTTAAACCGGGTTCCGCAAAGACAACAGGATGCGCTTACGATTGCACAAGAGGGCTATAATAAGATATTGACAAGTGGTGAGCGCGATTTTCAGGCATTCCATTATAGCTTGTTGCTGGCAAAATCAAACAGGCAAAAAAGTGACTCTTTGATGAAAGTGGTCACTGACCGTTACCCTAAAGGTTCGCTGGCCTGGAATTTACGATATCTTTGGCTTGAACTTTATTTAGATGATGAACCCGGCAAATCATTCGGGTTATACGATTCGCTGAGAGCAGATTTCCCGGTTATTAGCCCCGGAAGGGAAAAGAGGATGACTGAGTTTTTATTGTCGTATTACATCCGCATTGCTGATTACGACAACTTTGAAAAGACCATTGCGTCTTTTGCCCGGGAAGACCGTTCCTTTCTGACTCAATTGGTGATAGGTCAGAATTATGCCGAAATGGCAAAAAAAATAGTACAATCAAAAGCAGGAATATCCCTGGCGGGGAATTTTATAGAAAAGTCGCTCAAAGCACACCGGCTTTACGACTCCCTATCAGGCTATTACGGCAAGGCATTGGTGACTTACGCAGCCATCCTGAGTGAAGAAGGTAAACCCAAAGAAGCCCTGCAATATCAGCTTAAAGCAAAGAATATAGTTGATTACCGCTCTCCTGAGTTTACAAAAACATTGATTCAGTACTACATAAACAACGGCCAGTATAAAAATGCACTTCTTGAAGCCGAATACTTTATCTCCACCCGCAGCTATCATCCCGTCGACTCGTTACATAAAGTAGCTTTTAAGGCACTCTACGGTACAGAAGAAGGATACACAAGCGCTTATGCTCAAATCAGGCAGCGGGCCGATAAAGAATACGCAGAATCCCTGAAAAAGAAATTAACCGACCTGCCTGCACCTGATTTTGTACTGACGGATCTGGAAGGGAAGAAAATTAAGCTTTCTGATCTTAAAGGAAATATCGTGGTACTGGATTTCTGGGCTACCTGGTGTGGTCCGTGTATTCAGGCATTCCCTTCCATGAAGAAATTGACGGATGAATTTAAAAATCAACCTGTACATTTTCTTTTCATTAATACAATGGAAAGCCAGGAGGCCAGCGAGAGGATTGAAAAGATACATAAAACCCTGGTATCGAGGAAAACTCCTGAATTGCATGTATTGCTGGACCAGCTTGAAAATGACAAATTTGTAGCTGCAGGAGCCTATACTATTTCAAGTCTTCCTGCCAAAGTGATTATTGATGCAGAAGGAAAAATACGGTACAGGGGTACCGGTTTTTCGTCTGAAGCGACTCTCCTGCGGGAAATTAAAGAGGTTATGGAATTGATAAAATAGCAGGCTACCCTTCAACTATATTACAGGATGAATAATTTTGAATATACAATTATTGACTTTTCCAGGGCCCGGATGCGGGTTATTGCGAAATTAATCAGCAGGATACGTTATCGGGCGGACCGGAAAATAGCGCTTTCCCTGGGCATTATAACGGTTTTGGGTGGTTCTTTAGCAGCCCAGGAAAACCATTTTATGTTTTGGGAAAACGAATTATCGGTCAGCACACAGGGAAAACCAATGGTGATAGATTTCTGGGCTACCTGGTGCGGTCTCTGCATAAAAGCGCTTAAAGAGAGTGATACGCTGGTCAGTAAATACAAGGACAGAATTGGCTTCTATGCAATTACCGATTAATAACGTAACCAATGAATAGGGTAGCTTTTTTATTTGCATGTATTTTCTTTTGTTCATCAGGTATCTATGCACAGCAGGATAGAAGTGTGATCATTCAAAGCGAACCGGTAGCACTAAATTATATTGACATATTCGGAGAAACAAAAAGAACAGATGATCCTGGTGAATTTCCGGGGCAAAACGCAATGATGAAGGCTGAGCTTAATGAGCCCCGGTTTTTATATTTCCTCGATACGAAGTCTCCCCAATTTACTTTTTATTATTTTTTCGCGTTTCCGGGTGACTCCATCCTTATTCACCGGGCGAATTCAGCCTTCAGCATCCGGTCAAAAAATTATCCGTCCGTTAATTACCTGATTGAGTCTTTTGAAAAAGACTCCGTAAGTATTTTCCTGGCAAATGAATCAAGAAGACTATCGCTGGTAAACTCGTTTACCGATGCGTACAAGGTTTCAAAAAGAACTTTCTTGCACAGAGACAGCCTGATAGATCACTATTCCGGCGAGTTGGGAGAAAACTATAATAAACTTAAAAAACTGAACAGGATTGTACGGTTAGATTATTTGCTGCAACCGTATAACCCTTGCAGCAGCCGCCCCGATTTTACGCCTGAAACAGGCTCGGGCGAGTATTTTGCGGAAATCGGGAGACTATTTTCATTAGCATTTGAAAATGAGGACGATATTTCATTGTTCTCATTTTGGCTCAGTAAAATTGCTACCAACTACCTTAATTACATGGTGAAGGATACCCCGGCCGAAGAAAAAACAAAAACGAAAATCGATTTGATCAGCAGGATGCCTGAAGGAAATACCCGCACTATTTTTATTACAAAGCTCTTTCTGGAGGAAGGAACCAACAGCTCCTTTTATGATGAATACTATCCCATATTCAGTAAAATTTGCAAAAACGAAGCTTATAGAGCCCTCATTGAGGCCAGAAGGCTTAAAGTGAAGGAGATAACAACTTCTGAAACAATAGCATCCACTTTGCTGGAGTCGCCACGGGGAGATGTAATTTCCTGGGACTCTCTTACCGGGAAGCATCCGGGAAAAATGGTGTATGTCGATATCTGGGCTTCCTGGTGCAGCGGATGTAAAATTGCTCTCCCCAAACTCAATAAATATGCAAAAGAAAACCCTGATCTGAAAGTAGTTTTTCTATCGAAAGACCACGATATTAAAAAATGGGAGAAGAGCCTTTCTGAGTGGGATTTCCCTGATAACGCAGAGCATTACCGCATAGACCCCGATACTGAACTCAGCAAAGCCATTTCTGAACCTTCCATCCCCAGGTTTCTCCTGATCAACAGGTCGGGAGAGGTAACCTTTATCAGTGCAGAAAGCATAGGTACACCCAACTTTGAGAAAATGATGCGGAGACTGGGAAAATGAAACCAGGCACCCCCACAAAAGTACAATGGTTGAGTAGAAGCAACTGATTGGGGTTTTCGCTCGGGAAAATAGATAGCTGATTGGAATAGTCTTTTATCCACTCTTGGGCTACAAGCATCAGTTCATCCAACTCATCCTCACTATGAGCAGAACCTATGTGCTGGACAATAATCCGCTTTCCTTTTTGATATCGCACCACCTGAACAGCCTTAGCCTTTGAGGCGGTGATTACAACCCTAATTCTCATTCAAAATACCCTCTTAGTGCGGTAAAAGTACTAAGGTAAAAATGTATTTCACTGCTGTTAAGATACTTATAACCGCACTAAAATTAAAGGGGACAAGTCAGGAAAGGTGCTGAACGGTTTTTTAAATCCATTTTGTGCATCAGACTGATCACTGTATAAAACAAACAGGCTTTTAAAATTGCAGTGATCAGAACGAAGCCGTAGATGACGAAAAAAGCAGGCCTGCTGCCGTTATATATTTTACTCAGGTCGAGTGTCTGATAAAGATTCGGGACAAATTCAGGCTTATACAGACTGAAGAAAAAGTTAACTACTAAACCTCCCGCTTCAATCGACAAGCCGACAAAGATGAGCCAGGCCATGAAATATAAGACCCAAAATACGATGTTGTTTGCTTTTGACATAATTCTAAAGTTTAATTTCTTCGACAGGAAGAATAAGCATTGATCGATAAACAATGAAAATACTTTGATTAAAAGAAATATTTCTCTTTTAAGTGATTCCCTATGGGTTTAATCCCCCCACAGGCTCTTTGCCGATACAGCAACAGCCGCAAATGTCCCAAATTCAAACAAAACTGGCCGGTATTTTAATTTTATTGTGATCTGCTGTCCCGAAATTTGATCCCTGATCAGGCTCCATCCCTCTCTACCCAATGAATCGGTATAAAAATTTCCTTTTGTTTGCCTCATTGTTTTGTATCCCTTCGTTACCCCTCCCCGGTCAGCAAAGCCTAAGCGGCAGGGTTTTTGACGCCGGCGCAAAACCCCTGGAGGGAGTAAATGTTCTGATCCTGCCCGACACCTCCTTTGTGAAAGGCGGCATATCAGATGCTGCCAGAACTTTCCTTCTCAGCGGGGTTGCGGCCGGAAATTACCTGCTGTAGGGGAAAAGACGAATAAATAAGAACAATCAGATTTCTGATCACTAAAACCCAAAACCTATGACAAAACGTATATTCCTTTTTTTTGCATTACTGACAGGGGCTTTTCCTGCGGCTTATGCACAATGCCCTGCGGGAGATCTTGTCTTTAGCTCACAAACAGCGATTGATAACTTTATTATCCAATATCCGCACTGTACTTCTATTTCCGGTAATGTAAGTGTGCAGGGCACAGATATTACCAATCTGGACGGCCTGTCTAACCTGGAAAGCGTAGGCGGGAATCTTCTTATTGTACGAAATTCATCCTTAACGAATATAGACGGCCTGTCTAACCTGGAAAGCATAGGCGGGGAACTTCATATTAACCTTAATTCATCCTTAACGAATTTAGACGGCTTATCGTCTTTGGAAAGCATAGGCGGGGATCTTTATATTCAGAATAATTCATCCTTACCGAATATAGACGGTTTATCGTCTTTGGAAAACGTAGGCGCGATTAGTATTTGGAGTAATTCATCCTTAACGAATATAGACGGTTTATCGTCTTTGGAAAGCATAGGCGGGGTGCTTTTTATTGTGCAAAATTCATCCTTAACGAATGTAGACGGCTTATCGTCTTTGAAAAGCATAGGCGGGAGGCTTTCTATTTTAAGTAATTCTCAATTAACCGATATTTCAGGCCTTTCCAACATTGCGCCCGGCAGCATAGATAGATTGGAAATTACCGATAACCCTGTTCTGTCGGTGTGTGACCTGCCCAATTTCTGTACGTATCTGGGCAATCCTGCGGCTACCCACCCGAGGAATATATCGGGGAATGCTGCGGATTGTATCAGTGAAGCGGCGGTGATAGCGGCGTGTACACCTGCACCTGTATGTGATGCGCCTGTGGCGGCCAACACGGGTTTAACGGCTCTTACGGCCTCATTCAGCTGGGATGTGGTGAGCAGCGCCACGGGCTATGAGTGGATAGTAGTGGCAGACGGGGCGGATCCGGCTACGGCCACCGCGATAGCTACGGGCAGCGGGTCAGGTATAACGGCCACGGGCCTGTCGGAAAATACGGCGTATGATTTTTACGTAAAAACCATCTGCGGCACAGGGGTTGAAAGCGGCTGGTCTGCCCGGGTAGATTTTATAACTCCCTCTCTCTGCCCTGCGGGAGATCTTACCTTTAGCTCACAAACAGCGATTGATAACTTTATTATCCAATATCCGCACTGTACTTCTATTCCCGGTAATGTACTTGTAGAGGGCACAGATATTACCAATCTGGACGGCCTAGCTAACCTGGAAAGTATAGGCGGGAGACTTGATATTTGGCATAATTCTGTTTTAACGAATTTAGGGGGCTTGTCGTCTTTGGAAAGCGTAGGCGGTCTTAAGATTTGGGATAATTCTGCCTTAACGAATTTAGAGGGCTTATCGTCTTTGAGAAGCATAGGCGGGTTTTTTTATATTCAGGATAATTCATCCTTAACGAATATAGACGGCTTATCGTCTTTGGAAAGCGTGGTCGGGATACTTGTTATTTGGAATAATTCATCCTTAACGAATGTAGACGGCTTATCGTCTTTGGAAAGCATAGGCGGGTATCTTTATGTTGCGGATAATTCTGTGTTAGCGAATATAGAGGGCTTATCGTCTTTGGAAAGCGTAGACGGTTATCTTTATATTCTAGGTAATTCTCAATTAATCGATATTTCAGGCCTTTCCAACATTGCGCCCGGCAGCATTGATGGATTGTATATTGCCAGTAACCCCCTTCTGTCGGTGTGTGACCTGCCCAATTTCTGTACGTATCTGGGCAATCCTGCGGCTACCCACCCAAGGACGATATCGGGGAATGCTGTGGATTGTATCAGTGAAGCGGCGGTGATAGCGGCGTGTACACCTGCACCTGTGTGTGATGCACCTGTGGCGACCAACACGGGTTTAACGGCTCTTACGGCCTCATTCAGCTGGGATGCGGTGAGCAGCGCCACGGGCTATGAGTGGATAGTAGTGGCAGACGGGGCGGATCCGGCTATGGCCACTGCGATAGCTACGGGCAGCGGGTCAGGTGCCACGGCCACGGGCCTGTCGGAAAATACGGTGTATGATTTTTACGTAAAAACCATCTGCGGCACAGGGGTTGAAAGCGGCTGGTCGGCGAAAGTGGATTTTACCACTACGGCCGGTCCCAATAATATATCGCTGTCATCAACATCCATTAACGAAAACGTATCTGCGGGTTCTGTAGTAGGTACGTTTAGTACCACTCCCTCCACAGGTACCCCTATCTATAGCTTCGCGGCCGGAGGCACCGACAATGCTTCGTTCAGCATCAGTGGCAATAGTTTGTCGATTAATATAAGCCCTGATTACGAAACAAAAAATTCGTATTCTATAAAAGTACGTACTACCGATGGTGAAGGCTTAGTGTTTGACAAAGCTTTTACTATTATAATCAATGATTTAGACGATATCCCTGTGGCCCCGACGCTGACGTTGGGAAGTATTACCCAACCTCAACTATGCGGCGGCACCGGCAGCGTGACCTTCAAAACCACCGGTTTGCCGGATGGTCCGATTAGCCTAAGGTTCCGCAGGGGTGACAAGGACACTACGGCCACCGTCACCGTCAATAATAATGTATTTACACTGAGCAGCCTGTCGGGAGATTCTTACAGCGGATTCTGCGTTTCTCTCCACGGATGTGAGCAAACATTCACAGATACGGTCACTTTGATTAATCCTTCTGCACCGGTAGCCACCATCACCCCCGGTGGCTCCACCACCCTGTGCGAAGACGACGAGGTATTGCTTACAGCCTCCGAAGGGGCCACGTACCTGTGGAGTACGGGAGCTACCACCCGGAGCATCACGGTAAGCCAGGGCGGAACCTATACCGTTACAGTCACCTCGGCCCTGGCGTGTGTATCTGAAGCAGAGATTACGGTAGAGAAAAAAGTGTGCAACCTGCCTCCCGTGGCGATATGTAAGCCGGTAGTAGTGATGGTGGCCAACAGCGACTGCTATTCGGTAGTAACGCCGCAGGATCTAGATGCCGGTTCTTATGACCTTAATGGCGACTGGACCCGCCACTCCCTCGTGGGAACAGACGGTATTTTCCGGCCCGGAGTCTACACCGTTACCTGCGAGGTCATGGACCCCAAAGGCGCCTACAGCACCTGCCAGACCGAAGTGAAAGTTCTGGATCACACGCCGCCCGTGGCCTTAGCCCGGAACCTGACCTTACAGCTAAACGCACAGGGGCAGGCCGGCATCAGCGTATCTGACGTAGACGCGGGCAGTCATGACGGCTGCGGCCCCGTGACCATGAGCGTGAGCCGTACCACCTTCGACTGCTCCGACCTCGGAAACCTGCAGGTCAGACTCACCGTCACCGATGCCAGTGGTAATGTGTCGGAAGCTATCTCTGATATCAGGATCGTAGACAATACGCCGCCGGTAGTCAGCGCCACGAACGTGACGCTTGCTTTAGATGAAAACGGCCGGGCTTCCATCAGCTCTGAAAGCATGATTTCCGGGATTTATGATAACTGCGGAATATGGGATATCCATGTTTCACAAAGTGAGTTCACCTGTGATGACCTGGGAGAAAACCAGGTAGAGATTACCGCAGAAGATGTTCAGGGGAATCGCACCACTGCCACGGTAACCGTGACCGTGCTGGATACGCTGGCGCCGGTGGTACTGACCCGTGATATTACCCTGTACCTGGATGCGGCCGGTAAAGCTTCTGTAAGCCCGGAAAACATTGACGAGGGCAGTCGCGATAATTGCGGCATTGCCGGGCGCACTCTCCAGCATTCCGCTTTTGATTGCGGAAGCATAGGAACAATGCCGGTGCAATACACCGTCACGGATGGTAGCGGCAACAGCACCAGGGTCATCATTCAGGTGACGGTCAGAGACACCACCGCCCCGGAAGCCGTAGTGCAGAATATGGTGCTGGAGCTCGGCGGGGACGGCAGAGCCACTCTTTCTGCCGGAGATGTTGACGGCGGAAGTTCAGACAATTGCGGAATTGCAGAATTAAGCATCTCACAGACCGACTTCGGTTGCACCGACCTCGGTCGGCGACTGGTCACCTTCACGGTAAGCGATATGAACGGGAATGTAAGCACTGACCGTGCAGTAGTAGAAGTTCTGGACCCGAACGGCGTATGCCCCTGCTCTTACGGCGTGCTGGCCTTTAATGGCATCACTTTGAGAAACAATACCGTTTCAGCCGGCGGTGTCGGAGTGATCAACTCCGGAAAGAAAGCAAAACTGCGGAATACCGTCATCAACCGGGAAGGAACTTTTATTAAAGCACCTCAAAGCCGCTTTGACAGTCAAAGTGAGGCCAGTACCTATATTCGGGGGGCAGCCCCTACCCCCGAGGCCTTCCGCAGTAACGGTAATAAAGACAAAAAGAAAGAGAGGGTCGGTAAAGGTGAAAGCCGTACCCTGAAGGCCGGTCGTTACGGAAAAATCAAGATAGGGAAAGATGCTACTCTTACCTTCAGCGGCGGAGATGTCTTTATCCGGAGCCTGAAAGCAAAGAAAAATGCCCGCCTGACGTTTACAGATCATACCACCCTGCTGGTAAGAGGTGGAGTGAAGCTGGGTAAAAACGCAGCCGTAAATACGGGTGGTGAGCAGGTCAGTATCTATGCAGGCGGCAATATCACTACCGGCAACGGATCAGAATTGCGGGGTTACTTTCATAGCCGGGCACGTCTTAAGACGGGCCGGGGGGGAGAAATTACCTCGCTGGAAGGTTTGTTTGTTGCCGATAAGATCCGGGGCGGGAGAAACACCCACTGGAGTGGCGGAGGTGTGCTGTGTACGGGCAATGAGGAACCGGAAGCTACCTTAGCCAGGGTTGGGCAGAGTGAGACGGAGTCGGGCGGCGAAGCGCATGTAGAAGGTCAGGACACCCTCCATGTTACTTTATACCCCAATCCCGTAGCATATGACATGCTGAAAGTAAAAATAGAGGCTGCAGAGCCGGGCGGTACCCTGACACTGCTGGACATCCGCGGCAATGTGATCCGGGCAAGCACCTACAAGGGCCGATCCGATACGAGAGAGATAGACATGCGTAAGGTAGCGCCGGGCACGTATATCCTACGGGTGGTGAGTGGCGGCGGTCAGGTGAAAACCCTGAGAGTGGTGAAGGAGGATATATAGATTTTGGTTTACGTTTCAGCCATAAAAATCACCTGGCAGTAAGTTCCGGAATAACTGATGTAGGATTAAAAGGCGATCTGCAATACTTCGTTAACGTTAAAAATAGTGTACGGGCGGGTTTTAATTTTACTTCTCATAATATATTATATATTGGAGAACCCTAAAAAGATGAGTAACCGCACCCAGGCTGTTCAAAGTAAATATTTGACTTGGGAAAACGTACTCTTTGTAAATCATGCGAGCAAAATTACCCGACGTATTTCTTTAGATTACGGTGTAAGAATGAGCGTCTATAAGTTGCCGGGAAAGAGAGATATGGATATTAATTTTCCTTTAGACAGCGTAGATTATCTACAGACCGGAAAAAAAGAATATCTGTAAATGTTGAGCCCCGTATTCAGTTTAACCTTCATCTTACTAGTAATAAAAGCTTAAAGGGTGGCTATGCACGAAATGTACAGTATATCGGTCAGACCTGTCTTAAAGAAGCAGATGAGATAATAAGGTTCTGGACAAGCAGTTATTATTCTCTAAAACCATTAATTTCGGACCAGATCAGCCTATCGTATTTACACAACTTTGATTACAATCATTATCATCTCAGTATTGAAACCTATTATAAAACGATTTCTAGTTCTACCACTACGAAAGGAATGCTACATGGCGGCGGTTACGGCATACTCGATTTTAGAAATATCATTAAAGGAATAGAACTTTACCTGCTAAAGACCAGAGGGCGGCTTACCGGATCCGTTGGATATTCAATCCTTAACACGAGTGCTGCAAGGACAAATGAAAACGGTGACCAACCGGTTTATGAATTCTTCAATAATCCGTTGCATGGATTTTCTATAGGCGCAGTATATGAACTTACACGAGAATGGAAACTATCAGGTATATTCTCTTTCCTTCCTTCAGGAGATGTTGTCATAAGTCCTCTAAATACTACCGGTTCAATACCTTATTATCCAGCCACAGATGGCAAAGGTTCCTATAAGCTGGCTAATCAACGCTTGGATATAGGTACGACATACAGACCTTTTTGAGACCGAAAGTATCAATCATGGTGGACATTCAATATAAGCAGCGTATTTGAAGAAGGAAGCCAAAGCACGAGCATTATTCATACACATAATTTGCGTACTAAAGGAGACTTATCTCTAGACGGCCAGGATTGGGTAGTCTCCCTTAGCTATAATTTTACTTTTTAGGGAAAGTGCCTTATGACCTGATCATGTTTATTTTTAACAGAAAAAAGTCAAAACTACTGCTTTTCATTCTTCGCATAACTTCTTCTCTTCTTCGCAATAATTTTAATCCTTCGGGCCTTAATATGACCTTTGTTGAAAGCAATTAGCTCTCTACTGTTACCTTCTTAATTTAGTTTTAAACGCCTATGATTATCATAAGAAACACTTTGAAGTCTGTACTGATTCTCTATTTTCTAGTACTATCCTATATGCCTGCTTCGGCCGGGCCCTTGGCCCCAAATGTCGTCAGCGATACTCTCCAAATGGCAGGAAACTTCGCCTGGATTATAATGAGCCTCGGGTGGTCAGTAACTGGTTTAGGTATTTTTTTCTATGTGAAGGGGTCTTTTGATGGGCTTAAGGAAGATCATGACGGAACACAGTATATCGTTACTAATGGATTTATAAAGTTGGAAAAATATTGTTTTTGATTGGTGTCATTAGTGCCATCGGCGGACTGGTTTTGCTTTTTTATCACTCTTAAAGTTATAAGCTCGGATTTTATAGGGAGAGTATAAAATTTCATGTTATTAAAGATTCTCAAAAATGATTAGTGCAACTACCTCCGCTTTAAAGGTACGGTTTAGGGATAAAGACCGAAATACAGAATTCGTAGTCGAGTTAAAACGAAGAGTAAATCATTATTTTGTCAGTAGGGGATTAAGTCCTTACGCCAATAGGGAGATGTATTTACATGACCACGGGTTTGAAATTGACATCTGCATTTTAGCAACCCTCTCTTGACAAATAATTAAATATTTTTAACCACCAAATGCTTCAAACCCGGATCATTCAGCCGCTCCATCTCCGACTGAATAATATCCTGGACATCCTGCTTGATCTGTAGATAGTTTTGCTGCACCATGCAACCATCCAGCTTCGGGATCACCTCGATATCCTTATAGTGACCTTCCCCCGACAAACCGGACGAATTTAAAATAGAGATTTCAGGATATTGAGCCTGCCAAAATCCCAAGTAGATAAAGCAAGATTCGAATGCAGGGCTTCTATCGAAGAAGAGATGAAAGGTAACCGGAAAAAAGTTACGGAGAAAAGACAGCAACTGGCCGAAAACAAAGAAAAACTCTTTACAGTGGAAGAAAAGTGGATAAAAGTGAAGTTAATAAAGATACTTATGACCGATGGTATTCAACCTATAGTGGAACTATTCTTGATTTAAAAGGAGCTATTGAACGGTTAAACAAAAATCAGAATCTGGCTTACACTATTCTTGAAAATAATCTGGAATATTTTACAGACATGCGTTCCATTTACTTGAAAGCAACTACGCTACAAAAAAGAGAATTTGTAAGTCAGGTGTTCGATAACAACTTATATTATGAAAACGGCATTTATCGAACACCCGCCGTGATAGAGATATTTGGGATCAAGTCGAAAACTTGAGGGGTAATACTTTAAGCATAGATATTTTTTAATCTGAATAGGAAGAATTTTATGTCTCTAACGCCTCTGGAAGATGCTCTGAAGGCT
>Ga0206116_1000314_pt1 | contig 63069 bp, 69 predicted proteins | sample 3A1Ametagenome_FD_178000 | JGI IMG/M metagenome (GOLD analysis project Ga0206116, IMG submission 178000) | Enriched microbial communities from leaf-cutter ant dump, University of Wisconsin, Madison, United States - 3A1A | ecosystem: Environmental > Terrestrial > Nest > Insects nest > Nest dump...
CATCAAGGGCCAGCGCGGCAGCGGCATGATCTCGGTGAACGGCTCGGCCGCGCGCCGCGCCTGCGTGGGCGACCTGCTTATCATCGCGGCCTTCGCCCAGGTGCACGAGGACCAGGTGGCGGGCCACCAGCCGCAGCTCGTGTTCGTGGACGAGCACAACCGCCAGACCGCGCTGCGCCACCACGTGCCCACGCAGCCCTTGTGATGCCGCCCGCCGACGCCCTCGCCGCGCGCAGCCTCGCCAGCGTCTGGCACCCCTGCACGCAGATGAAGCGCCACGAGGCCGAGCCGCCCGTGGCCATCGCGCGCGCGCAGGGGCCGTGGCTCTACGGCACCGACGGCCAGCGCTACCTCGACGGCATCAGCTCCTGGTGGGTCAACCTGTTCGGCCACGGCCACCCGCACATCCAGGCCGCGCTCACCGACCAGCTCGCGCGGCTCGACCACGTGATGCTCGCGGGCTTCACGCACGCGCCCGTGGTGGAACTCTCCGAGCGCCTGGCCGCGCTCACGGGCCTGGGCCATGCCTTCTACGGCAGCGACGGCGCCTCGGCCACCGAGATCGCGCTCAAGATGAGCGCGCACTACTGGCGCAACCAGGGCCGCCCGGCCAAGAGCCGCTTCGTGGGCCTGGCCGGGGGCTACCACGGCGAGACCGTGGGCGCGCTGGCCGTGACCGACATCGCCCTGTTCCGCGAGGCCTACGCGCCCCTGGTGCGCCTGGCCGCCACCGCGCCCAGCCCCGACGCGCGCGGCGCGCGGCCCGGCGAATCGGCACGTGATGTGGCCCTGCGCGCCGCCGCCGCGCTCGAAGCCTGGCTGGCCGAGCACCACGCCACCACGGCCGCGCTGATCCTCGAACCCCTGGTGCAGTGCGCGGCCGGCATGGCGATGCACGATGCCGAATACCTGCGCCAGGCGCGCGCGCTGTGCGACCGCTACGAGGTGCACCTCGTGGCCGACGAAATCGCCGTGGGCTTCGGCCGCACGGGCACGATGTTCGCGCACCAGCAGGCGGGCATCCGGCCCGACTTCCTCTGCCTCTCCAAGGGCCTCACGGGCGGCACGCTGCCGCTGTCGGCCGTGCTGACCACAGACCAGGTCTACGCCGCGTTCTACGACGACGACGTGGCGCGCGGCTTCCTGCACTCGCATTCGTACACCGGCAACCCGCTGGCCTGCCGCGCGGCGCTGGCCACGCTGGAGCTGTTCGAGCAGACCGATGCACTGGCGCGCAATGGGCAGCTTGCGCAAGCCATCGACACCGCCTGTGCACCGCTCACCGCGCACCCGCGCGTGCGCCACGCGCGCCGCCAGGGCATGGTCTGGGCTTGGGACGTGGACACGCAGCTCCCCGACTTCGCGCGCCGCTACCACCGCCACGCCATGGCGCGCGGCCTGCTGCTGCGCCCCATCGGCACCACCGTCTACGCCATGCCGCCCTACGTGCTCGACGCCGAGGCGGTGCAGCACCTCGCGCACCACGCCCTGGCCGCGCTCGACGCCACGCTGGCCGAAGAGGCCGGTGCGGCCGCGCCCGCCGAGGAGCGCCTGCCATGACCCTGGGCGTGTTTGTCACCGGCACCGACACGGGCGTGGGCAAGAGCCTGGTCTCGGCCGCGCTGCTGCACGCGCTCGCGCGCCACCACACCCGCGTGGTGGGCATGAAGCCCGTGGCCGCGGGCGCCGAACTGCACGGCGGCCAGCTCGCCAACGAGGACGCCATCGCGCTGCGCGCCGCCTCCACCGTGGCCGTGCCGCCCGAGCTCGATAACCCCGTGCTGCTGCCCGACCCGCTCTCGCCGCACATCGCGGCCGCGCGCGCTGGAACGGCCATTTCCATCCCCGCCATCGTGCAGAGCTACCGCCAGCTCGCCAAGCGCGCCGACGCCGTGGTGGTCGAGGGCGCCGGGGGCTTCCACGTGCCGCTGTCCGACACCGAGACCGGCGCCGACCTGGCCCAGGCCCTGGGCCTGCCCGTGGTGCTGGTCGTGGGCCTGCGCCTGGGCTGCCTGAACCATGCCGCGCTCACGCTGGACGCCATACGCGCGCGCGGCCTCGCGCTCGCGGGCTGGGTGGCCAACCACGTGGACCCGCAGATACGCGCACCCGAGGACAACATCGCCTGGCTGCGCCAGCGCCTGGGCGTGCCGCTGCTGGCCGAACTGCCGCACCAGCCCCGGCCCGACGCGCGCGCGCTCGCCGGGCTCTACCAACTGCCTGCAGACTGGACATGACCACCGCTTCCTGGATCGACGAATTCCCCGCGCGCATCGCCGCGCTGGACGACGCCCACCTGCGCCGCAAGCGCCGCGCCGTGGTGCCCGCCGAGGGCGCCCACCTCACCGTGGACGGCACCCCCATGCTGGCCTTCTGCAGCAACGACTACCTGGGCCTCGCCAGCCACCCGCAGCTGGCCGAGGCCGCCTGCGCGGCCACGCGCGAGTTCGGCGTGGGCTCGGGCGGCTCGCCGCTGGTCAGCGGCCACAGCACGGCCAACGCCGCGCTGGAGGACGACCTCGCGCGCTTCGTGCAGCTGCCGCGCGCGCTCTACTTCTACGCGGGCTACGCCACCAACATCGGCATCGTGCCCGCGCTCGTGGGCGCGGGCGACGCGCTGTTCTCCGACGCGCTCAACCACGCCTGCCTGATCGACGGCGCGCGCCTGTCGCGCGCCACGGTTCACCGCTATGCGCACGCCGACCTCGCCGCGCTCGACGCCCTGCTCGCGGCCAGCCCCGCGCGGCGCAAGCTCGTGATCACCGACGCCGTGTTCAGCATGGACGGCGACGTGGCCGACGTGCGCGCGCTGCTGGCCCTGTGCGAGCGGCACGACGCGCTGCTGCTGATCGACGACGCCCACGGCTTCGGCGTGCTCGGCCCCGAGGGGCGCGGCACGCTGGCCGAGGCGGGCCTGACTGGCGCAAACGCCTCGCCGCGCGCGCTCTACATGGCCACGCTGGGCAAGGCCGCGGGCGTGGCGGGCGCCTTCGTCGCGGGGCCCGACGCACTCGTCGAATGGCTGCTGCAGAAGACGCGCAGCTACATCTTCGCCACGGCCGCGCCCGCGCTGCTCGCGCGCGCGCTGCAGGCCAGCCTGCGCGTGATCGCCGCCGAGGGCTGGCGCCGCGAGCACCTGGCGCAACGCATCGCCCAGCTGCGCGACGGCCTCGCGCCGCTGCTGCAGGGCACGCACTGGCGGCTGGGCGACTCGCGCACCGCCGTGCAGGCCCTGGTCATCGGCGCCAACGACGAGGCCCTGGCCGTGATGGAGGGCCTGCGCGCGCGCGGCCTGTGGGTGCCCGCCATCCGCCCGCCCACGGTGCCCGAGGGCACGGCGCGGCTGCGCATCGCGCTGTCGGCCGCGCACACCGAAGCCGACGTGCAGCGCCTGCTGCAGGCGCTGGCCGCGCTGCGCCCGGCGCACGCCTGATTTTTTTCACTCGGAGGTTCTCCATGCCCCACCTGACCGTCGAATACTCCCGCAACCTCGCCGGCTTCCCCGAAGCCCAGGCGCTCACCGAGCTCAACGCCGCCGTCTGCGCCAGCCCCGAAGTGGCCGACGAGGCCGACCTCAAGACCCGCATCCTGCCCGTGCAGCAGTTCGAGGTCGGCACCGCGCCCGCGCACCGCGCCTTCGTGCATGCGCAGCTGCGCCTGCTCTCGGGCCGCACGCCCGAGGCGAAGAAGGACCTGTCCGAGCGCGTGGCCGCCGTGCTGCGCCGCCTCACGCCGCGCCCCGCGGGCGTGCTGGTGCAGCTCAGCGTGGAGATCGTGGACATGGACCGGCCGAGCTACGTCAAAGAGCGGCTTTGAGCCAAATCGGCCGCTAGCGCTTTCTGGGAGAGCGTAAGCAGCTATTCTTTTGGAAGCATCCGCACTTCCAGCCAGCCGCGCAGGCTGTTGACGAAGGCCCAGCGCTCCACGCGCGGCACGTCGGCCACGCGCAGCAGGCCCTCCTGCACGCGCCCCTCGCGCAGCGCCACGGCACGGCCCACGCCGGGCAGCAGGCCGCAGGCGAGCGGCGGGGTGATCCAGCGGCCGTCCAGCAGCGCGGCGATGTTGCCGAAGGTGGATTCGGTGATCTCGCCCGCCTCGTTGTAGAGCACGGTGTCGAACACGCCCGGCGCGGGCGCGAAGGCCGCGTAGTGCGCGCGGCGCGTGGTCTTGTGGCGCGTGAATTCGCCGTGCGCCTCGGCGAAGGGCCGTGCGGCCAGGGCCAGCAGCACGGGCCCGGGCGTGGGCTGCAGCGCGAAGGCCTCGGCGCGCGGCCGGCCTTGCGCGCCCAGCAGCAGGCGCACGCGCCACGCGCCCGCGGGGTGGGCGGCGCACAGCGCATCCAGGCAGGCCTGCACGCGCGCCGCGTCCCAGGGCACGCCGAAATGCGCGGCGGCGGCGGCCATGCGCGCGAGGTGGTCGGCGCGGTGGCGCAGCGCGCCCTCGTGCAGGCCCAGGGTTTCAAGCAGGTCGAACGGCGCGCTGGCGCGCTCCACGAAGGCGCGCTTAGCGGCCCATTCGCGCCATTCGGCCCCGGCCTCCGATCCCCAGGTGATGCCGCTGCCGATGCCGCAGCGGGCCTGCGCGCCGCGCAGCGCCACGGTGCGGATGGGCACGTTGAAGGTGGCGGCTACGCCGCCCGCGCCGTCGGGCCGCACCACGCCCACGGCGCCGCAGTACACGCCGCGCGGGGCAGCTTCGAGCTCCTGGATGACCTGCATGGCGCGCACCTTGGGCGCGCCGGTGACCGAGCCGCACGGGAACAGCGCCGCGAACACGCCGGCCAGGGTGGTGCCCGCGCGCGTGCGGGCCTCTACGTCGGAGGTCATCTGCCACACGGTGGCCAGCGCCTCGGCGTGGAACAGGCGCGGCACGCGCACGCTGTGCGGCTCGGCGATGCGCGAGAGGTCGTTGCGCAGCAGGTCCACGATCATCACGTTCTCGGCCCGCTCCTTGGGGCTGGCGCGCAGCTGCTCCGCCTGTGCCGCATCTTCTTCAGGCGTGGCGCCGCGCGGGGCCGTGCCCTTCATGGGCCGCGCGAGCAGGCTGCCGCCGCGCCAGTCGAAGAACAGCTCGGGCGAGACGGAGAGCGTCTTTTCCGCCCCCATGTCGAGGAAGGCGCCGTAGCCGCCCGGCTGCGCGCGGCGCAGCGCGGCGAACAGGGCCAGCGCATCGCCATCCCACGCCCCCGCGAGCGGCGCGGTGAAGTTGACCTGGTAGCACTCGCCCGCGCCGATGGCGCCGCGGATGCGTGCGATGGCCGCGTCGAACGCGAGCCGCGCGATGGCCTGCTCCCACCGCGCCGTAGCCTCGCCGGGCGGCAGGCGGCCGTCCCAGGGCTGGGGCGCGTCGAACACCGCGAACCAGGCCAGCGGCCCGTCGGCCGCGTGGGTGCGCAGGGCCGCGTCGAACGCGGGCGCGGCCTCGTAGCGCAGCTGGCCCACCACCCACGCGCCCGCGCGCGCGGCAGCCTCCACGGCGTCCAGCACGCCGCGCACCTCGTGCAGGGCGTGGGCCACGAGCGTGGCGCGCGGCGTGCCGCCGCGAAAGCGCAGGCGCGGCGCGCCCGCGTCGCGCGGGTCCGCGAAGTCGATCAGGACATTGGGTGTCAAATCGGCCTCCAGCGCCTGCCTATCAAGCGCCAGCAGCTATCAAAACCAAAGCATCATGCCGCACCGAAGTGCGGCACCAGCGCACCCGCCGGCTGCCCGCTCTTGAGCGCCGCGGTGAAGGCCAGCATGCGGTCGATAGGCTGACGCGCGCGCGGGATCAGGGCCGGATCGACGTGGATGGCGTTGGCGCCCGTTTCCAGCACGCGCGCCACGTCGGCCAGGCCGTTCATCGCCATCCAGGGGCAGTGGGCGCAGCTCTTGCAGGTGGCGCTGTTGCCCGCGGTGGGCGCCTCGTAGAACACCTTGCCAGGGTTGAGCGTGCGCAGCTTGTGCATCATGCCGTTGTCGGTGGCGACGATGAACTCGGTGGCATCCATCTCGCGCGCGGCCTTGAGGATGGCGCTGGTGGAGCCCACGGCATGGGCCAGGGCCACGACCTCGGCGGGGCTTTCGGGGTGGACGAGCACCTGGGCGTTCGGGTGTTCCTTGATGAGCAGCTCCAGCTCCAGCGCCTTGAACTCGTCGTGCACGATGCAGGCGCCGTTCCAGAACACCATGTCGGCGCCCGTCTCGCGCTGGATATAGGCGCCCAGGTGGCGGTCGGGCGCCCAGAGGATCTTGTGGCCCGCGTCCTTCAGGGCGCGCACGATGTCGAGCGCGCAGCTCGACGTGACGAGCCAGTCGGCGCGCGCCTTCACGGCGGCGCTGGTGTTGGCGTAGACGACCACGGTGTGGTCGGGGTGCGCATCGCAGAAGGCGCTGAACTCCTGAACCGGGCAGCCCAGGTCGAGCGAGCAGGTGGCGTCCAGGTCGGGCATGAGCACGGTCTTTTCGGGCGAAAGGATCTTGGCCGTCTCGCCCATGAAGCGCACACCGCTCACCACCAGGGTCTGCGCCGCGTGGTCGCGGCCGAAGCGGGCCATCTCCAGCGAGTCGCTGACGATGCCGCCGGTTTCCTCGGCCAGGTCCTGCAGGTCGGGGTGCACGTAGTAGTGCGAGACCATGACGGCGTTCTTCTCCTGGAGCAGGCGGCGGATCCTGTCCTTGAGCGCGGCGCGTTCGGGCGCGGAAGGCTCGGGCGGCACGCGCGCCCAGGCATGCCGGGTGGAGCAGGCGGCGCCCTCGTCGGCGGGCTGTTCGTATTCGACTTCGATCACGGCGGCGGTCATGACAGCTCCTGCAGGCGCATCGAGAAATCGGTGGCCTTCACGTCCTTGGTCAGCGTTCCGATGGAGATGCGGTCCACGCCGGTTTCCGCAAGGGCGCGCAGGCCGTCGAGCGTGACGCCGCCCGAGATTTCGAGGATGGCGCGGCCCGCGTTGAGGCGCACGGCCTCGCGCAGCATGGGCAGCGGCATGTTGTCGAGCAGCACCATCTTCGCGCCGGCCTCCAGCGCCTCGGCGAGCTGCTCCAGCGTCTCCACCTCGATCTCGATGAACTGCGCGCGCGCGGCCACGGCCTGCGCGGCGCGCAGCACGGCCGCCACGCCGCCCGCCGCGGCGATGTGGTTTTCCTTGATGAGCACGGCGTCGTGCAGGCCAATGCGGTGGTTCACCCCGCCGCCCGTGCGCACGGCGTACTTCTGGGCCAGGCGCAGGCCGGGCAGGGTCTTGCGCGTGTCCACGATCTGCGCGCGCGTGCCCGCCACCGCGTCCACATAGGCGCGGGTCTTGGTGGCCACGGCCGACAGCAGCTGCAGGAAGTTGAGCGCCGTGCGCTCGGCGCTGAGCAGCGCGCGCGCGTTGCCCTCGATCTCCAGCACCACCTGGTCCGGCGCGCAGCGCTGGCCCTCGGCCACATGCCAGGCGAGCCGCACGGCGGGGTCGAGCGCGCGCAGTGCGGCCTCGGCCCAGGGGGCGCCGCAGATCACGGCGGCCTCGCGCGCCAGCACGCGGGCGCGGGCGCGCCGCGCGGGGTCGATCAGGCCGGCCGTGAGGTCACCGGCGCCCACGTCCTCCTGCAGCGCGCGGGCCACGTCCTCGCGGGCCAGGGCGGCAATGGCCTCGGGGGCCTTAGGGGTTTCAGTCGAATGCGTCATGGGCGGCAAGCATAGCGGCATCGCATAGACTCGCGGCACTTCACGCCGGGACCTGCCCATGACCGCCACCCATGCCTCCGCGCCGGCCGCCGCCGGCACCCCCTACGGCACGCTGCCGCCCGCGTCGCCGCTGCCCCAGCGCCGCCCCGTGAGCCTGCCGCGCCTGGCGCAGATGCGCGAGGCGGGCGAGAAGATCGCCATGCTCACGGCCTACGACGCCACCTTCGCCGCCGTGGCCGACGCGGCGGGCGTGGAATGCATCCTCGTGGGCGACTCGCTCGGCATGGTCTGCCAGGGCCTGCCCAGCACCGTGGGCGTCACGCTCGACACCATGGCCTACCACACGGCCAGCGTGGCGCGCGGCCTGCACCGCGTACAGGGCACGGCCTGGCTCATCGCCGACCTGCCCTACGGCACCTACCACGAGTCCCGCGAGCAGGCCCTGCGCAGCGCCTGCGCGCTCATGCAGGCGGGCGCGCACATGGTCAAGCTCGAAGGCGGCGGCTGGACGGCGCCCACCGTGGAGTTCCTGGTGCAGCGCGGCGTGCCCGTGTGCGCGCACCTGGGCCTCACGCCGCAGACCGTCCATGCCCTGGGCGGCTACCGCGTGCAGGGCAAGGACGAGGCCGCCGCGCGCCAGTTGCGCAAGGACGCGGCCGAGCTGCAGGACGCCGGCGCCGCCATGCTGGTGCTGGAGATGGTGCCCGCCGCGCTCGCGCGCGAGCTCACGGCCGCCCTGCCCCACTGCCACACCATCGGCATCGGCGCGGGCAGCGGCACAGCGGGCCAGGTGCTGGTGATGCACGACATGCTGGGCGTCAACCTCGGCAAGAACCCGAAGTTCGTGCACAACTTCATGCAGGACGCCGGCAGCGTGCGCGGCGCCATCGAAGCCTACGTGCAGGCCGTGAAAAGCGGCCGCTTCCCCGACGACACGCTCCACGCCTGGTAATCCCCATGCTCATCGCCCACACCATCGCCGACCTGCGCGCCGCCCTTGCCGGGCGCGGGCACCCCGCCTTCGTGCCCACCATGGGCAACCTGCACGACGGCCACATCGCGCTCGTGCGCCAGGCCAAGCCCCTGGGCGGCGTGACGGTCGCGAGCATCTTCGTGAACCGGCTGCAGTTCCTGCCGCACGAGGACTTCGACAGCTACCCGCGCACCTGGGAGGCCGACTGCGCCAAGCTCGAGGCCGCCGGCTGCGACGTGCTGTTCGCCCCGCGCGAGAAGGACCTCTACCCCGAGCCGCAGACCTTCAAGGTCCACCCCGACCCGCAGCTCGCCGACATCCTCGAAGGGCACTTCCGCCCCGGCTTCTTCGTGGGCGTGAGCACGGTGGTGATGAAGCTGTTCAGTTGCGTGTTCAGCGGCGGCGCGGGCAGCGCCGTGTTCGGCCGCAAGGACTACCAGCAGCTCATGGTGATCCGCCAGCTGGTGCGCCAGTTCGCGCTGCCCGTCGAGATCGTCGCGGGCGACACCCGCCGCGCCGACGACGGCCTGGCGCTCAGTTCGCGCAACGGCTACCTGAGCGGGCAGGAGCGCGCCGAGGCGGTGCACCTGAGCCGCGCGCTGCAGGCGCTGGCGCAGGCCGCCGTGCAGCCGGGCGCCAGCCTCGCGGCCCTGGAGGCCCAGGCCATGGATGCGCTGCGCGCGCGCGGCTGGCAGCCCGACTACCTCACCGTGCGCCAGCGCGCCGACCTGCAGCCGCCCACGGGCACGCCGCAGCCAGGCACGCTGGTGGCGCTGGGCGCCGCACGGCTGGGCGGCACGCGGCTGATCGACAACCTGGAGTTTTGAGCCGGGGAAGCGCCGGGGTCAGGCACCCGGCGTTTCGTCGGCCGGGTCGCGCCCCATGAGCAGCGCCACGGCGTCCTGCGGGCGCAGGCGGCCGTCGAGCAGGGCCACGACGGCCTCGGTGATGGGCATGCGCACGCCCAGGCGTGCCGCGCGCTGGGCCACGGTGCGCGCGCAGTAGACGCCCTCGGCCACGTGGCCGAGCGATTCCACGGCCTGGGCCAGCGTGCGGCCCTCGGCCAGCAGCAGGCCCACGCGGCGGTTGCGCGAGAGGTCGCCCGTGGCGGTGAGCACGAGATCGCCCAGGCCCGACAGGCCCATGAAGGTCTCGGCCCGCGCGCCCAGGGCCAGGCCCAGGCGCGTCATCTCGGCCAGGCCGCGCGTGATGAGCGCGGCGCGCGCGTTCAGGCCCAGTTGCAGGCCGTCGCACAGGCCGGTGGCGATGGCCAGCACGTTCTTCACGGCGCCGCCCGTCTCCACGCCCACGATGTCGTCGTTGGCGTACACGCGCAGACTCGGGCTGTGGAAGGCGTCCACGAGCGCCTGGCGCACCTCGGCGTGCTCGCTGGCCGCGACCAGGGCCGTGGGCTGGCCGCGCGCCACTTCGAGCGCGAAGCTCGGGCCGCTGAGCACGCCGGCTTTCAAATCAGGCGCGGCCTGCGCACGCACCTCATGCGCGAGCAGGCCAAAAGAATGCCCGTCCGGCGCGGCCTCGAAGCCCTTGCAGAGCCAGGCCACGGGCACGGTGCAGCCGCGCAGCTGCGTGAGCAGCCCACGCAGCGCCGCCATGGGCGCGGCCACGACGACGAGCTGCGCGTGCGCCACGAGGGGCGCCGCATCGCCGCTGGCGATGGCCAAGGCAGGGGGAAAGGGAATGCCGCGCAGGTAGCGCGCGTTCTCGCGCGCGGCCTGCATGGCGGCGGCCTGGGCAGCGTCGCGCGCCCACAGGGTCACGGCGTGCCCCGCGGGGTGGGCCGCCGCGCTCAGGCCCAAGGCCGTGCCCCAGGCTCCGGCGCCGATCACTACGATATTCATAGCTGCTGGCGCGCGTCCATCATGGGCTGGAGGCCTTTTTTACTTCAATTATTGGGTCACGATGGGCGAGCCCGCGCTGGCCGCCTGCTGCTGCTCGTACATGGCCTGGAAGTTGATTTCGGCCAGGTGCACGGGCGGGAAGCCGGCGCGCGTCACGGTGTCGGCCACGTTGCTGCGCAGGTAGGGGTAGACGATCTGGGGGCAGGCGACGCCGATGATCGGGCCCATCTGCTCCTCGGGCACGTTGCGGATTTCGAAGATGCCGGCCTGCTTGGCCTCGACCAGGAACACGGTCTTGTCCTCGATCTTGGTCTGCACCGTGGCGATCACGGCCACTTCGTAGACGCCGTCGGCCACGGGCGTGGCTTCCACGCCGAGCTGGATGTCCACGCTGGGCTGCGCCTGCTCCAGCAGGATGGCGGGGGAGTTGGGCTGCTCCAGGGACAGGTCCTTCAGGTACACGCGCTGGATCTGGAACACAGGGGTTGCTTCGTCGGCCATGGTGGTCTCTTTATCTCGGGTCTTTCAATCAGAACAAAGCCCGCCGGGGAGGGACTCCCACAGCGGGCGGCGCGGGCACATTATGCCGCCGCCAGCAGCGGCGCCAGGCCGCCCTTGGCGTCGAGCGCCACGAGGTCGTCGTGGCCGCCCACATAGGTATCGCCGATGAAGATCTGCGGCACGGTGCGGCGGCCGGTGATCTCCATCATGTGCTGGCGCTGGGCGGGATCGGCGTCCACGCGGATTTCCTCGATGTGCTCGACGCCCTTGGCCTTCAGGAGCTGCTTGGCGCGGATGCAGTAGGGGCACACGGCCGTGGTGTACATCTTGACGGTTTGCATGGCGATGGCCTTTCTCGATCAACCTTTGGCGACGGGCAGATTGGCTTCGCGCCAGGCGGCCAGGCCGCCGGCCAGGGCCTGGGCGTTCTCGTAGCCCAGCTTCCTGGCCACGGCCACGCCGCGCTGCGCGCGCGCGCCCTTGGCGCAGACCAGCACCAGGGGCAGCGCCTTGTTCTTGGCCACGGCGGGCAGCCGCTCTTCCAGTTGGCCGAGCGGCACGTTCTTCGCGCCGTTCACATGGCCCGCCGCGAATTCCTCGGGCTCGCACACGTCGATGACGACGGCCTTCTCGCGGTTGATGAGCTGCACCGCGTTGGCCGCCGTGAGCGAACCGGCCCCCGCGCCCTTAAGCACCGGCAGCAGCAGCATGGAGCCCGATGCCAGGGCGATGAGGAACAAATACCAGTTCTCGATGATGAATTTCACGTCAGTCCTTGGGGATGGCAAACCCCATAATTTTAGAATGTTGGGTTTTGGCCTGTAATCGCTAGGGAATCCATGTACAAGCTCGTCCTCATCCGCCACGGCGAATCCACCTGGAACCTCGAAAACCGCTTCACCGGCTGGACCGACGTGGACCTCACGCCCAAGGGCATCGAGCAGGCCAAGAGCGCCGGCCGCCTGCTGAAGGACGAAGGCTACGATTTCGACGTGGCCTACACCAGCGTGCTCCAGCGCGCCACGCGCACGCTCTGGCACTGCCTGGACGAAATGCAGCGCACCTGGCTGCCCGTGGTGCACGACTGGCGCCTGAACGAGCGCCACTACGGCGCCCTGCAGGGGCTGAACAAGGCCGACATGGCCAAGCAGTACGGCGACGCGCAGGTGCTCGTCTGGCGCCGCAGCTACTACACGCCGCCGCCGGCGCTGGAGGCGGGCGACCCGCGCTGCGAGCGCGGCGACCGCCGCTATGCCCAGCTGCAGCCCGAGCAGATCCCGCTGACCGAGTGCCTCAAGGACACCGTGGCGCGCGTGATCCCCCTGTGGAACGACTCCATCGCGCCCGCCATCCGCGCGGGCCAGCGCGTGGTGGTGGCCGCGCACGGCAACTCGATCCGCGCGCTGGTGAAGTACCTGGACGGCATCTCCGACACCGACATCGTGGAGCTGAACATCCCCAACGGCATTCCGCTCGTGTACGAGCTGGACTCCCAGCTCAAGCCCATGCGCCACTACTACCTGGGCAGCGCCGAGGCGGCGGCCCAGGCGGCAGCGGCCGTGGCCTCCCAGGGCAAGGGCTGAAAACCCGGGAACCCGCGCAGGCGCAGGCCTTCCAAGGTGTATATTGAATCGAAGCGGTAAAGGTTGTTTTGTATGGGCCAGAAACTGAAAATTGCGGGTTGGGTGTCGGCCGGCGTGATCGCCGGGGCGCTGACCACGGTATCGCTGCAGACCGTGGCGCGCGGCGCCATGACGCCGCTGCCGCTCGAGGAGATCCAGCAGCTCTCCGCCGTGTTCGGCCTCATCAAGACCGACTACGTCGAGCCCGTGGACGACAAGAAGCTCATCACCGACGCCATCTCGGGCATGGTGGCCGGGCTGGACCCGCACTCGCAGTATTTCGACAAGAAGTCCTTCAAGGAATTCCGCGAAGGCACCTCGGGCCGCTTCGTGGGCGTGGGCATCGAGATCACGCAGGAAGACGGGCTCATCAAGGTCGTCTCGCCCATCGAGGGCTCCCCGGCCTTCCGCGCGGGCCTCAAGACCAATGACCTGATCACCAAGATCGACGAGACGGCCGTGCGCGGCCTGGCGCTCAACGACGCGGTCAAGAAGATCCGCGGCGAGCCGGGCACCAAGGTCACGCTCACCATCTTCCGCAAGGACGAGAACCGCACCTTCCCCGTGACCGTGACGCGCGAGGAGATCAAGACCCAGTCCGTCAAGGGCAAGGTCATCGAGCCCGGCTACGCCTGGATCCGCCTGTCGCAGTTCCAGGAGCGCACGGTGGACGACTTCGTGCGCAAGGTCGAGGAAATCTACAAGCAGGAGCCCAGCCTCAAGGGCCTGGTGCTCGACCTGCGCAACGACCCAGGCGGCCTGCTCGACGCGGCCGTGGCCATCTCGTCGGCCTTCCTGCCCGAGAACGTCACGGTGGTGTCCACCAACGGCCAGCTCGCCGAGAGCAAGGCCGTCTTCAAGGCCTCGCCCGAGTACTACATGCGCCGCGGCGGCGGCGACCCGCTCAAGCGCCTGCCCGCCGCGCTCAAGACCGTGCCGCTGGTGGTGCTGGTGAACGAGGGCTCGGCCTCGGCCAGCGAAATCGTGGCCGGCGCGCTGCAGGACCACCACCGCGCCACGCTCATGGGCGGCCAGACCTTCGGCAAGGGCTCGGTACAGACCGTGCGTCCGCTGGGCCCTGACACGGGCATCAAGCTGACCACCGCGCGCTACTACACGCCCAGCGGCAAGTCCATCCAGGCCAAGGGCATCGTGCCCGACGTGATGCTCGACGAAACCGCCGAGGGTGACCTGTTCGCCGCGTTGCGCATGCGCGAGGCCGACCTCGACAAGCACCTCAACAGCGGCCAGGGCGAAGAGAAGGACGAGAAGGCCCGCGAAAAGGCCCGGGAGGAAGCCCGCGAAGAAGCGCGCAAGCGCCTCGAGGAAGAAGCCAAGAAAACGCCCGCCGAGCGCAAGCTGCCCGAGTTCGGCTCGGACAAGGACTTCCAGCTCGCCCAGGCGCTCAACCGCCTCAAGGGCCAGCCCGTGCTCGTGAGCAAGACCATGACCGAGCGCCAGGAAGAGAAGAAGGACAACTGAACGGGCGCGGCACCCTCGCTTGCGCCAAAGCCGGGCCCGGGCCCGGCTTTTTTACTGCCATGACCGACGACCAGCTCCTGCGCTACTCCCGCCACATCCTGCTCGACGAAATCGGCATCGAGGGGCAGGAGCGCATCCTGGCGGCCCATGCGCTCGTGATCGGCGCGGGCGGCCTGGGCTCGCCCGCGGCCCTGCTGCTGAGTGCGGCCGGGGTCGGGCGCATCACGCTCGTGGACAACGACACGGTGGACCTCACCAACCTGCAGCGCCAGATCGCCCACACCACGGCGCGCGTGGGCCAGCCCAAGGTGGCCTCGGCCGCCGAAGCCGTGCACGCCATCAACCCCGGCGTGCAAGTGGATGCCGTGCAGGCGCGGGCCGACGCGGCCCTGCTCGACCGCCTCGTGCCCGCCGCCACCGTGGTGCTCGACTGCTGCGACAACTACGCCACGCGCCACCTCGTCAACGCCGCCTGCGTGCGCCACCGCGTGCCGCTGGTGGCGGGCGCGGCCCTGCGCTTCGACGGGCAGCTCACCGTGATCGACCCGCGCGACGCCAATGCGCCCTGCTACGCCTGCCTGTTCCCGCCCGACGAGCAGTTCGAGGAGGTGCAGTGCTCCACCATGGGCGTGTTCGCGCCCATGGTCGGCATCATCGGCACCATGCAGGCGGCCGAGGCGCTCAAGCTCATCGCGGGCGTGGGCCAGTCGCTGGCCGGGCGGCTGCTGATGCTCGACGGGCGCAGCATGGAATGGAGCACGCTGCGCAGCCAGCGCCATGCGGGCTGCCCCGTGTGCGGCGCGTAGGACAGCGCCTACGCCGACGGCGAACCGCCGCTGGCACAATCCCCGCCCATCGGCTCCTATAGTGGAGCCCAGGGCCGCAGCCATCGCATACGGCCCCGATTGGCCTCCTGTGAAACTGCGTACCTACCTCGTCGAAGACAACGCCACCATCCGCGAAAACCTCATCGGTACGCTGGAGGAGCTGGCGGCTGTCGAAGCCGTGGGCATCGCGGAGACCGAGGACGATGGCAAGGCCTGGCTCGCAAGCCACCCCAGCCAGTGGGACCTGGCCATCGTCGATTTGTTCCTGCGCCAGGGCAGCGGCCTGGGCGTGCTCGCCGCCTGCCGCGAGCGCCAGGCCCACCAGAAGATCGTGGTACTGAGCAACTACGCCACGCCCGAGGTGCGCATGCGCTGCGCCCAGCTCGGCGTGGATGCGGTGTTCGACAAGTCCAACGAGATCGACGCGCTGGTGGACTACTGCATCGAGCACGGCAGCGCTGGCGCGCACCTGCGCCAGTGAACGCAGCCATGCCTGCGCCCCCCGCTCCTTCGCCTGCCGCGCGCCGCTGGCGCCTGGCCGGCTGGCTGCTGCTGGCCCTGGGCTGGGGCGCCGCGCTGGCCGTCTACGCCACCGCCTCCGGCACCGCCCACCCCGCGGCCGGCTACAGCCTCGCGGGCGGCCAGGCCTTTGCCGACGCCGGCGGCCCCACGGGCTGGCAGGCGCAGCAGATCTTGCGCACGGGCGGCCAGGGCACGCTGATGCTGGTGCGGCTGGATCAATGGCTGGCCTCGCTGTGGCACGGGCGGCGGCTGGCCGCCACGCTGGCCGTTGGCGCCCTGGTCCTGGCCCTGACCTGCCGCTGGGTGGCCGGGCTGGTGGACGAGGGCGGCTGAACGGGCCCGCCTGCTCAGGCCTTCCGGCCCACCTTGGGCAGCAGCGCCGCCACCACACCCAGCAGGGGCAGGTAGGCGATCACCTGGTACACATAGTCGATGCTGGTGCGGTCGGCCAGCAGGCCCAGCACCGCCGCGCCCAGGCCGCCCATGCCGAAAGCGAAGCCAAAGAACAGGCCCGACACCATGCCCACCTTGCCCGGGATCAGCTCCTGCGCATAGACCAGGATGGCCGAGAACGCCGACGACAGGATCAGCCCGATCAGCACCGTGAGGGCCACCGTCCAGAACAGATCGGCGTGCGGCAGCAGCAGCGCAAACGGCGCCACGCCCAGGATGGACGCCCAGATCACCGGCTTGCGCCCGATGCGGTCGCCCACCGGGCCGCCCAGCAGCGTGCCCAGCGCCGAGGCGAACAGGAACACGAACAGCAGCACCTGCGCGTTCTGCACCGACACGCCGAAGTGGTGGATCAGGTAGAAGGTGTAGAAGCTCGAGATGCCCGCGATGTAGAAGTACTTCGAGAAGATCAGCACCAGCAGCACCGCCACCGCGCCCAGCACTGTGCGGCGCGGCAGGCCTGCTACTACCTTGGGCGCCGCCTTGGCCGTACGGTGCTGGTGCGCGTACCAGCTGCTCACGCGCGTGAGCAGCGCGATGCCCGCCAGCGCCGCCAGCGCGAACCAGGCCGCGCTGCGCTGCCCGAACGGCACCACCACGGCCGCCGCGAGCAGCGGCCCCAGGGCGCTGCCCGTGTTGCCCCCCACCTGGAACAGCGACTGCGCGAGGCCGTGCCGCCCACCCGACGCCATGCGCGCCACGCGCGACGATTCGGGGTGGAACACCGAAGACCCCGTGCCCACCAGCGCGGCCGCGGCCAGCACCGTGTGGAAGTCGGGCGCGAACGCCAGCAGCAGCAGGCCGCACAGCGTGAAGCACATGCCCACGGGCAGCGAATACGGCGTGCTGCGCTTGTCCGTGTACAGCCCCACCACCGGCTGCAACAGCGAGGCCGTGAGCTGGTAGGTGAGCGTGATGAGCCCGATCTGCCCGAAGCTCAGCTGGAAGTTGCCCTGCAGCACCGGGTACATCGCCAGGATCAGCGACTGCATCATGTCGTTGATGAGGTGCGAGGCGCTGATCGCGCCCAGCACGCCCAGCACCGCCTGGGGCCGGGCGGCGGGGGAAGGGGAGGAAGGAGCGGCAAGAGAAGTCATGGCGCGCATGGTAGGTCTAAGATGAAGACCCGTCTTGCGCCATTTGGCATCCAACCTTCGCGAAAAGGACATGGCCACCTCCCCCTCCCCGCTGCCCGAGATCGACGCCAGCCCCCTGCCCGTCACCTGCCGCGCCACCGACTACGCGGCGGGCTCCTCTACGGGCGACCACCACCATCCACACCACCACCAGCTCATCCATGCGGTGCACGGCGTGATGGTGGTGGTGGCCGAAGGGGGCCAGTGGATCGTACCGCCCACGCGCGGCCTGTGGATGCCCGCGGGCATGACGCACCGCGTGCGCTACGTAGGCGAGGTGCACATGCGCAGCCTGTTCGTGCGCCCCGATGCGGCCTCCGGCCTGGCGGAGCAGGCGCAGGTGGTGGGCATATCGCCGCTGCTGCGCGAGCTGATCCGCACCGCCATGGCCGTGCCCACGCCCTACACCCACGACTCGCGCGACGGCCGCCTGATGCGCCTGCTGCTCGACGAGCTGCATGCCCTGCCCGTGCTGCCCATGCACTTGCCGCACCCGCACGACGCGCGCCTGCAGCGCATCTGCCAGCACCTGCTGCAGCGCCCCGCCGACCCCTCGACGCTGCAGGACTGGGCCGCTCGCCTGGGCGTGAACCCCAAGACGCTGCAGCGCCTGTTCACGCGCGACACGGGCATGGGCTTTGGCCGCTGGCGCCAGCAGGCGCGGCTGCTGCACGCGCTGGAGCGGCTGGCGCAGGGCGAGAAGGTGATCGACGTGGCCCTGGCCCTGGGCTATGACAGCCCCGGCGCCTTCGCCACCATGTTCCGGCGGCAGTTCGGGCAGACGCCGAGCGGATTCTTCAGTCGATGAGGCGATTCTTGAGCGCGTAGTAGGTCAGGTCGCTGTTGGACGACAGGCCCATCTTTTCCATCAAGCGCGTGCGATAGGTGCTCACGGTCTTGACGCTCAGCGACAGCGACTTGGCGATGTCGCCCGCCGTCTCGCCCTTGGCGAGCTTCAGGAAGACCTGGAATTCGCGCTCCGAGAGCTGCTCGTGCGGCGGCGCGTCGTCCTTGCGGTGCAGTTGCTGCGCCAGCAGCTCGGCCACGGCGGGCGTGAGGTAGCGGCGCCCCAGCGCGATGGTGCGGATGGCCTCGACGATCTCGGCCGGATCGCACTCCTTGTTGAGGTAGCCGCTCGCGCCCTGGCGGATGAGGTTGATGGCGTAATGCTCCTCCGGGTAGCCGGAGAGGATCAGGATGCCCATGTCGGGCGCCTTGGCGCGCAGCATGGCGAGGGCGTCGAGACCGCTCTGGCCGGGCATGGACAGGTCCATCACCAGCACGTCGATCTCGTGCGCGCGCACCAAGTCGATCGCTTCGCGGCCGTTGGCCGCCTCGCCCGCCACGCGCAGGTCCACGTGCTCGGAGAAGAACTGGCGCAGCCCGGAACGCACGATGGCGTGGTCATCCACAATGCCGATATTGATCATGACGCGGGATTATCCACCCGCCCCTTGAAGGAACCCACCATGCGCTGGTCCCAGATCCGCAAGATGGCCATCAGCCTGCCCATGGCGCTGCTCGCCGCCCTGGTGCTCGTCGGCATCAACGAAGCCGGCTACCAGCGTTCGCGCGAAGCCGTGGACGAGATGGCGCAGACCCAGAACACGCGCGCCGCGCTCAACCGCCTGCTGCAGAACATGCTCGACGCCGAGACCGGCCTGCGCGGCTTCCTGCTCACGGGCGAGGAGCGCTACCTGCAGCCCTACCAGAGCGGCGTGGCCACGCTGCAGAGCAACCTCAACGAGTTGCGCGACACCTTCATGCACTCGCCCGAGGACCGGAACGACTTCACCCAGCTCTCGCAGCAGATCTCGCGCAAGCTCTCCGAGATGGACCTGAGCCTGCGCCTGCGCCGCCAGGGCAACGAGGATGCGTGGCGCTTCGTCATGTTCACCGACGTGGGCCGCGAGAACATGGACGCCATCCGCACCCATGCGCGCGCGCTCATCGAGCACAGCGACCACCGCGCCGCGCTGAGCCAGGCGGACATCCTGCGCTCGCTCACGCTCTCGCGCCTGGGGATCGCCACCGTCGCGGCCATCGGCCTGCTCGCGTTCTACATGTACCTGCGCCAGGCCACGGCGCTGCAGACCGCGCTGCAGCGCGAGCAGCAGAGCCTGGAGCGCGAGCGCGACCGGCTCGAGGGCCTGGTGCGCGAGCGCACGGCCACGCTGGCCGAGCTGGCCACCCACCTGCAGCAGGTGCGCGAGGACGAGCGCGGCCACCTCGCGCGCGAGCTGCACGACGAGCTGGGCGCCCTGCTCACCGCGGCCAAGCTCGACGTGGCGCGGCTCAAGTCGCGCATCGACACCACGCCGCCCGAAGTCTCCGAGCGGCTGCGCCACCTGACCGACACGCTCAACAGCGTGATCGCGCTCAAGCGCCGCATCATCGAGGACCTGCGCCCCTCGTCGCTCGCCAACCTGGGGCTCACCGCCTCGCTCGAAATCCTCACGCGCGAGTTCGCGCAGCGCAGCAGCATCGAGGTGGAGGCCCAGCTCGAGAACGTGGAGTTGCCCCCCGCCCTGCAGCTCACCGTGTACCGCATCGTGCAGGAATCGCTCACCAACATCGGCAAGTACGCGCAGGCCCGGCACGCCGAGGTGAGCGTGCTGCGCCACCCCACGCACGTGGCCGTGGAGATCCGCGACGACGGCGTGGGCTTCGCCCCGGGCGGCGTGCCCATCAAGTCGCACGGCCTCGCGGGCATGCGCCACCGCGTGGAGGCGGCGGGCGGCCGCTTCACGGTGCGCTCGCAGCCCGGCGAGGGCACGGTGGTCTCGGCCGTGATTCCCTCGGGCCCTTCTTCGGGCCAATCCCCGGGCTAGTCCCCGGGCCAGTGACCCGCGCCGGGGCCCCGCGCGTCGGCCCCGTCCTACGCCGCGGCTCCCCCTTGGCCGACGGCCCGAGCCGCGCGCCACCGGCACGCGCGGCGCCCGTGGCGGCCTACAGTCATCCCATGCGCTGGACCCCAGTGCTGTCTGGCCCGCCGGCACTGCCCGGCTCAACGCAAGGAGATGAAGGTATGTTGCATTACGCAGTCGTCTTTCTGGTCATCGCCCTGGTGGCCGCGCTCTTCGGCTTCGGCGGCATCGCCGCCGGTGCCGTGGGCATCGCCAAGATCCTGTTCTTCGTGTTCGTGATCATGGCCGTCGTGACCTTCGTGATCGGCCTCGTCAAGAAGGGCTAGCACCTCCAGCTACCCCGCCCCGGCCACACCACCCACCACTTTTCGCAAGGAGAGCCCATGCCCCGTACCGCTACCGAGAAAACCGCCGACACCGCCCGCCACCTCGCCCAGGAAGCGCTCGATGGCGCCGAGCACGCCGTGCAGGCCACGCGCGACCTGGCCAATGCCTCCCTCGACACGGCCGAGCGCCGCGTGCACCAGCTGCGCCGCGAAGCCGAGCCGGCCACCAGGGACCTCTCCGCCCTCGCCCAGGAACTCGCCACGCGCAGCATCGACTACTGCGCGGACGCCTCGGACCGCGCGCGCCGCCAGTTCAACCAGGCCGTGGACGCCACGGGCCGCTACGTGGCCGAGCAGCCCGGCAAATCGCTGCTGATCGCCGCCGCCACGGGCGCGGCGGTGGCCATGGCCGCCGTCTATGCGTCGCGCGCGCGCCAGCGCTGAAAGCGGCATTGACAATTGCTTGCGTTCACGCAACGCGCGCAGCTACCATGCGCTGCGAGCCGCAGGCATCATGACTTGGAAGCTTGCCGGTCCGGGGGGTGCAACAGACCGGCGGGCCAAAAAACCCAGCACCCGCGCTTTCCACCAACCAAGGAACCAACCATGAAATACGCACGCGCCCTCGCCTTCGCCGCCCTTGCCGGTGCCACCATCGTCACGGCCACGGGATGCGCCGTCGCCCGCGACCAGCAGACCGTGGGCGCCTACGTCGACGACGCAGGCATCACCACCGCCGTAAAGGCCAAGATGGCCGAGGACAAGCTGGTGTCGGCCACCGCCATCAGCGTGGAAACGCTCAACGGCACGGTGCAGCTCTCGGGCTTTGCCAAGTCCCAGTCCGAGAAGAACCAGGCGGAAACCATCGCCCGCAACACCAAGCACGTGCGCGAGGTGCGCAACAGCATCGTCGTGCGCCCCTGAGGCTTTTGCGCCACTCTCGCCTACCATGCACAGGTGCCCCATGGGCACCTGTTTTTCATTGATTGGCGCCCCTTTTTCCCATGCGCGTATTCCTCTGCGACCACTGCGGCCACCCGGTGTTTTTCGACAGCGTGCAATGCCTGCACTGCGGCAGCACGCTCGCCTTCCTGCCGGGCCCGCTGACCGTGGCGGCGCTCACCCCTGCCGGAGAGCCAGGCCTGTGGCAGCCGCGCACTGGCGACGCGCGCTACCGCCTGTGCGGCCATGCGCGGCAGGGCGGCTGCAACTTCGCCGTGCCCGCCCAGGATCCCGAGCCGCTGTGCGCCTCGTGCCGCCAGACGCTGTGGCTGCCCGACCTGTCCGACCCCGCCCACCTGCGCCGCTGGCGCCAGATCGAGCAGGCCAAGCGCCAGCTCTACTACACGCTGGCCCGGCTGGGCCTGGAGCCCTCGGGCGGGCAGGCCGCGCCGCGCTTCGAGCTGCTGGCCGACCAGCCCGGCGCGCCCGTGCTCACGGGCCACCGCGCGGGCACCATCACGCTCAACGTGGCCGAGGCCGACGACGACGAGCGCGCGCGCCGGCGCCTCGCGCTGCACGAACCCTACCGCACGCTGATCGGCCACCTGCGGCACGAGTCAGGGCATTTCTTCTGGGATTTGCTGGTGCAGGGCACGCCCGCGCTCGACGCCTTCCGCGCCCTCTTCGGCGACGAGCGCCAGGACTACGCCACCGCCCTGCAGGCCCACTACGCCCGCCCCCCCGGCGCCACGGACTGGCAGGCCCGGCACGTGAGCGCCTACGCCGCCGCCCACCCCTGGGAAGACTGGGCCGAGACCTGGGCCCATTACCTGCACATGGTGGATTTGCTCGAAACCGCCGCCAGCTACCAGACCGCGGTCACCGTGCCCCAGGCCGCGGCGCCGCAGCGCCAGCAGGTGCAAGACCCGTTCGCCGCCCCCCGGCCCGGCTTCGACGCCATGGTGCGCGAATGGGTGCCACTCACGCTGCTGCTCAACAGCCTGACCCGCAGCCTGGGCCAGCAGGACGCCTACCCCTTCGCGCCCTCGGCCGGTGCGCTGGCCAAGCTGCGCTTCGTGCACGAGCTCATCGCGCAGCGGCATTAGCCTCGTTGCCTCGCTACCCCTTTTGCTGCGGGTACTTGGCCTGCAGCTGCCCCAGCACCGCTGGCGACACCAGCGCGTCCACCGCTCCGCCCAGGGTGTGGATCTCGCGCACGAAGCTGCTGGACAGGTGCGCGAACTGGTCGCTGGGGGCGAGGAAGACGGTCTCCACGTCGGGCATCAGGTGGCGATTCATGCCCGCGAGCTGGCGCTCGTAGTCAAAGTCGGTCACGCTGCGCACGCCGCGCACCATCACCTTCGCGCCGTGGGCACGCACGAAGTCGCGCACCAGGCCGTCGAAGCTCTCCACGCGCACCTGGGGCCAGGGCTGCACCACCGCGCGCACCAGGGCCATGCGCTCTTCCAGGGTGAACAGGGTCTTCTTGTGGTGGCCCACGGCTACGGCGACGATGACCTCGTCGAACAGCTGGGTGGCGCGCTGCACCAGGTCCTCGTGGCCCAGGGTGATGGGGTCGAAGGTGCCGGGGTAGACGGCGATGACGTGGGGCATGGTGTCTCCTGGTTTTAAGTCAAATCGGCCTCTAGCCCATAGCTGGCAGGCGCAAGCAGCTATGAAACCTGCAGCAAATGGGCGTGGACCGCACCGGCCTTGAGGTGGCGGTATAGCGTCAAGCCGGTGGTTTCGGCGCTCCAGGCGGCGGGGGCTTCAAGGTAGATATGGCCGCCCTCCGCCACGGCCTGCTGGGCGGCTTGCAGTGCGGGGGCGAACAACTCCACCGCGCCGAACGGCGGGTCGAGGAAGACGAGGTGCTGGCTGCGTGGGGCGGTCTGTGCTATCTGGCGCAGGGCCGCGATGCCGTCGCCGCGCTGCACGCGCACGGCGTCGGCCTTCAGGCGCTTTTGGTGCGCCTGCAGTTGCGCGGCCAGGGCCGGGTCTTGCTCCACCAGCAGCACCTGCGCGGCGCCGCGCGAGGCGGCTTCGAGGCCCAGCGCGCCAGTGCCCGCGAAGGCGTCCACGCAGCGCCAGCCGGTCAGGTCTTGGCCGAGCCAGTTGAACAGGGTTTCGCGCACGCGGTCGGGCGTGGGGCGCAGGCCGGGCTTGTCGGGCACGGCCAGGCGCGTGCGCTTCCACTGGCCGCCGATGATGCGGATTTCGCCTTTTTTCATCGCCGGGCCGCCCCAAGATGAAAAAGCTGCCCCCTCGGGGGGCAGCGACCCGCGCAGCGGCGGAGCGTGGGGGCCACGTTCAAGGCTGCTGACCCCCGACGACGACGGTCACCATGCGGTCGGGCTGAATGTGGCGCTGCAGGGCGGCCCGCACGTCGGCCACGGTGAGGGCCTGCACGCGCTCCGTCCAATGGTCGAGGTAGTCCAGCGGCAGGCCGTTCCAGGCGATGTTGCCCACGTTGCCGAGCAGCTTGCGGTTGCTGTCGATGCGCAGCGCGAAGCCGCCGATGAGGTTGTCCTTGGCGGCCTTCAGCTCGGCCTCGGTGGGGCCGTCCTGCACGTAGCGGGCCAGGGTGTCCTGCGCCACCTGCACGGCCTGCGCGGCCTGGTCGGGGCGGGTTTGCAGCGCGACGACGAAGGCGCCCGCGTTCAGGCCGGGCGAGAAGTCGCTGTACACGCTGTAGCTCAAGGCCCGCTTTTCGCGCACCTCAGCGGTCAGGCGCGAGGTGAAGCCCCCGCCACCCAGGATGTGGTTGCCCACGAGCAGCGCGAGGAAGTCCGGGTCGCGCCGCGCAATGCCCGGCTGGCCGATCAGCACCTGGGCCTGGGCGGACTGGAAGGGGATGCGCTCGCTCACCGCCTTGGCCAGCGGCTGCACCTCGGGTACGGGCGCGGGCTCGGCGCAATCGCCCTGCTGCGCAGGCAGCCGCGCGAGCAGCTGGCCGACCAGCGCCTGTGCCTGGGCCTTGTCCACCGCGCCCACGATGCTCACGCGCGCGCGGCAGGCGGCGACGGTTTGGGCGTGGAAGGCCTTCAGGTCGTCCACGCCGATGCGCGCCAGCGTCTCGCCCGTGGTCTGCTGGCCGTAGGGGTGGCTGCCGTAGACGGCGGCGGCGAAGGCCTTGCGCGCCACGGTGCCGGGGCGGGAATCGGCTTCGTGGATCGCGGCGGTCCAGCGCGCGCGTTCGCGCTGCCACACGGCGTCGGGGAAGCTAGGCTGGGCGATCTCGCGCGCGGCCAGGGCGGTGGCACGCTGCAGCAGGGCCGAGTCGGTCAGCGAGCGCAGCGCGTAGCCGAAGCTATCGCGGCCCGCCTGGGCGTCGAAGCTCGCGCCCAGGTCGGCCCAGGCTTCGCCCAGGGCGTTTTCGTCGAGGGCTTTGTCGTCCCCGGCGGCTTGCACGCCCTTGCCGGTCATGAGCGCGGCGGCGTCGGCCAGGCCCGCCTGCGCGGCGGGGTCGCGGCGGCTGCCGGCGTCGAAGGCGATCTGCACGTCCACCATCGGAATGCCGGGGCTGTTGACCAGCCAGACCTGCGCGCCGTTGGCCTCGCGCCAATGCTGGATGGGCAGCAGCGCCCAGGCGGGGTTTGCACCAAAAAGGCATCCAGCGCCTGCCAATAGGGCGCTGGCAGCTAGTTTTTTCATAGCGATCATGTTCACCTCAATGCAGCGGGCCGCCGGTGGGCGCGTCGGGACGCGGGCGCTGGCCTGCGGGGCGCGGCTGGGGGCGCAGCGTGGCGACGGTGAGCGTATCGTCGCCAAAATACTTGGCGGCCACGGCCTGCACCTGCTCGGGGGTGACCTGGCGCAGCTCGGCGATCAGGCGCTCCTCCGCGTCCGTGGGCAGGCCCAGCACCCAGTAGCTGCCCAGCTCCTGCGCCTGGTTCATGAGCGAGTCGCGCTCGTAGATGTTCGACGCCGTCCACTGCGTCTTCACGCGCTCCAGCTCGGCGGGAGCGACGCCGTCGCGGGCCACGCGGGCCACTTCGGCGCGCAGGGCCTGCTCCACGTTCTCGGCGGTCTTGCCCTGCGCGGGCACGCCGGTGAGCATGAACAGGCCGGGGCCGCGGTTGATGACGGAGGCGCCGCTGTCCGCGTCGTCGGCCACGCGGTGCTCGCCCTGGGTCAGGGCGCGGTCGAGGCGCGCGCCGCTGTAGCCGTCGAGCACGGCGGAGAGCACCAGCAGGGCCAGCGCATCGCGGTCGTCGGCGGTCATGTCCGTCACGTGGCGCAGCGTGGGCACGTGCCAGGCCAGCGCCACGTAGGCCTGCTCGGCGGGCGCCTTCACGTCGATGCGGCGCAGGCCGCGCTGTTCGGGCTCGGGGCGCGGCTTGCGCGCGGGCACGGCGCGGGCGGGGATGCGGCCGTAGGTCTGCTCGGCCCAGGCGCGCACCTGCTGCGCGTCCACGTCACCTGCCACCACCACGGCGGCGTTGGCGGGCACGTACCACTGACGGTGGAACTGGCGCACGTCGCCAGGCGCCATGGCGTCCAGGTCGCCCATCCAGCCGACCACGGGGCGGTGGTAGGGCGAGGCGACGAAGCTGGCCGCGAAGAGCTGCTCCATGAGCAGGGCGCGCGGCTGGTCCTCGGTGCGCATGCGGCGCTCTTCCTTCACGACCTCGATTTCCTTGCGGAACTCGGCGTCGGGCCACTGGTTGTGGGCGAAGCGGTCGGCCTCGAGTTTCATCACGTCGGGCAGCTTGGCCGCCGGGATCTGCTGGTAGTAGCCCGTGTAGTCGCGGTTGGTGAAGGCGTTCTCCTGCCCGCCCAAAGCGGCCACGCGGCGCGAGAACTGGCCGGGCGGCACGGTCTTGCTGCCCTTGAACATCATGTGCTCCAGCGCGTGGGCCACGCCCGAGGTGCCGTCCACCTCGTCCATGGCGCCCACGCGCACCCACACCATCTGGATGGCCGTGGGCGCGCGCCGGTCGGGCTTGACGATGAGCTGCATGCCGTTCTTCAGGGTGAACTGCTGCACGGAGTTGTTCTGGCTGGTCTGGGCGCCCGCGGGCGGCACCGCCAGGCAGGCCGCCAGCGCGGCAAGGGTAAGGGCGCGTTTCATAGAATGCTGCGATTCTAAGTACCCACTAATGTTCAGTTTCTTCAAGAAAAAACCTGCGGATGCCGCGCCCCCGGCAGACGCACCCGCCACGCCCGCGGCCCCGGCCGCATCTGAAACCGTGGCGCCCACGCCTGCGCCCGCGCCCGCTTCCGGCGCCATGGGCTGGCTGCGCAACACCTTCGGGGGCCGGGGCGAGGAAGCGGCGCCCCCGCCTCCTGCGCCCGCACCAGCGCCTGCGCCGACCCCGGAACCTGTGGTGGAGTTAGCGCCCGCTCCCACTGCAGCACCTGCTCCCGTGGCGTCAGCGCCAACACCAGCCCCCGAACCCGCCCCCGAGCGCACGAAGTGGCTCGACCGCCTCAAGTCCGGCCTGCGCAAGACGGGCACCAGCATCACCACCGTCTTCACCGGCACGCGCATCGACGATGACCTGTACGAGGAGCTGGAAGCCGCCCTGCTCATGGCCGACGCGGGCGTGAAGGCCACCGAACACCTGCTCGCCGACCTCAAGCGCCGCGTGAAGGAGGCCAAGGCCACCGAGCCCGCCGCCGTCAAGAACCTGCTGGCCGACGCGCTGGCCGACCTGCTGCGCCCGCTGGAAAAACCCCTAGTCATCGGCCAGCACCAGCCCACCGTCATCATGGTGGCGGGGGTGAACGGCGCGGGCAAGACCACCTCCATCGGCAAGCTCACCAAGCACCTGGCGGACAGCCGCCAGGCCGTGCTGCTGGCGGCCGCCGACACCTTCCGCGCCGCCGCGCGCGAGCAGCTCGGCGTCTGGGCCGACCGCAACACCGTCGAGATCGTGAGCCAGGAAGGCGGCGACCCGGCCGCCGTGAGCTTCGACGCCGTCACCGCCGGCAAGGCGCGCGGCAAGGACGTGGTGCTGGTGGACACGGCCGGCCGCCTGCCCACGCAACTGCACCTGATGCAGGAGCTGCAGAAGATCAAGCGCGTGGTCACCAAGGCCGACGCCACCGCGCCGCACGAGGTGCTGCTGGTCATCGACGGCAACACCGGCCAGAACGCGCTGGCCCAGGTGCGCGCCTTCGACGATGCGCTGCAGCTCACGGGCCTGATCGTCACCAAGCTCGACGGCACCGCCAAGGGCGGCGTGCTGGCCGCCATCGCCCAGGAGCGGCCCGTGCCGGTCTACTTCATCGGCGTGGGCGAGAAGCTCGAAGACCTCGAAACCTTCAGCGCACGGGAGTTTGCCCAGGCTCTGCTGGCTTGAGGTTGCCCGAGGGAATCACTGCCTCACGCCACCTAATATCTTTTTGAGTGGGCAATTTTGAATATACCAGGCCTAATATATGTCCACCACTACTGACATCATAAGCACCATTGCCTCAGCCATCTCCGCAATTGCGGCGATCATCACAACCACTGGTATTTGGTACGCGCGCAGCCAATTAAAGGCCAGCAGAGAAATAGCGCAATCCCAGTTTGAAGATGCTTTAGGAAAAGAATATCGCGAACTAGCAAACCGACTGAATGCAAAGGCTTTACTTGGAGAAGATTTATCCGAGAGAGAATATAAAAAATCATTCGACGAAATTCTTCATTATATCGACCTATCAAACGAGCAAATTCACCTCAGAAAATGCAATCGCATTGGGCAAGAGACTTGGAAGAATTGGAGTGCAGGAATTCGCAGCAACTTGGCCCTTCCTGCTTTCGCACGCGCCTGGAAAGAAGTCAAAGAAAAATCGTCCAGCTTTGAAGAATTGCGCCGATTTGAGTTAGAAGAAGAATCTGACCCACAAAACTAGAAATAACATACCATACCCTTTTAAGATAGGCACGTGACGCGCAAATCTAATACATCAGCAGCAAGAGCATTCCCCATTCAGCCCCTCAAGAAGGTCATTTAATGCGGTTCTCAATAACAATATTTGGCGCCTGCTGCACGTTGGGGCGCTGCAATTGAGAGTCATTCCGAGACAGGCACTTAAATCGAACTTCACTATCCCCCGTCACAGACATCGCGTGCCCCGAGGTTGAATAACCATCAACCAGAATTTCTCGCCCTTGCTTCAGACAAAACTCCTCAGCCTCATGCAATGCTGCACTGCGAGATGCCGCCGCCTTGCCAGGGCCAAACATCACTTGCGCGCTAACAGTGTATGTGTCAGGCCCTAGCTTTTGCACCCCACTTGTAGATGCGGCGCATGCCACAAGGCCCGTACCAGCAGTAAAATAGAAGATAATTTTCCAGTGCGCTTTATGCATAATTTCCCAATTAATCTATTACAGCGGCCATCACCCGCTGGGAATTTCACTCTATAACAAAATTGCACCTTCTGCAATCTTGCGCTCAAGACCCGCACAGGGCGCACCAGGCAGCAAGGTAGCAGCTTGAGTACAGCATCACCAACGCACCTTTATCGCACTAAAATCTTATAAAGCATCACCCGTCTATCTGCTGCGCCACCCACTGGGCGTAGTCCGCCTCGGCCTCCACGGTGTGGGTGAGCAGCTGGGGCACCGCATAGGGGTGGTGCGCGCGCAGCCAGGCCCGCAGCGCGGGCGCGGCCCGGGGCAGGGTCTTGCACACGAGGCGCCATTCGGCATCCGCATGCTGCGCGCCCTGCCAGACGTAATGCGAGGCAATGGCCTCAACCTGCACGCAGGCGGCCACGCGCGCCTGCACGGCCTGGGCGGCGAGGCGCCGTGCATCGGCCTCGCTGGCAACGGTGGTGGTTACGACGGCAATCGCGCAGGCATCGGGCAACGGGGGCGGCATGGCCCGCAGTGTGGCATGAAATATTCAATTTTGATAGCTGCTTGCGCCCGCCGCACAAGCGCTGAAGGCCATTTTTATACCTAATCGCACGGCCTGGCAGGCACGCCCGCCTATTCCGCCGTGATGTGCGCGGCCTGGATGATCTGCCCCCACTTGCGCGTTTCCGCCTCCATGAAAGCGCTGAACGCGGCCGGCGTGCCGCCGCGCAGTTGCAGCCCCGCGGCCTGCGCCTTCTGGCGGATGTCCGCGTCGGCAACCGCCGCGTTGATCTCGGCGTTCAGCCGCTCGATGACCGCCCCCGGCGTGCCAGCCGGCGCCAGCATGCCGTACCACCCATAGCCAACGACGGAGGACAGCCCCTGCTCACGCAGCGTGCGCGCCTGCGGGTAGACCGGCGTGCACTCCTCGGTGGCCACGCCCAGCACCCGCAGCTTGCCTGCCTGGATATGGGGAATGGCGGTCGAGATGGCCGTGAGCGTGGCGTCGATGCGGCCGGCCAGCAGTTCGGTGTAGGCAGGCGCATCACCGCGGTAGTGCGCCACGATGCCCTGCAAGCCCGCCGTGCGCATCAGCAGTTCGGCCGTGAGGTGTGGCGCCGACCCCGCGCCGGGTGAACCGAACGTGGCCCCGGAGGGGTTCTTGCGCGCATATTCAAGGAACGCCGCAAGCGTGGCATAGGGCGCTCCGGCATTGACCACCAGGAACAGCGGCGCGATCGCCGTGCTGGCGATGGGCGCGAAACTCTTGTGTGCATCGTAGGGCAGGTTCTTGTACAGCGCCTCGCCGATGGCGATCGGTGCCGCCGCATGCAGCAAGGTGTAGCCGTCGGCCGGCGCCTTGGCGACAGACTCGTTGGCAATCCGCGTGCCGGCACCTGGTTTGTTCTCCACCACGATGGACTGCCCCAGCCGCCGGCCCAGAAAGTCGCCGAGCACGCGCGAGAGGATGTCGCTGGCGCCCCCTGCACCATAGGGCGAGACGAGGCGTATGGGCCTTGCAGGCCATGGCTGGGCCCATACGGGCATGCCGTGGCACAGGGCGAGCCCGGCCGTGGCAGCGGTGCCAAGGAATTGGCGGCGGTTGTTGCGTTGCATGGTTGTCTCCTCGTGATGGTGCGAAAAACCTCAGGCGATGCACCGCAGGGGCGGGTAGCGGAAGCGGTGCTCCAGATGGTCGGCATGGGGCTGGTACAGGCGCAGCACGACGTAGAACAGCCCGCTGGCCGGCACCGGCAGCCAATTGGCGCCTGGCCCGGGATCGAAGGACTGCAGGCGGATGGTCAGGCCCGCATCCGCATCCAGGCGCAGCCCTGGCGTGCGGTCGCCGATGGAATGGCGTCCGATCGGGTTGTCCACCAGCAAGCAGTCGCTGCGCCGGTATACGGTCAGCGACCAGAAGGCGCCCACCTTCGGTCCTTCACCCGGCGCAAAGCGCAGCTCGTAGACCCGCGAGCCATCCAGCGGCTGGCCGCTGGCGTCCACTTCGGCCGTTGGGTAGAAGGCCTCCTCGATGCCAAGCGCGCCAATGAAATTACGTGCCACACGGGCGCGGGCAAGGTACTCGCTGCCCCAATGCGTGCGCACCGCCACGGGCACGGCCCAGCCGCCGCCGAGCATGTGGGGCTGCTCTTGCACCCGCAATTCCTCGTACACCTCGGGGAGCAGGCCGGCCAGCCGTTCAGGCGCCACGGGCCATGCCAGGCGCTCGCCCGCGGGCGGCGGGTTGCGCCGCAGTGCTGCATCGACCACCTGGCGATAGAGCGCCGCGCCGCCGGGATGCCCGTCCATGCCGGTGTCCACGCGCAGGGCGGCGTCGCTGCCATCCAGCCGCATGATGCGCAACTGGCGCTGCAGCACACCCACGCGCTCGGCGTCCGGCCCGTCATCGTCCACAAGGATGCGCCCAATGAGCCACACATCGGAGCCCGGCGCCTCCACGACGTGGGTGATACCCCGGGGCACCTGGCCACTCCACCCTGGCCCGTGCACCAGCGTGCGCTGCGCCCGATTGCCGGTGGTGCGGCGGCCAACATAGGCGAAGGGGTTGGTCCATGCATCCAGCAGCCCCAGCACCCAGTAGCGCTCGCCCATGTCGGGCGACTCGACGACCACCGGGCCCTCCGAGAGGTCCAGCCAGGCATTGCTGAACACGGTGTCATTGTTGGGGCTGACCACCTCGCGATCCCCAGGCCCGATCCGCCGGTGGGTGTGCGTGAACTGGTTGACCCAGCGCAGCGTGGACCCGCGGTCGTCCGACGCGAATCCCCGCACCGGGTGGCGGCGCGCCGTGGTGGCCGCACGCATGCGCATCATTTCGAACAGCGGCAGCGTCTGGACCACGGCATCGCGCTCATGCCGCAGGCCCTGGGGAATGGATGGATTCGTCATACGGCCTCCTTGGCCCGATCAACCCGCCGCGCCCATGCGGCGCAACGACAGGATTTCGGCTTCGCCATAGCCCGCTTCGGCCAGCACCGCATCGGTGTCGGCACCGCAGGCAGGCGCCGCGGGTAGGCTGGAACGCGGCGCCCCGCCCAGGCGGTAGGGCAGGCCCAAGGCCTGGTAGCCCCGCCCCACGGGCGCGGCCGCCTCGACCAGCATGCCGCTGGCCTTGAGGTCGGCGCCCGCCAGAACCTGCCCGTAGCGGCGCACCGCGCCCACGACGATCTGGCTGCCGCTGAGCAGATCCACGCACTCCTGGCTGGTGCGCATGGAAAGGCTCTCGCGCAGGGCCTCGCGCAGCGCGGCACGGTTGCGCACGCGCAATGCGTTGGTACGAAAGCGCGGGTCCTGCGCCAGATCCTCGCGCCCGATCACCCGGCAAAGGCGCTCCCAGTGCGCCTGGGCATAGGCCGAAAGCACGATATGCCCGTCACGGGTGGGGAGCACTTCGGCGGCTGGCGCGTTGTTCGGCTGCCCATCGCCGATGCGCACAGGCTCGGCGCCGCCGCCCAGGTATTCGCACCAGGTGGCCGCCTGAAGGTGGATGGCGACCTCGAGCAGCGAGGTCTCCAGCGTCTCACCCACGCCGCTGCGCTCGCGGCCGTAGAGAGCCGCCAGCACGGCCTGGGCGCCCAGGTGCGCGGCCGCTGCATCGATGACCGGCACGCCGACCTTCTGCGGCAGCCGCTCGGGCTCGCCCGTGACCGACATGAGGCCGCTCTCGGCTTGCGCCGCGATGTCGTAGCCCGGCCGGCCCGCCGAAGGCCCCCCCTGCGGGAAGCCGGAGATGGACAGGTAGACCACGCGCGGGAAACGCCGGCGCACCTCGGCGGGGCCCAGCCCCAGGGCCTCGGCCACGCCGGGGCGCAGGTTCTGGACGACCACGTCACTGCGCTCAACCAGGCGCAGCGCCGCGGCGCGACCAGCCTCGCTCTTGAGATCCAGGACGATCGAACGCTTGCCCCGGTTGTAGGCCCGCACCATCGACTCGCCGTAGGCGCCAATATGGCGCGCCTGGTCGCCGCCCGGCGGCTCAACCTTGATCACCGTGGCACCCAGCTCCGCCAAAACCATGGCGGCACCGGGCCCCGCGATGTACTGGCCGAAGTCGACGACCCGGATGCCCGCCAGCGGCGCACCCGCAGGCGGCGGCGTGCATGGAATGTTCTGTCCTGTGCTCATGGGGGCCACCTTAGCCCCCGGATCGATTCATGAAAATTCAATCTTCATGATATTGTGATCACCATTGGTAATCACATACTCGACTGCTCCATGCACGATCCCGCCGACTACCTGGTCCGCCGGCTGCGGCTGCGGCACCTCGAACTGCTGGCCGTGCTCGCCGACACGCCCACACTGCGTGGCGCGGCCACGCACCTGCACCTGAGCCAGCCCGCCATCAGCAAGATGCTTGGCGAGGTGGAGGCGTGCTTCGGCGCCCCGCTGTTCGAGCGCTCGCGCCAGGGGGTCCAGGCCAATGCCCTGGGTGCCGCGGCCATCGGGCGGGCACGCATCGCGCTCAACGAGCTGCGCCGCGCAAGCGACGACATCGCCGCCTTGCGCGCGGGCGCCACGGCGGTGCTGCGGGTGGGCGCGCCCTCCGTGACGGCCACCGTGCCCGCAGCCATCGTGCGCCTGCGCGCCCGGATGCCCGCGACGGCGGTGCAGCTCCGGGAGGGGCCCGTACGCGATCTGATCGAGCGGCTGCTCGACGGAGAGCTCGACTGCGTCTTCGGCGCAATCACCCCCGGCCTGCTGGCGAGCGACCTGCTGGCGCGCCTCAGACCCGAGGTTCTGCTGGCGGACGAGCTGTGCGTGCTGGCCTCCGCCGCGCACCCGCTGGCCGGACGCAGCAGGCTGCGCTGGCCCGACCTCCTGGATGCCCCTTGGGTGGCGCCACCCAAGGAAACCCTGGTGCGGCAGGCATTCATCACCGCCTTCCTGGACGCAGGCGCCCTCCCGCCCGAGCCCGTCATCGAGGCGCTGTCATCGGTCACGGTCGGCACCGTGCTGCGCCTGGACCCCTCGCTCCTGTGCGCCGTACGCCTGGAGCACGCCCGCGATGAAGTAGCGCGCGGCGACGTGTGCAGGATCGCCGTCTCGCCCGCCGTGGCGCTGCCTTCATTCGGGCTCTTCACCCGGCAGGACGGGGCCGACCCGCCACCGGCCCTGCGGGAATTCGCCCGCGAGATCCAGCGCATCGCCCTGCCCCAGTCCACCGGCCCTGGGGCGGCACCGGTTGACATCCCCACGGGAACTCCGGCCTTAGCACTCTCTCCAAGGGAGTGCTAATATCGTTGTGCAATGCAAGAAAGGACTCCAACAATGGCCTCTCTGACTGGTTCCGCCGCCCTGGCGCCCGCCAACCCCTGGGCCCTCGTGCCCCCGCTGGGTAACCTGGACGCCTACATCTCGGCCGTGAACCGCATTCCCCTGCTCACCCACGAGGAAGAGCAGACCTACGCGCGCAACCTCAAGGAACACAACGACCTGGACGCCGCCGGGCGGCTGGTGCTGTCACACCTGCGGCTGGTGGTGTCGATCTCGCGCCAGTACCTGGGCTACGGGCTGCCGCAGGGCGACCTGATCCAGGAAGGCAACGTGGGCCTGATGAAGGCCGTCAAGCGCTTCGACCCCGACCAGGGCGTGCGCCTGGTGAGCTACGCCATGCACTGGATCAAGGCCGAGATCCACGAATACATCCTGAAGAACTGGCGCATGGTGAAGGTGGCCACCACCAAGGCCCAGCGCAAGCTGTTCTTCAACCTGCGCTCGATGAAGCAGGGCTTCAAGGCCGATGCGCAGGACACGCACCGCGACACCCTGTCCGACCGCGAGATCGACGTGGTGGCCGAGCAGCTCAACGTCAAGCGCGAAGAGGTCATCGAGATGGAGACGCGCCTGTCCGGCGGCGACGTGCTGCTGGACCCAGCCCCGTCCGATGACGGCGAGCAGGCCTTCGGCCCCATCGCCTACCTGTCCGACCGGGCGCACGAGCCCACGGCCATGATCGAATCGCGCCAGCGCGACGCGCTGGCCACCGACGGCATCACCACCGCGCTCGAAAGCCTGGACGAGCGCAGCCGCCGCATCGTGGAGGAGCGCTGGCTCAAGGTGAACGACGACGGCTCGGGCGGCATGACGCTGCACGAACTGGCCGCCGTGTATGGCGTGAGCGCCGAGCGCATCCGCCAGATCGAGGCCGCCGCGATGAAGAAGATGAAGAAGGCGCTGGCCGAATACGCCTGACCCTTGCCCCGCCAACCCAACGCGCAGTCCCACCCCAGGCTGCGCGTTTTTCTTTGCCCGTAAAAAAACACCATGCAACGCCGCACCCTGCTGACCCTGGCCCCGGCCCTCGCCTTTTCCAGCACCCTCTCCAGCGTTTCTTCCAACGCCTTTGCCGATGCGTGGCCCGCCAAGCCCCTGCGCATCATCGTGGGCTTTCCGCCCGGCTCGTCGCCGGACCTGACGGCGCGCACGTTTTCCGAGCCGCTGTCGCACGCGCTGGGCCAGCCCGTGATCGTGGAGAACAAGGTGGGCGCGGGCGGCGCCATCGGCGCCGATGCGGTGGCCAAGGCGGCGGACGGGCACACCATCGGCCTGTTCATCAATGTGAACTTGACGATCGCGCGGCTCATCAACCCGCGCCTGCCCTACGACCCGCTCAAGGATCTGGCCCCGCTGTCGCTCGTGGGCCTGTCGCCGCTGGTGCTCACGGCGCCGGTGTCGCAGCCCGGCGTGCCTGCGAATGCCGATGCGCGCGCCTTCTTCGCCGCCGCGCGCCGCGCGGGCGACCGCTGGAGCTACGGCACGCCCGGCGTGGGCACGCAGGGCCACCTGGGCACCGAGCTGCTGAAGGCGCGCACAGGCATCAACCCCGTGCACGTGCCCTACCCTGGCTACCCGCAGGTCGCCACGGCCATGCTGGGCGGCCAGTTGCAGATGGCGCTGCTGCCCCCGGCGCTGGCCCTGGCACAAGAGCGCGCGGGCAAGCTGCGCCTGATCGGCGTGACCTCCGCGGGCCGCAGCCCGCTGGCGCCCCAGGTGCCCAGCCTGTCGGAGCTGGGCGTGAAAGATGTGCAGCTGGAAATGTGGAATGCGTTCGCCGCCCCCGCCGCCATGCCCGCGCCGCACCGCGCACGGCTGGCGGCAGCCATCGGCGAGATCGCGCGCACGCCCGAGGTGCGCGCCAGGCTGTTCCAGCAGGGCTGGCAGGCGGTGGGCTCCTCGGCCGAGGGGCTGGCCAACCGCATCCAGGCCGATACCCGGACGCTGGGCGAGATCATCCGCCAGCGCCAGATCAAGGCCGAGTGACTTACGACTTTTCCGCCAGCAGCACGCGCACGTCGTCCGCAAGCGCCTGCGCGCCGCTGCCGTAGCGCTGGTAGATGCGCAGCCGCCCCTGCGTGTCGTAGACGTAGCTGCCCGCGGAGTGGTCCATGGTGTAGCTCGTGGGGGTCTTGCCGTCCACCTTCTTGTAGTAGACCTTGAAGTCCTTGGCCACGGCGGCGAGCTGCTCGGGCGTGCCGCGCAGTGCGACGAAGCTGGGGTCGAAGTTGGCCACGTAGGCCTTGAGCAGCTCGGGCGTGTCGCGCTCGGGGTCCACCGTGACGAAGATGCCCTGGAGGCGGTCGCCGTCGGGGCCGAGCATCTTCTTCACCTCAGCCAGCTCCTGCAAGGTGGTGGGGCACACGTCCGGGCACTGCGTGTAGCCGAAGAAGACCACGGCCACCTTGCCATGGAAGTCCTTGAGGCTGCGCATCTGGCCGTTCTGGTCGGGCAGCGGGAGGTCGCGCGCGTAGTCGGCGCCCGTCACGTCCACGCCGTGGAATTCGGGCTTCTTTTCGGAGCAAGCGCCCAAAATGCCCATAGCGCCCATGGAGAGGGCGCCAGCAGCTATCAATTGAAGAGCGTTTCGTTTATTCATGCACGGGCTCACAAAACGTAGTGGTCCACGAGCAGGGCCGCGAACAGCACGCTCAGGTGGATCAGGGAAAACCGGAAGGTCTTGCGCGCCAGCGCGTCGGAATACGAGCGCCACAGGCACCATGCGTACCCGCAAAAGCCCAGGCCCAGCAGCACGGCGGCCACGAGGTAGATCCAGGAGCTCATGCCGTACACGAAGGGCATCAGGCAGCCGGCGAACAGGATCAGCGTATAGAGGAAGACCTGCAGCCGCGTGAATTCGTTCCCGTGCGTGACGGGCAGCATGGGCAGGCCCGACTTGCGGTAGTCCTCCACGCGGTACAGGGCCAGCGCCCAGAAGTGCGGCGGCGTCCACAGGAAGATGATGAGGAAGAGGATCATCGCCTCGGGCCCCACGTCCCCCGTCATGGCCGACCAGCCCAGCACCGGCGGCATGGCACCCGAGGCGCCGCCGATCACGATGTTCTGCGGCGTGAGCGGCTTGAGCACCACGGTGTAGACCACCGCGTAGCCCACGAAGGTGGCGAAGGTGAGCCACATGGTGAGCGGGTTGATCCACACGTAGAGCAGCACCGAACCCGCCGCGCACAGCAGGGCCGAGAACAGCAGCGTCTGCAGGTTCGACAGCTCGCCCTTGGCCGTGGGGCGCCAGGCCGTGCGCTTCATCTTCGCGTCGATGCGCTGCTCCACCAAGCAGTTGAAGGCCGCCGCCGCGCCCGCCACGAGCCAGATGCCCAGGCTGGCGAGCGCCATGCGGCCCCACTGCGCGGCATTGGGCAGGCCGGGCACGGCCAGCACCATGCCGATGAAGGCGCAGAACACGATGAGCTGCACCACGCGCGGCTTGGTCAGCGCGTAGAACTGGGACAGGCGCGAAGGCGCCAAGATGGAGGGAGCGGCACTCATGCGGGAACTCGGGGGGCGCCCTGCGGCGCGGTGGAAACGGAAATGGCCCCGGCGCTGCGGCTCGCGCACAGCGCCCAGGTCAGCACCACGGCCAGTGCGGCCGCGCCGCCCGTGTGCAGCACGGCGGCCACGAGCGGCCAGCCCAGCACCACGTTCGACAGCCCCGTGGCGAGCTGCGCCAGCGCCAGCCCGGCGAGCCAGCGCCGCTGGCCGCGCAGCGCCGGCACGGCGCGCAGGCGCCACACCAGCCAGGCCAGCGCCAGCAGCACGGCGTAGGCGGCCAGCCGGTGCACGTAGTGGATGGCCGTGAGGCCGGCGAAGCTGATGTGGCTGCCATCCTGCAGAAAGCCCAGCGCGCGCCAGACCTGGAAGCCTTCGGCGAACGCCATGTCGGGCCACCAGCTGCCCTGGCATTGGGGGAACGTGGTGCAGGCCAGCACCGCGTAGTTGGTGCTGACCCAGCCGCCCAGCACGACCTGCGCGGCCACCAGCGCCGCGCACAGCCGCAGCAGGCCGCGCACGGCGCGCGGCACGGCGGCGGGCTCCTGGCCCTGGGCCTCTTGCGCCATCTGCGTCTGGCGCACGGCCTGCACGCACAGCAGCACGAGTAGTACCAGGCCCCCGATCAGGTGCAGCGTGACGATGGCGGGAAACAGCTTCATGGTCACCGTGAGCGCGCCGAACGCCCCCTGCAGGCACACCCACGCCAGCGTGGCCGTGGGCCACCACGGGTTGATGGCGCGCTCGCCGCGCAGGCGCTGGCGCCAGGCCCCCACAGCCAGCGCGATGATGAGCACGCCCACGCCCGTGGCGAGGTAGCGGTGCACCATCTCCACCCAGGCCTTGCCGTGCGTGACCGGGCCCGTGGGCATCGCCTGCTGGGCGGCCGCGATCTCGGCGTGCGCGCCCACGGGGCTGGCGTTGCCGTAGCAGCCGGGCCAGTCGGGGCAGCCCAGGCCCGAGTCGGTCAGGCGCGTGAAGGCGCCGAACATCACCAGGTCGAACGTGAGGAACAGCGTGAGCACCGCGAGCGCCTGCCAGCGCCGCGCGGCCGCATGCTCGGGCGCGTGGTGCCGGTTGCGCAGCCACACCCAGGCCAGCGGCCCGAGCGCGACCGCCGCGCCCAGCAGCATCATGCGCAGGAGCGGCGCGAGGTCGTACAGCGGCTGCGCCATCAAGGCTGCGGCTCCCGGCCCGGCTGGTCCCACGAGGCGGAGGCGCGCAGCAGGCGCTCCAGGTCGCGCTTGGCCTGCCCGGCCTGGGCGCGGTCCAGGTGTGCGGGGAAGCGCATCATCCAATGCCCCTGCGGATCGACCACGTAGAGGTGCTCCGGCAGCGCATGCCCCGCGGCGGGCGCCAGCCAGCGCGCCAGCCCGGCGCCATCGACGCGCAGCACGGTGGCCTTCTGCAAGGCCGGCAGGATGGCGGCGGGCGGCTGCGCGCCGTCGTTCACGAGCCAGACCCAGTCCATGCGCTCCTTGTCCTTGCCCAGGCTTTCGCGCAACTGGCGCTGCAGGTAGAGGTTGTTCTGGCACAGCGTGTCACAGCCGCCGCCCGATACGCTCACGAGCAGCCACTGCCCCTTGAGCGCGGCCAGGCGCTGCGCGTGGCCGTCCAGCGTCTGCGCGGCCATGTCAGGAATGGGGCGCTGCGGCTCGATGAGCTCGCCGAAATTGCGCCGCCCCTCGGGCCGGATCACGTAGTAGGTGAAGTACGAGGCGATCACGGGCGCTGCGCACACCAGCATCACGCCGAGCATCTTCCAGCGGCCCTGGCGCGAGCGCTGCGCGGTCAGGGCCTCATCGGCGGCGGGCAGCTCGTGCACCGTGAGGCCCAGGGGCTGCCTGCCCGCGTGCTCAGGAAGCACGCTGGCCGCGTGGGCGAAGGAAGCGTCGGACGAGTTGGAACCAGACATAGAGAAGTGCAATCAGGCTGCAAAGCCCGAACCATTGGAATGCGTAGCCGTAGTGCCTTTCCACGCCGGTGCCGATCACCGGCCATTCGCGCAGCAGGCCCTCGCTGGGGGCGCCCGTCTGCAGCACGCTCAGCGGCGCGCCCGAGGGGATGAGCGGCAGCCCCGTTTCCGCGCGGAAGGCGTTCAGGTCGAGATTTTGCCGGATGCGCGAAAACCCCGGCTCCGCACCGGCCCCCGCGAAGTCGTAGAGCCGCGCGGGCGGCGGCGCGATTCGCCCCGCGACGCGCACCACGCCTTCGGGTGTGTCCACGTGCGGCAGGCGGCCGCGGTCCTCGAAGTCGCGCGGCACCCAGCCGCGCTGCACCACCACCACGCCGGGGCCTGGCTCCAGTTGCAGCGGCGTGAGCACGTAGAAGCCCGGCCGGCCGTTCATCTGGCGGTTGTCGAGGTACACCGTGTACGACGCCAGCCAGCGCCCCTGCAGCGCGATGGCGCGGTGCACGAGGGCATCACCCCCGGGGCCTGGGGCCGCCTGGAGGCTCGCGCCGCCCAGCGCGGGCATGCGCGCCCTGGCGTCGATGGCGGCCTGCAGCGCCTCCTTCTGCGCGGCCCGCCCGAGCTGCCAGCGCCCGAGCGATGCCGTGACCGCCACCCCGGCCACGGCGGCGGCGGTGACGAGCCAGAAGCGCCAGCGGCCACGGCGGAGGGATGGGGTCACGGGATAATGCGCTCCATGAAATACTTGGTGCTTCTCGCGTTCATCGGCATTCTGGCGAGCCTCGGGTCCGCGCTCTTCTTCATGATGCGCAACGGCGGCGACGAGAAAGCCGACCGGGCCAAGGGCAACCGCATGGTGCGGGCCCTGGCCGTGCGCGTGGGCCTGTCGATTGTGCTCTTCCTGTGCCTGCTGCTGGCCTGGAAGCTGGGCTACATCCAGCCCACGGGCCTGCCCGCGGGGCGCTGAGCGTCCAACAAAAAAGCGCCTTGCGGCGCTTTTCCGGCACGGGCCGCGGCCGTGCTTACATCCAGTAGACCAGCACGTACAGGCCCAGCCACACCACGTCCACGAAGTGCCAGTACCAGGCGGCGCCTTCGAAGCCGAAATGGCGCTCGGCCGTGAAATGGCCCTTTTGCAGGCGCAGCGTGATGAAGAGCAGCATCAGCATGCCCACGAACACGTGGAAGCCGTGGAAGCCCGTGAGCAGGAAGAACGTGGAGCCGAACACGCCCGAGCTGAGCTTGAGGTTCATCTCGGTGTACAGGTGGTGGTACTCATAGCCCTGCACGAACAGGAACGTGATGCCCAGCAGCACGGTGATCCACATGAAGCCGATGGTCTTGGCACGGTCGTTCTCGCGCAGCGCGTGGTGGGCGATGGTGAGCGTGACGCCCGACGACAGCAGCAGCGCCGTGTTGATGGTGGGCAGCCAGAAGGGGCCGACGGTCTGGAACGGCTCGACGGTGCCGGCCGGCGAAGCGGTCGCACCGGCGGCGATGCTGGGCCAGACGGCCTTGAAGTCGGGCCACAGCAGCGCGTTGTCGAGGTTGCCGAGCGCGGGCACGGAGTGCGCACGCGCCCACCACAGGGCCGTGAAGAACGCGCCGAAGAACATCACCTCCGAGAAGATGAACCAGCTCATGCTCCAGCGGTACGAGAGGTCGATCTTGCGGCCGTAGAGGCCGCCTTCGCTCTCGCGCGTGGCATCGCGGAACCACTGGTAGAGCACGAACAGCCACCACACGAGGCCCAGGGCGAGCGAATACGGGCCCCACTCGTGGCCGTTGATCCACTGGCTCGCGCCGAGAATCACGAAGAACAGGCCGGCGGCCGCCATGACGGGATGGCGCGAATCGGCGGGCACGTAGTAGTACGGGGTTGTGCCGGGGGTCGTTGCACTCATTTCAGCTCCTGTGATTCTCAAAATCTCTTGTTGTCGTCGATCAGCCAGGTCAAACGACCCATTTCACGATGGTGATAAGCGCCACCACCAGCAGGAAAACCGCGATCAGCCCCACGAGCACGATGTGCAGCGGGTTGAGTTTCTCGGTGTCCTGCTGGTACTCGCTGCCCTTGCGCAGGCCGATGAACGACCATGCCACGGCCTTGACCGTACGCGCTATCGAGCCCTTGCGGCGCACCGGAGATGCCTGCTGCTGCGGGGTCATGATCCGGCCTCCGTGTGCGAGGCGAGCGCAGCGGTCTGCGGCGCGGCGGGCGTTTTGCCACCGACCTCGAAGAAGGTGTAGGACAGCGTGATGGTCGTGACGTCCTTGGACAGGCGCGGGTCGATCACGAACGCCACGGGCCACTGCTTCTTCTCGCCAGGGTCCAGCGTGTACTGGTTGAAGCAGAAGCACTCCAGCTTGTTGAAGTGCGCCGCCGCCTGGCGCGGCGCGTAGCTCGGAATGGCCTGCGCGGACATGCGGCGGTTCTGCACGTTCTGGAACTCGTACATCACCGTGGCGAGTTCGCCCGGGTGCACCTTCAGGGTGCGCTTCTCGGGCTTGAACTCCCAGGGGCCGCGCGCATTGGCGTCGAACTCGACGGTGATGGTGCGGCTCATGTCCACCTGCGTGTTGGCGGGCAGCTTCACGTCGCGGCCCGCCGCGCCGTTGCCGGGCACCTGGCGCTCGGACAGCGACAGGATGTTGATGCCCGTGATCTCGCAGATGTGCTTGTAGATCGGGATGAGCGCGTAGCCGAAGGCGAACATGCCGGCCGCGACCACGGCCAGCTTGCCCACCATCTTCAGGTTTTCGCGCTGCATGCTCACGGCGGCGGCCTTCTCAGTGCGACAGCCAGGCCATCTTGACCATGAAGCCCACGAAGAAGGCCACGGCCACGGACGCCAGGATTAGCGCCATGCGCAGGTTGCTCTTCTTCTGCTCGGGGGTCATGGGCATGGCGTTCAGCCGATCACCTTGGTGGCGGTGGCGTCCAGCTTGGGCGGGTTCTCGAAGGTGTGGAACGGTGCGGGCGAGGGCACTTCCCACTCCAGGCCTTCGGCCGCTTCCCAGGGCTTCTGGGACGCCTTGGCGCCCTTGCCGCGCATGACGGGCAGCACCACGAACAGGAAGAAGTAGACCTGCGCGAAGCCGAAGAAGAAGGCGCCGATGGAGGCGATCATGTTGAAGTCGGCGAACTGCATGGGGTAGTCGGCATAGCGGCGCGGCATGCCGGCCAGACCCAGGAAGTGCATCGGGAAGAAGGTGACGTTGAAGGAGATCAGCGACCACCAGAAGTGGATCTTGCCGCGCGTCTCGTTGTACATCACGCCGCTCCACTTGGGGCCCCAGTAATAGAAGCCCGCGAACAGGGCGAACAGCGAACCGGCCACCAGCACGTAGTGGAAGTGGGCCACCACGTAGTACGTGTCCTGCAGTTGGATGTCGATGGGCGCCATGGCCAGGATCAGGCCCGTGAAGCCGCCCATGGTGAACACGAAGATGAAGCCCACGGCGAACAGCATGGGGGTTTCGAACGTCATGGAGCCGCGCCACATGGTGGCCACCCAGTTGAAGATCTTCACGGCCGTGGGCACGGAGATCAGCATGGTGGCGTACATGAAGAAAAGCTGGCCCGTGACCGGCATGCCGGTCGTGAACATGTGGTGCGCCCACACGATGAACGACAGGATGGCGATGGACGAGGTGGCGTACACCATCGACGCATAGCCGAACAGCTTCTTGCGCGCGAAGGCGGGCACGATCTGGCTGATGATGCCGAAGGCCGGCAGGATCATGATGTACACCTCGGGGTGGCCGAAGAACCAGAAGATGTGCTGGTACATCACCGGGTCACCGCCGCCAGCGGGGCTGAAGAAGCTGGTGCCGAAGTGGCGGTCCGTCAGCGTCATGGTGATGGCGCCGGCCAGCACGGGCATCACGGCGATCAGCAGGTAGGCGGTGATGAGCCAGGTCCAGCAGAACATGGGCATCTTCATCAGCGTCATGCCGGGGGCGCGCATGTTCAGGATGGTCACGATGATGTTGATCGAGCCCATGATCGACGAAGCACCCAGGATGTGCATGGCGAAGATGCTGGAATCCATCGACGGGCCCATCTGCAACGTGAGCGGCGCGTAGAGCGTCCAGCCCGCGGCGGGCGCGCCGCCGGGCATGAAGAACGAGGCCACGAGCATGATGGCCGCGGGGATCATCAGCCAGAAGCTGAAGTTGTTCATGCGCGCGAAGGCCATGTCGGATGCGCCGATCTGCAGCGGGATCATCCAGTTCGCGAAGCCCACGAAGGCCGGCATGATGGCGCCGAACACCATGATCAGGCCGTGCATGGTGGTGAACTGGTTGAACAGCTCGGGGTTCACGATCTGCAGGCCCGGCTTGAACAGCTCGGCGCGGATCAGCAGCGCGAGGATGCCGCCGACCATCAGCATGGTGAACGAGAACAGCAGGTACAGCGTACCGATGTCCTTGTGGTTGGTGGCGTACACCCAGCGGCGCCAGCCCGTGGGGGCGTGGTGGTGGTGATCGTCGTGGTGGCCATCGTGGGCATGGCCGCCTGCGTGCCCGTGGTTGTCGAGAACTGCGCTCATCTTGGATTCCTCAATCTCAATGCCGGGGGGCAGGGTTACTTGGCACGCTGGGCCACGACTTCAGACGGCTGCACCAGCTGCCCGGTCTTGTTGGACCAGTGGTTCTTGGTGTAGGTCACCACGGCGGCGATGTCCGTGTCGCTGAGCGCCTTCCACGAGGGCATGGCACCGTTGGCCGCGCCGTGGAGCACCACCTGCAGTTGCCTGGAATGGTCCGCGTCGAGCACGATGGCCGAGCCGTCGAGCGGCTTGACGGGGCCCGCGCCCTTGCCGTTGGGCTGGTGGCAAGCCGCGCAGTTGGCCGCGTAGACCTTCTCGCCGCGCTTGAGGATGTCGTCCAGCGTCCAGACCTTGTTCGGATCGTCGGCCTTGGCGGCGGCCTTTTTCTTCTCGGCGGCCACCCAGGCGGAATAGTCCTGCTCGGACAGCACCTTCACGTGGATCGGCATGTAGGCGTGTTCCTTGCCGCACAGCTCGGCGCACTGGCCGTAGTAGTCGCCCACCTTCTCGGCGCGGAACCAGGTGTCGCGCACGAAGCCGGGGATCGCGTCCTGCTTGATGCCGAAGGCGGGCACCATGAAGGCGTGGATCACGTCGTTGGCGGTGGTGATGACGCGGACCTTCTTGTTGACGGGCACGACGAGCGGGTAATCCACCTTGAGCAGGTAGTTGTCGGGCGCGTTGGCCACGTTGCCGCTGTTGGACATCACGCGCTGCGAGGTGTCAAGCGTGGAGATGTACGACAGGCCCTCGCCTTCACCGTTGATGTAGTCGTAGCCCCACTTCCACTGGTAGCCGGTGACCTTCACGGTGAGGTCGGCGTTGGTGGTGTCCTTCTGGGCCACGAGCACCTTGGTGGCCGGCAGCGCCATGAGGATCACGATGATGAAGGGGATCACGGTCCAGACCACTTCGACGGTGACAGACTCGTGGAAATTGGCGGCCTGGGCGCCGCGCGACTTGCGGTGCTTCCAGATCGAATAGAACATCACCGCGAACACGCCGATGAAGATCACCGTGCAGATGACCAGCATCATCCAGTGCAGAAAGCTCTGCTCCTGCGCGATCTTGGTCACGCCGGGGGTCAGGTTGAGCTGATTGACTCCGGGGCCGCCCGGCAGGTCTTGGACGGCATGCGCGGCGGTACCCACCCATGCACCCGCAGTCAGCAGCAGAGAAGCCAGCTTGTTGGAAATGCTCTTCATAGTTCTCACTTACTTCTAAGCCTCAATTTACCAATCCCTTGGCACGCCTGCGTGGGGTCAGGCTGTGCGCAAAGCCATGCGGATCTCCGATGCCAGGGCCCGCCGGAGTTCGGGGCGCACGTAGCGCCCCACCTCCACCGACCGCCCTTGCGCCGACACCATGATCAGCGAGCGGTCGCAGGCCTTGGGCTCCACATGAACCCGGCTTCGGTCAAATTCGGAACGCTCCCTGCGGCCGGCGGTTTCGCGCTCCACCACGAGGCTGGCGCCTTGCAGGGAGATGGTTTCCGCGTCCTTCGCATGGCGGCCAAAGACCACCAGGGCCCAGCCTGCCGCGGCAACGGCGAAGCCCGCGGCGGACAGGGCGACGTGGGCACCGCGCAGCCACAGGGCCGAGGCCGCCGCCAGCGAGAACATGCAAAACGCCAGGTAAGCGCAGCGCAACTGCGCCAGCGAGCACCGGCTGCTGCGCATTGAGCACCAGTCGATCCGCTGTCCCGACACCCTGGCAAAACGAAACGTCAAGCCTGTCACTTGTCCCCATCCGCAGGCCTCTTCCCAGGGGCGCGATTTCCGCCTTCGCACCGGGAGAAGTCCAAATTTTCGTCAGGAATTGTAGCCTGCCTTGTTCCTGGTCATTGACGAGGCAGCGCCACTGGTATCACTCTGTGCCTGAATGAGGGCGCCCGCGCAACATCGCGCGCATGTCCTGCAGCGAAACGGTGCTGCTTTCGCCCATGCGCACCCGCGGCGCGGGCTTGAAGGCGTGGCCGTAGACGATCTCGAAGGTGAAGGCGATCTGGCCGTCCGGCTGCGGGCCGGCCAGGCGCTCGGCCATGGCGGCTTCGAGCCGCTCGCGCCAGCGGCGGCCCCGCAGCCCGGCGAAGCGCTGCGGGTGCAGGTTCGCGCCCAGCTCGCGCAGCTCCTGCAGCGCCCGCGCGGGCGTGGCGAAGGTCAGCGTGATGCGCTCCATGTCCATCACGGGCTCGGCGAAGCCCGCGTGCACGAGCATGTCGCCCCAGTCGTGCATGTCGGTGAAGCTGTGGCCCGGGGGCGGCCAGCCCAGGTCACGGTACAGCGCGTGCAGCTCGCGCACCGTATCGGGCCCGAGGCACGAGAACATGAGGTAGCCGTCCACCGCGATGGCGCGGTGCCACCGCGCGATCAGCGCCTGCGGGTCGGCCGCCGTGTGCAGCGCCATGTTGGCCCAGAGCATCTGCACGCCGCCGTCCTGCGGCGGCCCGAAGCGCGGGCGGGTGCCGCGCCAGTGCGCCGGGCTCCACCATTTCGCCTCCAGGGCCGCGCGCGCCGCCGCCGCGCGGGCGGGGGCTTCGTGGATGGTGCACGCGGCCTGCGGGTAGCGCTGCGCCACCAGCGCATGCCCGGCCAGCCCGCCGCGCACGGGCTCCCAGTCGCACCAAGCGGCGGGCGCCTGGCGGATCCACTGCAGCCGCTCCTGCATGCGGCGCGCCACCTCTTCGTGGAGCCAGGGAGAGGCCGCGGGCGCGGCGGCCTGCCAGCGCGCGGCGGCCACGGGGTCGATGGTGGGGGGAAGGTGCTCGGACATGTCGGGGAAGGGGGGCGTGGCGAGTATATTGAGTCCATGTTCCACCGATGGCTGGCAGGGATTGCCAGGGCTGTGCCCAGCCAGTGCGCGGTCTGCCATGCCTGGCCCGCGCGGCGCGTGTGCGAGGACTGCGTGCGCCGCTTCGCCCCGCCGCGCCCGCGCTGCGCCACCTGCGCGATCGCCGTGCCCGAGGGGGTGGCGCAGTGCGGCGCCTGCCTGCGCCACCCGCCGGGGCTCGACGCCTGCCACGCGGCCGTGGACTATGGCTACCCCTGGGCCGATGTCCTGGCCGAATTCAAGTTCCACGGCGACCCCGGCTGGGCCGGCACCCTGGCCACCCTGCTGCGCAGCACGCCCTGGGTGGAGCCCGCGCTCGATGCCGCCGACGCCGTCTTGCCCATTCCGCTCTCGCCCGCGCGCCTGCGCGAGCGGGGATTCAACCAGTCGCTGCTGCTCGCCCGCGCGCTGGCCGCGCCCAAGGCCGACGCCGGGCTGCTGCTGCGCGTGCGCGATACGCCGGCCCAGAGCGGCCTGGCGCGCGCGCAGCGCCTGCGCAATCTGCGCACGGCCTTTGCCGTGGCGCCGCGGGGCGCCGGGCGGCTCGCGGGGCGGCGCGTGGTGCTGGTCGACGACGTGATGACCACCGGCGCCACGCTGCAGGCGGCGGCGGCCGTGCTGCGCCAGGCCGGGGCCGCGCGCGTGGAGGCCGTGGTGCTGGCGCGCACGCCCATGGATTGATGCACATGGATACGCGGGGCCCGGCCGTGCCACAGCACAATACGCGCCATGTTCCACATCGTCCTGGTCGAGCCTGAAATCCCCCCCAACACCGGCAACGTCATCCGGCTGGCCGCCAATACGGGGTGCACGCTCCACCTGATCGAACCCCTGGGCTTTTCCATGGAGGACCGCCTCATGCGCCGCGCGGGGCTGGACTACCACGAATGGGTGCGGGTGCTGCGCCACCCGGGCTGGACCACCTTCCTGCGCACCGAGCAGCCCGACCCGGCGCGCATGTTCGCCATGACCACGCACGCCGAGCAGACGGTGTACGACACAGGCTTCCTGCGCGGCGACTGGCTGGTGTTCGGCGCCGAGACGCGCGGCCTGCCGCCCGAGCTGCGCGAGACCTTTCCGCCCGCCCAGCGCCTGCGCCTGCCCATGGTGGAGGGACAGCGCAGCCTGAACCTCTCGAACGCCGTGGCCGTCACGGTATTCGAGGCCTGGCGGCAGAACAGCTTCATGGCCTAGGACCTGTTAACGCTCGAAACCGCCGCTTCGTTCAATTCACGCGATCGACGGGGTGCAAGGATGCGGATCCTTATCAACCATCCGCCATTCCTTCCCCATGCACCGATCCCTTCTACGTATCGCCTATGTGCCGCTGATGCTCGCCGTCGGCAACGGCATCGCCATCGCCTGGGTGGCACGCGGCCTGCCGCTGGCCGGGCTGCTGCCGCTGCTGCTGATCGCCATACTGGCCTCCTTCGGCGCGGAAAGGCTTGCGCCCTATGACGTTCAGGACCGCCGGGCGCACGGCGACACGGGGCGTGATCTCCTGCACGCCACCGTCAACGAGGCCTTGACGGCCTTCGGGGTGATGAGCATTCCCTTGCTGAGCGGGCTGTCGCCCTTCCATGGGCTCTGGCCCGCCCACTGGCCGCTGTTCGGCCAGTGGCTGCTCGCCGTCGCCGTCGCGGACGCGGGGCTGACGTGGGTGCACTGGGCCAGCCACCACAACCGCTGGCTGTGGAAGTTCCATGCCGTGCACCATTCGGTGCAGCGGCTGTACGGCCTCAACGGGCTGATGAAGCACCCCATCCACCAACTGGTCGAAACCGCCGTTGCCGTGGCACCGCTGCTTCTCCTGGGGATGCCGCAGCCGGTGGGCGCGCTGCTGGGCTTCTCCGTCGCCCTCCAGCTCCTGCTCCAGCATGCCAACGTGGATGTCCGCCTGGGGCCGCTGCGGCACGTGCTGGCCGTGGGGCCCGTCCACCGGCACCACCACCAGAAATGGGCCGGCATCGGCGACGTGAACTTCGGGCTGTTCACCACGGTTTGGGACCGGCTCCTGGGCACCCTCGTGGACGACCCCGGCCGCCGCTTTCGCAGCACCGACTACGGCATCGGCACCCGGCCGGACTATCCGAAGGCCTATGGGGCGCAGCTCATCGAGCCCTTCCGCCGCCGCGGATGACCGGCGGGCGCGGGCTCCGCGCGCCCCTGTGGATCAACGCTGCTCCAGCAGCTGGGATGCGCTCACCCCGAACATTGCCTTCAGCGTCCTGGCCGCATGCGCCGCGTCCGAGAAACCCGCCTGGTGCGCCGAAGCGGTGACACTGCTGCCGCCATGCAGCGCCGCCGCGGCGATCTGCAGGCGCCTCCACAGCACATAGCGCCGGAACGGCAGGCCGAACTCGGCAACGAATCTATGGCGGGCATGCTCGGCGCCCACGCCCAGAAGCGCCGCGAGCGCCGCCAGCGTCACTCCTCCGGCATGGCCGGCCGCCAGCAGGTCGTCGATGCGGTGGCGTGCCCTCCCGGCCCAGGCGCTCACCGTGCCCGCCGGGTGCTGCGGGCCCGCGCCCCGCCACTCCTGCCAGAACGAGGCGCCCTGCCGCGGCTGCGCGGATACGGCCGCGAACGGCCCGGGCAGATCCCGCGGCACGACGGAAGCCGGGATTTCCAGCCCGCAGCGAAGCGCCCAGGGCTCAATGAAAACCAGCGTCGCGGCGCCGCCTGGCCGGATGCGGTGCGCCACCAGCGGGTCGATGCCGACGGCGGCCCCCCACACGAGGCGGCCATCCGCCGTTTCGACGACGGCATCCGCCGCCCCACCGGACAGCACCAGCTGGGCCGCGACGTGGCGGTGCATCGCGCCCTGTCCCACATCCCCCTGCCACCGCGCCCAGCCCTGGCCGATCTCCAGGCGCCCCAGCCAGATGGAGCCGTTGCGGAGCAGGTGCGCGGCGCTGGTTCTGGCCATGGGCGATGCGGGGCCTTGCGTTACGGCGCCGCGCCGTAGTTGCGCGCCAGCGATTCAGCCACGCACGCGGGCTTGTCGGCGCCCTCGCGCTCCACGGTCACGAGCCAGGTCATCTGCAGCCCGTCAGGCGGCAGCGGCTCGGCGGCCTGCAGCGCCAGGCGCGCGCGCAGCCGGCTGCCCACGGGCACGGGCGAGGTGAAGCGCACGCGGTTGAGGCCGTAGTTCACGCCCATGCGCGCGCCCTCGATCGCGAAGGCCGCCTCGAAGAAGCGCGGGATCAGCGACAGCGTGAGAAAGCCGTGCGCGATGGGCGTGCCGAACGGCCCGGCCTGGGCGCGCTCGGGGTCCACGTGGATCCACTGGTGGTCGCCCGTGGCGTCGGCGAAGAGGTTGACCTGCTCCTGCGTGATGGTGATCCAGTCGGTCACCGCGACCTCCTGGCCCACGCAGGCCATGACTTCGGAATAGCTGTGGAAGGTTTTCATGGTCTCAATGTAGGCCGGGCCGCCCGCGGCCCGTGTCGGGCCCGCGACAGGCGGCTCTAGGCATCCAGCCAGGCCGTGATGCCCTGCCACTGCGCCAGGTCGCGCTCCACGCGGCCCGGCGCCACGTCGAACAGGGTGAGGCCGTGCGCCGCCAGATGCAGGTAGTTCTGCGTGGGCCGCAGCAGGCCCAGCACCTGGACCGCCCCGCCCAGGCCCTCCACGAACTGGTGCAGCTGCTCAGCCGCCAGCGTGCGCGGATCCACGCGCATGCCCACGAGGCCCACCGGGGCGCCGCGGCCATGGCGGTGCCCGGCGAGCTGGTCGAGGAAGCCGCGCGTGGCGAAGATGTCGAACACGCTGGGCTGCAGCGGCACGACGATCTTGTCGGCCATCTTGAGCACGTCGCCCAGGCGCCAGCCGTGCAGGCCGGCCGGGGTGTCGATGACCACGTGCGTCGTGCCCTTGGGCGGCCGGGCGATGAGGTCGGAGCTGATGTCCCAGGTGCCGATGGGCCGCGCCGCGGCCGGGCGCAGCGACAGCCACAGGCGCGAGGACTGCTGGCGGTCCGCGTCGCCGAGCATCACCGCGTGCCCCTGGCTCGCGTAGTAGCCCGCGATGTTCGTCGCCAGCGTGGACTTGCCCACGCCGCCCTTGGGATTGGCCACCACGATCACTGGCATGCGAACCTCCTGTGCGCTACGGACTTTGAACCTTTTTGGCCTCTAGCGCTTGCCTGGCGCGCGCAAGCAGCTATCAAAACAAAAGCAACCTCAGGCGTGCTGGCCGCCGCGCTTGACGAAGAACAGCCCCGCGCCCACGCACATCAGCACGCCGCCGAACACGCGGTTCTGCGTGCGCAGGGCCCGGGCGCTGCTCAGCAGGCGGCGCAGCGCGCTCGCGCCCGCCGCGTAGCCGTGCATCACCGTCACGTCCACGGCCACGGTGGTTGCGGCCATGACCAGCAGCTGCGGCCACAGCGGCCGCGCGTCGGTCATGAACTGGGGCAGCACGGCCACCATGAAGACGATGCCCTTGGGGTTGGTGGCGTTGGTGAGAAAGCCGGTGAGCGCGCGCCGTTGCCACGGCCCGGCGGGCGCTGCCTCCTCGCCCGCCAGCGGCGAGGCGCCGCCCGCGCGCCACTGCTGCAGGCCCAGGTAGATGAGGTAGCAGGCGCCCAGCACCTTGACCGCGCTGAATGCCTGCTCGGACGCCAGCAGCAGCGAGCCCACGCCCGCCCCCGCCACGAACAGGACCAGCAGCAGCCCGAGCTGCAGCCCCAGGATGGTGGCGCTGGTGCGCCGCACGCCATACGACAGGCCGTGGCTCATGGACAGCACGGCGCCCGAGCCCGGCGAGATGGCGATGAGGCAGGAAGCCACGAAGAAGGCGAGCCAAGTATGGAAGTCCATGGGGTGCGGCGGGAATCTACAAGCGGGGCCGCTATCTTAGAACGCAGGGCCGGAACGGGTGCAATGCCAAAATCCCCGCCATGGCCCACGACGCTCCCACCTGGCTCACCTACGGATTCCTGTACCTCGCCGCCGCCGTGCTGGCCGTGCCCATCGCGCGCGCGGCGGGGCTCGGGGCCATCATCGGCTACCTCGCGGCGGGTATCGCCATCGGGCCCTGGGGCCTGGCGCTGGTGAGCAACGTGCAGGACATCCTGCACTTCGCCGAGTTCGGCGTGGTGCTCATGCTGTTCATCGTGGGGCTGGAGCTGCAGCCCAGCCGCCTGTGGAGCCTGCGCCGCCCCATCTTCGGCCTCGGGTCGGCCCAGGTGCTGGGCTGCGCGGCCGTGCTGTTCGCGGCGGGCTGGGCCGCGGGCCTGCCCTGGCGCATGGTCCTGGTGGGGGCGCTGGGGCTGGCGCTGTCGTCCACGGCCATCGCGCTGCAGGTGCTGGGCGAGCGCAACCTGCTGCGCACGGCCAGCGGCCAGGCCGCGTTCTCCATCCTGCTGTTCCAGGACGTGGCGGCCATCCCCATCCTCGCGCTGCTGCCGCTGCTGGCGGGCACGGGCGTGCACCACAGCGCGGGCGATACGGCGCTGGCCGCCTTCAAGACCGTGGCCGTGGTGGCCGCCATCGTGCTCGGCGGGCGGCTGCTGCTGCGCCCCGTGCTGCGCTGGATTGCGCGCAGCAAGACGCCCGAGATCTTCACCGCCGCCGCGCTGCTGCTGGTGGTGGGCATCGCCTACCTGATGGTGCGGGTGGGCCTGTCGATGGCGCTGGGCGCCTTCCTCGCGGGCGTGCTGCTGGCCGACAGCGAGTACCGGCGCGAGCTGGAGGCCGACATCGAGCCCTTCAAGGGCCTGCTGCTGGGCCTGTTCTTCATGGCCGTGGGCATGACCATCGACTTCGGCGTGCTGCTGCGCGCGCCGGGCCTGATGGCGCTGCTGGTGGCGGGCTTCCTGGCGCTCAAGGCCGTGACGATCTACGGCCTGGCGCGCGTGGCGGGCATTCCGTACCAGGAGCGGCCCGTGTTCACGCTGCTGCTCGCGCAGGGCGGCGAGTTCGCCTTCGTGGTGTTCCAGACGGCGGCGGGCGCCGAGGTGCTGCGGCCCGATACGGCGTCATTGCTCATCGGCGCCGTGGCGCTGTCGATGCTGCTGAGCCCGCTGCTGCTGGTGCTGCTGGACCGCGCGCTGCTGCGCCGCCACTGCAACCTGCCCAACCCCGCGGCCGAGGAAATCTCCGAGCCGCAGGACGCGCCCGTGATCATCGCGGGCTTCGGCCGCTACGGCCAGATCGTGGCGCGCGTGCTGCTCGCGCAGGGCATTCCCGCCACGGTGCTGGACCACAGCGTGGAGATGCTCGAAGTGGCCCACACCTTCGGCTACCGCGTGCACTACGGCAACGCCACGCGGCTGGACCTGCTGCGCATCGCCGGGGCCGCGCACGCGCGCATCATCGTGGTGGCGGTGGACGAGCCGCAGCAGTCGCTGCAGATCGTGCAGCTCGTGCGCAAGCACTTCCCGCAACTCGAGATCGTGGCCCGCGCGCGCGACGTGACGCACTGGAACGAACTGCGCGACCTGGGCGTGACGCGCGTGGAGCGCGAGGTGTTCGAGTCGAGCCTGGCGAGCGCGCGCACCGTGCTCGAGCTCATGGGCATGGCCCCGGCCGACGCGGTGCGGTTCGCGGACCGCTTTCGCACCCACAACACCGCGCTGGCCGACCGCATGTACCCGCACCACAAGGACCGCACCAAGTTCATCGCCGTGGCGCGCGAGGGGCGCCAGCAGCTCGTCGAGCAGATGGCCAAGGAGCGGCAGGAGCGCGAGCAGACGCAGCAGGCAGCGAGCGAGGAGTCCAAATAAAAATAGCTGCCAGCGCCCATCCGGCGGGCGCTGGCAGCTATGGGTTTGGAAGCAGCCTTCAGTCTGCCGTGGCGCCCGAGGCTTTCACCACCTTGCCCCACTTGGCCGTCTCAGCCTGGATGAAGGCGGCGAACTGCTCGGGCGTATCGACCACCACCTCGCCGCCCTGCTCGGCGATCTTCTTCTTCACGTCGGCCTGGTTCAGCACCTTGGCGAGCGCGGCGTGCAGCTTGTCGAGCACGGGCTTGGGCGTGCCTGCCACGGCGAACATGCCGAACCACGAGGTGGCCTCGTAGCCGGGCACGCCGGCCTCGGCGATAGTGGGCACGTCGGGCAGCTCGGGCGAGCGCTTGGCCGTGGTCACCGCGATGGGGCGCAGCTTGCCCACGCGCACGTGCTGGATGGCCGAGGGCATGTTGTCGAACATGATGGCGATCTGGTTGCCCAGCAGGTCGGTCACGGCCGGGGCGCTGCCCTTGTAGGGCACGTGCACCATGTCCACCTTGGCCATGCTCTTGAACAGTTCGCCCGACAGGTGGATGGAGCTGCCGCTGCCCGAGGAGCCGAAGTTCACCTCGCCCGGGTGCGCCTTGGCGTAGGCGATCAGCTCCGGCACGGTCTTGAACGGCTGCTTGGGGTTGGCCACGAGCAGGTTGGGCACGTTGGCCACGCGCGTGAGCGGCGCGAAGTCCTTGGCCGGGTTGAAGGGCATCTTCTTGTACAGCGCCTCGTTGATGGCGTGCGTGCCCACCGTGCCCATGAACAGCGTGTAGCCGTCGGCCGGGGCCTTGGCCGCGATCGCGGCGCCGATGTTGCCGCCCGCGCCCGCGCGGTTGTCGATCACCACGGACTGGCCCAGCTCGGCGGACATCGCCTGGCCCACGATGCGCGCGAGGATGTCGGTGGTGCCGCCCGCCGAGAACGGCACGACGATGGTGATGGGCTTGGCGGGGTAGGCCTGCGCGGCGGCGCCCAGCGGCAGGGCAACGGCGGTGGCGGCGACGGCGGCGCCCAGCAGGGCGCGGCGCGTGGCGCGGAAAGCGATGTTCATGGAAGTCTCCTTGGAAATGGGGGAAGGGGGAGGAAAAGAGGTCAGACGCCCGCCACGCCCACGGTCATGCCGCCGCAGACGTAGAGCACCTGGCCGGTGACGAAGCCGCTGCGCGCATCCAGCAGGTAGGACACGGCGTGCGCCACGTCCTCGGGCGTGCCCACGCGCTTGACGGGCACGGCGTCGATGATGGCGCGCGTGCGCGGCGCATCGGGCGGGTTGGCGCGGTCGAACAGCTCGGTGCGGATCGGGCCCGGGCCGATGGCGTTGGCCGTGATGCCGTGGCGCCCCAGCTCCAGCGCCCACACGCGCGTCATGCCGATCAGGCCGGCCTTGGTGGCCGAGTACGCGGTGCGCAGCTCCTTGCCCAGCGCGGCGCGCGAGGACATGTTGACGATGCGCCCGAAGCCCGCCGCACGCATGCCCGGCAGCAGCGCCTGCATGCACTGCAGCGCGCAGCGCAGGTTCAGCGCTACGGCCAGGTCGAACTGTTCGAGCGTCTGGTCCGCCGCCTCGGCGGGCACCACGATGCCCACGTTGTTCACGAGGCGCGTGATGGGGCCGCTGGCCAGCGCCTGCTCCAGCGCGCGGGCCGTCTCGGCGGGGTTGGAAAGGTCGGCCTGGATGCCGCCGGGCACGTGGCCGGCCGCACGGTCGATCACCACGGGCTCGTAGCCATCGGCGCGGCAGCGCTCGGCCGTGGCGGCGCCGATGCCCGCGCCGCCGCCGGTGATGAGTACACGCTGCTGGTTCATACACGCTCCAGGATGACGGCGATGCCCTGCCCCACGCCGATGCACATGGTGCACAGCGCGTAGCGCCCGCCCAGCGTGTGCAGCTGGCTCACGGCCGTGGTGGCCAGGCGCGCGCCCGAGGCGCCCAGCGGGTGGCCCAGGGCGATGGCGCCACCCCACTGGTTCACGCGCTTGTCGTCGTCCGAAATCCCCAGGTCGCGCAGCACGGCCAGGCCTTGCGCGGCGAAGGCTTCGTTGAGCTCGATCACGTCCATCTGCGCGAGCGTGAGGCCCGTGAGCGCGAGCACCTTGCGCACCACGGGCGCGGGGCCGAAGCCCATGATGCGCGGAGCCACGCCCGCCGTGGCCATGCCCACCACGCGGGCGCGCGGCGTGAGGCCGTGCTGCGCGGCCGCCGCCTCGCTGGCGAGCAGCAGCGCGCAGGCGCCGTCGTTCACGCCGCTGGCGTTGCCCGCGGTCACCGTGCCGCCTTCGCGCACCACACCCTTGAGCTTGGCCAGCGCCTCCAGCGTGGTGGCGCGCGGGTGCTCGTCCTGGCGCACGACGATGGGGTCGCCCTTCTTCTGCGCGATGGTGACGGGCACGATTTCCTGCGCGAGGTGGCCCGCGGCGATGGCGGCGGCGGCCTTCTGCTGGCTGGCCAGGGCCATGCGGTCCTGGGCCTCGCGCTCGATCTTGAAATCGTCGGCCACGTTCTCGGCCGTCTCGGGCATGGAATCGACGCCGTACTGCGCCTTCATCAGCCGGTTGACGAAGCGCCAGCCGATCGTGGTGTCGTACACCGCGTTGCTGCGGCTGAAGGCGCTCTCGGCCTTGGGGCTAACGAACGGGGCGCGGCTCATGCTCTCCACGCCGCCCGCGATCACCAGGCCCGCCTCGCCCGCCTTGATGGCGCGCGCGGCCGAACCCACGGCATCCAGCCCCGAGCCGCACAGGCGGTTGATGGTGGCGCCGGGCACGTCCACGGGCAGGCCTGCGAGCAGCGCGGACATGCGCGCCACGTTGCGGTTGTCCTCGCCGGCCTGGTTGGCGCAGCCGTAGAGCACGTCGGTCACGGCCGCCCAGTCCACGCTCGGGTTGCGCTCCACCAGGGCCCGGATGGGCACGGCGCCCAGGTCGTCGGTGCGCACGCCCGCCAGCGCGCCGCCGTAGCGGCCGAAGGGGGTGCGCACGGCGTCGCAAATGAAGGCTTGGGTCATGGGAGTCTCCTGCAAAATACTATGGATAAGTGAGCCTCCAGCGCCCGCCAGGCGGGCGCTGGAGGCCGATTTGGCTTCAAATCTGGATGGGCAGGCCTACGATGCGCTGCAGCTCGCCGGCGCTCAGGCCGGGCACCGTGTCGATCAGGCGCAGGCCCTGGGGCGTGCACTCCAGCGTGCACAGGTCGGTGTAGATGCGCTTCACGCAGGCCAGGCCCGTGAGCGGGTAGCTGCACTGCCGCACCACCTTGCATTCGCCGGTCTTGGTGAGCAGGTCCATCATCACCCAGGTGGACTTCGCGCCCACGGCCAGGTCCATCGCGCCGCCCACGGCGGGAATGGCGCCGGGCTCGCCCGTGCTCCAGTTGGCGAGGTCGCCCGTGGCGGAGACCTGGAAGGCGCCGAGCACCGAAATGTCGAGGTGGCCGCCGCGCATCATCGCGAAGCTGTCGGCGTGGTGGAAGAAGCAGCCGCCGGGCAGCAGCGTCACGGGCTGCTTGCCCGCGTTGGTCAGGTCGTAGTCCTCCTGGCCCTCGGCGGGCGCGGGGCCCATGCCCAGGATGCCGTTCTCGCTGTGCAGGATGACCTCGCGGCCCGCGGGGATGTAGTTGGCCACCTGCGTGGGCATGCCGATGCCCAGGTTCACATAGGCGCCGTCGAAGATGTCCTGCGCCACGCGCTGGGCGAGTTCGGACTTGCTGCGCTTTTGGTAGTCGCTCATGTTCAGGCCGCCTTCTTGAAGCCGCCGGCCTTGGTCGCCACGCGGCCGACCTGGACGACCTTGCTCACGTAGATGCCCGGCGTCACCACGGCCTCGGGGTCGAGTTGGCCCAGCTCCACGATCTCGTGCACCGTGGCCACGGTGAACTTGGCGGCCGCCGCCATCACGGGGCCGAAGTTGCGCGCGGCCATGCGGTAGGTCAGGTTGCCCCAGCGGTCGCCGCGCTCGGCCTTGATGAGGGCCACGTCGCCGTGGATGGGGTACTCCAGCACGTAGTGCCTGCCGTTGATCTCGCGCGTCTCCTTGCCCTCGGCGAGCTGCGTGCCGTAGGCCGTGGGGCAGAAGAAGGCGCCGATGCCCGCGCCCGCGGCGCGCATGCGCTCGGCCAGGTTGCCCTGGGGCACGAGTTCGAGCTCGATCTTGCCGCTGCGGTACAGGCCGTCGAACACCCAGCTGTCCACCTGGCGCGGAAAGCTGCAGATGATCTTGCGCACCTGCCCGGTCTTGAGCAGCGCGGCCAGGCCCTCGTCGGCGTTGCCCGCGTTGTTGTTGACCACCGTGAGCTCGCGCGCGCCCTGGGCGATCAGGCCGTCGATGAGCTCGATGGGGTTGCCCGAGGTGCCGAAGCCGCCGATCAGCACCGTGGCGCCGTCCTGCACGCCCGCAAGCGCCTCGGCGATGGAATCCGCAATCTTGTTGATCATGTCTCGCTGGGATGAGGGGAAGGATGGGGGAAAGACATCCGGCCTGGCGCCGGATGGATTCACCCGTTTTGTTCGCATATCGAACTTTTGTTCGTATAATGAATTCTAGGACGAAAACCCCATGCTGAAAACCCCTGCCGCCCCCACCCCGGGCCCCAAGCCCGGCGACAACTACGTGCAGTCCTTCGCGCGCGGGCTGGACGTGATCCGCTCGTTCAGCGCCAGCGCCCCCGCGCAGACGCTCAGCGACGTGGCCGCGCGCACCGGCCTCACGCGCGCCGGGGCGCGCCGCATCCTGCTCACGCTGCAGACGCTGGGCTACGTGCAGAGCGACGGGCGGCTGTTCCAGCTCACGCCGCGCATCCTGGACCTGGGCTTTGCCTACCTGTCGTCCATGCCGATCTGGGACCTGGCCGAGCCCATGATGGAAGCGCTGGCCGACCGCGTGCACGAGTCCTGCTCGGCCGCGGTGCTCGACGGGCTGGACGTGGTCTACGTGCTGCGCGTGCACACCCACAAGATCATGAGCACCAACCTCGGCGTGGGCTCGCGCCTGCCCGCGTTCTGGACCTCGATGGGCCGCGTGCTGCTGGCCGCGCTGCCCGACGACGCGCTGCGCGAGCGCCTGGCCGCGCAGCCCGCCCAGCGCTTCACGCAGCACACGGCGCAGGGCGAGGAGGCGCTGCTCGCGCGCATCGCCGAGGCGCGCGAACAGGGCTGGTGCCTGGTCAACCAGGAGCTGGAGGAAGGGCTGATCTCCATCGCCGCGCCGATCAGGAACCGCGCGGGCCAGACCGTGGCCGCGCTCAACATCAGCGGCCAGGCCAACCGCACGAATGCGGACACGATGCGCGCGCAGTTCCTGCCCGAGCTGCTGGCGACCTCGCAGGCCATCTCGCGCACCCTGCGCAGCCGTTGAGTCCGGGCAGCCGTTAAGCTCGGGGCCATGTTCAATCCCTCCCAAGCCGACGTGCGCCGCTTCTTCTGCGCCGTGCACGCCAAGGCCCAGGCCGGCCAGCCCATGGAGGCCATCGAGACGCTGGCCAGCCTCTGGATCGCCGAGCACCCCGAGTACCACGCCGACCTGGCCGACGCTCATGCTGCGCTCGCGCGCAACTACGACGCCGCGCCGGGCCAGCCGGGCCAGACCAACCCATTCCTGCACCTCTCGATGCACCTGTCCATCAGCGAGCAGTGCAGCATCGACCAGCCGCGCGGCATCCGCCAGGCGGTGGAGCTGCTCGCCAAGCGCCTCGACTCGCTGCACGACGCCCACCACGCCGCCATGGACTGCCTGGGCCAGATGCTCTGGGAGAGCCAGCGCGCGGGCCGCCCGCCCGACGGCGAGGCCTACATCGCCTGCGTACAGCGGCGCGCAACGCGGGACTGAAAGCGCCCCGGCTTGCGCGGGAGCGCCCAGGCCGTTCACAATGGTCCGCAACCCCGCACGGCGCGCGGCCCCCGCCACGCAGCCGCTTCGCGGCACCACCAGGATGCGACCGCTCCAGCTCTCGCTGCGCACTGCCATCACCGTTCCCTTCGCGCTGCTGTTCGCCGCCACCGTGGGGCTGCAGGCGTTCATGCAGCACCGCCAGGTGCAGCAGCTCATCGACCAGGAGAGCGAGCGGCTGCTCGCGGCCATCACCGCCACGTCGCGCAGCCAGCTTGCCGAGTACCTGGAGGCGCCGTTCGAGATCCAGCGCGGCATCGGCGACACCATCGGCCGCCAGGGCCTGTATGCGCCGGGCCACCTGAAGGCGGTGTACACCTACCTGCACGGCGTGTTCACCGAGGTGTATGCCAAGCACTCGCAGATCAGCCTGCTGAGCTTCGGCAGCCAGCAGGGCGAGTTCGCGGGCATCCGGCGCGAGCCCGACGGCAGCTACCGCCTGATCCTCAAGGAGAACCAGGGCGAAGGGCTGATGCACATCTACCGGCAGCCCGTGCCGGGCCCCGTGGCGGCCTCCTTCCCGGGCTACGACCCGCGCATGCGGCCGTGGTACGCGCCCGTGGCCCATTCCGGCCAGGCGCTGTGGTCGCCCGTCTACACCACGGCGGGCGAGCGCGGGGACATCACCATCTCGGCCGCCAGCCCGGTGTACGCGGGCGGGCAGTTGGTCGGCGTGATGGACGCCGACGTGCGGCTCGACAGCATGAGCCGCTTCCTGCGCGAGGAGCCGCTGCGCGGCCAGGCCAAGGTGCTGGTGATGGATGCGGAGGGCTACCTGGTGGCGCATTCGGAGCCCGGCCCCGTGCTGGCCCAGGCGCAGCCCGGCCAGCCCCAGGTGCAGCGCACGCGCCTGCAGATCGGCGACAGCGCGAGCCCCGTGCTGCGCAAGGCCGCCGGGCTGCTGCCGCAGATGGCGCCCCGGAGCGCGGGCGCGGGCTTTCACTTCGAGGAAGGCGGCGAGCGCTACTTCGGCCGCGTGACGCCCTACGAGGACACGCGCGGGCTGGACTGGCGCATCGTGGTGCTGCTGCCCGAGTCCGCGCTGCTGGGCGAGACGCGCGCGCAAAGCCAGCACATGCTGCTGTGGAGCCTGGCCATCGCCGCCTTCGGCCTGCTGCTGGGCCTGTGGGCCGTGCGCCAGGCCGTGCGCCCCATCCTGCGCACGGCGGAGGCGGCCAACCGCCTGGCGCACGGCGAGTGGCATGCCGCGCCGGCCCGCGGCGGCGCGCTGCTCGAAACCTCCATCCTGGTGCGCGCGTTCAACGACATGGCCGAGCGCCTGCAGCAGTCGTTCCAGCAGATGCGCGAACTGCTGCTCTACGACAGCCTCACGCAGTCGCTCACGCGGCGCGGCCTGATCGAGCGCACCCAGTGGGCCCAGCCGCGCCCCGCCGTGCTGTGCCTGGTGGGGCTGGACGACTTCCGCGCGCTCAACGACAGCGTGGGCCACAGCACGGGCGACCGGCTGCTGCAGGCCATCTCGGAGCGCCTGCGGCTGCAGCTGCCCGAGCCCGCCCTCATGGCCCGCCTGGGGGGCGACGAGTTCGCGGTGCTGCACTTCAACGACGCGGGCCAGCTCTCGGCCCGGGCGATGGGCGAGACGCTGCAGGCGCTGTTCGCCACCCCGTTCTCGGTGGGAGCCGACGAGATCCTCGTGCGCGCCTCGGTCGGCACCGTGGAGGGGCTGCTCGCCAGCGACCACCTGCCCGAGTGGCTGCGCAACGCCAGCATGGCCCTGGGCGAGGCCAAGCGGCGCGGGCGCAACCAGTCGGTGGCGTTCGAGCCCGCGCTGGCCGAGCATGCGATCGAGCGCGCCCGCCTGTCGAACGACCTGCGCCAGGCGCTCGAGAAGAACGAGTTCCTCGTGCACTACCAGCCCATCGTCGACCTGTCCAGCGGGCGCATGATCGGCGCCGAGGCGCTGCTGCGCTGGAACAGCCCCGCGCGCGGCATGGTGCCGCCGGGGCTGTTCATCCCCACGGCGGAGGAGTCGGACCTGATCCTCTCGCTGGGCGACTGGGTGCTGCACCGCGCCACGCACGACATCGCGCAGCAGCTCGACGCGCTGCCGCCCGGGTTCGACCTGCACGTCAACGTCTCGGCGCGCCAGCTCATCCAGTCGGACTTCCCGGCCACGCTGCGCCAGGTGCTGTCGGCCAGCCGCCTGCCGCCGCAGCGGCTCACGCTGGAGCTGACCGAGTCGGTGCTGATCGACAGCGACGTGATCACGCGCGAGCGCATCGCGGCCATCCACGCCTTGGGCGTGCGCATCGCCATCGACGACTTCGGCACGGGCTATTCGTCGCTCGCCTACCTGAGCCGCCTGGCGTTCGACTGCATCAAGATCGACCAGAGCTTCGTGCGCAAGCTGCTCGCGTCCGCGCAGGACGCGGCCATCGTCGCGGCCGTGCTGCACATGGCCCACGGCTTCGACGTGACCGTGGTGGCCGAGGGCGTGGAAACCGAGGCCGAGGCCGAGCGCCTGCGCGCGATGGGCTGCGCCAGCGCCCAGGGCTACTGGTTCGGCCGGCCCGGACCGCTGGAGCAGTTGCACGGCTGGCGCGCGCCCTGAAAACAAAAAGCCCGCATCCGCGGGCTCTTTGTTCGGGCAGGCAGCGGATCAGCGGAAGCGCGGCTGCGGCACCGTGTGCAGTTCGCCGTCCAGCGAGCCGATGTAGCCCGCCAGCGCCTTGAGCTCGGCATTGCTGAACTGCTTGGCCACGCCGCCCATCACGGCATTGCCGCGGCCTACGAGCTGGGCGTTGCCCTCGCCCTTGTAGGCCTTGAGCGCCACGAACAGGTAGTCGGCATGCTGGCCCGCGAGCTTGGGGTACGACGGGTCGATGGGCTTGGAGAAGTTATCGCCGTGGCAGGACACGCAGGCGCCCTTTTGCAGCAGCGCGGCCACTTCGGCGCTGGGCTGGCGCGCGGGCTTGGCGGGCAGCTCGCGGCCGGCCACCACGCCGCTTTGCGTGTAGTACGCGGCCACGTCGGCGATGTCCTGGTCGGACAGCGAATCGGCGATGCCGCGCATGGTGGGGTGCTTGCGGTCGCCCTTCTTGTAGGCGTTGAGCGCGGAGGCGATGTACTTGGCGCCCTGGCCCGAGATCATCGGTACCTTGTGCACTTCGGGGAAGCTGGCCTGGTAGCCCACGATGCCGTGGCAGCCAATACACATGGCGATTTTCTGCTCACCGGCCTTGGCATCGCCCTGCACCTCCTGGGCTTGGGACAGAGCCGTCACGGAAGCGACAGCCAGGGCAAACATCGTGGTCAACGTCTTGTTCATTTTGCGCGCACAATCTTTGTGAAAATTCGCTGGGGGCTCAAGATCAGCGGGTGATTATAGCCAGCGCCTGTCAAGCCCTTTTCCCAATTGTTTCCGGTTTTTCCCCATGAAATTCCAAGGTTCCCCCCACTATGTCGCCACCCAGGACCTGATGCTGGCCGTGAACGCCGCCATCAAGCTGCAGCGCCCGCTGCTGGTCAAGGGGGAGCCCGGCACCGGCAAGACCATGCTGGCCGAGGAAGTGGCCCAGGCGCTCGGCATGCCGCTGCTGCAGTGGCACATCAAGTCCACCACCAAGGCGCAGCAGGGCCTGTACGAGTACGACGCGGTGAGCCGCCTGCGCGATTCGCAACTGGGCGACGAGAAGGTCAAGGACATCCAGAACTACATCGTCAAGGGCGTGCTGTGGCAGGCGTTCACGGCCGACCAGCCCGTGGCCCTCTTGATCGACGAGATCGACAAGGCCGACATCGAATTCCCCAACGACCTGCTGCGCGAACTCGACCGCATGGAGTTCTACTGCTACGAGACGCGCGAGATGGTGCGTGCCAAGCACCGCCCGCTGGTCTTCATCACCTCGAACAACGAGAAGGAGCTGCCCGACGCCTTCCTGCGCCGCT
>Ga0206116_1000315_pt1 | contig 62919 bp, 74 predicted proteins | sample 3A1Ametagenome_FD_178000 | JGI IMG/M metagenome (GOLD analysis project Ga0206116, IMG submission 178000) | Enriched microbial communities from leaf-cutter ant dump, University of Wisconsin, Madison, United States - 3A1A | ecosystem: Environmental > Terrestrial > Nest > Insects nest > Nest dump...
TTCCCCCAGTACGCGGCGTGGCCAAGCGCCAGAGTGAATACCTGGCCGGCCGCCTGTGCGCCCGTGAAGCCCTGCGTCGCCTCAACGGCCATGCCATCGCCCCCACCGTCGGGGAGGATCGTGCACCGCAGTGGCCCGTCGGCGTGAGCGGCTCCATCACCCATGGCGATAACTGGGCCGCCGCCCTGGTGGCCGCCAGCGACCAATGGCGCGCCATCGGCATGGACGTGGAACGCCTGCTGCCAATCGAGCGAGCCCTGCGCCTGCAAGGCGAAATCCTCACGCCGGACGAACTGTCACGCCTCGACGGGCTGGACGACGAGGCCCGAGCCCTGCGCATCAGCCTGACCTTCTCGTTCAAGGAAAGCCTGTTCAAGGCGCTCTACCCGCTGACCCTGACGCACTTCTATTTCCATGATGCCGAGCTGCTGGACTGCGGCCACGACACTGCGCGCCTGCGCCTGCTGATCGACCTTAATCACGACTGGCGCACTGGCGCCGAACTGGACGGGCAATTCGCCTTGTTCGACGGCAGGGTGCTGAGCCTGGTGGCGGTGGAAGCCTGATCATTCGGTGCGCACGGCGCACCCTACCCGCGATCCGTAGGGTGCGCCGTGCGCACCAAGCCCAACACGAATCGTGCCCTACTCTCCCTGACGCCGCGGCCACACCAGGCTGAAGCGCGCGCCGCCCAGGCTCTCGCTGCGGCTGATCTGCGCGCGACCGCCGTGCCAGTAGATGATCCGGCGCACGATGGACAGCCCCAGGCCATGCCCACCCGAGGAGCGCGTGCGGCTGTCGTCCAGGCGCAGGAAGGGGCTGAACAGCCGCTCCCAGGCCTCCTCCGGCACGCCGGGTCCGTCGTCCTCGACGTCGATGCGGCAGCGCTTGTAGCCCACCTGACAACTGACCAACACCCGCCCTTCGGCGTAACGCATGGCGTTGCTCACCAGGTTCTGCAGGGCGCGGTGCAAATAACGCGGCTCAGCCTCGACCCAGCAGGCGGTGTCCGCCTGCACGCTGAGAATCGCCCCGCACTCCACACGCACGGTAGTGCTCAGCGGCGCCAGCTCTTCGATCACCTGATCGATCAGCGCCTTGAGCTCCACCTGCTGGAAATTCAACGCCGGCGAGCCCTGCTCCAGGCGCGCGTAGGTCAGCATCTCGTCCACCAGCTTGTCGAGATCCTGAATATCGCTGTCCATGCCGTCCATGTACTTGCGCCGGGCCGTTTCGCTCTCGGCATCGGCGATCATCTCCAGGCCGAAACGCAGGCGCGCCACCGGCGTGCGCAGCTCGTGCGACACCGCGCGCACCAGCTCGCGCTGGGTACTCAGCGAGGTCTGCAGGTGCTCGGCCATGGCGTTGAAACTGCTGGCCAGGCGCCCTACCGAGTCGGCACCACGGGTCGGCACGCGTGCATCCAGGCGGCCACTGGCAATCCGCGTGGCGGCGCCTTCCAACACGCGCAGACGCTGCTCCAACGAGCGCACCAACAGGTAGACGATCAAACCGATCAGGCTCAACCCCAGCGCGCCGATAAACACCAGCAACTGCGGCGGATAAGGGTTCATCTGATACAGCGGGCCGATCTCCAGCACCCAGGGCGTGTCGACGATGCCAGAGAACACATGGATGGAATCGCCGCCCCTGCCCAGCGCCATCACCGTATCGCCCTCGTCGATACGCCGGCGCTGATCGAGATCGAGCAACGCCTCGTCCAGGCGCACCAGATGCAGGTCGAAGCCGAACTGCTTGGCAGCCTTCAGCTCGGCCAGCCGCTGCGGCTGCTCGTCGACCGGGTAACGAATCAGCTCATCGATCAACAGATAGTTGGTGGCCCGCGCCAGCTGCTCGCTGATCTGCTGGATCTCACCGGTCAGCAACAGCGGCTGCTTGCCGTCGAGCAGGCCGTAGACCTTGGCCGAGTGCGGGCCGGTCTGCTGCACCAGCACATGGCCGCGTTGCAGCCGATTGCGCTCGCCCGTTTCCAGGTGCACTTCATCCATTTCCTGCAAGCGCAGCGGAATACCCAGCAAACGCGACCACACCACCAGGGCACGGCGACGCTCCACCTCACTCATACCCAGCAGGTTGTCCGCCATCAGCCGGAACGTGCCACGCGCCAGCCCTTCACGGTACTGGTCGCCACGCACCTCGTTGACCAGGTGCAGGGTGCCGACGCCGAGCAGCGCCACCAGCACCAGAGCGGCGAGCATGCCGCCATAGATACGCAGGAAGATGGAGTTCATCGCGCGGCTCTCTGGCTGCTGAGCAGACCGAAGCAATCCAGGCTGAGATAACGCCCCTCCTGGTACTCGCACTCGCGGCGCACACCTTCGTGGGCAAAACCCAGGCCGCGCAGCAAACCGCTGCTGGCCGGGTTTTCCGTGTCCACCACGGCCTCGATGCGGTGCAGATCCATCGCGTCGAAACCATAGGCGATCACGGCCTCGAGGCTCTCGCGCATCACCCCGCGGCGCCAGTGTTCGGGCATCAGCCAGTAGCCCAGCTCGGCACGACGGTGGCGGCGCTCCCAGTCGTTGTAACCGCAAGCGCCGAGCAGTTCTGCCGGGTTGTCCGGACGGCAGATGCCCCACCAGATACCCGTGCGTTCGAGCAGCAGTTCGCGGTACCAGTCCATCTGCGCCTGGGTGGCTTCCAGCGTGGCATAGGAAACGCCGTAGTAGCGGATCACCTGCGGGTCGGAAAGACCAAGGAAGATGGAGCGGATATCCTCCTCGACGATCTCCCGTAAACGCAAACGCCCGGTCTCCAGAACAGGAAACCGGGCGTCTTCGCTGGCGCGAACGCTGTTCGCCGGCTTGCTCAAAGCAGCGCCTCCGCCGCCTCGGCAACGAACAGATAGCCCTTGCTGCGCACGGTCTTGATCAGGCGCGGGTGCATCGGATCGTCACCGATCTTGGGCCGAATACGCGAAATGCGCACGTCGATGGAGCGATCCTGGCCGTCGTACTCGATACCGCGCAGGGCACCGAAGATTTCCTCGCGCGACAGGATGCGCCCGGCGTTGACCGCCAGCAGCCACAGCAGGTCGAATTCGGCGCTGGTCAGCTCGATGCCCTGCTCGCCGAGCCAGGCCTCGCGCATCGCCTTGTCGATGGCCAGTGGACCGAACTGCAGTCGGCGCGGCTCGCCATCATCGCGCTCAGCCTCGCCGCCCTGGCGACGCAGCAGTGCACGGATACGCGCCAGCAGCACGCGGGGTCGCACCGGTTTGCACACATAGTCATCGGCGCCCATCTCCAGCCCGAGCACCTGATCCATGTCGTCGGTGCGTGCCGTCAGCATCAGGATCGGCCCCTTGTAGCCCGCGCGCACCTTGCGGCAGATGGTCAGGCCGTCCTCGCCGGGCAACATCAGGTCGAGCATCACCAGATCCGGCTGCTCGGCGAGAATCCGCGCTGCCGCCTTGGCACCGTCGGCCTCGATGGCGACACGCAGGCCATTGCCCTCCAGGTATTCCCGGGTCAACTGCGCCAGACGCTGGTCATCCTCGACGATGAGGATCTGCCACGCTTCTTGTTCCACACCCACTCCCCTCTGCACCAGGCCACGGCCGGAAAACGACGCCCATTCTAGGGTCTGTTGCCGTTTCGCGCACGGCCGCGACGGAGCCAAGCGCAGCGACCTGCAAAACCATCAACGGCAAGCACAGCACATGCCAAAAGCACTATATATAGTGGTAGTCTGTGCGCTGCCGAACAGCTTCGACATCGCACTGAAATCCACCCGTCATGGGCGACGAACGGTCACCCACAGGCAGAGCCAGAAATGACGGGGGCTTGCCCGCCAACACCCACAAGGCACTCACACCTTATCCACAGGTTGTTCTTCGCCGAGTACCTTGCATTGCCTCACACAGCGCACTATCTTGTATCCCCATCGCGGAGCACCCACCAGATATTGGGTTGAAGCGAAATACCGGACACAAGAATCACGCATCGTGCAAGCCCTTTTCGCAGCGTTTTCCGGTGATTGCACCAACAGATTCAAGCAAGCCCAGGCCAAGCCTGGGCTACAGCCGCGGAGCATTTCCTCGAAGGTGCCCGTGAGCTGGTCAGGCAACGGGCATATTCGTTGACCGACCACTATATGTAGTAGGCGGGGTGTGGTAATGCCCCGCTTTGACTTTTGCGCCAGGACGGCATCCGAAGTCGTGCCCTACCTGCCCGCTCTTGCGACACCCCGTGCCCGGCCTAGCTGCCGCGTGCGGCTCAGTTGTTAATGGAATGAACGGCGGACAGGGCGCGGTTTCTAATCGTGACGTCCAACCAGAAAATTACAGAACACGGAGATCCCCATGCAGACCGACATCACTCGCGAGAACCCGCAGGCCGTGGCGCCGCAGGCCGACGATTCCTCCCAGAATCTGGCTGCAACCGCTCCCGGCCAGCTACGCGTGATCAAGCGCAACGGCACCGTCGTCCCCTACACCGATGACAAGATCACCGTCGCCATCACCAAAGCGTTCCTCGCAGTGGAAGGCGGTACCGCCGCCGCCTCGTCGCGCATCCACGATACCGTCGCGCGCCTGACCGAGCAGGTCACCGCCACCTTCAAGCGCCGCATGCCCTCCGGCGGCACCATCCACATCGAAGAAATCCAGGATCAGGTCGAACTGGCCCTGATGCGCGCCGGCGAGCAGAAAGTCGCCCGCGACTACGTGATCTACCGCGAAGCCCAGGCCAGCAAGCGCAAGAGCGCCAACGCCGGCAGCGAAATCGCCCAGCCGCACCCGAGCATCCGCATCACCGCCGCCGATGGCAGCCTGCAGCCGCTGGACATGGGCCGCCTGCAGACCATCATCCGCGAAGCCTGCGAAGGCCTGGCCGAAGTCGACGGTTCGCTGATCGAGCGCGAAACCCTGAAGAACCTGTACGACGGCGTGGCCGAGAAAGACGTCAACACCGCCCTGGTGATGACCGCCCGTACCCTGGTCGAGCGTGAGCCGAACTACAGCTACGTCACCGCCCGCCTGCTGATGGACAACATCCGCGCCGAAGCCCTGAGCTTCCTCAACATCACTGGCAGCGCCACTCACCACGAGATGGCCGACCTGTACGCCAAGGCCCTGCCGGCCTACGTCGAGGCCGGTGCGCAGTTCGAACTGCTCGATCCGAAACTCAAAGAGTACGACCTGGAGAAACTGGGTAAGGCGCTGAACCACGAGCGTGACCAGCAGTTCACCTACCTGGGCCTGCAGACCCTGTACGACCGCTACTTCATCCACAAGGACGGCATCCGTTTCGAACTGCCGCAGGTGTTCTTCATGCGCGTGGCCATGGGCCTGGCCATCGAAGAGCCGAAGAACCGTGAAGACCGCGCCATCGAGTTCTACAACCTGCTGTCCTCGTTCGACTACATGGCGTCGACCCCGACCCTGTTCAACGCCGGCACCCTGCGTCCGCAACTGTCGTCCTGCTACCTGACCACCGTCCCGGACGACCTGTCGGGCATCTACGGCGCCATCCACGACAACGCCATGCTGAGCAAATTCGCCGGCGGCCTGGGTAACGACTGGACTCCGGTGCGCGCGCTGGGCTCCTACATCAAGGGCACCAACGGCAAATCCCAGGGCGTCGTGCCCTTCCTCAAAGTGGTCAACGACACCGCCGTGGCGGTCAACCAGGGCGGCAAGCGCAAGGGCGCGGTCTGCGCGTACCTGGAAACCTGGCACATGGACATCGAGGAATTCCTCGAGCTGCGCAAGAACACCGGTGACGACCGTCGTCGTACCCACGACATGAACACCGCCAACTGGATTCCGGATCTGTTCATGAAGCGCGTCTTCGAAGACGGCAAGTGGACCCTGTTCAGCCCGTCCGAAGTACCGGATCTGCACGACCTGACCGGCAAGGCCTTCGAAGAGCGCTACGAGTACTACGAAGCCCTGATCGAGTACGGCAAGATCAAGCTGTACAAGACCATCCAGGCCAAAGACCTGTGGCGCAAGATGCTCTCGATGCTGTTCGAGACCGGCCACCCATGGCTGACCTTCAAGGATCCGTGCAACCTGCGCAGCCCGCAGCAGCACGTGGGCGTAGTACACAGCTCCAACCTGTGCACCGAGATCACCCTGAACACCAACAAGGACGAGATCGCCGTCTGCAACCTGGGTTCGGTCAACCTGGTCAACCACATCGTCGACGGCAAGCTGGACATCGAGAAACTCGGCCGCACCGTGAAGACCGCTGTGCGCATGCTCGATAACGTCATCGACATCAACTACTACAGCGTGGATCAAGCGCGTAACTCCAACTTCAAGCACCGTCCGGTCGGCCTCGGCCTGATGGGCTTCCAAGACGCCCTGTACCTGCAGCACATCGCCTACGGCTCCGACGCGGCCATCGAGTTCGCCGACCGCTCCATGGAAGCCATCAGCTACTACGCCATCCAGGCCTCCTGTGACCTGGCCGACGAGCGCGGCAGCTACAGCACCTTCGAAGGCTCGCTGTGGAGCAAAGGCATCCTGCCGCTGGATTCGCAGCAGATCCTCATCGAAGCCCGTGGCCAGAAGTACATCGACGTCGACCTGTCCGAGTCGCTGGACTGGGCGCCGATCCGCGAGCGCGTGAAGAAAGGTATTCGTAACTCGAACATCATGGCCATCGCGCCGACCGCGACCATCTCCAACATCATTGGCGTGTCGCAGTCCATCGAGCCGACCTACCAGAACCTGTACGTGAAATCGAACCTCTCCGGCGAATTCACCGTGATCAACCCCTACCTGGTTCGCGACCTGAAGAACCGCGGCCTGTGGGACAGCGTCATGGTCAACGACCTGAAGTACTACGACGGCTCCGTACAGCAGATCGAGCGCATCCCGCAGGATCTGAAAGACCTCTACGCCACCGCGTTCGAAGTGGAAACCAAGTGGATCGTCGACGCTGCCAGCCGTCGCCAGAAGTGGATCGACCAGGCTCAGTCGCTGAACCTGTACATCGCCGGCGCCTCGGGCAAGAAGCTGGACGTGACCTACCGCATGGCCTGGTACCGTGGCCTGAAAACCACCTATTACCTCCGTGCCCTGGCCGCCACCAGCACCGAGAAGTCCACCATCAACACCGGCAAGCTCAACGCAGTTTCCGCTGGTGGCGACGAAGGCTTCTCGGCCAAGGCTCAGGCACCTGCCCAGCAGGCCGCCCCGGCCCCGGCGCCAGTACCGAAAGCGTGCGCCATCGACGAACCCGACTGCGAAGCGTGCCAATAAGCGCGCGTATCTGAGCGGCATTCGCGGCGTTACCTGCCGGAGCGGCCCCCATCACGTACATGCGTACGCTCAGGGGTTCCACTCCAGCAGGTGCCTTGCGACTACTCGCTCAGCTACACGCTCGCACCGAGTGCGTTTCGTTCCCTCTCCCGCTTGCGGGAGAGGGCTAGGGAGAGGGAAAGCGGTTCGGCTTATATATGTGGGAGGGGCTTTAGCCGCGACCCAAAGCCCAAGCAGAAACGCACCCTCCCCCACCAATTCCCGCCCTCCTCCCTCCGGGGTCGAGCGGCACAGGCCGGCAGGCAATCCACCGCCCACCGACCAGCGGCACCCGTTTCACCCTTGCGCGCAGACCGCAACGGAACATAATTCAAATTATCTGTATATCCATACAGGCCGGACTTTTACCGGCCCTCACGCAGGAGCCAAGCCATGCTGAGCTGGGATGAATTCGACAAGGAAGACGGCGCAGAAGCCGCCGTCGTACACAAAGCCACCGCACAAACCGGCGACATGAGCCTCGACGCGCTGAACCGCGTCGGCGGTGACGCCGCCCTCGAAGCGCGCGCCGTGGAGGCCACCGACTCCGACGCCGTAGCCCGCGCCAAGAAAGCCCTGGACGCCCTCGATATCCAGGAAGGCCTGGACGAACTCGAAGGCGAAAGCGCACGCGTACACGTCGGCGACAAGCAGATGATCAACGCCCGCGCCGACCTCAACCAGCTCGTACCCTTCAAGTACGACTGGGCCTGGCAGAAGTATCTGGATGGTTGCGCCAACCACTGGATGCCGCAGGAAGTGAACATGAACGCCGACATCGCGCTGTGGAAGAGCACCGATGGCCTGACCGAAGACGAGCGCCGCATCGTCAAGCGTAACCTCGGCTTCTTCTCCACCGCCGACAGCCTGGTCGCCAACAACCTGGTGCTGGCCGTGTACCGCCTGATCACCAACCCCGAGTGCCGCCAGTACATCCTGCGCCAGGCCTTCGAGGAAGCAATCCACACCCACGCCTACCAGTACTGCATCGAATCGCTGGGCATGGATGAAGGCGAGATCTTCAACATGTACCACGAGATCCCGAGCGTCGCGAAGAAAGCCTCCTGGGGCCTCAAGTACACCCGCTCGATCAGCGACCCGACCTTCCAGACCGGCACCCCGGAAACCGATCGCCAGTTCCTCAAGAACCTGATCGCCTACTACTGCGTGCTGGAAGGCGTGTTCTTCTACTGCGGCTTCACCCAGATCCTCTCCATGGGCCGCCGCAACAAGATGACCGGCACCGCCGAGCAGTTCCAGTACATCCTGCGCGACGAATCCATGCACCTGAACTTCGGCATCGACATGATCAACCAGATCAAGATCGAAAACCCGCACCTGTGGGACGCCGAAATGAAGGACGAAGCGACCCAGATGATCCTGCAGGGCACTCAACTGGAAATCGAATACGCGCGTGACACCATGCCGCGCGGCGTACTGGGCATGAACGCAGCGATGATGGAGGACTACCTCAAATTCATCGCCAACCGCCGCCTGACCCAGATCGGCCTGAAGGAAGAGTACCCGGGCACCACCAACCCCTTCCCGTGGATGAGCGAGATCATGGATCTGAAGAAGGAGAAGAACTTCTTCGAGACCCGAGTGATCGAGTATCAGACTGGTGGGGCGTTGAGCTGGGATTGATGGCCCGCTGACATCAGAGTAGATTGGCCCTACACCTGCCAGGGATGTTGGGGTTGAAGCTGAATACAAAGCCCCGCCTAGTGCGGGGTTTTTATTAAAATTTAAATGGAATTTCTGATGAATATATTTATTAGCTGGTCTGGACAGCGCAGTCACGCCGTAGCCGAACTAATGTGCGAATGGATAAAATGCGTCCTTCAGGCATCTAGGCCTTGGATATCCTCTCGGGATATTGACCGCGGAGCCTTATGGTTTACAGAAATTGCGGATCAACTCAAAGACACTAGCGTCGGAATTGTATGCCTAACACAGGACAACAAGGAAAAGCCATGGATTCTTTTTGAAACCGGCGCTCTAGCTAAAGGACTTTCAAGCAATCGAGTATGTACCTTCCTTATAGATCTAACTCCTGCAGACCTTACAGATCCTCTGGCACAATTTAATCATACTACTTTTAGCGAAAGCAGCCTTCTACAGCTAGTTCGAACTATAAATTCAACTCTATCCGAATCAAGACTAGATGAGAAAATACTTGAAAAGGTATTTAACACATACTGGCCACAGTTCGAACAAAGATTTAAAAAAATAATAAATGATGTAAAGCCAGAAACAACAGTTCCGCCCAGGAATGAAACAGATATACTTAGCGAAATACTGAGCCACACAAGAAGCTTAAACTCAAGACTACGAGAGATTGAAGATCGCTTAGAAGACAGCAAAGACCCTATATCTCCTCATGGCATCTCGCAGAAAGCAATCGACCTTCTAGTTCATAGAATAAACCAAGGCTTTAGTGATTCGGATTTAAGAAAAACTCTATCTTCCTACAATATCCCGCCATGGGAGTACGATGAATTGATTCAGAGAGCTATAAACATCTCTAGTCACTCGTCGCGCCCACAGCCTGTGCCGCCGCCTCCACCACCACTTGGCATGAAGACTCCGCCACCGCCACCATCGCCCAAAAAAAAATGACCTAAATGGATATTGGGACAGCGAGTAGCCCGGACAACCTTTGACGGTGGATGAAAAAAGCGTCATCCACCCTACGCCTCAATCAGCACCGCTTGACCCTTTTTCCCCAGCGGCCTACCCTGCGACCGGCGCCTAAGAAACGCCTTTCACACAGCGGCCTGCCCGCATCCGACATTCGCGGCTTTTTTGTGCCCACGGTTTTCCCGTGCGCGCAAGAAAAACACCTCTGATATGTCGGGAGTGGGCTAATACAAGACCCGAAAGGGGAATATGTCCGGCCCTCTGTGTGGGGTTTCTTAGCTCCCGGCACCCAGCCCTAAGAAAGCTGGTCAATTCACACAGAGGTAATGGATATGCCTACCCAATCCGCATCCCCCACCATCCCCGCCCTTCCCGGCGAAATCCTCATCCCCCAGACCTTCACCCGCCACCGCAGACAACTACGCGCCCTGCTGATCGAACAGCAATGCTGGTTCTGCGCAACGGATCTTGGTCGGCTGATCGGCCAGCCGCATCTGGACGAACGCACCACACGCACGCTCGACGCCGACCAGCTACTCGATGCCGTGGTGCTCAACACCCATGGCCAGCCGGAGACAACTCGGCTGATCAGCGAATCCGGCGTCTATGCCGCGCTGATCCACTACTACCACCCGGAAACCCGCTGCATCCGCCGCTGGATCACCGCCGAAGTGGTGCCGATGCTGCGCGATATCGCACAGCCCAGCGAACACCGACCGAGGCGCGAGAATCGCCAGGGACTGTCGTTGCTGCATTGGCAAGGTGATATCTGGATGCCTTATCGGCCAACGTAACCAGCGCCATTCAGTGGGTGGATGGCCAGAAGGTCATCCACCTGACGCGCTACTTATCCAGCTCGCGCAGGATATCGGCGCTGGGTATCCGTAAAACGCCCGAGCGATACGCTTTGAAGCCGTAGGCAGTGGCCCAATAAACACAGGGCACTGACTGCCTGGCACTCAGCAGCTCACGTAACGCCTGTTCCTCCAGAACGCGCTGGCTACGCCCCTCATTGAGGTTCTCAACGAACATGAACGACGAGTGAAAGATGAAGGGGGAGACAGTTGGCCCTGCGGCAAGAGAGGAAACCAGTCCTTTGGCTACATACCGCTCAGAGCTGTGCTCATTGGGCACCGCATCACCAACGAGCGAACAACGCAACAGCCCACCCACCGGAGAGTCTTCGGGTTTGAAAATATTCAGAAGGTCGGCATCCGCGGTAAAACTGACCTGATAGCCATAGGCACTTTGCCTAGAAAAGCCGAGATAACCCAGTTCGGCAGGCGGGATGTGATGATCCTTGGCGCAGCCCAGAAAGAACGGCAACACGGCCAGCGGTAGATACCTGATCACAACAGCTACCTTGTGCACCAACTTCGTAGCGATCACTGAATGCCCACTTCCCGAAAAATGTCTGCAACCGGCAGCCGCATTGTTGCCGAACGATAAGCCTTGAAGCCAAAAGCAGTCGCTGTATACACGCAAGGCACAAACTGCTTGCCCTGCAGAATGTGCTGCAACTCGTCGGTATTTAACGTACGTCGACTTCGCCCGCCGTTCATATTCTCATAGAAACTCAACTCCGAAGAGTACACCAATAACTCGCCATTCCGAGTTGATTGAGAGACCGAAACCAAGCCGCTTGCTGAATATTGGTTAATATCAGGTTCCACTGATACCTCATCAATGCCAAGTGAGCATCGAAGTATACTACTTATAGGCCGACCATCCGGCTCGAAGATATTGAAGAAATCGATATTCGACGCAAACTTAACCTCATAAATACCGAAGTCACTTATACGCTTGAAGTCCAGATAATCCAGTGCAACAGCGGGAACACCATGATCCTTGGTACATCCCCAGAAAAACGGCAAAACAGCCAGCCACAAGAACTTGCTTTTCCATCTTGCCTGCTTACGCACTGTCAGCATCATTGACCAAGCTCGCGCAAGAGATCAGCGGTGGGCACCTGAAATGTTTCAGAGTGATAGGGTTTGGCGCCGTAGATGGTTGCCACGTACTGGCAAGGTATGGAGCGCTTGTCTGCAACCAGCGACCGAATTGCTTCGTCACTCAACGCTAGCGTTGTCGTGCCCTCATCGAGGGTTTCGCTGAAAGACAAGGCAGCCACGAATGCAAAGCCATCCCCGCCATTATTCTGGGCATCGTGCTCGACGAAGCCAGAAGCCAAAGTCTTCATGAAGTGCCCCACCGAAAAATCCACATCATCGCCCAGAGCGCAGTACATCATCCCGCCCACGAGGCCTTCGCCCGGGCCAAACAGATTGAGCAGGTCGACATTCGAGCTGAACCGCAGATCATAGAATCCAGCGTCTGTTTGAGCGCTAATCGAATCGTAATTCAAAGCTGCAATCGGCTTGCCATGACCCTTGGCACAGCCGCTACACAGAAGTACCAGACCTATCAGAAAGAACCTGAACATCCTACTGCCTCATGTAGCAGGTAGAGCGGACACCACCTAGGGTGGATGAACAAAGCGCCATCCACCCTGCCTGACGATTCACTTACGAAACGATCAAGGCTCTTCAGTCGCCAGAGAAACATTGATGTAGAAAAAATTTATTTCTGGCCAAGAATCACGTTTGTTTACGGGCGTTTCCTCAGACCCCATGCCGAGCATGTACCCCAACTGCGTCGTTTCATCCCGATAAAAGTAAGGCGTTGAATCCCAACCACAACAAATGTATTTAAGTTCTGGCTGGCCAAAGTTATGCCCCATGTACTGTTCGGCCTCATGTGCATCCGCGCCTTTTACACGATAGCGAGCGACGAAAGGCTTACCCTGTGCATCAATATCTTGAGTGCACTCCAGAAACTCCACATACTCGGGCTTATCACTGAGCTTCGCGAGAAAATCCTCACAGCGCAGTTCAGCTTTCGCACAACCAGCCAGCACTGACAGCACCAGAAAAAGAAGACCGTAGATCAACCGGTTCATTTACTTCTCCACAACCAGTGTTCCGATATATTTACCCTGCCCTTCTTTCATACGCTTATCAATCAGGTAGTCGTAAATATCATTCCACTTCAGCAGTTCGTAAACAGTTACGCAACCTTCTGACAAATGACCAATGTGGATGTATCGGCTGCTATTCCCAGTCGTACCTTCTACTTCTATTGGAAACCAAACATCATTGCAGCGAATTTTTCCTGGATGGGCAGCTTTGTAACCCGCTGTAGAAATATTGGCATGAGATTGATCAGGCGCCATGATCTTATGAGTCCCAGGCGGGAGCGGTGTATATTGATACCCCCAAACACTGTTCAGCGTTACTTTGGCAGTTTTCCCACCGAAGGTTGCAATGGCCCATTGTTGCTTTTGTGTATCTCCTCTGATTTCTGATCGAGCGTCTACCGGACTACCGCTGTATTTTACCTTCATAAGAGCGGGGGCTTTTGGCGCATCATTTGACAAGTATTTTTCCGCATTCTGGGTGGCCATACTGGCCTCTTTTCCTACATGCGCACTATTGCCATCAGCCACTCTGAAATAAGTACGACCAGCCTTTTCTCTGAGCATAACGACCTTAGTATACTCACAGAGATATGCATCAGCCCCACTTGGCTCAAGGCGTATTCTTAACCAACCACTATCATCAGGCCGCCTAGAATATTTGGTAGCAACAGTGACCTGATGGCTACTGCCTTGCTGGTTATTTGAACTTGTTCGATTGTTAGAAAGCACTGTCATTCTTCAGCATCCATTCAAGAAATGAGCATCAAGCGAAATCGTCCGGTTCCAGGTGCAGCTCTTCAATAACCGAGGTTGGTATCCGCTGGGTTTTCCCTACGTCGTTCGTCACACCTCTGAAAACCTTCCCGGACGCAGTAGTCACCTTGTAAGCGAAACCAGCCACGGGCTCACCCTCCATATCGAGCAAGGTGAATTGTTCATCGAAGCCAAACGAAATTGGGACGATTGGGGTAAATGGCGCCCCACCCCCACTGTTACCAATGATGACGGTACCCGAGCCGCCGACCACCACGTTTCCGTGACTCCCTACGGTCCCGATGGTGGTAGCAGGTAAACCACTGACGCACAGCTCGTTGTTGAGCTGACACAGCGACACGCAAGGGTTCTCAATGTCCTTGGCCACGTTTGCCCCTTGCCGGCTGCTCGACCGAAAACGCGACATGCGCGGCGACACTGGAAACGCTGATGCCCACTTCATCGAAGGCGGCCAACGTCAGGGCCAGCATTCTCGCCTTGTCCGGGCTGGCGAGTGCCCGTGCCTTGTTCGCCTCGGTATCGAACATCCAGGTCACCACGAGGCTCTGCGGAAACTGCTCGTAATCGACATCATGGGTCAGCCACTGGAAACCGACGATTTCGCTTTTTGCCGTTTCGCAGGCAATGGTCAGGGTGCGGATAAGCTCGCGCTCGATGCCCGCGTATTTTCGTTTCGACGATGCCATAAGGCCCTTCTGGGTCTGAGTTCGTTGCGGCGCCATGTTACCCGAGGGGCTCAACGCTAAAGGGAAAGGACACGGATTGATTTGCACCCGAGTCCTTTCGACTTATGCTCGCGCGCACAGCGACGCAACGCCCGAAACGGCCCTGATCATTCAAGGAAGAAAAGATGCGAAATATCATTCTATTGAGTCTGTGCCTCGGCCTCGTAGCCTGCAGCGCCAACCCGCAGCGCCTGTATCAGGAACAAGTCGTCAACGCCTCGACGCCGCTGGCGAAAACACCGCAGGAGGCCCTTCGCAATACCTCCGCCCAGCCCATGCAGATTGCGCCCGGCTGGCGCCCCGAGCAGTGGAAGATCACCGCCGAGGAACCTCGCCTGCTGATCAACGGCACACCCTCGAACTACCGGGTATTTTCGGTTGACCTCAAAGCCGGCAAGCCCTTTCAGGTCAAGGTGAACTCGTGGTGCGTGAACGCCTGCCTGGGTTTCAGCAAGTACGTGCTGGCGCCCTATCTGATTCTGCTGGACGACGAGTCGAAGGTGGTCGGTCAGGGCTTTGGCCAGGTGCGTGGCATCGTCGGTGTCATCGATCAGGATCTGACTGGGCAGGTCGACCGCGACGGCACCTACCACCTGATCGTCGCGGCAGACAACCGTAACCCTGGCAAACAGGTGCTGATCGACAACGTCATGGTGGTGGGCAGCAGCGTGCCGGCCAACGGCCCCCGAATCCAGGTCGGTATGGGCAGTTATCCCTTCGGCAGCGTCGCTCCCTTTCTGGTCGCGCCGCAATAGCGACTGGCCCGGATAACGGCAGGATTAGAACCGCGATAAAACGCCCCAGCCCTCACTAAAGACATCAGCAATGTATTACCCACGAGAAGAAAAAAGAGACTTCCTCGCCACGCTCTCCACACTGTCGTTGATCGCGATCGTTCCCCTGGCCATTCTTGCCCTCATGAGCAACCACGGCGCGACCTCGCTCTTCATGCTGCTCGGCAGTCAGCAGGCACAGGCCAGCATTACCGAGATACAGAGCACGCCCAACCCTGACCTGAACATCATCACCTACAGCTATGACGCTGGCGGAACAACGTTCACGGATACCTACACCCAGAACAGGCAGAACGACCCCGCGTCATACGCCATCGATGACACGATCGCGGTGATCCACTCCACCTGGTCACCCTCGATCAGGATGACGCAGGCCAATTACGACGCCAGCGGTACGGACGCCAAGGTTTTCATCGGCTGCACAACGGCGATCATCCTGTTGCTGGTCCTGTCTTTCTTTGCCCTGACGCGACAGAGAAAGCATGCAGCAGAAGATTTCTATTATTGACCGCCTGCGCGCTGCTCATGGCCGCACAGCCAAGCGCCGCGCCCCTTGCACAGCCATCCATACGACGGGAGTTCTCGATGCCCGGAATTACACATGTCGCCGATACCTTTCAGGCGTTCCTGAACGACCTGCAAGATCGCCGCACCCCAGCCCTGAAGCAGCTATCCAGACTGCGCAACGGTTTCGAAGGCTGGTTCAAGATCGAGCTTTATCTGTGGCTGGCTGAGCGCTACGGGCTGCTGCCTCAGACGGATGTCGGGGTCGAGTACAAAGTCTGGCTGGATCAGCGGCGCGGGCAGATGGATCGCGAAACCAAGCAGTGCGACTTGTGGGCGCGTGATGCTGAGACCAACGGCTACCACTACATCGAACTGAAGGTGCCGTTCGCCAACCACAACCGCGGCAAGATGCTTCTCAGCGCCTCCGATGATTTCTGGTACATGTCGCGCCTTCTCGCGGCCGACCAGTCCGCTGCGACCGGCAGTGTAATCCTGATAGGCGTGGGATTTGACGAGCAGACCTGGAAGCAGGCCATCGACGAAGCGGTCACTTACGCAGGCAACGACCCGGCATGCGTGCAACTCAAGGTAGGGGCCGTACTGCTGGAGGACGCGCTCCCCCTGCAATGGGCGGTGATGACCAAGTTATACCTGCCTCGCCGCAATACCGAGCGAGACAGGTAGCCGTCACACCAGGCTCAGTCGCCTGAGGGCCTCTAGCGCTTGGCGATGATATAGACCGCATGGACGATGCCCGGGATATAACCCAGCAGCGTCAGCAGGATGTTGAGCCAGAACGCACCGCCAAACCCCACCTGCAGGAATACCCCCAGCGGCGGCAGGATGATAGCGATCAAGATGCGAATAAGATCCATGGCAAAGCTCCTTCTTGGCGTCGAAGACGCGGTCAGAACCATAGACCCTTGACTCAGGAGGGCGGTTCCCACGGCTGCGCTTGCCTGTTACCGGCTCAGGAGAAAGACCATGGTAGAGCGGCCGAAGGAGGAAAGCCGTGAAGGTGCCCACCCTGCTGGTCGCGCCGGTGGTTGCCAGCAGAGTGCTATATCGGCAGGATTCGGGGGATAACAACAAGGAAGCTGAGTCCATGACTCCTCAAGACTATGACCGTCAGCGCATGCAATCCAACTTCCTCGAATCGCTGCTTGCGGTGTTGGTGATCGGGCTGTTCGTCCTGGCCATCTTTGGCATCGGAGGCGAGTTGCTGGTCGCCATGGCCGTGGTGATTGCGGGTGTGCTGGTCAATCTCTATCGCCTGCACCATTCGATCACCGACTATTCCTGCCCCTCATGCGGGGAGTTGCCCCATGAGCGTGTCGACGAACGCGCCGGCCGCCAGCACGACCCAGCAACGCCCAACTGCCTGCACTGCGGCAAGGAGCTGTCGGAGTAGCATCGTCGGTGCCCAGCCCATTCATCAGCGCTTGATACAGGCGAACAGTGCATTACCTGATGCGCTATCCCAGGGCATCAGCCGCTGGTAATCATGTTCCAGCACCTGCACCTCGAAGTACGGCTCCAGTAGCGCCTGCAACTCGGCGAAACTCACTGCCACCATGGGATGCTCGTCGTCCCAGACCTCGGTCTGCCCATCCACGCTTCGCTCGATGCGCAGTCGTAGCGCCTGCTGCTCACCCTCGCCGCGGTAGTACCAACCGGAGCTGAAGCGAAACTGGCCCTCGGCGTAACATGCGCTGTGGGAGACGAATGAGGTGTTGTCGATGCGCTGCTTGTCCACCGCGTTGAAACAGAACACCCCACCGCTCGCCAGGGAGCCATGCACACTGGCGATGCAGGCCTTGAGCCGCTCGATGCTGGCGCTGTAGTGGATGGAGTAGAGAAAGCAGGTGATCAGATCCAGCGGCGTTTCCACGCTGAAACCGCACATGTCCTGCAGGTCGAAGCGCGCCTCGGGGCAGCGCAAGGCAGCGCGGTCGAGCATCGGTTGATTGATGTCGAGACCGGTACTGGCGTAACCCGCATCGAGAAAATGCCGCACGTGCGGGCCGGTGCCACAGGCCAGGTCGAGGTGACGCTTGCCGCCATTGCCGAACAGTTGCTGCAGGCGATGGATACAGTGGCTCTGCGCCTGATAGTCGATATCCGCGCACATCAGGTCGTAGTAACCCGACAGGTCGGTGTAGAGGGCATTGCCGGACATGATGACCTGCCGGGATGTCGAGGGGCGCGCATCATAGCTCAAGCAACGCGTCGATAGCGCATGCTTTCGACGTGCCGGCGCGCCCCGCCCGGCGCTACCGATTCAGGGCATGCGCACCGTCAGGCTGACCAGTTTGAGCACGATGGGCCGAACCAGCATCACGCAGACGAATGCCACCGGCATCGCCAGGCTATAGGCGCTCAGCACGGCTTGCAGATAGCCGTCACCGATACCCCTGTTGGCAGCGGTGATCACCAGGCACATGAGCATGGCCATGATCGCTGACATGAAGAAGGCGAACGCCACGGGCATGGCGCGGGCAGGCAGCTTCCAGCTTCGCGTGGCAGAGGGAGTGAGTTCGAGATCGGGCATGGGCGCGGTACCGGTTTGATGAAGTGCGAGGCACTCTAACGAGACCAGGGATTGCCGCGGTAGAGGGGCAAAGGTAAGTTGAGTATCAAGCTTAACTTACGGATTGATCGAGCATTGGAAAGCAAAAGCACGGATACCCTGCGCGGCCTGGAGAGTTTCGTCAAAGCCGTGGAAAGCGGCAGCATCGCCGCCGGCGCCAGGCTCCAGGGCATCAGCGCCGCTGCAGCGAGCCAGAACATCGCCCGTCTGGAGCAGAGCCTGGGCACACGCCTGCTGACCCGTACCACTCGCAGCCTGGCGCTCACCGATGCCGGTGCGCTGTACTTCGAGCGGGTGCAGAGCGTGATTCAGGAACTGGAGCTGGCCCGCGCCGCCGTAGCCGACCTGCAGGACGAACCCCGTGGCCTGCTGCGCATCGCCGCCAGTGCCGCTTTCGGCCGCCATGTACTGGCACCGCTGATCCCCGGCTTCATGGCTCGCCATCCACGCATCCGCTGCGAATTGCTGACCACCGACGGCAGCGTCGACCACATCCAGGAAGGCGTGGACGTCAGCATCCACATCGAACAGCAGTTGCAGGACGGCCTGGTCGCCCGGCACATCGCCACCGCGCAGACTCGTTTCTGCGCCGCCCCGTCCTACCTGCAGCGCGCCGGGCGGCCGAACGAGCCGGAGGATCTGCGCGATCACGACTGCCTGCTGTTTCGCATCGCAGTCGACGGACGTTTCCTGCGCTGGGGCTTCGTGCGTGACGGCCTGCACTTCGATGCACAGGTCAGGGCCAGCATGAGCAGTAACGACATCGACGCCCTCGCCTTGTGCGCGGCAGCAGGTGGCGGCGTCACGCGTCTGGCTTCCTTCGTCGCCGCCCCCTACCTGGCAAGCGGCGAACTGGTGGAGTTGTTCTCCTCCGCAACGCCCACCCGCAGCCGGGCGACCAGTGCCCCACTGGATTATTACCTGTGCGTGCGCGATCGCTACGAGCTGACGCCCAAGGTTCGCCTGTTCATGGATTACCTGCTGCAGGCCTTGCCGCCAGAATTGCAGCCGCGCCCTGGCGGCCACTGGCGAGGGGCACCGGACAGCGCAAACGACTAGCCGGAGGTCGACTCCAGACAATTGCACCACAGCCTTGCGACCTAAGGTGGGGGCCCTTTTGCCTGAATCAGGAGCCTGACATGGCCAACAAACCGATCACCGTCCTGCGCGATACCCAGCCGATGCCCGTCGTCGACGCCTGCAAGTGGGAGCGCATCGCGGGCGACCCGCACACCGTCAACCTCAACGCCTATACCTCCGAGGATGGCAACAAGATCATGGGCACCTGGATCTGCACCCCCGGTAAATGGCGGGTGGAATACGTGAAGTGGGAGTACTGCCACTTCCAGGAAGGCTACTGCATCATCACCCCGGACGGCATGCAGCCGATTCACCTCAAGGCCGGCGATATCTTCGTGGTCGAGCCCGGCATGAAAGGCACCTGGGAAGTGGTCGAGACGGTGCGCAAGTACTTCGTGTTCGCCTGACGCGGCCTGACAGCGGCAGCATTGCTTGAAAAACCCAGGAACCTGGCCTATTCACAACGGTCAGTGCTACTCCGCCGATCCGGCGGTTTCCAACCACGGACGACCCACAAGGTCTTTCAGCAAGGAACTCTCATGAATCGACTCAAACTGCCGCTGCTCACCCTCGCCTGCACCCTGCCCCTGGCAGCCTGCGCCGCCACGCCCGAGGCACTCAAGCCCTACCCCGCTGCTGCCGACGGCTACAACCGCCACGTGATCGAACTGCCGGCCCAGACCAACGAAGCCGAGCACAAGGTGGAGATCATCGCCGGCAAGACCCTGGAAGTGGACTGCAACCAGCATCGCCTGGGCGGCCAGTGGCAGGAAAAGACCGTGGAAGGCTGGGGCTACAACTATTACGAGCTGGCCCAGGTCGGCCCGGCGGTAAGTACCCTGATGGCCTGCCCGGACGGCAGCCGTAAACCGGCCTTCGTGCGCGTTGGCGGCAAGCCGCAACTGGTGCGTTACAACAGCAAGCTGCCGCTGGTGATCTACGCACCGTCGGACGTCGAGGTGCGCTATCGCATCTGGTCGGCCGGTAGCGACGTCACCCAAGCGCCGCGCCAGTGACAGGCGGCTCACGCGACAACCCTTTCCCTCACCGATAACTCATCGGCACAGGTTGCCCAGCATGGCTTATGAAAATAAGTCGTGCTGACGCCTTTATCACGCTGACTCCAACTCTCTTGCTGGTTATGCTCCGGCTTATCCCCAGCAAGCATCTGTAGCGGAACCAGCCATGGATATCGAACGCCTCTTCGCCGAACTGCATAGCCTGCCCAGCATCCCCAAGGTCGCGCAGGAGCTGATCCAGCAGTTCGACAACCCCAGCGCCAATCTGGAAAGCGTGGCACGCAACATCGAACGTGACCCGGTGATCGCCGCCAAGGTACTGCGCCTGGCCAACTCGGCACGCTTTCGTGGTGCCCGAGAAGCCACCAGCGTGGAAGACGCCGCCATGCGCCTGGGCTTCAACACCCTGCGCACCCTGGTGATGGCCTCGGCGGTGACTGGCGCGTTCAAGGTGGACACCGGCTTCGACCTGAAGGCCTTCTGGCTCAATAGCTTCCGCGTGGCGAGCATCGCCCGCACCCTGGCCAGGCAGTTGCAACTGGATGCCGACGCCGCCTTCACCTGCGGGATGATGCACAACATCGGCGAATTGCTGATCCAGGCCGGTGCGCCGGACTTTGCCCGCCGCCTCAACCGCCAACCGCAGCGCGAAGCCGCCGCTCATGCCGCCGAGGAAACCCTGCAACTGGGCTTCGGCTACCCGGAGGTTGGCGCCGAACTGGCACGCCGCTGGCAATTGCCGCAACTGATCCAGCACGCCATCGGCTACCAGGCCCGTCCCAGCCAGGCGCCGGGCGACGGTGTCTATGCCCGGTTGGTGGCGCAGTCGGTACTGATCGGCGAAACCATCGAGCTCGACGGCGTCAGCGAGCAGGCTCAACAGAGCCTGGAAGGTCCACTGTTCGAGGAGGTCGACCTGGGCAAACTGTTCCAGGCGCTGCCCGCCGTGCTGGAGGCAGACAAGGCATTCGCCGAATTGCTGGGATGAAATGAACCTCTGCCAGGCGACAACCCGCCGCCTCACTCAGGGCGCAGGCGAGAACTGACCCAGGGCCAGGCAGGCAAGAAGATGAAAGCCCGCGCGACGCTCGAATCCGCGGTCGGCGTCAGCCTGGCTTCTTGTCGGTATCGGCCTTGGCTGCAACGGCCAGGGCCATGACCACTTCACGCACCACTTTGCGCTGCGGCATCGGCAGGCCCAGAAAGGCCTCAATGACCTCACGTTCCTGATAGAACTTCGGATCCTCCCAACGGCCGCGCTGCTCACGCACGGTGGCTGCAGCGCGCTCACCGAAGCGCAGCTCCTGCGGTTCGACACGCAGCCACTCGGCCAGCACCTGCAGCTTGTCCTGGGATGGGATCGCCTCGCCGCGCAGCCAACGCGAAACGGCCTGGAAGGTCACGGAGCGCCCCCAATAGCGCGAGTTGAACTCACGCTCCAGCACGGCTGGGCGATCTGGATAGCCAGCCGCGATCATGGCACTGCGCAAGCGCTGGGCAAATTCTGTTTTCTCGGTCATGGACGCGGACGTTAAATTCCGCTTCCATGCTTGATTGAACATTCAGTTGTATTTTAAATGAAATTCATGATTTCATCGCGCTTCGCAGGGTTTTATTTCGTGCACAAGGAGGGCTCCATGATCAGTCCACTCAACCCCAGCTTCGAAGATATCCGCCTCACTGTGCAGCGGGCTGCGGATGGTCGTTTCTGGTTCGCTGCGCAGCCCGTCTGCCAGGCGCTGGAACTGGCCGACGAACACGCGGCGCTGCTGAGCCACTGCCGCCCCGACGGCATCTTGTTCGGCAACGAAGAAACGCCGCAGGCCATGATCGATCTGGAGAACCTGCTGCGCCTGAGCCTGCACAGCGCCAGCCCGCGAGCCGAGCGCCTGCGCGAGTGGTTGTGCCAGGCCCTGCTGCCGCACCTGTTCAGCAGCGCCAACCTGCCGAGCTACCGGCAACTGAACGCGGCGGACAAACGCCTGCGCGTGCTCAAATGGCACGACGACTGGTGGATGTCGGTGAACGATGTGATGCAGTTGTTCGGCAGCCGGCCGGAACTGCTTGGACTAAACGATGAACACCATTGCAGCTGAGCAGCAAACCGTAGGGTGCGCTGTGCGCACCGGCTGTGCCCAGTCAACCGCTGCTGCGTAAGAGGTACCCGCTAACGGGCCGGCGTCATCCTGCCGGCCCCCGCATACCAATCGCCCACTGTCAGCGCCAATGAGCCTTCGCTCACGACATGCAGCACTGCTTGTACTTCTTGCCGCTGCCACAGGTGCACGGATCGTTGCGACCGACCTTGGCGTCATCGCGGCGCGCTGGCAGCAAGGGCTGCAGGTTCTGCTGCCAGTATTCGTAGAGCTCGACCGCTGCCGGTTCGATCAGCGCCGTGCTGGCGTCGTATTCGGCGTCGGACATCGCCTTGAGCGTTTCCGTGCCGCTTTCGTCGCCATGCAGGGCGATCAGCTTCAGCGCCGCTGACGCGGCCTCGGGCAACGCCTCTTCCAACCAGCCTGCCACCGCGGCGCCGCGCAGATAGCCCGAGCACCATTCCGAAACGATCAGCTTCTCGCCCTTGCCGTTGTTGTCCGCCAGGAAGATCGCCTCGTAGTCGTCCGGCTCCTCGCTGAGCATGTAGGTCGCCTCGCTCATCAGCTCGACAGCCAGCTTCATGAAGCGCTCGCCATCCTTGTCGCTGGGCCACTGCGGTGGTTGGTCGGCCCAGATCGCCGCATACCAGACAGCAGGCGCGACCTGACGCGGGCTGGAGACGATGGCAGCGAAATAACCATCCAGCTCGCTGGCGGACAGGATCGAGTCATCGTTGCCGTACTTGAGCAGCCACTGATCGAGCTTCTCCAACCCTCTGTTGTCCATCGCCACGCCTCACGCTGAAAAAAGGGCGCTACTGTCCCACAGATACGGGGATTCAGACAGCCTGAGCCGCCGTCCGGCACATCGCAGATGCCCCCGCCGCGATGGCCCGGTACAATGCGCGCCCGACCGTGCCTCAGCCCTAAATAGAAAAACCATGTCCTTGCCCAAGAACCACCTGGAACTGCTCAGCCCTGCGCGTGATGTCGAGATCGCCCGCGAGGCCATCCTGCATGGCGCCGACGCCGTCTACATCGGCGGCCCGAGCTTCGGTGCGCGGCACAATGCCTGCAACGAAGTGAGCGATATCGCCGGGCTGGTGGAGTTCGCCCGCCGCTACCACGCGCGGGTGTTCACCACGATCAACACTATCCTGCACGACGATGAGCTGGAGCCGGCACGCACGCTGATCCACCAGCTTTACGACGCGGGTGTGGATGCGCTGATCGTGCAGGACATGGGGGTAATGGAGCTGGACATTCCGCCCATCGAGCTGCACGCCAGCACCCAGACCGACATTCGTACCCTGGCACGCGCCAAGTTTCTCGACCAGGCCGGCTTCTCCCAACTGGTGCTGGCCCGCGAGCTGAACCTGCAGGAAATCCGCGCCATTGCCGATGAAACCGATGCCGCCATCGAGTTCTTCATTCACGGCGCACTGTGCGTGGCCTTCTCCGGCCAGTGCAACATCTCCCACGCCCAGACCGGGCGCAGTGCCAACCGTGGCGACTGCTCGCAGGCCTGCCGCCTGCCCTACACCCTCAAGGATGAAAAGGGCGGCGTGATCGCCTACGAAAAACACCTGCTGTCGATGAAGGACAACAACCAGAGCGCCAACCTGCGCGCGCTGGTCGAGGCCGGCGTGCGCTCGTTCAAGATCGAGGGCCGCTACAAGGACGTGGCCTACGTGAAGAACATCACTGCCCACTACCGCCGCGAACTCGACGCGATTCTCGAGGATCGTCCGGACTTGGCCCGCGCCTCCAGCGGCCGCACCGCGCACTTCTTCGTGCCCGATCCGGACAAGACCTTCCACCGTGGCAGCACCGATTACTTCGTCACCGAGCGCAAAGTCGATATCGGCGCCTTCGACTCGCCAACCTTTACCGGGCTGGCGGTCGGCAATGTCGAAAAGGTCAACAAGCGCGACCTGATCGCCGTCACCCATGAGCCGCTGTCCAACGGCGACGGCCTCAACGTGCTGGTCAAACGCGAGGTGGTGGGCTTTCGCGCCAACATCGCCGAACTCAAAGGCGAGTTTGAAGAAGATGGCGAGAAGCGCTATCGCTACCGCGTCGAGCCCAACGAGATGCCCGAAGGGCTGCTGCGCCTGCGCCCCAATCATCCGCTCTCGCGCAACCTCGACCATAACTGGCAGCAAGCCCTGCAACGCACCAGTGCCGAACGCCGCATTGGCGTGAGCTGGAAGGCCGAGCTGCGCGAAGACGTCCTCAAGCTCACCGCCACCAGCGAAGAAGGCATCAGCGTCGAGGTTGCCCTGCCCGGCCCATTCGGCGCGGCGCAAAAGCCTGCGCAGGCGCTCGACGGTCTGCGCGACCTGCTCACCCAACTCGGCACCACCATCTACCATGCCCAGGGCGTGACGCTGGATGCACCACAGGCGTTCTTCGTGCCCAACTCGCAGCTCAAAACACTGCGCCGCGATGCCATCGACAAGCTCACCGAAGCGCGCGTCGCTGCTCATCCGCGCGGCCATCGCAAGGCCGAAACCGAGCCGGCGCCGGTGTACCCGGAGTCGCACCTGTCGTTTCTCTACAACGTCTACAACCAGAAGGCGCGTGATTTCTACCACCGCCACGGCGTACAGCTGATCGACGCCGCCTACGAGGCGCACGAAGAGCCCGGCGAAGTACCGGTGATGATCACCAAGCACTGCCTGCGCTTCTCCTTCAACCTGTGCCCGAAGCAGGCCAAGGGCGTTACCGGCGTGAAAACCCGCGTTGCACCGATGCAACTGGTGCACGGCGATGAAGTGCTGACCCTGAAGTTCGATTGCAAGCCGTGCGAGATGCACGTGATCGGCAAGATGAAGGGCCACATCCTCGACCTGCCACACCCTGGCAGCGCCGCCACTCAGGTGGTCGGCCACATCAGCCCGGATGATCTGCTCAAGACCATTCGCCAGAAGCCGGGCTACAGCCACTGATCCGAGGGTGCGCCAGGCGCACCCTCGGCAGGCTCCAGCAGTGACGGCCTAGTGCAGCTGTCGGGCGAAGCGCTCCACGGCGCCGAGCACCTGCTTGGCGCCCTGACGAATCTCCACGATCACATCGCCCGCCTGATTGGCCAGCTCCAGGCCAGCCTCGGCCTGGGCACGGCTGTTGGCCATGTCGTGCACGGCGGCGTCCACCAGCTTCTGGTTGTCCTGCACCACCCCGACGATCTCCTCGGTGGCCTTGCTCGTGCGGCTGGCGAGCTGGCGCACCTCGTCGGCGACGACGGCGAAGCCACGGCCCTGTTCCCCTGCCCGCGCGGCCTCGATGGCTGCGTTCAGCGCCAGCAGGTTGGTCTGCTGGGCGATACCACCGATGGTCTGCACCATGGTACTGATCAGCACCGACTGCTTGCCAAGGGCCTCGATCCCTTCGGAGGCCGACGTCATCTGCTCGGCGATGCGCTGCATGGTCTGCACCGTCTCGGTCACCACCTGGGCACCGCGCTGGGCGGTGGTGTCGGTGCGCTGGGAAATGCCGTAGGCGGTGTCGGCCGCGTCGTTGACCTCTTCTTCGCGGTTGACCTGGTCGGTGATCACCGTGGCGAACTTGACCACCTTGTACAGACGGTTCTGGGTGTCGTGCACCGGGTTGTAGGTCGCTTCGAGCCAGACCACGTGACCGTGGCTGTCTACGCGCTTGAAACGCCCGGCGACGAACTCGCCACGGTTCAGGCGTTCCCAGAAGCGTGTGTACTCGGCGGAGGATGACTCCTGCGGTTCGCAGAAGATGCGGTGGTGTTGGCCCCTGATCCGCTCCAGGCTGTAGCCCATGGCACTCAGGAACTGCTCGTTGGCGTTGAGCACGTGGCCCTGCAGGTCGAACTCGATCACGGCGGTCGAACGCAGCAGTGCGTTGATGAAATCCTCGTTCTCGCGCGCCTTGTTCATGCTCTCGGTTATCTCGCTGCCGATGCACTGAACACGTTGCACGACGCCCCGTTCGTCCGCCAGAGGCATCCAGGAGGCCTGCACCCACACCAGCGCGCCATCGCTGCGCAGGAAACGATAGCGATCACTGATCGAATGACCGGAAACGATCGCCGCACTGAGATCCTTGTAGCACGGCAGATCCTTGACGTAGGCCGGCACGAAGTCGCTCAGCGGGCGCCCTTTCAGTTGCTCGGGCGCATAACCGACGAAACGGGCGAACTTGTCGTTGAAATCGACGATCCGCTGCTGGGGATCGATCGACAGCATGATCTTCTGCGCCTGTATGCCTTGGACGAGCTGCTTGTACAGCGACAGCTCGGTGTCTTTCTGCTGCAACTCCTTCTTCAACTGGTTACCGAACATGTGCCTTCTCCAAGCAGTCCTCTTCCTGTGAACGGCCGACCTGCGAATCAATCGAGGCCGGCGTCAACTCAAGCATAGAAGGCGATTGGCAAAGCGTGAAAAGCGGTGTGTCAGGCCACCGTGCCGAGCACCTCGACGGCCCGCACGTCCAGATCGCGCCGCAGGTAGTCCATGCGCCGTTCGTGGAACGCGCGCATGTGCGGTAACGCCATGTGCTCATCCAGCGCCGCCTGCGAGGCCCAGACCTCGTAGAAGATGAACAGCGTCGGATCCTGCGCATCGCGCAGCATGTGGTACTCGATGCAGCCCGGCTCGGCGCGGCTGGGCTCGATGTAGGCGCGGAACAGGCGTTCGAAGGCCTCGGCCTGCTCAGGTTTGGTATGGGCGTGAAGAATGAAGGCGTGCATGTTGGCTCCTGCCGTGAAGGAATGGCCACACTCTAGCGCACGCCAAGTCGTCATTTTCATGACTATCAGTCAACAATCCTTTGCCTGTGAGCGGCTGTTTCCATGGCAGGCCGATGGTTAATCTGCTCCCATCATTTCCGGGAGTCACTCATGAAGAAGTGCAGAAAATCCTCTGGGCCGACGTGGTGATCTATCAGATGCCCGGTTGGTGGATGGGCGCGCCGTGGACGGTGAAGAAGTACCTCGACGAGGTGTTCACCGCCGGCCATGGCAGCCTCTACGCCAGCGATGGCCGTACCCGCTCCGATGCCTCGCAGAAGTACGGCAGCGGCGGCCTGATCCAGGGCAAGCAATACATGCTGTCGCTGACCTGGAACGCCCCGGTGCAGGCCTTCGAAGACCCGGCGGATTTCTTCGAAGGCAAAGGCGTGGACGCGGTGTACTTCCCCTTCCACAAGGCCAACGAGTTCCTCGGCATGAGCGCCCTGCCCACCTTCATCTGCAATGACGTGATGAAGGTGCCGAACATCGAGCACGACGTGGCGCGCTACGAGCAGCACCTGGCCAAGGTGTTCGGCAGCAACTGATGCTTGCTGCTGCGGTTCATTGCCCGCCGAACAATGCCGTCCAGTAGATGCCGGCGTCACTCTGCGGGTCGCTGCCGTAGGCGGCGCCAAGGGCATCGAACTGCGGGTTCATGATGTTGGCGCAATGGCCCGGGCTGGCCAGCCAGCCTTCGACCACCTTGCCCGGGGTGTCCAGCGCGGCGGCGATGTTCTCGCCCACTCGACCGCCGCTGTAACCCGCCAGCTCCGCGCGATCGCCCGGTGTGCGGCCATCACGCCCCTGATGGGCGAAGAAGTTGCCATTGGCCATGGCGCGGCTATGCGCTTCGGCTGCGCTGCCCAGCTCTGCGCTCCAGGCAAGCGGTGCCGCGGCGGCAAAGGCCTGGTTACCGCACTGGCGCGCCTGGGCCCGAGCGGCGTTGATCTGCTGCAAGAGCTTCTCGCCCTCGCTCTGCCAGTCGCCCAGACGCCCACTGAGCAGTGGCCGCGCCAGCAGAATGCGCCAGTCACGCCCCTGCTGACTGACACCGATATCGATGAACTGCGGATCGAGCAGCGCGCGACAGAAGCTTTCACTCAGCGCCTGCATCGCCGACTGGGCATCGCGCGGGCCAGACAAGGTAATGGCCTGCACGTTGACCAACGGGTAGCCAGCTGCACTCAAAGATTGCTGCAAGTCGCCGGTACCGTCGGCCGGCAACATCAGCCGTGGATCATTGGCCAGCGGCGGTAGCGGCTCGGAGGCCTGTACACCACAACGCTGAACCTCGCTGCGATAGGCGTTGATCGCCTCGATCAGTGCCCTGTCCTCGGCGGCCTGCAAGCCAGGCACAGCCGCCAGCGCCAGCACGGCCAACAGGCAGCGGCTCCATCGCCATTTCATCATTGTTATTGTCATACCGCTCTCTCCCCACTAACGTCGTGATTCTGACGCATCATCCGGCGCTGGATCATAGCCGGCTTCCCACGCTTGCCGAAGCCCCATGAATACGGGCATCTGAGAACAGCCGGCAGGCTTCCTGCATAGTCACTTACCGTCATGCATCACTCACTCAGGCAGTCGCCTCATTCGTTTTAGAGAACACCTGATGCCCGGTCCCTACGCACAGAACGAACAACACCGCCGCCTGGTTCTCAAGGCTCTGCTATGGATCACGCTGGGCGGTGGTTTGTTCTTCTCGGTAATCAATCTGCTGCATGACAACTGGCTGCTGGCGCTTCTGGAGATCAGCTATGCCGGCGTCTCGCTGTACCTGCTGATCATCCTCGACCGGACACGCAACCTGCAGCTATTGACCGCAATCTACTTGCTGCCGTTCTTCAGCATCATGATGGTGGCGCTGGCCCAGCCTCATACCAGCTTCGCCGTGTTCGGCTGGATTCAGACCATCCCGATCATCTGCTACCTGCTGCTGGGCCTGCGCCTGGGCATGTATGTTTCGCTGCTGTTCGTCGGCATTGGCCTGTTCCTCTTCAGCCGCCGCTTCTCTTCCGAACAATTACTGCAGAACGTGGAGATCATCGCCAACCTCGGGCTGGCCAGCTTGGCGGTGATGATTTTCGCGCATATCTACGAGCGCAGCCGCATCGGCAACGAGAAGCGCCTGACCGAGCGAGCCACCACCGACGCCCTGACCGGCCTGCCGAACCGGGTCAAGCTGGTCGAGGTATTCGAACGCGAGCGTGCGCATGCGCTGCGTAACGGCACGCCGCTTTCTCTGATATTCATCGACATCGATCACTTCAAGCAGATCAACGATCAGTTTGGCCATGACGCAGGCGACCGTGCACTGGATCACTTCGCCAGGGTGCTGGCGCAGCGTCTGCGCATCAATGATCTGTTCTGTCGCCTGGGTGGCGAGGAGTTCGCCGTGCTGTTGCCTGGCAGCACGGTCGGGCAAGCACGGGAGATCGCAGAAAGCCTGCGCTTGCGCCTGGCGACGGCGCCGCTCGAATTGGCCAGCGGATCACTCAGCATGACGCTCAGCGCAGGCGTCGCCAATTTCGGCACGGACGGGCATTCGCTCGACGAGTTGATGCTGGCAGCGGATCGACGCACCTACGCCGCCAAACGCGCCGGGCGTAATCGGGTCATCAGCGCAGAAGACGCTGGCGACACTCAGCCGGCACTGAGCTGAGGCGCAGCAGATCAGGCGTAAACGCTGAGGCCGCCCTTCTCCTGCAGCCACTGGCGATAGGTTTCCAGCGAATCGGTCTGCTTGTCGCCATTGTGCCCGGCGATACGCACACTGCCGTCCAGGCCGGCATCCACCATTTTCTGCACCTGCGCCAGCAGCTTGGCGGCATCGTCGCGATCCAGCGTGGTCACGTCTGGCAATTGAATCACCGAAGGCGTCGAGGACTTGCTCTCGGCGCTGCGCTGTATGCCGCTGCTGGAGGAGGCGCTGCCGCCGTTCATTGCCCGCAGCAATCCGCCTTCACTGCGCGCGACCACTTGCTTGGCAAAGCGTCGCAGATCGCCCAGGGGATCCTGGCTGCTCTGGTCTCCGCTCTCAGCGCTGCCTGTAGTCGAACTTTTGTTGAGCTGACTGCCGTAGTAACTGAGCATGGCAGGCGTGCTGTTGTTGATGCTGGTCATGGGGCCTCCGCAAAAAGCGTTTGCCTCATGCGAAGCAGATTCCGGGCCAGACGCTACAGCCCAGTGATTACGCGGGTTACACGCTCCCCCCGCGGCAGTGGTTTGCCACCTCGAGGCAAGGCTTTGCCCATGTGCATCAACCCAGCAGGTCGACCATCACCGCATTGCTGTAGATCAGGCAGCCATCCTCGGCGCTGTAGCCGACCAGGTGGAATTGACCGCGCCCCTCCTCACCGCCGAGGTAGACCCGCCACTTGCACTCGTTCAACGGGCCGAAGCCATCCGGCATGACCAGCTCCAGCGTCCGCGTGTCGGCATCGATCATCGTGTCGCGCGTGCCGCTGCGCTGCAATTGCTCCTCGGCTTGTTCCAGGCGCAGGTGCTCCGCCTCGCTGACATAGAACTGCAGGGTGCCGATGGGGATGGATTTGCTGTCGTTGTCGGCCTTACGCCAACCGTCGATGCTCAGGGTGTTCATCTGCAAGTCTCCTCAGTGAAACCTGAGTTCAGGGCAAATGCCCGCTTACAGAACGTGGGACAAACGAGACCCTGGCATGACTCCTGACAAATGGACGAACGGCCTACCGTTTGCTTGTCGGGTCGATTGCGCTAGGCTCTGCACCTCAATTGAAAGGAGGTACTCCCATGGCCCGCGCCACTGCCCGCCACATCCTGGTTGCCAGCGAAGACAAGTGCAACGAACTGAAAGCCGCCATCGAAGGCGGTGCCGACTTCGCCCAACTGGCGAAAGACAATTCCTCCTGCCCGTCCGGCCGTAGCGGCGGCGACCTGGGCTCCTTCGGCCCCGGCCAGATGGTCAAGGAATTCGATACCGTGGTGTTCAGCGCGCCGGTCGGCGTCGTGCAAGGCCCGGTGAAAACCCAGTTCGGTTACCACCTGCTGGAAGTCACCAGCCGTCAGGACTGATCCTCAGCAAAGGAAGGGCCGCGCCTGCGGCTCTTCTCTTGCCCAAGCCTTTTTCAGTACCCACGTAGTAGGGCTCTGGGTTTCACCATGAAGCGCGGTATTCGGCTCACTTCCATCCTGCTGGTGTTCATCTGCTTGTCCCTGGCGTTGCTGACGGCTTGGCAGGTCTGGTTTTCCCGTGAGCGTGCGCTGCACGAGCTGAACGTCGCCAACCTCAACCTGGCGCAGGCCCTGGACAGCTATAGCGAGGGCGTCATTCGTCAGTCGGAACTGGTACTGAACGACCTGACCGAGCGCATGCGGTATCAAGACCAGGCCGCACAGGAACGCTTGCAAGCGCTGCTGCAACAGCAAACCCAGGTTCTTGGCCTGGCCAATGCCATCGTCATCTATGACAGCCAGGGCAATCGCCTGCTCGCCTCGGTCAACACGCCGCAACCTGGGCTCAACGCCGCTGATCGCGCCTTTTTCATTCACCATCGTGACGATCCCTCCAGCGGTATTTTCATCGGCCCGACCATCAAGAGCCGCATCACCGGTGACTGGGTTTTCACCGTCAGCCGTCGACTGGACGATGCGCAAGGCCGCTTCGCCGGCGTCGCAGCCGTCACCCTGGGCGTCGAACATTTCCTGCACTTTTTCGGCAGCCTCGATCTCGGCAAGCACGGGGCGATGAGTCTGTCCACCAGCGATGGCCGGATTCTATTTCGCCACCCCTTTCGCGAGCAGGATATCGGGCTGAACTGGTCAGACTCACCCATCATGGAAATGCTACGCGAGCACAACCCCGTGACCGCCTTACAGACCTCCCGCATCGACGGAACCGAGCGCCTGTATGCCTTCCGCCGTAACGATCGCCTGCCACTGATCACCGCCGTCGCCCTCAGCCGCGACGAGGCGCTGGCCGCCTGGCGCCGCGATGCCGAGCTGTTCGCCGCGCTGATCGTGATCCTGCTGCTCGCCATCGGCATCATCGGCCAGCGCCTGATCGTCGATATCCGCCGACGCTCGCGGGCAGAGCGCCAATTGCTCAACGCCCGGGAAGAGCTGCTCGACGCCAATGCCCGCCTGGAGATACTGGCCTCGCAGGACGCCCTGACCGGCCTGGCCAACCGCCGCAGTTTCGACCAGACACTGGAAGTGGAGATTCGCCGTGCGCAGCGCCGCGGCTCATCGCTGTCGCTGTTGCTGCTCGATATCGATCTGTTCAAGCGGTACAACGACCGCTACGGCCACGTTGCCGGCGATGCCTGCCTGCGCACCGTCGCCGAGGTGCTCAAGCAGTGCGTGCGGCGCCCAGGCGATCTGGCGGCACGCTATGGCGGCGAAGAGCTGGTGGTGATTCTGCCGAACACCACCCGTGAAGGCGCCGAAGCCGTCGCGCAGAGCTTCATGGAGGCCCTGGAGCAACGCAACCTGGCTCACCAGGGCAGCCCGTTCGAAAGAGTCACCACCAGTGCCGGCGTGGCCAGCCTGAAACCCGGCTCGCAAGACAGCGTCACCCTGACCCTGACCTTGATCGAGGCAGCCGACCAGGCCCTCTATCGGGCCAAGGCAAATGGCCGCAACCGCTTCGAGAGCACGGAGCTGCCAACAGGCTGAGACAGGTGACAAGCCGATCGAAGCGGTTCAGCATCGCCTTGAACTGTCAGCCCTGGATGAACGGTCACGATGAGCAACGGCACCCCGCACCCTCTACAACAACTGGCCCAGAACCTGCTCGGTAAGCCTCTGCACGAACTTGAGCCGGAAGAAACCCACGTACTCGAACAGATCCGTAAGCGCCGCCCCATCAGCCGCGATGCTGCCGATGCCTCGGATGAAGAGTCGAGCTTCGGCGAGCGACTGTCGGACAAGGTCGCCGCAGTCGGTGGCTCCTGGACGTTCATCATCTGCTTCTCGCTGACCATGCTCGGCTGGATGCTGATCAATACCGACGTGCTGTCGCACTTCGGCATGGCTTTCGACCCCTACCCTTACATTTTCCTCAACCTGATGCTCTCGACCCTGGCAGCGATCCAGGCACCGATCATCATGATGAGCCAGAACCGGCAGGCGGCGAAGGATCGCCTCGCCGCGCGCCTGGACTTCGAAGTGAACCTGCGTGCCGAGCTGGAGATCATGCGTCTGCACGAGAAGATCGACCAGAGGATCCAGCAGCGTCTGGATCAGATCCTCGAACGCCTACCGGAAAAGCGCCCGCAAGACTGAGCCTGTGATCGTAGGGTGCGCCGTGCGCACCAGCCTTTTTCAGACAGCGGTTCGCCCAACACGCCCTAAGGCAGCGTCGGCTCGCGCCGGCGCCAGCTATCGAGCAAACGCCCGCCCCAGACGTTGATCAGCAGCCCTGCCATCACCAGAACCGCGCCGATCATCTGCAACTGCCCCAGGCGCTCGCCCAACAGCAGCGCCGCCGAGCTGATGCCCACTACCGGCACCAGCAACGAGAACGGCGCCACCTGGCTGGCTGGATAACGCGACAGCAGGCGGCTCCACAGGCCATAACCGAGAAGGGTCGCGCCGAACGCCAGGTAAGCCAGCACCAGCATCGAATCCAGGCTAAGCGTGCGCAGCGACTGACCGATCAGCTCCGGCCCTTCCAGCCACAGCGACAGCGCCAGGAACGGCAGCGGTGGAATCAGGCTGCCCCAGACCACCAGCCCGACCAGATTGACCTTGCCCAGCTTGCGCGTGACCACATTGCCCAACGCCCACATCGAGGCGGCGGCGATGGTCAGGGCGAACCCGGCCAAGGTCATCGTCTGGCCGCCCTGCAGACCGATCAGCACCAGGCCGCTGGCCGCCACCAGCAAGCCGAACAGGTTGCTGCCACGTAACCGCTCGCCGAGAAACAGCGCAGCGAAAAACAGGGTGAAGAAAGCCTGCGATTGCAGCACCAACGACGCCAGACCGGCCGGCATGCCGACGTACATGGCATAGAACAGGAAGGCGAACTGCCCCAGCGAAATGGTCATGCCGTATGCCAGCATCCAGCGCAGCGGCACCTCGGGGCGGCGCACGAAAAGAATCGCGGGAAACGCGGCGAGCATGAAGCGCAGGGCGCCCATCAACATCGGCGGCATGCCGTGCAGACCCACCTTGATCACCACGAAGTTCACGCCCCAGACAACGATCACCAGCAGCGCCAGCAGCAGATCCTTGGGTGACATGGAAACAGTCCTCGAACGAAGGGCACTCATTAGACCCGTATGGCCGATAGTGCGGCAGACACAGTGCCAGAAGAAAACCACCGCACAGTGCGCTGATCGCCCCCTGATCGCCTGCAAGGCGTTCAGTCAGCGCATGGCCTTTGCTACTCTGCGCCCTCCCTCTCGCTCGTAACGCCCCATGACCCTGCATGATTTTCTGCTCTTCGCCCTACCGGCGATCTTTCTCACCGGATTGTCCAAAGGTGGTTTCGGCGGGGCATTGGGCGGTATCGCCGTACCCCTGCTGGCCCTGGCGACCTCACCGAAACAGGCAGTGGCGGTCATGCTGCCGATTCTCTGCCTGGCCGACGTGGTTGGGCTGAAGGCTTACTGGGGCAAGTGGGACACGGCCAACCTCAAGGTCATGCTGCCGGGCGCCGTGATCGGCATCGTCATCGGTTCGCTGACCTTCGGTTTCTTCGACGAGCGCGCCATCGGCCTGCTGATCGGCGCCATCGCCATCCTCTTCGTCGGGCTCGGCCTGGTGGTCGGCAACCAGCCACCACGCCCGCTGCACAAAGGCCGCGGCACGCTGCTGTCGAGCCTGGCCGGGTTCACCAGTTTCGTCGCCCATGCCGGTGGCCCGCCGGTGATGATGCACCTGCTGCCGCAGCAACTGGAGAAGGTGCGTTTCGTTGCCACCATCAACCTGTTCTTCCTGCTGACCAACGCCGCGAAGCTGTTCCCCTATGCCGCGCTGGGCCAGTTCACCCGGGAAAACCTGCTGCTGAGCCTGATGCTCGCCCCCATCGTGCCGCTGGGCGTGTGGAGCGGCCTGTGGCTGCAATCACGGGTCAACCACCTGTGGTTCTACCGCATTGCCCGGCTGGGCATTCTGCTGGCCGGCATACAACTGATCTGGCGGTACCTCTAAACCAGTAGGGTGCGCCGCGCGCACCGCTCTCGATCAAGGTTCGGCTGTGCGCCACAGCTCAGGCCAATCGCCAGGATTGCCGCCCGCACACCGGCCCATGAAGCTGAACGAGGCCAGTTGAAAACGCGTGCCATCGAAACGCCAACTACCCGCCTCACCGCAATCGGCAATCCCCCGCCCCTTGTACAGATAGGCCAGCTCACCGGTCTTCGGCTCGTAGCTGACCCAGCCAGAAAGGTCTCCGCCGTGCTCCAACGGCATTGGATCGAGCTGAAGATCCTGCTCCGCGTAAGGCGGCTGGCGGTTGACGCGAAAGACGGCGAATTCGCAGTTGTAAGCCGCGCACCAGGTACGAATGATGACCAGCGCTTCGTGGTCGCTGAGCGCGAAGGCCTCGGCTTCGGGCTCGCTGCCCATGTCCTCCTCGATCCACTGACTGCGCGTCTGTACCATCACCGCCTCGGCGATGACTCGGCTTTCGTCTTCGCCAAGCGGCGTGACACCGGGGTAGGCGCGTAGACGCGGCGCCTGCGGCGCATCCGGCACCTCACTGTCAGCACGCGTACCAGGGCGATACAAGGCGCTGCGGGTTTCCACCCGGCCCTGCACGGCATCCATCACCAGCAACGCGGCGGCAAGCCCGCTGAGCGACACCAGCGCTTCATCCTCGCCCTTCACCTCCATGCGTAATTGCCCACCATTGCGCAACTCGGTCAGCAATGCCTGGGCGTCGGTGCCCTCGGCCATCAGCACAGTTTCGCCGTCGCGAGTCACTTGCTGCAGCGCAGCGGCGTTCACCAAAGGTTTGCCATCGAGCAGCAAGGGGGAAAACTCGCGCTGCTCGGCATCACGCAGGTAGAGCCTCAGAGGCGCCTGCGCGCCTGCATCACGCTGCAGATAAAGGCCCAGCGGGTTGTAATTGAAACTCTCGGGGGCGCTCAGCGCCTGGCAACCGCGCAGGTTGTCACAGGCGACCACCCAATCCTTGATCTCCCGGTACAGCGGCACCTGCTCGGGTGCCGCCTGGGTCATCCCCGTGGCCAGCATCAACCCGGCGATCAGCGTCCAACGCAACATGGGCAACTCCTTTTGGCGAATGCGCAGGGCCGCCATGTTGCGTCGCTCGGATCAGCCAGGCAAGCGCCATCAGAGGTTCAGCAGTTCGCGCAACTCCCTGGCCGTCGGCATGCGCGCCGAAACTCCGCTGTTGAAATCGAAGGACTTGGCGCTGGCCAGCGGCCCGACCACCACCGGGTCGAAACCGGCATCCGTCACCAGGCGTGCGGCCACCTCGAGCGCAGCCCGATCATCGGCCGCCAGGGGGATGGCGAGCTTTTCGCCGTCGCGATGAGCCTGGCTGCGCAGGTTGTAAGCAGCGATGGCGTTGAAAGCACGCACCAGGCGTACGCCCGGCAGGAATTTCTGCGAGGCCAACCCGGCGCCCATCGCCACGGCCTCCTCGGCCATCGGCCCATCACGCCCAGGGCGCGGGTTGCCGGCGTCCAGCACGACCTTGCCCGCCAGCTCCGGCGCGTAATCGCGCCCAACCTGAGGCGTCGCACCGTAGGGCACCGCTAGCAGGATCACTTCACCGAAGGCCGCAGCCTCGCGAGGCGTGCCCACACTCGCGCGCTCACCCAGCTCATCGGCCAACGCCTGCAAACGCTCAGGGTGACGCGAAGACATCATCACCTCATGCCCGGCCTCCACCCACAACCGCGCCAACGGGCTGCCGATATTGCCGGTACCGATGATGCCGATGCGCAGCGCATTCTCCTGAGCCAGAGCCGAACCACCGCCCAGCATCAACCATGCAGATAACAGGGCGACACTCAGGCAATGAAATAGACGAAACATGATGACCTCCCGACTCGCAGCAAAAAGGCAAGCATAGGTAAGCCGGTGCGCAGGTCGGACGATGATTCGCTACAACCTGTTACGTTCCAGTGACTATGCTTCATACAGTGAATGCGCTTTGCAGACGGCCCAGAGGACGAGGAGGTGGGAGTGACCAGTGCGTATATGTCCAGTCAATGATCCATTTCCCGGAGTCACCACCATGAGCAAGAGCCAGGATTCACATAAGGAAAGCAAGAAGAAGCCGCAGAAAACCGCGCATGAAAAACGCGAAGCCAAGCGCACGAAGAAACAGGGTCAGACCTTGCTGGGTAGCCATTCGACCCACGCCTGACCGTCCCCTCACCCGGCGTGGGCCCACTACGCCGGGTTCTGTATCACCTTCGGCCGAAATTGCAGGTGCCGTCGGCCGCACAAGGCACTAGAATCCGCAGCCTATCGATCGTCACGCCACGACCTGCGCTGACGCCGTCTCACCTATCGGCCAGGAGACCCCAGATGGGCGCCCAATGGAAAGCCAAACCCAAAGAAGCCGCCGCCAATGCCCGAGGCAAGATCTTCGGCAAGCTGGTGAAGGAAATCATGCTCGCTGCGCGTAACGGCGCCGACCCGGACATGAACCCCAAGCTGCGCCTGGCCGTGCATCAGGCCAAGAAAGCCTCGATGCCCAAGGACACCCTGGAGCGCGCCATCAAGAAAGGCGCCGGCCTGTCCGGTGAAGTGATCAACTACGAACGCACCCAGTACGAAGGCTTCGCCCCGCACCAGGTGCCGCTGATCGTCGAGTGCCTGACCGACAACGTCAACCGCACCGTCGCCGAGATTCGCGTGCTGTTCCGCAAGGGCCAGCTCGGTGCCTCCGGCTCAGTCAGCTGGGACTTCGACCACGTAGGCCTGATCGAGGCCAGCAGTGACGACGGTGCAGACCCGGAACTGGCTGCCATCGAAGCCGGCGCACAGGATTTCGTGCCCGATGATGAGGGCGCGACCCTGTTCATCACCGAACCGACCGACCTCGACGCCGTGTGCAAGGCGCTGCCGGAGCAGGGCTTCACCGTCAACTCGGCCAAGCTCGGTTACCGTCCGAAGAACCCGGTGACTAACCTGACGCCGGAGCAGATGGAAGAAGTCGAAGCCTTCCTCGAGGCCATCGATGGCCACGATGATGTGCAGAACGTCTACGTCGGCCTGGCCGGCTGATGATCGTGGGGCGCCCTGAACGGGCGCCCGGCGTTTCCCTTATGAAAACCACGCTTCATATCGCCGCTGCCTGCCTGTTCGACGAACAGGGCCGCCTGTTGCTGGTGCGCAAACGCAATACCCGTTTCTTCATGCTCCCTGGCGGCAAACGCGAGGCGGGTGAAGATGCGCTGACCGCGCTCGAACGTGAGCTGTTCGAAGAGCTCGAACTGCGACTGGAGACTGACGCGCTGCAAGCTGTCGGCCAGTTCCAGGCACCCGCCGCCAACGAGGCCGACACCTGGCTGCAGGCGGACATCTTTCGCGCCACCCTGCCCCACGCCGTTCAGCCCGCTGCCGAGCTGGAAGAGCTGCGCTGGCTCGACACCACTCAGCCCCTCCCCGATGACCTGGCGCCGCTACTGCGCGAACAGGTGTTGCCGGCTCTGGCACGGCTTCAATCCCTGGCGGCGCCCCTGTAGGACCGCCGCACAGCGACGTCAAAAATCGCTCCCGGCGATTTTTTGATCCATGACAACGCAGGCGACAGCACCAGCGGTTAGGCTGCGCCGATAAACAGAACCATTCGCCTTGCCTGCAAACCCCCATCGGAATCGAGGTTTGCCATGAGTATCACGTCCGCCCAGATCTGCCAGGCCGCCGACCAGTTGCAGGGTTTCGTCGGCTACAACGCCAAGACCGGCCACTACCTGCTGCGTTTCTCCGAGGACAGTTTCGGCCTCGACGTACCGGCCGAGACCATCACCCCCACCTGCGAGTATGTCTGGCACGCCGACGAAGGCGAGCTGATGCGCCTGGATCGCCAGCGCCTGGCCTGGCTGCAGGAACAACGCATCGACGACCGGGTCAATCTCAGCGAGCCTCTGCGGGTTTATCTACGCCGCAACGACCTACCGGAAATCCGCGCCGAACGCCGCCGCCTGGCACCGGCCTGAATCCTTCCGACCGATGCGCCAAGGATACTCAGTACGCTCGACTGGAGGCTCTGGGTAACAGACGCAGGACAGGTTCACGTGGAGAACAAGAGTCGCCTTGTTGGCGAGACGGGCTACTAGTTGAGCGAATAGCGATTCGCTCAACTAGTGCGTGGTGCATTTTTCATCCACAAGAGCATCCGCCCGATAGGCTTGAGACAAATGACGATCACCAATCCGTTGCCCATGAATACCGGCTGAACAGCATGCACAGCACGCTGCCGGCAACAGCAGAGCGTTCAGTCAGACGTATCGTCGCGCTCGGACTCGGCGTCCTCGCGATTGCGCGCCTTGCCACGCGGGTTGGGCCCAGCCACGGCGGGGAAACGCGACGATGCATAGCGCACCACCAGAATCGCGAGGGCCAGCAAGAGGATCGCCCCCGACACCATCACCACGCCCCAGCTCGGCTTGTGCGTGTGGGAAATATCGGAAATCAGCAAACGAGTCAGCGCGGTGATCGCCACGTAGATCATGAAGCGGATCGGCATGTGGTTGGTCTTGAAATAGATCCCCACCATCGCCGCCAACTCCAGGTAGATGAACAGCAGCAGGATGTCATCGACCGTGACGTGTCCCTTTTCCAGCATGCCGAGGAAGGCCATCACCCCCGCCCAGGCCGTGATCGCACCGATGGCGAACAAGGCCAGATAATGGAAAGCCTCCATCAGCAGATTGCCCAGGGACTCAGCCAGACCATGCATGCTCGTGCGCAGGCGCTCCACCCAATTCATTGCGTACTTCTCTCCCGAAACCGGCATGACGGCTCGAACACCCAGGATAGGCATTCGTCAGCGAAGATCATGCAGGAAAAAGACCAGCCTCAGAATGATGCGGGTATGTGACGAAAAGACACAGGTAGCAGCAGCGACGAAGAACACTGTCAGTTTTGAGTGCAATACTGGCCAAACGGCAGCGAGTCATTTATCCTGCCGAACACTGTACAAAAAACCAGTTAAAACCAACACGCATGAAGGCAGACGAGGTGATGAATGGCCGTCGAAGTGGTGTACCGCAGCAGCCGCGATCCGGAGCGCTTGTTTATGGATAAAGCCGAAGCCGACCGTTACGACAAGATGTTGGAACTGGCCGAGCGCCTGAGCGAAGTGCTGCACAAGGCGGTTCCCTCTCTCAGCGAAGAACAAGGCGAAGAGCTTGGCATCTTCATGGCCAAGAACCGCGAAATCTTCGCCAAGGCCTTCAAGAGCCAGCCCGATGCCCTCGACGAGCTGGAAGAGAACGCTACCAGCGAGTAAACCATCTCTCTTGCCACGCTGCCCCGCCGGGGTGGCGAGGCTTCTCTTCTGTATTCCTCTCGCTTGTCACAACGCTCGATATTGCGCCGCAGCCCGCTCCAGCCAGTTGGGCAGATCACGCCGCCTGACCCCTTCGCTTCGCGCGCGAGCCAATTGCTCCAGCATGTACTGACGCTTACCAGCATCGCCCTCTGCCAGAGACAGCGCCAGGTCGCGGTCGCTCCATTGACGGATACGTCGAAACAGCCACCAGTGGAAATACAGACCGGCAGCGGTGGTAACGACGATAATGAAATAATCCATGGCAATCCCCCTGTCGCAGTACGCTAATCCAGCCTGGTTTTACCGCCAAGTGCAGCGTTGCCGCAGGGCAAGGAGTCAGTTCCATGATTCGATGCAAACGGGTTTATCTGGAGGCTGAGGCGAGCGATGGACGCCGCGTGCTGGTCGACCGCCTGTGGCCACGCGGCATCGCCAGGAACGCACTCGAACTGCATGACTGGCTGCCCGATGTGGCACCCTCGACCTCGTTGCGCAAGGCATTCGGTCACCGGCTCGAAGCCTTCGACACCTTCCGCGATGCCTATCGTCAGGAACTCAGCGGCCATCCCGAGTACTGGCAAGCACCGCTGCACCGGACCTCTCAAGGCACGCTGACGCTGCTCTATGCAGCACGTGATGAACAGCACAACAACGCTCAGGTTCTGGCGGAATTTCTCGAAGACGAGTTGCAACGGCAGTCCTCGCCCAGTTCCCCCGTATGCTATCAGGGTGAATTCGACGGCGATTGACCGTGTCGATTCGGCACGCTAGCCTTCAGGCTTCCGCGTAAAGCTCGAACCTATTCAGATGATTCTTCTCGCGCATCGCCTCAATGACTTCGCCAGTGCCACCTACCGCGCTGCTGCCGATGGCTGTGCGCCACCACCTGCCTGTCACGCCGGCAATCCTCCGCCGCCGGCTTCCGTCTAAGCGGGCACGCCCCGCACCTTCCTGCTCCGTTTGCCATCGGCCTTGCCGAGACGCGTTTATGTGCGCGTGCGGAGCTCATGCGGATTTTCGACAGGTGTTCCATCATGCGTTTCCCTTCGTTTTCTCTGTCCCACTACGGCGCAACGGCGCTATTCGTACTGCTCTGGTCTGGCGGGGCCATCTTCGCCCGCCTCGGCCTGGATCATGCGTCCCCCTTCGCTTTCCTCGTCCTGCGTTTCGCCCTCGCCTTCGCCGCCCTGGGGCTGATCGCAGGATATTCAGGCGTCTGGCTGCCCAAGCGAGGTTTGCGCTGGCCAACCGCCAAAGCCGGCCTGCTGATGATCGGTGGCTACAGCTTTTGCTACCTGCTGGCACTGGCCGAAGGCATCACGCCCGGTGTGCTCGCAACGGTTCTGGGCGTGCAACCCATTCTGACGCTGATGCTGCTGGAGCGGCGCGCCTCCCCTCTGCGCCTGCTGGGGCTGCTAACGGCTCTGACAGGCCTGGCGATGATTGTTGCCGACAGCCTGCTGCAAAGCGCGGTGTCGACCTCCGGTGTCCTGTATGCCCTCGGCGCCCTGCTCGGCATCACCTGCGGCAGCATCGCTCAGAAAAACGTACAACAGGCGCCCATGCAGGCGTTGCCTTTGCAGTATGGCCTCTGCCTGCTGGGTAGCCTGCTCCTGCTGCCGAGCCAGGAGTGGCACGTGCAATACGATCTCGGACTGATAATGCCGTTGGTGTGGATGGGCCTGGTGATCTCGGTCGGTGCACAATTGCTGCTGTACCGGCTGATCCAGACCGGCAACCTGGTCAATGTCACCAGTCTGTTCTATCTGGTACCGATGACTACCGCACTGCTCGATTACCTGCTGCTGGGTAATCAGCTGTCACCCGCGGCATTGCTCGGCATGCTGGCAATCCTGCTGGGTCTGGCGTTGGTCTTCCGTTTCGCCCCGAAACCCACGTAAACGCGCTGTCGCTAGGCGCCATAGAGCAGTCGCTCGGCCAAATGGTCGGCGACTCGCGCCGGCGAACGTTTTTCAGCCTGGGCATGGGCGTAGATCTCGGTCAAACGCCGGCTGATTTGCGCCAGATGAGCGGTAATCGCCGTGATTTCCTCGCCGCGATGACGCAACGCCACGTAGATCAACCCTCCAGCATTGAGCACGTAATCCGGCGCGTAAAGGATGCCGCGTGATTCCAGGTGGTCGGCAATCTCGGCACTGGCCAACTGATTGTTGGCAGCGCCCGCCACCGCCGCACAACGCAGATGGGCGACCGTCTGCGCATTCAACACACCACCAAGACCACAGGGGGCAAGAATGTCACAGGGGGTGCTGAGCAGGGCCTCACTGGCAATCGGGTGCGCGCCCAGTTGCTCGACGGCCAGTTGCACACGGCCGGCATCGAGATCGCTGACCAGCAATTCGGCGCCGGCTGCATGCAGAGCCTCGGCCAAGGCGAAACCAACATTGCCCAGCCCCTGCACGGCAACGCGTAACCCTTCCAGATCATCGCTACCCAGACGCGCCTGTGCCGTTGCACGAATCCCGGCGAACACCCCCAGCGCGGTATGAGGTGACGGGTCGCCTTCGCTGAAGGTGCTGGTTGCATGGTTGGTGTATTGGGCGATGCAGTCCATATCGGCACTGGAGGTACCGCTGTCGACGGCAGTGATATAGCGCCCATTCAAGGTTTCGATGAAACGCCCGAAGGCCTCGAAAAGCGCCGCACGACTTTTTACATGCGCAGGCCGGATGATCACCGCCTTGCCACCACCGTGATCGATACCAGCCAGTGCCGCCTTGTAGCTCATGCCCTGAGCCAGGCGTATGGCATCGGCGATGGCGCTCTGTTCATCCGGATAGGCCAGGTAACGGCAACCGCCAAGTGCCGGCCCGAAGCGGGTGTTGTGAATGGCGATAACGGCCTTGAGACCGCTGGCCGGATCCTCGGCCAGGTGCAGGGCCTCGAGGCGGGCGGCTTCCATCATGCTGAACATGCTGAGCTCCCGGTTGGACGTCTGGGCTCAGTATAGGAGAGCCTCGCTGGACGATAGCCTCGCCAGCGGCTACAAAAGCAGAAGTCAGCGGAGAATGCGATGAGTCCACGCCAAGCCTGCTTAGAGTGCCTGCAACGTGATCCACCCGCCCTGCTAGAGGCAGCACTGTGGATAGCGGCCGAACACGACAACCAGCTTCAGCCCGCACATGTGCTAAGTGATCTGCACAGTCTGCAGTTGCAGGTCAGTGCCGGGTTACCCGCCCTGCCTGCCCGCGAACTGGCTCAGCCACTGCTACGCCGACTCGCCGAACTCGATTTCCAGGAAAACGATGAAGGCGTCACACGCCCACGCCACGCACTGATCCACGAAGTGCTGCGCCACCGACGCGGCCAGCCGCTGCCCTTGGCCCTGATCGCACTGGAACTGGCACAGCGCCTGGACATTCCACTGCAAGGCGTGAACTTCCCCGGACATTTCATGCTGCGTGTACCAGGCGCCGATCATCTGCTCGATCCCTGTGGCGGACGCCGCTTGTACACCCGTGACTGCCGCGATCAGCTCTACCGTCAGCTGGGCCCGGGTGCCGAACTCAGCGCCGTGCATCTGCAAACGGCCGATGCTCACACCATGCTACAGCGCCTGTCGCGCAACCTGCGCCTGCTTCACCTGCAACAGGACAACCCCGAGGCAGCGCTCAAGGACGCCGAACGCACCCTGCAACTCGGCCAACCGAATCTGCTCGATCACCTGGCCAGGGCGGACGTCTACCAAAAGCTCGATTGCCCGCAAGGCGAGCGCTACGACCTTGAACACGCACTGCTGTTCTGTGAAGAAGAAGGCCTACGCCTGCAGTTGAGCCAACGCTTGCGCAACCTGGCAAGGGCACCAGCGATGCACTGAGAGTCGTTGCATACGCTCTCTGCGAACGATCAGCTCTCAGGCAGAAGCCGGCAGACCATGGAAGCTGAAGTAGTAACGCAGGGCATCGATCATTTCGATGTAGTCGGCAGGCGGGGCTAGCAAAGCGAAGCCTGAATCGTAGCTACCGGGCGTGACGTCTTCACGGCACCACTGGCAGTTGGCGGAGAAGTCGATGAAATGCATACCCTGCTGGCCGGGAATCTTCAGGCGCATGTCGAAACGCGCGCCCACCAGCATCGGCAACTGACTGATCAGCATCAGGCCGTCCAGCGAGACATTACCGATGAAGCCCATCGGTTTGTCGGTGATGCGATTGAACACCTTCAGGTAGTAGGGCAACTGGTGGCGTTCGATTCGGCGTTGGCTGCGCATGCTGGCAAATCGCTACAAAGGGTCTTGAGTATGGCCCTACTACGGCCGCTTAACCACCTTCACGTACAGCGTTGGGCTATTCGCTCGCGCAACTGGCGACGAGCGGTGTCGGTCTCTTCATCACTGTAGTAAATACGCTCGCCATTGGCATCGGTGCGGTAGTAACTGAAGCCCTCGGGAATCTGCGCCAGACGTCGACGCAAATCCTGGCACTCCGAGGCTCGCTCCGCACGTTGCGCCGCTGCAGTGGCCGCGGCTTGCTGTTGCTCCTCACGACGCGCGTCGTGGAAGCGCTGAGTGCGCGCCTCACGCTCGCGTGTATGTTCGTCGCGCTCGACGACCTGAGGCCTCACCTGCACAGGCTCGGCGCCAGCCACGGGACGCTGGCCGAAATGCACCCGCCCCTGCTCATCCGTCCAACGATAGATCTCCGCCGTCGCCAGGGCTGGCAACAACGTGGCGATCAGCAACAAGCGGCGCATGTTCATCCTCCCTGAAAGACACACGCCAGCTTATACCGCCGTGCAACGGCGAGAAACGATGCACGACAGGTGGTTTACAACGCCGCAGGACTGACCTTGGCCGCCGGCATCGGGCTGTGGTGGCCCAGTTGCTCCAACGTTTGCAGGCGGGCGCGAGCGCGGTAGGCATATTCGCTGGCCGGGTAGCGCGCGATGATGAACTGATAGGTCTGCGCCGCATCGACGAACAGGTTCTCGCGTTCCAGGCACTGCCCGCGCAGCAGGGAAATCTCCGGCTGCAGATAATTTCGCGAGCGGCTCTTGCGCTCGGCCTGCGACAGCTCCAGTGCGACGCGTGCGCAATCGCCCTCGTCATAGGCACGATAGGCATTGTTCAGGTGATGGTCGAGCGATACACGGGTACAACCCGTGGCAGCCAGTGCCACGGCCAGAATGATCAAGGTACGCATGGGCAATTCCTCCGATGTGCAGTGTATCGACAGCACAGGGAAAAACTGAACAGCGACAAACCTCCGATGGGTTTTGCTGCCCACGCCTTGGCGCTGCCCGAGGCGCTGACTAGACTGCGCGGCATCGGCCCGTCCGGCCAAGGAGCCCGCATGCCGCTCGTTCGCCTGCTTCCCCTCGTTATCGCTGCCAGCCTGGTGAGCGCCTGCGCCCCGACCACACCGCTGTTCATCGCCCAACTCACCACCAACGAAGTGATCGAGTACAAGGCCTTGAAGACCAAGCGCATGACCGCCGCCATCGAGGAAGAAGGCGATCTGCTGACCTACAGCGCCCTGGCCATCCGTGACGCCCACAGCGACAAGGCCGAAGCGCTGTACCTGGATGGCTACCGCGACCGCCAGCTGAGCGGCGAAGTGCGCGCCATCGCCCTGTATCAGATCGGCCTGATCTACATGAATCGCTTCAACGAGCAGCGCGACGATCCCAAGGCGCTCAACTACTTCTACAAGGTGCTCAACGAATTCCCGGCCAGCCAGGCCGCCAGTCGCGCCGAGGAACGCATGGCCACGATCCGCCAACGCGGCGACGAGCCGATCCACAAGACCTCGCGCGAGCTGCTGGCACACTGGCAGCCCAGCCAGAACCTCGACCTGTACAAACCCAGCCTCGACCCGGACATGACCCTGCTATCGCGCCGCGCCGTGCTCAAGGGCCGCGTTGACGAAGCCGAGCAGCTTTATATGCTGGGCCTGGCCGATCCGCACGTACCGGCCGACATCAAAGAAAAGGCGCTGTACCAACTGGCCCTGATGCACATGGCGCCAGACAACCCGGCGGCCAATCGCGACAAGGCCATCACCTACCTGCGTCGCCTGCTCGTGCAGTTCCCCGACGGCGAACTCAACGCCAAGGCCGCCCGCCATCTCGACCTGGCGCTGAACCCGGCAATACGCTGACGCACATCAAAGCCCAATCGCGCCGCCTGGTCTGTAATGTATCGACAGACTCCCAGACGAGGCCGTTGCCATGAAATTCGAACGACTACTGGTCGTCATCGACCCAGAACACGAGCAACAACCCGCCCTGCAACGCGCTGCCGCGCTGGCGCGCAAAACCGGAGCAGAACTGCATCTGCTGCAGGTCGACTACCACCCCAGCCTGGAAGCGGGCCTGCTCGACAACCGCCTGCTCACCCGCGCCCGTGATGCCATGTTGCTGCAGCGCCGCGAAGAGCTGACCGCTCGCGTCGCCGACCTGGGCGCCGAAGGCCTCAAGATCGCGGTGGACGTGCGCTGGGGCAAGCGCCGGCACGAGGAAATCCTCTCACGCGCCGCCGTTCTGCAGCCGGACATCCTGTTCAAATCGACCCACCCCAGCAGCGCGCTGCGTCGCTTGTTGCTCAGCGACACCAGTTGGCAACTGATTCGCCGCAGCCCGGTACCGGTGTGGCTGGTGCACGACGCGCAGTGGAACGGCCAGCGCCTGTGCGCCGCGCTCGACCCACTGCACAGCGCCGACAAGCCTGCCGCCCTGGATCACCTGCTGATTAACACCAGCCAGGCCCTGCAGGCGCAGCTCGGCCTGCAGGCCGAGTACCTGCACGCACAGGCGCCACTACCCCGCTCGCTGATGTTCGACGCCGAAGTAGCGCAGGAATATGAAGACTACGTGACCACCTCTGCGCGCGAGCATCGCCAGGCATTCGACGCGCTGATCGCCCAGCACGCCATCGACAAGGCGCAGGCCCATCTGCTGGAGGGCTTCGCCGAGGAAGTCATCCCGCGTTTCGTGCGCAAGCACAATATCGACCTGCTGGTGATGGGCGCCATCGCCCGCGGTCATCTGGAAAACCTGCTGATCGGCCATACCGCCGAACGGGTGCTGGAACGGGTCGAGTGCGACCTGCTGGTGATCAAACCGGGCGGCAAAGAGTAGTGCACGGGAACAATGACTACAGCGCAAGGCCGTAGTAGCCTCCCCGACATAGTTCACTAGGGAGTTCGTGCATGACCTTTCGCCGTACCAAAATCGTCGCCACCCTGGGCCCGGCCAGCAACTCGCCGGAAGTGCTCGAGCAATTGATTCTCGCGGGCCTGGATGTGGCCCGCCTGAACTTCTCCCACGGCACGCCCGACGATCACAAGGCCCGCGCCCAGCTGGTGCGTGAGCTGGCAGCCAAACATGGTCGCCACGTGGCGCTGCTCGGCGACCTGCAAGGCCCGAAGATCCGCATCGCCAAGTTCGAGAACAAGCGCATCGAGCTCAAGGATGGCGACCTGTTCCGCCTCTCCTCCAGCCACTCGCGCACGGCCGGCACTCCGGAAGTGGTCGGCATCGACTACCCGGCGCTGATTCAGGACTGCGATGTCGGTGACGAACTGCTGCTCGACGATGGCCGTGTGGTTATGCGCGTCGAACTCAAGGGCGCCGACGAACTGCATTGCCGCGTACTGATCGGCGGCCCGCTGTCCGACAACAAGGGCATCAACCGCCGCGGCGGTGGCCTGACCGCGCCAGCCCTGACCGAGAAAGACAAGGCCGATATCAAAGTCGCCGCCGAAATGGATCTGGACTACCTCGCCGTATCCTTCCCGCGTGATGCCGCCGACATGGACTATGCCCGTCGCCTGCTCACCGAGGCCGGCGGTACTGCCTGGCTGGTAGCCAAGATCGAGCGCGCCGAAGCCGTGGCCGATGACGAAGCCCTCGACGGCCTGATCCGCGCCAGCGACGCGGTGATGGTGGCCCGTGGCGACCTGGCGGTGGAAATCGGCGATGCCGAACTGGTCGGTATCCAGAAGAAAATCATCGCCCATGCCCGTCGCCTGAACAAAGCGGTGATCACCGCCACCCAGATGATGGAGTCGATGATCCACAGCCCGATGCCGACCCGCGCCGAAGTGTCCGACGTCGCCAACGCCGCGCTGGACTACACCGACGCGGTGATGCTCTCTGCCGAAAGCGCCGCTGGCGAATACCCGGTCGAAGCCGTGCAGGCCATGGCTCGCGTCTGCCTGGGTGCCGAAAAACACCCGACCAGCCAGAAATCCAGCCACCGCATCGGTCGCCAGTTCCAGCGTTGTGACGAGAGCGTGGCCCTGGCAACCATGTACACCGCCAACCACTTCCCGGGTGTCAAGGCCATCATCAGCCTGACCGAGAGTGGCTACAGCCCGCTGATCATGTCGCGCATCCGCTCCTCGATCCCGATCTTCGCCTTCACCCCGCACCGCGAAGCCCAGGCCCGTGTGGCGCTGTTCCGCGGCGTCTACACCGTGCCGTTCGACCCAGCCTCGCTACCGGCCAACAAGGTCAGCCAGGCAGCAGTGGACGAGCTGCTCAAGCGTGGCGTGGTCGAGCCGGGCGACTGGGTGATCCTGACCAAAGGCGACAGCTACCACGGCACTGGCGGCACCAACACCATGAAGATCCTGCACGTCGGCGATCAGATGGTCTGATGCACCGTTGAACGAAAAGAGGCCGCTCCATGAGCGGCCTCTTTCGTTTCGCCATACTGCTTCTATCGCAGGGTGCGCCGCGCGCACCCCGAAACGCAGCCGTTTGCTGCGGTGCGCACAGCGCCCCTACGTGCTCAAGCCTTGGGCAGCGTCACACCCGTCTGCCCCTGGTACTTGCCGCCACGATCACGGTAGGAAACCTCACAGGCCTCGTCGGACTGCAGGAACAGCATCTGTGCCACGCCTTCGTTGGCGTAGATCTTCGCCGGCAGGTTGGTGGTGTTGGAGAACTCCAGGGTCACGTGGCCTTCCCATTCCGGCTCCAGCGGCGTGACGTTGACGATGATGCCGCAGCGCGCATAGGTGCTCTTGCCCAGGCAGATGGTCAGTACATCACGCGGAATGCGGAAGTACTCGACGGTGCGAGCCAGGGCGAAGGAGTTCGGCGGGATGATGCAGACATCGCTCTTGATGTCCACGAAGCTCTTCTCGTCGAAGTTCTTCGGGTCGACGATGGCCGAATGGATGTTGGTGAACACCTTGAATTCGTCGGCGCAACGTACGTCGTAGCCATAGCTGGAAACGCCGTAGGAGATGACGCGACTATCATCGGCACCGCGTACCTGGCGCTCGACATAGGGCTCGATCATCCCGTGTTCCTGGGCCATGCGGCGAATCCACTTATCCGATTTGATGCTCATGGCGGGGAGTCCTGAGTTGGGCTATTGCGAAAAAAGTGAGCGCATCTTACCGAGGCCAGCGTCACGCTTCAAAGACTGCGGCACCCGGCACTGAGGATTATTTGCAAAAAAGCTGCATCGAGCATTCGCACTCGGCGATAAAAACACGTATGGTGTCCCCACTGTGCTGCATGTGTCACCGCGAATCGCTACTAGATGCCTAGATTTCGATCCAAACATCGTCCGACTCCTAGTACTCGTTGCACTCAGTCCCGGCCTGGGCTTTTCCAGGGCTGCTATTACTTTTGTTAGGAGACATCACATGTCCAATCGTCAGACTGGCACCGTTAAGTGGTTCAACGATGAGAAAGGCTACGGCTTCATCACCCCGCAATCCGGTGACGACCTCTTCGTACACTTCAAAGCCATTCAGAGCGATGGTTTCAAGAGCCTGAAAGAAGGCCAGCAAGTTTCCTTCGTGGCCACCCGTGGTCAGAAAGGCATGCAAGCTGAGGAAGTTCAGGTTATCTAACCTGCACTGTCCTGCTTGAAAGAAAGCCCCGCCTAGTGCGGGGCTTTTTCTTGCCTGCGAGAAAGTGCCGATCCCAACCAGTATCGCGTTGTCGGATGTACGCAGTCCGTAGGGTGGGTTAGCCGCCTGTCACCTTGTCGATCACGCCCCCATCTGTTGCGGCGTAACCCACCATGGGCGCAACGCGATCCATCGCTTTGGAGAGAGGGGCCGAGGGAGAGGGCTGAGCAGGCCAACACCGAGCCGCCTGCGCTCCCCTCTCCCGCCCTTCGGGCACCCTCTCCCACAAGCGGGAGAGGGTCATCAGATGGCCGCTTCGCGGCCGCTCTCAGTCCTCGCTGATCTCGATGCTCGGCATGGCTGTCGTGCCAGCCAGGGCGATGCGCGCGCCGACCTTGCGCGCCAGATCCTGGTAGATCATGGCGATCTGGCTTTCCGGGTCGGCCACCGTGGTTGGCTTGCCGTCATCGGCTTGCATACGGATGGCCATCGACAGCGGCAACGACGCCAGCAGCTCGACACCATACTGCGCTGCCAGCTTCTCGCCGCCGCCCTCACCGAACAGGTGCTCGGCATGCCCGCAGTTGGAGCAGATGTGCACGGCCATATTCTCCACCACGCCGAGCACCGGGATGTGCACCTTGCGGAACATCTCCACGCCTTTCTTGGCATCGAGCAACGCCAGATCCTGCGGTGTGGTGACGATAACGCTGCCCGCCACTGGCACCTTCTGCGCCAGAGTGAGCTGGATGTCGCCAGTGCCCGGCGGCATGTCCACCACCAGATAGTCGAGGCTGTCCCAGGCAGTCTGGGTGATCAGTTGCAGCAGTGCACCGCTGACCATCGGCCCGCGCCAGACCATCGGCGTGTTGTCGTCGGTGAGAAAGGCCATCGACATCACCTGCACGCCGTGGGCCTCGAGCGGCACGAACCATTTCTGATCCTTGACCTGCGGCCGGGTACCGGCAGGGATGCCGAACATGATGCCCTGGCTGGGGCCGTAGATATCGGCATCGAGGATGCCCACGCGCGCACCTTCACGGGCCAGCGCCAACGCCAGGTTGGCGGCCGTGGTGGATTTACCCACGCCCCCCTTGCCCGAAGCCACGGCAATGACGTTCTTCACGTTGCCCAGCGCCGGCACCTGGGCCTGGCCCTGATGCGACTCGATCACGCAGTCGATCTGCACCTGCGCCGCCTCGACGCCATCGAGGTTCTCCAGCGCCATTTGCAGCATCTGCGCCCAGCCGCTCTTGAACAGGCCGGCCGCATAACCCAGCTCCAGGCGCACCCGCACCTTGCCACCCTGGATGTCCACTTCGCGCAGGCAACCGGCACTGACCGGATCCTGATCGAGATGGGGATCGACAAGTTGACGCAGGCAGGCTTCCACCGCTTCGCGGGTAACGGCACTCATGGATGACTCCGAAAGGTTGAGTGAAACAGGCGGGCATCATACCGCAGGCTGCCGAGGACGACCCCGCCTGCGTCAATCCATCCAGTGAGCGCAGCAGGGTCGGCGCAGGTGGCTTGCAACTGCCCGCTGCTTTATAGTTGCCGACTCCCTTTGTTTTACCAGTGCAGCCGATCATCATGAGCGAAGCCCGCAAGATTCTCGTTACCAGCGCCCTCCCCTATGCCAACGGTTCGATCCACCTCGGGCACATGCTCGAGTACGTGCAGACCGACATGTGGGTGCGCTTCCAGAAACTGCGAGGCAACCAGGCCATCTACGTCTGCGCCGACGATGCACATGGCTCGGCAATCATGCTGCGTGCCGAGAAGGAAGGCATCACCCCGGAACAGTTGATCGATGGCGTGCGCGCCGAGCATATGGCCGACTTCGCCGACTTCGGCGTGGACTTCGACAACTACCACTCGACCCACTCGGACGAGAACCGTGAGCTGTCCGCCGCCATCTACCTGGCACTGCGCGACAAGGGCCACATCGCCACCCGCGCGGTGACCCAGTACTTCGACCCCGACAAGGGCATGTTCCTCGCCGACCGCTTCATCAAGGGCACCTGCCCGAAATGCGGCACCGAAGACCAGTACGGCGACAACTGCGAGAAGTGCGGCGCCACCTACTCGCCGACGGAACTGAAGAACCCACGTTCGGCCATCTCCGGAGCCGTACCTGTACTCAAGGAGTCGCAGCACTTCTTCTTCAAGCTGCCGGACTTCGAAGCCATGCTCAAGCAGTGGACGCGCTCCGGCGCGCTGCAGGAAGCGGTGGCCAACAAGATCGCCGAATGGCTCGATGGCGGCCTGCAGGAGTGGGACATCTCGCGTGATGCGCCCTACTTCGGCTTCGAGATTCCCGGTGAGCCGGGCAAGTACTTCTATGTCTGGCTGGACGCGCCGATCGGCTACATGGCCAGCTTCAAGAACCTCTGCGCGCGCCGTCCGGATCTGGACTTCGACGCGTTCTGGGGCAAGGACTCGACCGCCGAGCTGTACCACTTCATCGGCAAGGACATCGTCAACTTTCACGCCCTGTTCTGGCCGGCGATGCTCGAAGGCGCGGGCTACCGCAAGCCGACCGGCGTCAACGTGCACGGCTACCTGACCGTCAACGGCCAGAAGATGTCCAAGTCGCGCGGCACCTTCATCAAGGCGCGCACCTACCTGGATCACCTGAACCCGGAATACCTGCGCTACTACTACGCCTCCAAGCTGGGCCGTGGCGTCGACGACCTCGACCTGAACCTCGAGGACTTCGTGCAGAAGGTCAACTCCGACCTGGTCGGCAAGGTGGTCAACATCGCCAGCCGCTGCGCCGGCTTCATCCACAAGGGCAACGCTGGCGTACTGGTTACCGCCAACCCGGAACCTGCGCTGTGGGAAGCCTTCCAGGTCGCCGCACCGAGCATCGCCGAAGCTTACGAGGCGCGCGACTTCTCCCGTGCCATGCGCGAGATCATGGCGCTGGCCGACCGCGCCAACGCCTGGATCGCCGACAAGGCACCGTGGGCACTGAACAAGGTCGAAGGCAAACAGGCCGAAGTGCAGGAAATCTGCGCGCTGGGTATCAACCTGTTCCGCCAGTTGATCATCCTGCTCAAGCCGGTACTGCCTAATCTGGCGGCCGAGGCCGAAGCCTTCCTCAACGTGCCGGCACTGACCTGGAACGACCTCAGCAAGCCGCTGGCCGATCACCAGCTCAATCCGTTCAGCCCACTGCTGACCCGTATCGAACTGCCGAAGATCGAAGCCATGGTCGAAGCCTCCAAGGAAGACCTGGCCGCCGAGGCCAGCAAGCCTGTGGGCAATGGCGAACTGGCGAAAGATCCGCTGGCCGCCGAGATCAACTTCGACGCCTTCGCTGCTGTCGACCTGCGCATCGCGCTGATCGAGAAATGCGAATTCGTCGAAGGTGCCGACAAGCTGCTGCGCCTGTCGCTGGACATCGGTGACGAAAAGCGCAACGTGTTTTCCGGCATCAAATCCGCCTACCCGGATCCGAGCAAGCTGGAAGGTCGCCTGACGCTGTACGTCGCCAACCTGGCGCCGCGCAAGATGAAGTTCGGCGTATCCGAAGGCATGGTGCTGGCTGCCGGCCCTGGCGGAGAGGAAATCTACTTGCTCAGCCCGGACAGCGGCGCCAAGCCGGGCCAGCGCGTCAAGTAATCACAACGTAAGAACCCGTTCACGATCTCGCGAGCTAGAGCCGTACAAGGCAAAAACAGGCGAGGACGCGGAGTTTACGAGCTGTAAATGAGCAGTCCGAGCCTGTTTTTAACGCAGTAGGGCCGACGCGCAGCAGATCGTGAACAGGTTCTAAGGAGAACGCGATGAAACCATGGATGGTTGTGCTGTTTCTGCTAGCCCTGACAGGTTGCTCCGACCCGTCAGGGCTGCCGCTCGGCGGCGCCCTGCATGGCGAACGCAACCAGGCCGGCAGCTACCTGGCCTACGAGCATCATGTCGGTATCGAATTGCCGGCAGAGCAGCTCGGCGAACGCCTGGCCAGCACCCGTGAAGCCTGCCTGAGCGCACAGTTCGGCGCTTGCAGCCTGATCGCCGCGCAGCAGAGCAGCGGCAAGTCGCCACGCGGCGAGCTGACCCTGCGCATCGTGCCGGATGGCGTCGAGCTGATCACTCGTTTCGCCAGTGAAGGCGGCGAGCTGACCAGCCGCAACACCCGCGCCGAAGACCTGGCCCAGGCCGTCTCCGACAACCGCCGCCAGCACGACCAGTTGCTGCGCCAACAGCAGACCCTGCTGCAATTCCAGGAGCGTACCGATCTGGCCGTCGCCGACCTGCTGGCCCTGGCACGTGAACTGGCCGCCGTCGAGGTGCAGTTGCAGGCCATCGCTCAGGAGGCCGCTCAGCAGCAGCGCCGCCTGGACACCAACCTGCTGACGCTGAACTTCACCAGCCCCTATGAACATTCGCCCATGGGCCGCATCGGTAAAGCCTTCTCGCGCCTGAAGGACAACCTCGCCGAAGGTACCGCCAACGTGATCGAGTTCATCGGTTACGGCCTGCCCTTCCTGATTCTGCTGTTCCCACTCGCCTTGCTGCTGCGCTGGTTGTGGCGCCGCCTTACCCGCAAGGCCGAGTAAGGCGCTGCGACAGCCGGCGCGGTTGTACCACCGCGCCGCGCCCCGGATAATACGCGGCCGTATCCAGCCATCCTCACGCGACGCGCATGACCGACTTCTTCTTCGCCCTGATCGGCGCCGCCCTGATCAGCCACTTCGCGCTCGGCCTGCCGCAGGCCGCCGACGCCCTGCGCCGCCAGCGCTTGCAGGCGCTTGGCCCCTGCGCCGCGTTGCTGATCCTGCTCGCCGTGCCCCTGGCCTGGCTGAGCGAATATCTTCTGCAAGGCGCAGCGCTGTCCTATCTGTACCTGCTCGCATTCATCCTGCTGAGTGCCGGTCTGGCCTGGCTGCTGCCAACATTGCTGGCACGCTGGCGACCGGCCCTGGCTCAGCCTGGTCTGTGGCCCATTCTGCTGGGCAACGGCCTGGGCGCCATGCTGCTGGGCAGATCCCTGGAGACGTTCAGCAGCGCCCTGGCTTTTGGCCTCGCCGGTGGGCTCGGTTTCTGGCTGATCCTGCAACTGCTCGATGACCTACAGATGCGCATCGAGCGCTGCGATGTACCGGTCGCCTTTCGCGGCACGCCGATCCTGCTGATCAGCGCTGGCCTGATGGGCCTGGCCTTCCTCGGCTTCAACGGCATGGGGGCACTATGAGCCAGGCCCTGCGCAGCGACGCCCGTATCCGCGCCATCGACGCCCTGCTGCCGCAGACCCAGTGCGGCAAATGCGGCCATCCCGGCTGCCTGCCCTATGCCGAAGGCATTGCGGGTGGTGAGGCGATCAACAAGTGCCCGCCCGGCGGTAGCGCCACCGTTCATGCCCTGGCGGATCTGCTGCAACGCCCCTATCTGCCACTGGAGCTGCCGGAAGTACCGGCGCAGATCGCCTTTATCCGCGAGGCCGAATGCATCGGCTGCACCAAATGCATCCAGGCGTGTCCGGTAGACGCCATCGTCGGCGCAGCCAAACTGATGCACACGGTGATCACGGACGAATGCAGCGGCTGCGAGTTGTGTGTCGCGCCCTGCCCGGTCGACTGCATCGACATCCTGCCGCTGACCGGCGCAGAGATCGAACGACAGCGCGAACGCGCCGACCAGTTCCGTCAACGCCACGACGCCCGCCAGGCGCGACTGCAGAGGAACGAGAAGAAGCGCCAGACCGAACGCACGGCACGTGCCCCAACAGCGGTGGCGATACCGGTCACGCACCCTGTCGCCGGTAACGAAGACGCCTACAAACGTCTGAAAATCGAAGCAGCTATGGCCAAGGTGGTACTGGCCAAGGCCGAAAAGCAGTTTGCCCAGCACGGCACCGAGGAGTTGCAGCGCCAGGTCGAGGTACTACGTGCTGCAGCCGACCAGGCACAGAGCGCTCTGGATGCGATGCCCGCGCCAGCGCCTGCGGCCCCGACACCTGGCATCGCTGCGCTCAAGCAAGCCAAGATCCAGTTACTCACCAGCCGCACGGCACTGGCCAAAGCCGAGCGCGAAGGCGCGGATGAAGCGACGCTGCAGCGCTTGCGACAAGCTCTCGTGCAAGCCGAGCAGGCCCTGCACACTGCCGAAGACAACAGCGGCAAGCCGGTGCCCAATCTCGTGCGTACCGACAAGCAACCGGTCGACAAGCAATTTCGTGACCTGAAAACCACGCACGCTTACGCGCGCGCCGAAGTGCAGCGCCTGGAGCGCCGCCTGGCCGCCGACCCGAACGCGGTCGACGAAGCGACCATAGAGGCCGCACGCCAGCGCCTGGCTACAGCCGAGCAACGCCTCAGTGATTACCAGCGCGGCTGAGTCCGGCTTCGACCCTCGCCCCGCTCTACTGCGGGTGCTGCTCGCCTGCCTGCCCGGCGCCCTGGCGCTGTTGTGGTTCAACGGCTGGGGCGTGCTGATCCAGCTGTTGCTGGCCTGCCTGACCTGCTGCACCTGCGACTGGCTGGTACGTCGCCTACGCCACCAGCCAGCGCCTACCTGCAACCTGCTTGAGCAACGCTGGCTGGCTGAAGGCAGCGGCCTGGTCAGCGCCGTCCTGCTGGCGCTCGCACTGCCCAGCTACGCCCCCTGGTGGCTGACCGTCGCCAGCGCCGCATTCGCCAGCCTGTTCGGCAAAGCGATCTTCAGCGGCTTCGGACGCAATCCGTTCAACCCGGCCATGCTCGGCTACGCCTTCGCCCTGATCACCTTCCCTGCCCAGATGACCCAGTGGCCGGTGCCCGGCGCCAGTCATGATCTGCTCGCCGCCCTGAACCAGGTATTCGCCTTCGGCAGTGGCCTGCCGGACGGCTGGAGCCAGGCCACGGTGCTCGACACGCTACGCCACAATGATCGCCTGACCCTGGACGAACTGTTCGCCAGCCACCCCGCATTTGGCGGTGTCGGTGGTCACGGAGCAGAGTGGGTCAACCTGGCGTTTCTCGCCGGTGGCGCGTTCCTCCTGCAACAGCGGGCGATTCGCTGGCAGGCACCAGCGGGCATGCTTGGCGCACTGTTCGTCATCAGCCTGTTGTGCTGGAACGGCAGCGGTTCGGATTCCAACGGCTCACCGCTGCTGCATCTGTTCAGTGGCGCGACCATGCTCGGCGCCTTCTTCATCGCCAGCGAACCCGTCAGCGGCGCCAGCACGCCACGAGGCCAGCTGTATTTCGGCATCGGCGTCGGCCTCCTGACCTACCTCATCCGCACCTGGGGCGGCTATCCGGACGGTATCGCTTTCGCCGTGCTGCTGATGAACCTGTGCGTCACTCGCCTCGACAGGCTGGGGGCAGCCCGATGAAGCAGGGCCTGCTGCTTGCTGCCTTAGCCCTGGCCACCGCAGGGCTGCTCGCTGCCCTGCAGCATCTGGCCGCACCAGGCATCGAGCAAGAGCGCCAGGCCGCCAGCGAGCGCCAATTGCTCGATCTGTTGCCAGCCGGCAGCTACGACAATCGCCCATTGCAGGAAACCATCGCCCTGCCGGCTGGCGGCCTGCTCGGCAACCCACGCGCCGAGACCGGCTACCTGGCCCGTCTGCATGGCAAGCCGAGCGCAGTGCTGCTGCCGGTCAGCGCACGTGGCTATGAAGGGCCGATCCGCCTGCTGGTAGCAATCTCCATCGATGGCAGGCTGATCGCCAGCAAGGTGCTGGAGCAACGCGAAACGCCCGGTCTTGCCGATCTCACCGCCCCTCAACGCCGCTCATGGCTGCAGCACTTCAACAGCCTGACAGCGGACGATGATTGGCAATTGAAAGCCGATGGTGGGTCAGTCGACCATATCGCCGGTGCCACCATCACCTCGCGCTCGGTCAGGGACGCCCTGCAAGCCGCTCTGCGCTTTCATGCCGCCGAATTGGAAACGACTTTTCGTAGGGCGGGTGCAACCCGCCAGGCCACTGACGGCGGTTTGCACCCGCCCTACGGCGTGCAGAAGCCTGCGCCTCTGGAAGGCCAGCCATGAAGCGCTTGCCTGCTCTGCTCGCCCTGGCGCCCCTGCTGGGCACTACAGATCTGCTGATCAAGGCCACCACAGTTGGACTGATCGGCCTGCTGACGCTGCTGGTCTGCGGCCTGGCCTTGGCGCCATTGCGCAACCGTCTGCACGGCGCTCATCTGATACTGGCAGCTCTGTTTTTCGGGGCATTGTGCCTCGGCGCCGGCGAAGTGATGCTGCAAGCGCTCAGCGCCGAACTGGCGGCTGCCCTGAGTCTGTTCCTGCCACTGTTGGCATTACCCTGCCTGGCGCTGGCACTGCAGGACGAGCACGGCCCCTGGGCTGGGCTGCGTTCCGGCTTGGCATTGCTCGGCCTGGCCCTGCTGCTCGGTACCCTGCGTGAGCTGCTCGGCCATGGCAGCCTTCTGGCTCATGCTAACTGGCTGTTCGGCCCGACATTCAGCGGCTGGCAACTGTTCAGTGGTCTGCCGTTGCTGACGCAGGCAGCCGGCACCTTTATCCTGCTCGGCCTGTTGCTCGCATTGTTCCGCCACTTCAAACCAGAAAAAGCCTGATGAACGCCGCCAAACGCCTCGAAATCTTCCGTCGTCTGCATGAAGACAATCCGGAACCCAAGACCGAACTCGCCTACACCACGCCGTTCGAGTTGCTGGTGGCAGTCACGCTGTCAGCCCAGGCCACCGACGTCAGCGTCAACAAGGCCACCGCCAAACTGTTCCCGGTCGCTAACACCCCGGAGGCCATCTACGCCCTGGGCGTCGAGGGGCTGTCCGAGTACATCAAGACCATCGGCCTGTACAACAGCAAGGCGAAGAACGTCATCGAAGCCTGCCGCATCCTCATCGAGAAGCACGGCAGCCAGGTGCCGGACAACCGCGAGGATCTCGAAGCGCTGCCCGGCGTCGGCCGCAAGACCGCCAACGTAGTGCTCAATACCGCTTTCCGCCAGTTGGCCATGGCGGTGGACACGCATATTTTCCGCGTCAGCAATCGCACCGGCATCGCCCCAGGCAAGAACGTGGTGGAGGTGGAGAAGAAGCTGCTCAAGTTCGTGCCCAAGGATTATCTGCTGGATGCGCACCACTGGCTGATCCTGCATGGACGCTACGTCTGCGTGGCGCGCAAACCCCGCTGTGGCGCCTGCCGTATCGAAGACCTGTGCGAGTACAAGGCCAAGACCTCCGACGATTGATTGGCTATAGAATTCAGCGATCTTCTGATTGAAAAAATCTTTTTTACCCGCCCTATTTTTGTCGCTATAAGGTGCGCAAATGGCCCCTAGAGCTGGCCTGGAGTGAAAAGATGAGCACTGACAAAGAAGATCTCGAGCTGGATGAAGACTTTGTCGCGGACGATGCAGACAATGCCGAGCCTGCGGTGGAAGTCGCCAAGACCAATCTGACCAAGCGCCGCATCATCGACAACTTCCTCGAAGAACGTCGCCTGCACAAGCAGCTGGCCGAATACGACTTCGACATCTGAAGGCAGGGCCCGCCGGTTTTGGCGCACTTCTGTCCGAGTGCGCCAGGGTTGCCTTCACCGAAAAACGCCGCGATAGTGCCTAGCAGTCGCGGCGTTTCTATTTGGGGTCTGCGCAGACTGCGCCAGCACCGAGAGTCTGGTGCGCACAGCGCACCCTACATGGATGCGCTCAGGCGAACCTGGAAAAATCCGGTTTTCTGCGCTGCATGAAGGCCGATAGTGCCTCGATGGCCTCAGGCGAACGCAGTCGTTGACCGAACAGAGCGCCCTCCTCCTCGATCACCTTGCGCAGTTCCTCACGCCCCGGCGCGCGCATCAGACGCTTGCTGTCGAGCACTGCCGAAGGTGGGAGTTCGAGAAAGCGCTCAGCCATCTCGCGGGCCATGGCCAGAGTCGCGGCGCCATCATCCAGAACCTGATTGGCGATCCCCCACTCGGCGGCTTGCGCTCCAGAGAAGCTCTCGCCAAGCAGCAGCAATTCAGCCGCCCGTGCATGCCCGAGCAGACGCGGCAGAATCAGGCTGGAACCGTATTCAGGGCACAGGCCGAGATTGACGAAGGGCATCCTCAACTGCGCACTGCGGCTGACGTAGACCAGGTCGCAGTGCAGCAGCAGCGTGGTTCCAATCCCGACAGCCGGGCCGGCTACGGCAGCGACCACCGGTTTGGAAAAGTCGAACAGCGCACGCATGAAGTGGAACACTTCACTGTTCAAACCGGAGGGAGGCGCCTGAAGGAAGTCGGCCAGGTCATTGCCGCTGGTGAAGCAATCCTCGCCGCCGGTCAACAAGACCACGCGCACCGAACTGTCCTGATCAGCCTCGTCCAGCACGTCTGCCATACCGGCATACATGGCACGGGTCAGCGCGTTCTTCTTGTCCGGCCGCTGCATGCGCAGGGTCAGTAGACCGCGATCACGTTCGATATGCAGGTGTTCGCTCATGCCGAAGCTCCGTAGGGTGCGCCACGCGCACCGGCATTGGTGCGTATGGCGCAGCCACGCTATACGCGGGTCAGAAAGACGTCGGCAAGCATCTGGCTGCGCGGCAAACCGGCCATGTAGAGGCGCCGCGCGAAGCTGTCGACCGTCGAAGGATGGCCGCAGAGTAAGGCGAGGGTCTGACGGGAAACAAGGCGCAGTTCGGCCAAAGCAGCTGGCAACTGCGCCGCCGTTACCTGTTCGACCTGCAGTTGCGGATGTGCGTCGCACAATGCCTGAAGTTCCTGGGCCAGGTAATGCTCGGCCGGCTCATGAGCGACATGCAGAAGGCGAATGGCGCCGCCGTGCTCCTGGCGTAGCGCTTCGCGCAGCACGCCATACAGGGGCGCCAGACCGGTACCCGCGGCCAACAGCCAGAGCGGCCGCGCCTGCCAGTCCGGGTCGTAATGCAACGCACCACCCCGCAGTTCCCCCAGACGCAGGCTGTCGCCAACCTGCAGATGACGGGCAGCATCGCTGAAGGCGCCTGGCAGGCGGCAATCGATATGAAACTCCAGCCATTCGTCCTCGCCCGGCAAGCTGGCCAGCGAATAAGGCCGCGCTACACCGTCAGCGTTCCACAGCACTACGTGCTGCCCGGCGCGGTATCGTAGCGCGCGAACCGGCTTCAAGCGCAGACGCAGCACATGCGAGCTGGGCCAGTCCAGGGCGACGACCTGAGCGCCAATACCATCGCGCTGCGGATCGAACGGCTCGACTTCGAGGTCATCCACTACCAGGCACTGACAGGCCAGACGCCAACCCTCGGCTCGTTTGTCGAGTGCCAGCGCCTCGGGCTGGCGATCCAGTGGCTCACCCGCCACGCAACGCACCAGGCAGGCATGACAACTGCCAGCACGACAGCTGTAAGGCACGGCAACACCGCCCGCCAACAAGGCATCGAGCAGATTGCTCTGGCTGGCCACCTGCAGTTGCTGGGTGCCCACGCGCAACTCAGGCACCGGCACCCTCCCAGCTGGCATCACAACGATTACGGCCGCCGCGCTTGGCCTGGTAAAGCGCCTGGTCGGCACGCTGCAGAGCCTCGTCGAGATCATCGTCAGCGCACAACAGGGTCATACCGGCGGACAGGCTGAGATTCTCCACGTTCACGCCCACTGGCTCGGCCGTGGCGAAGGCTTCACGCAGGCGTTCGCAACAAGCGGTGAACTGGTCAGCATCGGTATTGGGCAACAACAGGACGAACTCCTCGCCGCCATAGCGGGCAATGATGTCGCCGTCACGCAGACAGGCGCGGGCCACAGCGGCGAAGGTCTGCAATACGCGGTCGCCTGCGGCATGGCCATGAGCATCGTTGATCCGCTTGAAATGATCCAGGTCGATCAATGCCAGGCCATGTTGCCGCCCATTGCCCATGTGCTGCAACTCACGGCTGGCCAGGCGCAGGAAGTGGCGGCGATTGAACAGGCCGGTCAACTCGTCGGTGGCGACCAGATCCTCGAGCTGGCGCATCATCCCGCGCAGCGTGTCCTGGTGCGCCTGCAGGGCGAAGCGGCGCTGACGCATGCGCTTGCGCATCGCTTGCACGTAGCTGGAAAACAGGCACAACCAGACCAGCATGATGAACAGCACCCACACCTGCAGCCAGGCCATGCTCGGGTCGGCCAGTTGCATGCGATAGGCCTCGATCAGCACCATCGCGGTGAAACCGAAGAACGCAAAAACAGCACAGCGCACGAATACCCGCGGTGGTAGCTGGAATACGCCGAACAGCAGGATCAATATGTAGAACACCAGCATGCTGCCACGGGCACTGTCGAAGAACGCCAGCACCGGTGGTTGCCAGGCCAACGCCACCAGCACCTGGGCTTCGGTCAGGCTGGGATCGTCGAAACGCAGATTACGCCCGGAGAGAAACAGCCAGAGGAACACCAGTTGGCTGCCGAACACACCGAGCGTCAGCCAGGCAGCGGTGCTGACCGAAC